>JACCDW010642507.1_pt1 | contig 79472 bp, 71 predicted proteins | sample 7449781 | NCBI WGS metagenome assembly JACCDW01 (sample SAMN15323449, study PRJNA562643) | freshwater metagenome | isolation source: river surface water | place: USA:Blue River Watershed | collected 2017-08-18
GTGGTGAGTGGTGAGTGGTGAGTGGTGAGTGGTGAGTGGTGAACGGGTAGCGGGGAGCAGCGGGGGGCAGCTCAGGGCTCGATCAAACCGTGGCGTACCGCGATCAGCGCCAGTTCAGCCTGATTGGCGACGCCGAGCTTCTGCTTGACGTTGTAGAGATGGGTGCCGACGGTGCGCGGCGAAATGTTGAGCATCTCGGCGATCTGGTTCACCGACGCGCCCTTGGCCAGCTGGATGAAGACGCCGAACTCGCGCTCGGACAGCACTTCGATCGGGCTCTTCTCGCCGTTGAATTCCTCCAGCGCCATGCGCTGCGACAGGTGGCTGTCGATGTACATGCGGCCTTCATTCACTTGCCGGATCGCGTGGATCAACTCATCCGGCGCGCTGCGCTTGGACAGGTAGCCCAGCGCGCCCGCCTTGAGCATGTAGCGCACATAGCTCGGGTCTTCATGCGATGACAGGCCGAGCACGCGCGCCATCTTGTCGCGTGCGACGATGCGCCGCGTGGCTTCGACACCCATGGTGCCGCCCAGCGAAATATCCATCACGATCACATCCGGCTTGGCCGCCGGTATCTGCTGGTAAGCCGCCTCTGCCGACTCGGCCTCGGCCACGACCCGGATGTCTTCGGTCGCCTCGAGCAGCATGCGGAATCCGAAACGGACCACCGCATGGTCATCGACCAGCATCACTGTGATGTTCTTTTTCATGCCTTGCTGCCTTCGCGCTTGCCTTCGTCAGTATGATTGCCGGGAACCGGCAGCGTGACCTGTACTTCCAGGCCGCCTGCGGGGACCCGGTGGAATTCGACATGGCCGCCATGCGATTCTGCACGCTCCTGCATGCCGCGCACGCCATAATGGCCTTCGCGCACCAGCGTCGCCGCGCCGATACCATTATCGACGATCGTGAGACTGAGCGTATCGCCGCGCATGGCGATGCTCACCTGCGCATGGCTGGCGCCGGCGTGCCGCACCACGTTCGTCACGGCTTCCTGAACGATGCGATAAGCCGTCAGCTCCAGCGCATCGTCCAGCGGCGGCAGCGCGTCAGCCACCACCAGTTCGAAGCGGATGTCGGGGTTCTTGGATTGGGTATCGGTCAGCAAATCGCGCACTGCATCGACCAGCCCCATGCCTTCGAGCTTGATCGGGCGCAGGCGCGGGATCATGCGGTGCATCGCATCCGAGGTCATGCCGGCCGTGTCGAAGAGCATTTGCGCATGGCGCTCCAGCGGCCCGCCGGCTACATCCGGGTGCTGCATCATCGACTTGGCAATGCTGCGGATCGCGGTCAGCGACTGCCCCAGCTCGTCGTGCAGCTCACGCGCCAGCGCCGCGCGCTCTTCCTCGATCCGCGCATGCAGCAGCTTGGTGAACTCGCGCTGCGCCTCCAGCCGCGCCTGTGCCTCGGCACTGGCCTGGCGCGCAACAATGCTGTCCTCGACTGCCTGTGCCATGCGATTGAAGGCACGGCCCATCTCGTCGGCCTCCTTGCCCGGCAGCGGGGGCAGCCGCACCTCATGACTGCCCTGCTCAATCTCGCGCAGGCCGCGCTCGATCTTTTCCAGCGGTGCCAGCCAGCGACCGACCATCCAGAAAATGAGCAGGTCGGCCAGCACGAACAGCGTCAGCTGTGTCAGCAGAATGTCGCGCAGGTTGTCCCAGCCGTCGAGGATCGCGCGCGTCGAATTGGTGGAAATCACCAGCCGCGCATCTTCCAGCTCCACGATGCGCTGCACCTGCGGCGGGGCCACCAGGGCCGTGTACCAGGCGGGTGCAAAGCGCCCTGCCTTGTAGGTCGAAGCCGGCGACTGGTACAGCAGCGTGCCGGACTTGTCGAACAGTTCGATATCATTGGCGCGCACGCGCCCGGTCGTGCGCAAGAAATGCACCAGCTCCGGCAGGTCTTCGCTGGAGTAGAAATTCCCGATCCGGCCCAGCAGCTGCGCGGCGATGCGCCCGGAGGCTTCCATCTCCTCGCGCACGCCGCTGCGGGTGGCCGTGATCTCGACGGCGATCAGGATGGCGAACACAATGATCGTGATCGCCGAGAACATCAGGTTGATCTTCAGGCGCAGGCTCAAGCCGCCGCGGCGCTGGACGTCATCGTGCGCGTCGTGGTCTCTGTCGGCAGGGGGAACGGCGGAGCTGTGGGTCATGGTTTCGGGGCTGCGGAAATTCGTCGGTCCGGCGGGGACAAGGGCAGCGGCATCATAGCAGCAGCGCAACCCCGCGCCGCGCCGCAGGAGCCACCCTGATGCGGGCAGGGATTTGGTTCATGAATTTACTTAGCCCCAATTAAGCGAACCCCCGATGCGATCCGAAGTCGCTTGGAGGAAGATTCACTCCACCGAGCGGATGACCGAGCGGAAAACCAAAATCCCTAATTTCTTATTCAGGAGATCACCATGGCATGGACCACCCCGGCAGCAACTGACCTGCGTTTCGGTTTCGAAATCACGATGTACATCGCAAACCGTTAATTCGTCAGCGCAGCAGCTGACCCTCCCCTTGGGTTCGCTGCGACAGACAGAATTTGAAAAGACGACCTTCGGGTCGTCTTTTTTTTGGGCATTTGATTGTCGTATAGGCAATTATGGTACTGGATAACCGATAGTTTTCACCAATCGGTTGATGAATTTTGCTCACGAGAAAGCAATTTAATGAATTTCATTATTCGCCACAGCAACTAGTTCCCGTAACCTCGCGGGCTTTCAAACCAAGTAATACCCGCAGAGGGATATGATGAAAACGAACAAGACCACCCTGGCCGTGATGATCGCCAGCTGCTTTGGCGCCGGCGTAGCGGTGGCCCAAGAGACGCAAGATTCCACCAAAATCCTGTCGCCGGTCGTGGTGACCGCAACCCGTACCGAGCAGGACAGCTTTGACCTGCCGATGTCGATTGACAAGGTCGACTCGAAAGACATTCAGAACAGCCAGCTTCGGATGACGCTGTCGGAAAGCCTTATCCGTTTGCCTGGCATCACCGCCCAAAGCCGCAGCCAGATGGCGCAAGATCCGCAAATTTCTTCGCGTGGTTTCGGGGCGCGCTCAAGCTTTGGCGTGCGCGGGCTGCGAATTTTTGTTGATGGCATACCGCTGTCGATGCCGGATGGAATTGGTAACCCCGGAAGCATCGACTTGGGCACGATAGGCTCCATCGAAGTACTGCGTGGTCCGTTCTCGACGATGTACGGCAATTCCTCGGGTGGCGTCATTCAGATGTTCACTGAGAAAGCATCCGAGCGTCCCACCGCGGAGGCGGATGTTTTGTATGGCAGTTTTGGTACCACCCGTGCTGGCGTCAAAGCCAGCGGCACCCAGTCAAATTATGAATACATTCTGAATTATTCTGACTATCAGTCGGATGGATTCAGGGAGCAAAGCGCCAACTCCAAGAAACAGGCGACCGTAAGCCTGAAGTCGAAAATTGATGACGATACACGGTTGACTACGTTGATCAATTGGATGAATCAGAATGCCCAGGATCCGGGCGGAATGGTGCGTAATGCAGCGACGGGCGACCCCTCCGCATTCGTTACGCAAACCGGCACCGCGTCCAACAACAAATTGGTAAATACTCGCGTTGAGCGAAGCAACAGCCAAGTTGGCATGAATTTTGAAAAAACGATCAACGCACAAAACTCGTTGAATCTGATTGCTTACGCGGGAACCAGAGATAACAATCAAATTCTTTATACGGCCCCGCCTCCAGGACAAACCTATAACAGCCGTGCGAGCGTTATTGAGCGCGTCTTTTATGGCACAGAACTTCGCTTTACAACCAAGGGCGAAGTTTTGGACAAACCGTATGTTGTAACTGCTGGCGCAACCTATGGCCAGATGCGAGATAAGCGAAAAGATATCAATGCCGACAATGGTATAACTCGTGCTGATGTTGACGCAAACTACAACCGCAATGAGCGCCAGCTTGCGACCAACTTTGATCAATATCTCCAGGGTACACTCTCTGCAAACTCGCGCTTCGATGTGCATGCAGGAGTGAGATATTCGAACGTCAACTTGAAATTCGAAGATCTGCAGATTGATGCTAGTCGCTGTACCACATTGCCCCGCTATTGCGACACCAGCGGCAAAGTCAACTACTCGAAGTTCACGCCAGCACTTGGTGCAATTTACAAACTTACGCCTGAAGTAAATTTGTATGCGAATTATGGCCGTGCATTCGAAACCCCAACATTGGTCGAGACCTCGTTCTTGAGTGCGTCGACAGGATCCGGGCCAAACCTGAATATCAAACCTAGCACAAGCGACAACATCGAATTGGGCGCAAAAGCTTTTGTCGGCGACAACACGAGAATCAACGGTGCGATCTTCAGGATCGACACCACCAATGAAATCATCGTGAACTCAACGGTGAGCGGCCGGACCAGCTACCAGAACGGAAAAACCACGTCTCGCACAGGCGCAGAGCTGTCAATAGAGAGCAATTTGCCCCATGGTTTTTCAGTGTACGGCGCTTACACGCTGCTCGTTGCCAAGTTTGATGAGGCATTTTCATCCTCAGGCAATGCTGTCGCGGCTGGCAGTTATATTCCGGGTACCTACCGGACTCAAGTCTACGGCGAAGTCGCATGGAAGCATGCTCCAACAGCCTTCCAGACTGCGATCGAAGCGCGATATAACAGTCGTGTCTACGTCAACGACAGCAATTCTGACTTCGCTCCTTCTTATACGGTCTTTAATTTGCGCGGAAGCTTCCAGCAAGAACTAGGACGCTGGCGTGTGACCGAGTATGCTCGGGTAGAAAATATCTTTGATAAGTCTTACATCGGCTCAGTGCGGGTGAACGACTATACGAACCAACGCTATTTTGAGCCGGCACCAGGTCGTAACTACATCGTCGGCGTCAAAGCCAACTACGCTTTCTGACCTGTCTCCCCACTGGTCAAAAGCCCGCCAGAACACCGGCGGGCTTTTTTATTTCCGGGACACGCTCAGATATCCTGCGCGCCCTTCGTATCCCACTGCCGCGCACGACCCACGCATGCATGCGCAAAATCCATCGCATGCTCGGCCGGCGCCTTCGGCTGCCGGAACACCTGATTCAATGCGGAACGCAGGAAGGCCGCATCCTCATCATCCTGCACGAACCAGCGCAATTCCTTCGGTATCGCCTTGATCATCGCAAGATCGTTGTCGAAGATATCCATGAACGCCGCCTCGCTCATTCCATGCTCCCGCGAGATCGCGGCATTGCGGATGTAGTCGGCGCCCTCACGGCACTCCTGTACGCTCAATTCATGTGCGCCGGCGACATGACCCGACAAGTTCAAGGCCAGTGCCAGCATCAAGCCGGCGCGCCTGACCTTCGTGAAACACAGCAGCTTGGTACGGTCCATCATGAACCTCCGTCTCTCTGTGGATGACGCTTCGATTCTAATCAGCGTTGGCTGAACAACGCACGCTGCAGTGCGTTATACGTGAGCCATCGCAGCTTCAGCAGCAAACCGTACCCAGCCCCATACCATTTCGCGCCGCAGCAAATCCCGGATGGCTACAATGGCGGCTGTTCCAATCCGAACACCTTCATGGCGCACATTCATCCCCAAGGCTGGCGCGAAATGGCCGTCACCGGCGCAGCCCAACGCGAGATCGAAACCCTGGCCCTGCTCGCGAGCGCGCTGCCGGATGCCTACACCGTCTTTCATGGCGTGCACTGGACCCATGTCGAGCGCGGCTACTCGGCCTATGGGGAAATCGATTTCATCGTGGTGGCGCCCGATGGGCGCCTGCTGCTGATCGAGCAGAAGTCGGGCTTCCTGACCGAAACCGATGAAGGCCTGGCCAAGCGCTACGCAGGACAGGACAAACCCAAGCTGGTGAAGAACCAGATCCTGCGCACGATCACGGCACTGCGGCAGCGCTACGGACATGAGGGCGGGACGCTGGCCATCGACTACCTGCTCTACTGCCCCGACTACCAGGTCAGGCGCGTGGAGGCTGCGGGCATCGACGCGCAACGCATCGTCGATGCGACGCGGCGCGAGCAGCTGGCAACGATCATCCGCCAGGTGCTGCCCGCGTCGGACGATGGTGAACATCAGCCGCAGCGCGAACGCGTGCTGCGCTTCCTGAACAATGTGCTGCAGCTGGTGCCCGACCCGAGCGCCATGATCGGGCAGGCCAGCGCACTGGTCACCCGCCTGTCGGGCGGGCTCGCGACATGGGCGCGGCAACTGGACTTCCGTCCGTTCCGACTACGCGTTGCCGGCACGGCCGGCAGCGGCAAGACGCAACTGGCGCTCGCCGAATTCCATGCCGCGCTCTTAGCCGGCAAGCAAGCGCTGTATGTCTGCTACAACCGTCCCCTGGCCGACCACGTGCGCAAGCTGGTACCCGACAGCGGGCGCGTTGCCAGCTTCCACCAGCTGTGCGATGCCTTCGCTCGCGACACTGGCCAGACGCCCGATTACCGCGACGCCGGCATCTGGCAGCAGCTGGAGCAAAGGCTGGCCGAAGCGGACCTGCCACCCGCATGGCAGTTCGATGTGCTGATCGTCGACGAGGGACAAGACTTCTCGGCGGCATGGCGCGATGCCCTGTTGCGGCTGCTGAAGCCCGAGGGCCGCATGATCTGGCTCGAAGATCCGATGCAGAACCTGTACGGCCGCGAACCGGTGCCGCTGCCCGGTTGGGTCACGCTGCACGCAGACACGAACTTCCGCAGCCCGCGGCAGGTGGTCGATCTGCTCATGTCGCTGGCTCCCGATGCACCGCCGGTGACGGCCGCCAGCCCGTTTGCCGGCGCCGATATCGATGTGCTGACCTGGCCGGATGGCGACACCGCGCAAATGCTGGCGCAGACTCGCAATGCCATCAAGAAGTGCCTCGGTGCGGGCTTCACCCGCAGCGACATGGCCATCGTCAGCTACCGCGGCCGCGAGCATTCGGCGCTGCTGCATCTCGATGCGCTGGGTCAGCACACGCTGAAGTCCTTCGATGGCAGCTACGACCTGTTCGGCAATCCGGTGTTCCGCGACGGCGAGTTGCTGGCCGAATCTGTCTACCGCTTCAAGGGCCAGTCGGCACCCGCAGTGATCTTCACTGAAATCGATTTCGACACGCTCGACGACAAGAGCTTCCGCAAGCTCTTCGTCGGCATGACCCGCGCGCGGTTGAAGCTGGTGCTGGTGATGTCAGAGCGTTCGGCCCGCTTCCTGATCGACAAGCTGCCCTGACTGGCGCAGCAAAACCCTGAGAACGCAAGGGGGTTCCAGCCATCATCATTGACAAGCCAAATGCGAATTATTATCATTTATACCGTGTAGTTTTATCCCCCATACCAACCGATACCCACGGAGTCCCACGATGAAACTTCGCCTTGCTGCCGCCCTGCTCGCCCTGTCGCCGTTGTTCGCGATGGCTTCTGACGAATTCGCGATCACGATCAAGGACCACAAGTTCTCGCCGTCCGAAATCCGCGTACCGGCGGGGCAAAAGGTCAAGCTGGTCATCGAAAACCAGGATGCGACCCCGGAAGAATTCGAGAGCAAGGAGCTCAAGCGCGAAAAGATCATTGCGCCGCGCTCGAAGGTCGCGATCTGGATCGGCCCGCTCAAGCCGGGCAACTACCCGTTCTTCGGCGAGTTCAATGAAGCCACCGCACGCGGCGTGGTGATCGCGGAGTAAGCCCCATGTTCGGCCCGGCCCTCATCATCTTCCGCGAGACGCTGGAAGCAGCGCTCGTCATCAGCATCGTCGCCGCGGCCACCCGCTCGGTCAGCCGCCGCACGCTCTGGATCGTGCTCGGCGTTATCGCAGGACTGGTCGGCTCGGGCATCCTCGCGACGCTGACCGAGACGCTCGCCGGCCTTGCCGACGGTACCGGCACGGAGCTGTTCAATGCCGGCGTGCTCGGCATCGCCGTCCTGATGCTTGGCTGGCACCATGTGTGGATGTCGTCGCACGGCGCGGAACTGGCGCGCGATGCGCGCAAGGTCGGGGTCGACGTCAGCGAAGGTGCGAAAGGCCTGTCGGCGATCGCCGTGCTGATCTCGCTGACCGTGCTGCGCGAAGGCGCGGAGAGCGTGCTCTTCCTGCACGGTATGGCCAGCGGCGGCAATGCCAGCCTGACCGACCTGATCGGCGGCTGCGCGATCGGCCTTGCCGCTGGTGCCGGGATCGGCGCCGTGATGTACTTCGGCCTGATGCGCATCCCGCTGAAAGCCTTCTTCACTGTCACCGGCGTGCTGCTGGTGCTGCTGGCCGCAGGCCTTGCGAGCCGCATGGCCGGTTTCCTCATTCAGGCCGACTTCATCCCGGCACTCGCCACGCCGATCTGGGACGTGTCGCACATCCTGTCTGCCGAATCGTTCGCCGGTTACTTCCTGCACGTGCTGGTCGGTTACGAGCCCAACCCGAGCGGCATGCAAATGGTGTTCTATGGCGTGACGCTGGTCACCATCCTGCTGTCTGCATCGCTGGTCAAGCGCCAGCACCGACGCCAGCAAGCGGCGCAGCGCCACGCGCCGGCACCGACCCAGGCCTGATCCCTGTCATCGTCGTCCGCACCGACGGACGATACCGAATCCTCGCTGCACAATGAGCCTCGACGCCCCGCTTGCCGGGGCGTTTTTTTTTACCCGTACGAGTAAAATGCGTGGCAAACCAACACGGCACCCGGGAGCAGAGACATGACGTTGCAAAGCCCGCAGGCCTCGCGCCGCACTTTCCTCAAACAGACTACCGCCCTTGGCGGCGCCTTCGTGCTGGGCATCCAGCCCGGCTCGGCCGCACTGGCCGCAGACACGGCACCGGAAGTCACGCACTGGGTCGTGATCAAACCGGATGACACCGTCATCATCCGCATCGCCCGCTCCGAGCTCGGCCAGGGCAGCTTCACCGGCCTGGCCCAGCTGGTGGCCGAAGAACTCGAATGCGACTGGAGCAAGGTCCGCCCCGAGTACGCGGACGTGAACGAGCACATGCGTCGCAAGAAGATCTGGAAGGATATGTCGACCGGCGGCAGCCGCGGCATTCGCGACTCGCACGAGTACGTGCGCAAGGGCGGAGCTGCCGCACGCGAGATGCTGGTCGCCGCGGCGGCACAGCTGTGGCAAGTGCCGGCTTCCGAATGCACGGCAAGGAACAGCGTGGTGTCGCACCCGTCGGGCAAGTCGGCGCGCTATGGCGAGCTGGCGGCCGTGGCCGGCACCATGCCCATGCCGGAAAACCCGCCGCTGAAGAACCCGAAAGACTGGAAAATCGCCGGCACCTCCCCTGCCCGCTTCGATATCCCGGCCAAGGTCAATGGTTCGCAAATCTATGCGGCCGACGTGCGCCTGCCCGGCATGCTTCACGCATCTATCTTGCAGACCCCGGTGTTTGGCGGCTTCCTGAAACGCTATGACGACAGCGCCGCGAAGGCAATGCCGGGCGTGAAGCACATAATCGCCAGCGATGACTGGATCGCCGTCGTCGCCACCAACTGGTGGCTTGCGAACAAGGCACTGAAGACGATCAAGGTCGAATGGGACAACGGCAACAAGGGCGACATCTCCAGCGCATCCATCCAGGCCTACCTGCGCGATGGACTGGCCATGCCGAACGCCCCGGTCGCGCGCAAGGATGGCGATGCCGACAAGGCACTGGCCGGCGCGCACAAGGTGCTCGAAGCCGAATACACCACTGGCTTCATGAACCACGCAACGATGGAGCCGCAGACCGCCACCGCCCTCTACAGCGCCGACAAGCTCGACGTCTGGGTCGGCACGCAGAATGGCGAAGCCTCGGCTGCAGCGGCGTCTGAAGTCTCGGGCCTGCCGCTGGAGAAGGTCTACATCCACAAGATGCACGCCGGTGGCGGCTTCGGCCGCCGCGGTCCGCACCAGGACTACACCAAGCAAGCCGTCAAGATCGCCAAGGCATTGCCGGGCGTTCCGGTGCGCCTGCAATGGTCGCGCGAGGAAGACATGCGCCAGGGTCGCTACCGTCCGGTATCGCTGGTCAAGCTGCGCGGCGGGCTCGACAAGGATGGCAACTGGATCGGCTGGCACGTCAAACAGTCGGACCAGTCGATCGCGATCACCGTCTATCCGCACTTCGTCAAGGATGGCATCGACCAGATCAATACGCGTGTGTTCCGCGACAATCCGTACAAGGTACCCAATTTCACGAATGAATACGTGATGCGCGAAACGCATGTGCCGCCGGGCTTCTGGCGCGCGGTTGCGCACACCAACAACCCCTTCTACCGCGAATGCTTCATCGACGAACTCGCGCAGGCAGCCGGCAAGGATCCGTACCAGTTCCGCCGCCCGCTGCTCGAAGGCACGAAGGATCTCGCCGTGCTGGATGCGGCAGCCAAAGCCATCGGCTGGGACAAGCCGCTGCGCAAGGGCCTGCACCGCGGCATTGCGGTGGTGGATTCGTATGGCAGCTTCACGGCTGCTGCGGTCGAACTGTCAGTCGGCAAGGACAAGGCCGTGAAGGTGCATCGTGTCGCCGTCGCGATCGACAGCGGCCATGTCGTACATCCGGATGCGGTGAAGGCGCAGATCGAAGGCGGCGTGATCTGGGGCCTGTCGGCCATCATGTCGGAAGAGATCACGATCGAGAACGGCGCGGTCAAGCAGGGGAACTTCAACGACTACCCGCTGGCGCGCATCAGCGTGGCACCCGAGGTCATTCCGGTGCTGGTGCCGAGCGGCGGCTTCTGGGGTGGAGTCGGCGAGCCGCCGATCGGGGGCGTGATTCCGGCGATGGTGAATGCGCTGTTCAGCGCGACAGGCGAGCGCATTCGTTCGCTGCCGCTGAAGCATCATGGCTTCAGATACATGGCCTGAGCTCATCACCAAGATTGGTTTCGCGCAAACCTAAAAAGCCTCGCCCGCAGACCCGGGCGAGGCTTTTGATTTATTGATGCAGACGATTATTTAAAGTTGTAATTCCACTGTGCAGCAATCATGTCGACGCGGTTGCCTGTCCATTTTCCCTTGACCGTCTGCGCGCCATTCACTACCCGAGCGGTTGTCGCATCAGCAAAGAAAACATGGGAATACCCGATGTCCACCGAGCTGTTGCGGTCGATCGTGTAACGAGCACCGAATGCCAGCCAGATACGATCCGAGTCTGGCAAGGTCATGGTCCGGTCGGCCGGTGCCTTCACTACACCCTGGTCGTACGCCGTACCAAATCGCAACTTCACACTATCGCTGTACTGGTAGTTCGCGCCCAGGCCAAAGCGCATGGTGTCCCTGAAGTTGTAGCTGATTGAAGTGACCGAACCGGTACTTTTATCGACGATGTCCAAACTTTTGACCACGCTCCAACCAGTCCAGGTCAGGTCGGCCAGCAGTTCCGTGGTATCGCTGATTTTGCGCGCCATTGCCAAGGACGCTTGGGCTGGCGTGGTCAGCTTTGCCGTAATGTTCTTGTTTGACGTGAATTGCGGTGAGAACGTCTGCGTCCCATCAAGTTTGAAGCGCAGCTCCGATCGGTAGGTCAAGGCAACGCGGGTGTCGGCATCAGGCTTGAAGATCAAACCGGCATTGAAACCGAACGCGTCATCCTTGCCTTTGGTGGTCGCTATCGAATTCGTCACACCATAAACACCGTTCTTGAACTCGGATTCATTGGTGGCGTAGTTGATGCCGAAGCCTACCGACAATGATTCGTCGACTTTGTAGGCGACGCTCGGGTTCACATTGTATTGCTTGATATTGGCATAGTAGGCGGAGTTCCGACCAATGAAATCAAAGCCGTAATCTGTCTCGTTGCCGAATGTCGGCGACACTCCCAGTCCGATGCGCGTCGAAGAATCAAGGGCATAAGCCCAGTAGAAAGCTGGTATGAGCGCCGTGCTACCTGCATCCTTGCCATTCGAAGTCGAAGGCAGCGTGCCAGTCGTGCCCGTATCCTGAAACTTGATGGAACGATTCTGTATCGTTCCGGCCAATGAAAAGCTGTGTCCCTCGGACAGATAAGTCATACCTGCCGGGTTAAAGAAGACTGTACCCGCATCCTCGGCCGCCGCCGCTGCGCCGGCGAAGGCATTGCCGTTACCTGAACCGGTCTGGTTCTGCAACTGAAAGCCTCCTGCCAGTGCATTACCACAGAGCAAACTCATGATGGCGGTCGCCATCAAGCCCAGCCTGAATCGCTTCGTCATTCTCAGTCTCCTCGAGTTATTGTCTTTGAAACGTTTCCCAAAGTTTCCCCTCGGAAAGCGTTGCCCCCATCCTAAATGAAAAAAGCACGGTCGTGTTATTTGCTTTGGTGAAACATGCCCCCGGTAAAATGACGGCGCTGCAAAAACAACGACTGGCTTGCCCAAGTTGCATCGGGCGCCCCGAACACTCTAAGACTTCAAGCGCGATGCACCCTTCAACTCAGCAAGCCCCATGGCAGGTCTCCATCGAAAAGATCATTGCCCATCCATCCGTCCAGGCCACGCTGGTGGCCCTGATCCTGCTCAATGCGGCCATCCTGGGCATGCAGACCAGCCACGCGATCATGGAAATGTTCGGCCAGATGCTGCATACGATCGATGAAGTCATCCTCGGCATCTTCATCGTCGAACTGGCGTCCCTGATGGCCGCGCGCGGCAAGCGCTTCTTCAGCGACCCGTGGTGCGTGTTCGACTTCCTCGTGATTGCAATTGCGCTGGTGCCGGCCACCGGCAGCCTGTCGGTGCTGCGCGCGCTGCGCGTGCTGCGGGTGCTGCGCCTGGTGAACAAGGTCGAGAGCATGCGCAAGGTCGTCGCCGGCCTGCTGCATTCGCTGCCCAGCCTGGGCTCGGTGTTTGGCCTGGTGATCGTGGTGTTCTACGTGTTCTCGGTGATCGCCACCGACATGTTCGGCGCGACCTTCCCGCAGCTGTTCGGCGACCTCGGCACCACCGCCTTCACGTTGTTTCAGGTGATGACGCTGGAGAGCTGGTCCGAAGGCGTGGCGCGTCCGGTGATGGAGCTGTTCCCGTATGCCTGGGTGTTCTTCGTGCTGTTCATCCTGATCGCGACCTTCGTCATCATCAATCTGTTCATCGCCGTGATCGTCGATTCGATCAGCACCATCAAGCCCGTGACCCATACCGAAGACCCGGTCACGGCCGAGATCCGCAAGCTGCGCGAGGAAGTGAGCGAATTGCGGCGCGAGTTGTCCGGCCGCTAGTCACGCCGGGCTTGGCTACAATCGGGGCTTGTGATGCCAAGTGCCAAACGCCCGGGAAGCTTGCAGCTCTCTGGTGACCGTCACCATCGACACTGAAGGCGAGCCTCATCATGCTGATCAATAGCACGCTGTACGAAAACGGCCGGCCTGCCGGCAGTCTCGACGTTCGCGACATCAGCGAGAACCTGCACCAACCCGGCCGCTTCGTCTGGCTCGCGCTGCTCGACCCGACAGATGACGAGCTGGCGATGATGCAGGAAGAGTTCAGCCTGCACCCGCTGGCGGTCGAGGATGCACGCCATGGCCACCAGCGTCCCAAGCTCGAGGAATATGGCGACACGCTGTTCAGCGCCATCCACCTGCTGGACCTGGACGGTGACGACATTCGTGTCGGCGAGATCGATATCTTCGTGCACCCGGCTTTCGTGCTGTCGGTGCGCAGCAACTCCAGTCAGTCTTTTGCGAGCGTGCGCGCACGCTGCGAGCGCGAGCCGGAGTTGCTGCAGCACGGTCCGGGCTTCGTGTATTACGCACTGCTCGACCATGTCGTCGACAGCTATTTCCAGATGGTCGAGCACCTCGAGGCCGAGCTGGAAGCGATCGAGACGACGATCTTTGCGAAGAATGCTGCGCGCCGTAATATCAAGCGGCTGTATGCGCTCAAGCGCAAGAGCACCATCGTCCGGCATGCAGCACAACCGATGCTGGAATTCGTCGGCAAGCTGCATGGCGGCCGCGTGCCGCCGGTGTGCCAGCAATCGCAGGACTACTTCCGCGATGTGCACGACCACCTGGCCCGCATTGCGATGGCCATCGAAAGCGTGCGCGATGCCATCTCGACAGCGATCGAGGTCAATCTGTCGATGGTCGCGATCGAAGACACCGAGGTCACGAAGAAGCTGGCCGCCTGGGCTTCGATCTTCGCGGCCTCGACGGCGCTGGCCGGCATCTGGGGCATGAATTTCGAATTCATGCCGGAGTTGAAATGGCGCTGGGGCTACCCGGCGGCGCTGGCGGTGATCGCAGGCGTATCGGTGATCCTGTATCGGCGCTTCCGCAAGGCAGGCTGGCTCTGAGCGCTTGTCTCGTCAGGCCCTGAGCAATCGGGAGCCCAAAAGGAAAAGGGCCGATGTCTAATCGACATCGGCCCTGATCTTTACTACCAATAATGGCGCGGCTGGCAGGAATCGAACCCACGACCCCTTGGTTCGTAGCCAAGTACTCTATCCAGCTGAGCTACAGCCGCGAAGAAAAAGATTATAGCAGGGTTCTTTTTGATTTGGGAAGCTTTAATGACAATCCGGGCAAACTTTATGGCGACTGCCGTTTCGGCCGATGATAAACGTCATGCCCTGCCTCGTGGATCTGCTGGCGCAGTTCGCGTCGCTCCTCCGGCGACAGCCGCGGCGGCGGGCGGTTGCCCTGCTCGTCGCGTCGACCTTCATCGCGCCGGCCGTCATCGCGTCGCTCGCCCTGCGCCTGGTCCGGACGCGGCTTGCCCTCGCCCCGCCCCTGGGGCGGTTCGGCTTGCGCCACCCCCAGTGCAAGGAGCAGCGCGCTCAGGCTCAGCCATGTCGTCAGGCGCTTCATCGGTCGGTGTCTCGGACGGTTCTCGGGTGAATCGGGAGTCGGTCTTCTGTCGGTTATGTCCACGCTGTCTGTCAGCGCCGTCCACAGCAAGGCGCCTGAACGATAGTGTACTTTTGTTCTGGCTCCCGGTCGGGAAAGCCGGGTCTGAAGTTTGTAAAGCTTTGTAATACCCCGGTCCTGACCGTGGAGGAAAAAGCGGGATGGAAGTTAACATACGACCATGAACTCGACAAACACCGTCACCCCCGTTCCGTCCAAGCGCACCCCCGGCGCCCAGGCCAAGCTGCTGGTCGTCGATGACGATGCGCGCCTGCGCGACCTGCTGCGCCGCTTCTTCGCCGACAACGGCTATACGGTACAGGTCGCCGCCAGCGCCGTCGAGATGAACCGGCTCTGGATACGCGAGCGCTTCGACCTGCTGGTGCTGGACCTGATGCTGCCCGGTGAAGACGGCATGTCGATCTGCCAGCGCCTGCGCGGCGGCGGCGACCATACGCCCATCATCATGCTGACCGCGAAGGGCGAGGACGCCGACCGCATCGCCGGCCTCGAACTGGGTGCCGACGATTACCTCGCCAAGCCCTTCAATCCGCGCGAGCTGCTGGCGCGTGTGTCGGCCGTGCTGCGCCGTGCGGTACCGGACGACATTCCTGCAGCGCCGTCCGACCATCCTGAGAGCTATGTGTTCGGCGACTTCGAGTTCGATCTCGAGAAGCGCACGCTGCTGAAGAAGGGCGAGCCGGTGCCGCTGACCAGCGGCGAGTTCTCGGTGCTGAAGGTACTGGCCCGTCACGCAAGGCAACCGCTGTCGCGTGAAAAACTGATGGAGCTGGCGCGCGGCCGTGAATATGAAGTCTTCGACCGCAGCCTCGATGTGCAGATATCGCGCCTGCGCAAGCTGATCGAGCCCGATCCTTCCACGCCGCGTTTCATCCAGACCGTCTGGGGACTGGGCTATGTCTTCATCCCTGATGGCACCAAGTCCTGACGCCGATAACGGCGTCGGTACAGGCGCCGGGAGCGGTACCCATGCCGGTGCTGACCCCGGCATTGCTGGCCCGCGGACTACCAGTGCGCGCATGCCGCAGCGCCTGCTCTGGCTCAAGAGCGGGCTGTTCTGGCGCACCTTCTTCCTGCTGGCCTTCCTGATCGCGGCCAGCATGGCTGCATGGGTGGCGAGCTTCCGCGTGGTCGAGCGCACGCCGCGCGGCGAACAGATCGCAGCGCAGGTTGTCTCCATCGTCACCATCACCCGCTCGGCGCTGATGCACTCTGCGCCGATGCTGCGGCGCGAACTGCTGTTCGAATTGGCCAGCAGCCAGGGTATCCGCGTCTACCCGAAAGAGCTGGATGATGAGATCGAGCCGCTGCCCGATCGCGCGCTGATCCGCGTGGTCGAGGAAAACGTGCGCGCGCGCCTCGGCGCCGACACGCAGTTCGCAGCATCGGTCAACGAGATACCGGGCTTCTGGGTCAGCTTCTACATCGACGATGACGACTACTGGCTGATGCTGGAGCGCGAGCGCATCGAGCGCGCATCGGGCATACAGTGGATAGGCTGGGGCGGCGTCACGCTGCTGCTGTCGCTGGTCGGCGCGGTCTTCATCAGCCGGCTGATCAACCTGCCGCTGGCGCGGCTGTCAGCCGCTGCCCGCGCGATTGCGCGCGGCAAGGCCCCTGCCCCGCTGCCCGAGAAGGGCCCGGCCGAAATCCGCGAAGCCAACCACAGCTTCAACCAGATGGTGCACGACCTGCAGCAAGTCGAATCGGACCGCGCGGTGATCCTCGCCGGCATATCGCACGATTTGCGTACGCCGATTGCACGCATGCTGCTCGAAGTCGAGATGGCTCATTTGCCGGACGATGCACGGCGCGGCATGCAATCCGACCTCGCACAGATGGAAGCCATCATCAGCCAGTTCCTCGACTATGCGCGGCCAGTCGAGCCGGGCCAATATGCGAACGTCGACCTGTCGGTACTGCTGGCGCGCGTGGTGCGCGATGCCGGCCGTTCGACCGAACTGTGGGTGCAAGGCGAAATCGCGCCCGGTCTGCAAGTGCGCGGCCATGCGACCGAACTGTCGCGCGCGGTCGAGAACCTGATCGAAAACGCGAAGCGCTACGGCAAGACCGCCGGCAAGAACATCAGCGAGTTGTCGGTGTCGGCGCACGCCGATGGCGGCGAGGTCCTGATCGAGATCGCTGACCGCGGACCGGGCCTGCCCGAAGACCAGATCGCCAACCTGCTGCGCCCGTTCACCCGGCTCGATACCGCGCGCAGCCAGGCCAATGGCGCAGGTCTGGGGCTGGCCATTGTCGATCGCATCGTGCAGAGGCACGAGGGACGGCTGGAAATAAAAAACCGCGAGGGCGGTGGCCTCGCGGTTCGGGTGTGGCTTAAGTCAGCTGCTTGAGTGCGCTGAATGACACCGGTGCAGTCAACGTCAACGGCTAAAAGTTACCGGTTTGACGTCGCCGGCTTCGGAACCGCAGGTTAGCTGAGGTCTTTCAGCAGCGCCGACAGCGTCTCCTGCGGCAGCTCTTCCACGTGGCACGGGTAGTTCGGATGGTCGCAGCCGACCATCATCTGCGCGCCGCCCTTCAGCGCGGCCTTCATCTCCGGCGTCAGTTCGAAGCGCACGAAGTGCACGGCCGAGGTCTTTTCATCATTCTCGCGATCCAGGTCTTCATCGGCGATCGCATAGACGCGGCCCTTGCCCTCCACCTGAATGAACAGGCGGTCCTCGATGCCGATCAGCTTGGCCAGCGCCGCCTTGCGTTCAGCCACGTTCGCATACTCGATCAGCATCGTCGCCTTGAAGTTGCTGCCGTCCGGGCACAGTGGGTTGTACGCATCAAGCTCGGACTGTATGCCCTCTTCTTCGAAGATCTTCTCGATGCGCAGCATCTCCTGCACCTGATAGCGCAGGGTCATCTCGTCTTCGAACAGCAGCGTCACGTGGTTGCCAAGGTGGACGGTGCGATGCTTCTTGTGCTCCATCACCTGCTTGCGGAACTCCGGGCGCTGCTTTGAATAAGTCTCGAGGGTCATCAGGCTTTCGCGGGAAATGATCATGCTGGACTCCTGGCTACGTTTTATTCGTTGGTGTTGCGGATAAATTCAAGTTCTCTGCGTTCTTGCAGCGCTTGTCGCGCTTGCTGTGCCTGAGCCGCTCAACTTTGGCTCAGATGCAGCTCAGATGCCGTAGGCCTTGCGCACCAGCGTCAGCGGATGCGCCATCTCGGCCTGCTTCAGGCCATTCGCTTCCATGCCCTGCGCGATATGGTGGCCGGCCAGCTGGCAATCCGACGAGATGTAGTTCGGCGCCTCGTTGGCCATGGCCTTGAACACCGGCTTGCCGATCTTCATCGCATTCGCATGGAATTCTTTCTTCACGCCATACGTGCCGGCGTGGCCCGAGCAGCGCTCGACGACGTTCAGCTTCGTGTTCGGCACCAGTTGCAGCATGTCGGCGGTCTTGCGGCCCACGTTCTGCACGCGCGAGTGACAAGGGATGTGGTACGACACCTGCCCGAGCTCCTGCTTGAAGTCGGTCTTCAGCAAGCCGTCGCGATTGCGCGCGACCAGGTACTCGAACGGATCCCACATCGCTTCCTTCACCAGTTGCGTGTCAGCGCAATCGGGGAACATCAGCGGCAGCTCCTGCTTGTACATCAGCGTGCAGGAAGGGATGGGCGTCAGGATCGCGTAGCCCTCTTTCGCCAGCTTCGCGAGGTGCGGAATGTTGATAGCCTTCTTCTCGGCCACGCCCTGCAGGTCGCCCTGTTCCAGCTTCGGCATGCCGCAGCAGGCTTCCTTCTCGACCATCACATACGGAATCTCGTTGTGGTCGAGGATGGCCAGCAAGTCATGCCCGATGCCCGGCTCGTTGTAGTTCACATAGCAGGTCGAATAGATGGCCACCTTGCCCGGTGTGTTCGCGCCATCCTTGACCGGATGATTGCGCGACTTCGCCGCGCCGTTGCGGAACTTGGTGGTCGCGAACTCGGGCAGCCACGCATCCTTGTCGACGCCGAGCATGTTCTCGACGACCGCGCGCGTAGCCTTGGCCTTGTTCACCGCATTGACCGTCTGCGTGACGATGGGGATGCCGGCGAACTTGCCGAGGCCATCGGTATTCGACAGGAACTTGTCGCGCGCCGACACTTCGCCCTTGCGGAACTTGACCGCCTTCGCGCGCAGCATCAGGTGCGGGAAGTCGAGGTTCCACTCGTGCGGCGGCGTGTACGGACACTTGGTCATGTAGCAGAGGTCGCACAGGTAGCACTGGTCGACCACCTTCATGTAGTCCTTCTTGTCGACGCCGTCGACTTCCATCGTGTCGGACTCGTCGACGAGGTCGAACAGCGTCGGGAAGGACTGGCACAGCGACACGCAACGGCGACAGCCGTGGCAGATGTCGTAGACGCGCTCGAGTTCCTTGTTCAGCGATTCCTCGTTGTAGAAATCGTCGCTCAGCCAGTCCAGCGGGTGCCGGGTCGGCGCTTCCAGGTTGCCTTCACGTGTCATGGTGCGGTCCTTGGGATTGTTGTTTTGCGGGGGTCGGTCAAACCTTGTTGTGCGAAGCGCTGCGGGGCGAACAGGCAACGCTTCGCACAACCCTCTCAAGTGAGAGGATTGCCGGACGGCGGCAGCATGTGGCCGACGCCGATCCGGATGACCGTCTTAGTCCACCAGGGCGTCGAGCGCTTTCTGGTAACGGTTTGCGTGCGAACGCTCGGCCTTGGCGAGAGTCTCGAACCAGTCGGCGATCTCGTCGAAGCCTTCGTCACGCGCAGTCTTGGCCATGCCCGGGTACATGTCGGTGTACTCGTGGGTTTCGCCGGCAACGGCGGCCATCAGGTTCTGGCGCGACGAGCCGATCGGCAGGCCGGTGGCCGGGTCACCGCACTGCTCGAGGTACTCGAGGTGGCCGTGCGCATGGCCGGTTTCGCCTTCGGCGGTGGAACGGAACAGGGCGGCGACATCGTTCTGACCTTCAACGTCAGCCTTGTTCGCGAAATACAGGTAACGGCGGTTGGCCTGGGATTCGCCTGCGAAGGCGTCCTTCAGGTTCTGCTCGGTCTTGGAACCTTTGAGCTTGGACATTTGCTTCTCCTCATGTATCACGGGTGAATCACACGGGGGGTTGAATGCGCTGTTGCCCCGTCATGGCAGCAACAGCGTACGACCACGACTGAAAACCGACTAACGAGTCACAGTTTCCGGATTCGAATTGTGAGCCTGGAGAAGCTGAATCTCAAATTGGCTATTTCAATACTGCCGATTGAGAAATCCAATGGATAATCAGAGATTGCTTAATGAGAACTATTATCACTTGGCAAGCAGGAGTGCTATCGCCTGAGCGGCGATGCCCTCTTCGCGTCCTTCCCAGCCGAGGCGCTCATTGGTCTTGGCTTTCAGGTTGACCTGGCTGGTGTCGATAGCGAGGTCGCTTGCGATGTTGGCAATCATGCCCGGCAGGTGCGGCGCCATCTTCGGTGCCTGCGCGACGATGGTCGCGTCGATGTTGCCAATCGTGTAACCTGCCGCGCGCACCCGCTGGCCGGCTTCGCGCAGCAGCACGCGCGAGTCGGCGCCGCGGAAGCGTTCGTCAGTGTCGGGAAAATGCTTGCCGATGTCGCCGAGCGCTGCGGCACCGAACAAGGCGTCTGTGATCGCATGCAGCAGCACATCCGCATCCGAATGACCGAGCAGGCCGGCGCGGTGCGGGATGCTCACGCCGCCGATGATCAGCGGGCGTCCCGGCACGAGTGCGTGGCAGTCATAGCCCTGTCCGATGCGAAATGGCGGCTTCATGCTTGTCCTTGGTTCTTGAGTTGGTCAATCAGGTAGCGCTCGGCCGCCTGCATGTCTTCCGGCAGCGTCACCTTGAAATTGCGCGCGCTGCCTTCGACCAGTTTCGGGTGCAGGCCCAGCGCCTCGATCGCGCTGGCTTCATCAGTGATGTCATTCACGCTGCGCAAGGCGTCCAGCAAGGGCTTGTGCCTGAACATCTGCGGCGTCTGCGCCGCCCACAGCAGGTCGCGCGCGACGGTCTGTTCGGAGCGGCCATGGCCATTGCTGCGCTTGATGGTGTCGACCACCGGCATCGCCAGCAGTCCGCCGACCGGGTCGTCCTTCACGAACAGTACCAGCTTGTCGATCAGCTCCACCGTCAGCCCGGGGCGCGCCGCATCATGCACCAGCACCCAGTCATCGGCGTCGACCTGATCCGCAATCGCGGCCAGGCCATTCGTCACCGATGCCTGCCGGGTCGCGCCACCGCAGCGCAGGATGGTGGTGCGCGGCAAAATCGGCAAGTCGTCGATATACGCATCGTCCGCGCTGACCACCACGTAGACATGATCGATCTGCGGCGCGGCAACGAAGGTTTCCATCACATGCTGCAGCATCGGCTTGCCAGCAAGCTTCGCGTATTGCTTGGGCAGGGCGGCGCCCATGCGTGCGCCGACGCCGGCCGCTGGTATCAGCGCAACAAAGGAGGGAAAACTCATGACGGGCTGCTCATTTATAATCGCGGTTTGTCCGCAGACGCCATTGTAGCCCTGCGCCCGCCCTGACCGCGATTCGCCGCACGCTGCGCCGGCACAATCCCCGGGGTGCAATTCGTAAGCCCTTGCCGCAAGCCCAGTCTGCCGAAGTCCGCATCCCTTCCTACATGTCTTCCGACACCACCAGCCCCTCCCTCCGGCCGCCGAAGCCCGGCACCCGCTTTGTGCTGCCCGCGCTGCATGGCGCGGCCGAAGCGCTGGTGCTGGCACAGGCAGCGCAGGCGCTGAAGTCCGAAGGCCGAATGATGGTGGTCGTGGTGGCCGATGCACCGGCCGCGCAGCGCCTGCTGGCCGAGATCGGCTGGTTCGGCAAACGCCATGCGCAGGCCGGCGACCCGGCCGAAGCGAAGGGCGGAGTACGAGCCGATGCGCAGGCTGCCGCCAAGGCTGCAGCAAAGGCCGACGCAGAGGACGACGCGCTGCGCTGCCATCTGCTGCCGGACTGGGAGACGCTGCCGTACGACGCCTTCTCGCCGCATCAGGACCTGGTGTCCGAGCGACTGGCGACCTTGCACGAGATACGTTCCGGCCACTGCGATGTGCTGATCGTGCCCGCCACCACGGCGCTGGTACGCATGGGCCCGCCCTCCTTCCTCGCCGGCTACACCTTCTTCTTCAAGCAGGGCGAGAAGCTGGACGAGGCGAAACTGAAGTCGCAGCTGACGCTGGCCGGCTACTCTCATGTCGGACAAGTGATGTCGCCGGGTGAATATTCGGTGCGGGGCGGCCTGATCGACCTGTTCCCGATGGGCTCGGCGCTGCCCTACCGCATCGACCTGTTCGGCGACAGCATCGAGACCATCCGCACCTTCGACGTCGATACCCAGCGCTCGCTTTATCCGGTGCGCGAAGTGCGGCTGCTGCCGGGCCGCGAATTCCCGATGGATGAAGCAGCGCGCTCGGCGTTCCGCAGCCGCTGGCGCGAAGTGTTCGAAGGCGATCCTTCGCGTGCCACCATCTACCGCGATATCGGCAATGGCATTGCGTCGGCCGGCATCGAATACTACCTGCCCTTGTTCTTCGAGCAGACCTCGACCCTGTTCGAGTACCTGCCCGAAGGCGCGAGCTTTGCGCTGGTCGGCGATATCGATGCAGCGATCAAGCGCTTCTGGTCCGACACCCGCTCGCGCTATGGCTTCCTGAAGTCCGACCGTGAACGTCCGCTGCTGCCGCCCGAGGATATCTTCCTGACCGACGAAGATTTCTTCACGCTGCTCAAACCCTTCGGCCGCTGGGTGGTGCAGGAAGGCGGCGAGCCTTCCTCGCTGTCGTCGCCACTGCCGGAGATCGCGGTCAACCGCCGGCTGGACGACCCGCTGACCAACCTGCGCTCCTTCCTGCTGAAGACGGGCAAGCGCGTGATGATCTGCGCCGAATCCGGCGGCCGCCGCGAGACGCTGCGAGAATACTTCAACGAATACGACCTGCCGCTGGCGACCTGCGATTCGCTGGCCGAATTCCTGACGTCGAAAGAGAAGCTGGTGATCTGCGTCGCGCCGCTGCATGCGGGCACGCAGCTGGGCGACGCATTGACCGACCCCTTGGCCGACTTCGGCCAGCTGGCCTTCATCACCGAGACCGAGCTGTATGCCGGCAGCGGCCGCCGCGCCGGCCGCAAGCGGCAGGAAGGTCCGACCCAGGTCGATGCGATGGTGCGCGACCTGTCGGAACTGAAGGTCGGCGATCCGGTGGTGCATGTGAACCATGGCATCGGCCGCTACCAGGGCCTGGTCAGCATGGACCTCGGCGAAGGCGAGACCGAGTTCCTGCACCTTGAATACGCAAAAGAATCCAGGCTCTACGTGCCGGTGTCGCAGCTGCACGTGATCTCGCGCTACTCGGGCGCATCACCCGAAGACGCGCCGCTGCATTCGCTGGGCTCAGGCCAGTGGGACAAGGCCAAGCGCAAGGCCGCCGAACAGGTTCGCGATACCGCGGCCGAATTGCTGAACCTGTATGCGCGCCGCGCGGCGCGCCAGGGCCACGCGTTCCAGTACTCCGCGCATGACTACGAAGCCTTCGCCGACAGCTTCGGCTTCGAGGAAACGCCCGACCAGTCGGCCGCCATCAACGCGGTGATTACCGACATGACCTCGGGCCGGCCGATGGATCGCCTGATCTGCGGCGATGTCGGCTTCGGCAAGACGGAAGTCGCGCTACGCGCGGCCTTTGTCGCCGTCATGGGCGGCAAGCAGGTCGCGATCCTCGCGCCGACCACGCTGCTGGCCGAGCAGCATGCGCAGACCTTTGCCGACCGCTTCGCCGACTGGCCGGTGCGCATCGCTGAGCTGTCGCGCTTCCGCACCGGCAAGGAAGTCACGCAGGCACTCAAAGGACTGTCCGAAGGCAAGGTCGACATCGTGATCGGCACCCACAAGCTGCTGTCGCCGGATGTGAAGTTCGAACGACTGGGGCTGGTGATCATCGACGAAGAGCACCGCTTCGGCGTGCGCCAGAAGGAAGCGCTGAAGGCGCTGCGCGCCGAGGTCGATGTGCTGACGCTGACGGCCACCCCGATCCCGCGCACGCTGGGACTCGCGCTCGAAGGCTTGCGCGACTTCTCCGTGATCGCCACCGCGCCGCAGAAGCGCCTCGCGATCAAGACCTTCGTGCGCAGCGAATCGGATTCCGTGATCCGTGAAGCCTGCCTGCGCGAACTGAAACGCGGCGGGCAAGTGTACTTCCTGCACAACGAAGTCGAGACCATCGAGAACCGCAAGGCCAAGCTGGAAGAACTGCTGCCCGAGGCCCGCATCGGCATCGCTCACGGCCAGATGCATGAGCGCGAGCTGGAAAAGGTGATGCGTGACTTCGTGTCGCAGCGCTTCAACATCCTGCTCTGCACCACCATCATCGAGACCGGCATCGACGTGCCGACCGCGAACACCATCATCATGCATCGCGCCGACCGCTTCGGCCTCGCGCAACTGCACCAGCTGCGCGGCCGCGTTGGCCGTTCGCACCACCAGGCCTATGCCTACCTGCTGGTGCATGACGTGCAGGGCCTGACGAAACTGGCCGAGCGCCGGCTGGAAGCGATCCAGCAGATGGAAGAACTGGGCAGCGGCTTCTATCTCGCGATGCACGACCTCGAGATCCGCGGCGCCGGCGAAGTGCTGGGCGAGAATCAGTCCGGCGAGATGACCGAGATCGGTTTCCAGCTGTATTCCGACATGCTGAATGCGGCCGTCAAGGCGCTGAAGGCCGGCAAGGAACCGGATCTGGCGGCGCCGCTGTCGACCACCACCGAAATCAACCTGCATGTGCCGGCCCTGTTGCCGTCGGACTTCTGCGGCGACGTGCACGAACGCCTGTCGATCTACAAGCGGCTGGCCAATGGCGAGACGCAGGAAGCCATCGACGACCTGCAGGAAGAGCTGATCGACCGCTTCGGCAACCTGCCCGATGCGGTGAAGGCGCTGATCGAGACGCACCGGCTGCGGATTTCTGCCAAGACCGTGGGCATCATCAAGATCGATGCGCATGCCGAATCGGCGCTGCTGCAGTTCGAGCCCAAGCCGCCGGTCGATCCGATGCGCATCATCGAGCTGATCCAGAAAAGCCGGCATGTGAAGCTGTCCGGGCAGGACAAGCTGCGCATCACGGCCAGCATGCCGGACCTGGCCGCACGCGTGACGCAGGTCAAATCCACCATCCGCGCACTGGCAGGATGACCGGACTGTTCCCGACCCGTGCCGTTTGGACAGACTGCCGCAGAAACAGAACCACTTGAACTAACGAACCACCGAACCACTTGAACCTGATGCCTTCCACCACGCCGATGAAACTGATCCTGCAGGGCCCTGCCCTCGACGCCGACACCGCGAAGCGCATTGCCGCGCTGGCCGGCGCCACATCGGTGACACCCGCAGCGCCGCGCGTATACCGCGCTGATGGCGTGACCGATACACTGGGCAACCGCGTCGCCGTGGCCGCCGCCTGCCAGCAGTCAGGCTGCGACGGCGCGTTCGTGCGCGCCGACCTGCGTCTGTCGGATTTCAAGCTGCTGGTGATGGACATGGATTCGACGCTGATCACGATCGAATGCATCGACGAAATTGCGGATCTGCAGGGATTGAAGACCGAAGTGGCCGAGATCACCGAAGCGGCGATGCGCGGCGAGCTCGACTTCCGCGACAGCCTGTTGCGCCGCGTGTCGCTGCTGGAAGGGCTGGACGCGTCGGCACTCGAAGAAGTCTTCAGCAAGCGCCTGCAACTGTCGCCCGGCGCGCGCGAAATGCTAAAGCACGTGAAAGCGGCCGGCCTGCGCACCGTACTGGTGTCGGGTGGTTTCACCTTCTTCACGCAAAAGCTGAAGCAGGAGCTGGGACTGGATGTCGCGCGTGCGATCGAGCTGGACATCGTCGACGGAAAACTGACCGGCCACGTCAAGAGCGAGATCGTCGATGCCGATGTCAAGCAGGCGACCGTCGAATCGGAAAGTGCCGCCCTTGGCGTGCCGACCGAGGCAGCGATCGTGATGGGCGATGGCGCGAATGACCTGAAAATGATGTCGGTGGCCGGCCTGTCGGTGGCTTACCGCGCAAAGCCGGTGGTGCAGGCACAGGCCAGCGTCGCCCTGAATTACTCCGGCCTCGATGGCCTGCTGAACCTGTTCTACTGATCGGCAAGCCAAGGGAATCAGCGTGCGCAAGGCACTTTCCCGAGAATTGCCGCAATATCGAGGCATCGCACTATCTCACTAGCATCAGCACTAGCACTAGCCGCCGCCGGCGACCAGGAGACCGAACGATGGATGAGCAGACCGTTTACGATGAAGCCACCGAAGCACGCAAGACCCTGCTCTGGTGGCTGTACCTGATGCATGGCGCGTCACTGTTCCTGTCGCTGGGCATGTTCTCGTTCATCCCGCTGATCTTCAACTACCTGAAGCGCGACGAGACCAACGGCACCTGGCTGCGCACTCACCACAGCTGGCAGATTCGCTCGTTCTGGTGGTACCTGTTCTGGGTGGCGGTAGGCTGGACCTTCTTCATCACCGTGATCGGCATACCGCTGGCAATCATGATTTTCGCGGGTGCCTTCATCTGGAAGGCTTACCGCCTGATCAAGGGCTTCCTCGACCTCGACGACGGCAAGGCTATGCCAATGCCGGAAGCGCCTGAGCAAGATCCGCAATGAGGTCTTGCGGATCTTCGAGCCCGATGTTGAAGCGCACGAGCTGGCCAGGTTCTTTCCATTCCCGGCGCATCTGTGCGATGCGGTAAGGCACGGCGAGGCTGTTGGCGCCGCCCCAGCTGTAGCCGATCTTGAACAGCTTCAGGCTGTCGATGAAGCGATCGGTCTGCGCTTCCGTGTACTGCGGGTCGAACAGCACCGAGAACAGGCCGCCTGCGCCGGTGAAATCCCGTTGCCAGACAGGGTGCCCCGGGCAATCGGCAAAGGCCGGATGCAGCACTTTTGAAATTTCGGGCCGCGCCTTCAGCCAACCCGCCACCTTGCGTGCGGCTGCGTCATGTGCGTCGAAACGCAGCTTCATTGTCGGCAGGCCGCGCAGCACGAGGTAGGTATCGTCGGCTGACACGCCCATGCCCAGTCGCATGTGCGCCATCTCCAGCTTGCGCAGCAAAGGCTTGTTGTCCGCGGATTCGCGCGTGATCACCGCGCCCATCAGCACGTCCGATCCGCCCGAGTGATATTTGGTCAGCGCCTGCATCACGATGTCGACGCCATGCTCGAAGGCGCGGAAGGCCAGACCGGCCGACCAGGTGTTGTCGAGCGCAACCGTCACGCCCTTGACCTTCGCAGCGCGACAGATGGCCGGGATGTCGGGCATTTCCATCGACACCGAGCCCGGCGCTTCGGTCCAGATCAGTTTCGTGTTCGGCTGGATCAGGTCGGCGATGCCCTCGCCCACCAGCGGATCGTAGAAACGCGCGGTGATCCCGAAATCCTTCTGCAGCCAATTGGCCAGTTCGCGATTCGGGTTGTAGACGTTGTCGGGAATCAGGAAGTCGTCGCCCGCCTTCAGCAGCGCGAGGTCGACCATCGCGATCGCCGCAAGCCCGCTGGGCGCGAGCAGGCAATCGGTACCGCCTTCGATCTCGGCCAGCCGCGCTTCGAGCGTGAAGGTGGTCGGCGTGCCGTGCAGGCCGTAGGTATATGAAGTCTTGTCCTGCCAGTTGCGGGCCCGCAGCGCGGCGACGTCCTTGAACAGGACCGTCGATGCGTGATGGATCGCAGTCGGGAAAGCGCCGAAGCCCGAAGGCGGACGATAGTCCGTCGTCGTCAGCAGGGTTTGCAGGGATTTCTTGCTATCGTCGGCCACCACAATTCCTTCGGCTATTGTCTCAATGGCAGGCAGGGAGTACGTCTCCTGCCTTACCCGGGTGCCCGTACCCAGTCGATACGGGCGGAGATACGAAACTTACTGTAAGACAGTAAGTTTGACCGGTGACATTGATCAGTCGACGCTGCCCCACATGTCATGCGCATCGGCGGCGGTGATGCGCACGTCGATGAATTCGCCGACTTTCAATTCCTGACTCGGGTCATACGGGCGCTTCACATAGACCACACCATCGATCTCGGGAGCATCGGCAGCCGAGCGCGCCGTGGCACCGGTATTGTCGACCTTGTCGATCAGCACACGCAGGGTCTTGCCGACCTTGGCCTGCAGTCGCTCACGCGAGATTTTTTCCTGCAGCTGCATCACGCGCGCGCGGCGCTCTTCCCTCACCTCGTCGGGCACGGCGCCCGCCAGCTCATTGGCGGCAGCGCCGTCGACCGGCGAATACGCAAAGCAACCGAGACGGTCGATCTGCGCTTCCTCGAGGAAGTCAAGCAGGTACTGGAATTCTTCTTCGGTCTCGCCGGGGAAGCCGGCGATGAAGGTCGAGCGGATGGTGATGTCCGGGCACGCAGCGCGCCACGCGCGGATGCGCTCGATGTTCTTCTCGCCATTGGCCGGGCGCTTCATGCGCTTCAGTACATCCGGATGCGCATGCTGCAGCGGCACGTCGAGGTAAGGCAGCACATGACCGCCATTCATCAGCGGGATCACCTCATCCACATGCGGATACGGGTACACGTAGTGCAGGCGCACCCAGGCGCCATATTGCTTCGCCAGTTCGCCGAGCGCATTGACCAGGTCGGTCATGTGGGTGCGCACCGGACGACCATTCCAGAAACCGGTGCGGAACTTGATATCGACGCCATAGGCGCTGGTGTCTTGCGAGATCACCAGCAATTCCTTCACGCCAGCCTTGAACAGGTTCTCGGCTTCGAGCATCACCTCGGCGATCGGGCGCGACACCAGGTCGCCGCGCATCGACGGAATGATGCAGAAGCTGCAGCGATGGTTGCAGCCTTCGGAAATCTTCAGGTAAGCGTAGTGCTTGGGCGTGAGCTTCACGCCGGCAGCCGGCACCAGATCGATGAATGGCTCGTGCGGCTTGGGCAGGTGCACGTGTACTGCATCCATCACCTCGCCCAGCGCATGCGGGCCGGTCACGGCCAGCACCTTCGGGTGCACCTTCTGCACGATCTCTTCGCCGCTGGCGTCTTTCTTGTGGCCGAGGCAGCCGGTGACGATCACCTTGCCGTTTTCATTCAGCGCCTCGCCGATCGCATCCAGCGATTCCTGCACCGCAGCGTCGATGAAGCCGCAGGTATTGACGATCACCAGATCCGCACCGTCATAGGACTTGGCGGTTTCGTAACCTTCAGCGCGCAGCTGGGTCAGGATCTGTTCGGAATCGACCAGCGCCTTCGGACAACCGAGTGACACAAAACCGACTTTGGGCGGGGTAACGGAGGAACTGGACATGAACGGCGAATGGAGCGGAATGTTGAAAAGGCTGATTGCTCCCCAGTGGGAAGTCAGGTCGACATTTTACCTGCTGGTCGAGAAACGCGACCCCGAGCCGGAATTCACGCGGGCTCGGTAATCCGCATTTCGATGTGCATGCCGGCGGCCGCCGCCATGTTGACCAGCATGTCGAGGCTGAACAGATGGATTTTCCCGCGAACGAGATCCGAGATGCGCGGCTGCGATACGCCCAGCATCGCTGCGGCATCCTGCTGGCTCCAGCCGGCGCGGGCAATGTGCTGGTCGAGCGCCATCATCAGGCCCGAACGGAGCTTCATGTTCTCCGCCTGCTCGGCACTGTCCTCGAGGGCATCCCAGACACTGTCATGGCTACGCTTGGTCATGGTCTTTCCTTCATCAAGTCTCGGTATCGGCGCTGTGCCAGTTCCAGGTCATGCTGGCTGGTCTTCTGGGTCTTCTTGGTAAAGCAATGCAGGACGTATACGGCATCCTGCAGACGGGCCAGGTAGATCACCCGATAGGCGCCGACTGCATCCCTGACGCGGATCTCGCACACGCCCGGCCCGGCGCAGCTGATCGGCTTCCAGTCGGTCGGCATCAGCCCGTGCTGTAAACGGTCAATCTGGTAACCCGCTTCTCGCCGGGCGGATTCGGGAAAGCGCTTCAGGTCAGACAGCGCTGTACCGCAGAACACGACGGGCTTGGGACAGGTCACCCGGTCAATATACAAGATTTTGTATGAGCGCGATATAGCCGGCAGGCAGACTGTTGTGCAGCCGCAAAGCGCCGCAGCCAGCCCGGGAACGACACACAGGCGCCTTCCAGAAACAACAAACCCCGGGCAGCGTCACCGCTGGCCGGGGCTTGGTCAAAACCTGCAGCTGCTTACTTGCTCTCGGCCTTCTCCGGCGCACGAGCAGCGCCGACACCCGGGAACGGGAATGCGCCGAACACGTTCTTGGCCTGGCTCTGCATCTGCTCCTGCATCTGCATGAACAGGCTCTTCGATTGCTCGATGTAGTTACTCATCATGCCCTGCATCATCGGCGCCTGCACGCTCATGAACTGGGTCCACATCTCGGGGCTGAAGGCCTTCTCGTCCATCATGCCCTTCGAGTTTTCGGCCATTTTGTTCTGGATGTCGATGAACACCTGGATGTTCTTCTCGAGGTAGTTGCCCATCATGCCCTGCATCGCATGGCCGTAGTAGCGGATGATCTGCGACAGCGCTGCACTGGAGAACATCGGCTGGCCGTTGGCTTCTTCTTCGAGAATGATCTGCAGCAGGATGCTGCGGGTCAGGTCATCCTCGGTCTTCGCATCGACGACCATGAAATCTTCATTGCCAAGCACCAGTTGCTTGACGTCAGCAAGCGTGATGTAGGAACTGGTCTGGGTATCGTACAAACGGCGGTTTGGATACTTTTTGATCAGCCGTTCGCCGGCCTTTTTTGCGGTAGTCATTGAGGGAATCCAGTCTATTGCGTCGCAATGAAGTCTTGCGATCTTAGAAAAACATCCGGAAAGATTTCCGAGTCTCCGTGGGCATTATAGTCCTGAAAAACAAATGCTTGTCCAGCCCCCCGCCTGTAAAGGCAGGCGCGTGGTGCAGCGCACAGGGAATTTCAGGTTATTGCCCGTAGTAAACACTAATGGACGCGCTCGTGGCCGGACGCCTCCTCAGGCCTTGACCTGGACGTAACGACCCGGTGCCGGCTCGATGGGTTTGTGGCGGGTATTGCCGTACTTGGCTGGCGCAGCATGCTGCTTGCCCGCATGCTCGGCGAGGAAGGCTGTCCATTCGGTCCACCAGCTGCCCGGATGCTCGACAGCGCCGGCCATCCATTCGTCGGCGGTTGCCGGCAGCTTGTCATTGGTCCAGTAGCTGCGCTTCTTCTTGGCCGGCGGGTTGATCACACCGGCGATGTGGCCCGATGCGCCCAGCACGAAACGGTTATTGCCGCGCTTGCCCTTGTTCAGCAGACCGGTCGACAGGTAGGCCGTGTTCCACGGCACGATATGGTCTTCGCGCGATGCATACAGGAAGGTCGGGGTCTGTACCTTGCCGAGGTCGATCGCATCGCCGTTCACCGACAGCTTGCCCGGCTCGCGCAGCCGGTTCTCGAGGTACATGTTGCGCAGGTAGTAGCAGAACATCGGGCCCGGCAGGTTGGTGCTGTCCGAGTTCCAGTACAGGAGGTCGAACGGCGGCGGGTCTTCGCCCTTCAGGTAGTTCGACTCCACATAATTCCACACGAGGTCATTCGGGCGCAGGCTGGAGAAAGCGGTCGCGAAGTCGCGGCCGGGCATGATGCCGCCCTTGCCTATCGCAGCCTCGCGCTGCTGCACCTGGGCCTCGTCGACATACACCTCGATCGCACCGACATCGGTGAAGTCCAGCATCGTGGTCAGCAGCGTCAGGCTGGCTGCAGGCTGCTGGCCGCGCGCCGCAAGCACCGCCAGCGCCGTCGACAGGATGGTGCCGCCGACGCAGAAGCCCAGCGTATTGAGCTGGTCCTGGCCGGTGATGTCGAGCGCCACCTCGATTGCCTTGATCGGGCCCTGCTCGATGTAATCGTCCCAACCGAGATGGCCGAGGCTGGCGTCCGCATTCACCCACGACACGACGAACACCGTATGCCCCTGTTCCACTGCGTGACGGATCAGCGAGTTCTCCGGCTGCAGGTCGAGGATGTAGAACTTGTTGATGCAGGGCGGGACGATCAGCAGCGGGCGCTCGTACACCTGCTTGGTCAGCGGGCGGTACTGCAGCAGCTGCATGACATCGTTTTCGAACACGACCGCGCCCTCGGTGGTGGCGACATTCTTGCCGACCTCGAAGGCAGCCTCATCGGTGTGCGAGATGTGGCCTTTCTTCATGTCTTCCAGCATGTGCTGGATGCCGCGCGTCAGGCTCTCGCCGCGCGTCTCCACCAGCTTCTGCTGCGCCTCGGGATTAGTGGCGAGGAAGTTCTTCGGCGACATCGCATCGATCGCCTGCTGGGTCGCAAAGCGAATCTTGCGGCGCGTCTTTTCATCCGTCTCGACGGCATCGGCCAGCTCGTTGAGGAACTTTGCGTTCAGCAGGTAGGCGGCGGCATTGAAGGCATGCAGCGGATTGGTCTTCCACGCGGGGTCGGCGAAGCGGCGGTCGCGGATGTCGGGCGAGCGTTGCGCGATCAGCGCCGTCCACAGCGCCGACATCTCGTCCATGTAGTCCTTCTGGATCTGCTGCAGTTTCTCCGGCGGGATCATCGCGCCCAGCGCGGGCGGCGCCGACAGGCCGGGCATGACCGGCAGGGCCGACATCCCCGGCATGGCCGGCATCGCGGGCATGCCCGGGAAATTGCCCATCGCTGGCAAGCCGGCCTGCATCAGGTTGAACATCGATTGCCATCCTTTCGGATCCGACATCTGCGCGATCCAGTCGGCGGCAGATGCTTGAGGCTTGTTCGTGCTGTCGGCTTGCTTCATCTCGATTCTCCCCCGGTCTTGCCCGGTCTTGTATGGACACTGCTGCAGGCGATCGTGGCGCTGTCCGGCGACGGGACGGCGCGGGTCGGTGTCTGATGCTAGGATCCCTCGTTATTCTGGTTCTGGGACTGGCATTCGATGCACATAGCAGCAGTAGGATGGATATACGTGACGCTGATGATGGCGATCACCGAAGAAACGGTGGTCGCAGGCATTATGACGTTTTTCTTTTACGGTGTGCTACCGACATTGATTATTTTGTATGTGTCGGGCACCAGGCAGCGCAGGCGTCGGCGCGAACAGGAAACGCTGGAAAGGCTGGCCGCGATGCAGGCCGGGCAAGCCGCCGCGCCAAATGAGCCGAATGTGCCGATCACGCCGGATTTGACGATCGTCGCGCATGCATCGACCGCGCCTGACGGGCCGGCTTCACCATCCTCTGGCGCGCAGTCCGGGCCCGGCCCGATGCCAGCGCCCCGTGACTCAGTTCGGGCGAATCCAGACCAGTGATGCCATGCGGCCGGTGACCCGGTCGCGGCGATAGGAATAGAAGCGCGCCGCATCGGAGACGGTGCAGTCCGCGCCGCCGTGGACGGCGGTCACGCCGGCACGCGCCAGCGCCAGCCTTGCCAGCTGTGGCAAGTCGCCGAGGAATTTGCCGGGCTTGCCGGCCAGCGGCGCAAACGCGTCGCCCGCATCGGCCCCGAGATGGGCAAACGCAGGCGGCACCTCCGCCCCCACTTCGAAATGCCGCGGCCCGATGCCCGGGCCCAGCCAGGCCGTCAGTTCGCCCGCGCCCGCGGCACGCATGGCGGCAACCGTCGCCTCCAGCACCCCACCGGCCAGGCCACGCCAGCCCGCATGCGCGGCGCCGACCACCTTGCCATTCAGGTCCGCCAGCAGCACCGGCATGCAATCGGCGGTCATGATCACGCACACGGTGCCAGCTGCGGTGGCGATGCTGGCATCGGCCTCGGGGGCGCCCTGCACCTGTGCCGCGTCGACCACGGTCTTGCCATGCACCTGCGTCAGCCACGCGGGCTCGGCGGGCAGCAGGTCGCGCAGCCGCGCGCGGTTCGCAGCGACCGCTGCGGGCGCGTCATTGACATGCACACCGAGGTTCAATCCGCCGCCACCCTGCCCGTCGTCATAGGGTGCGACGCTGACGCCGCCGCGACGCAGAGTCGACAGCGCTCCCACCGAGGCCGGCAATCCCGGCCAGTGGGGCACCAGCACGTGGCCGGCGAGGCCAGCGCTGTCGGTCGGGTCGTCGGTCATCATCCTTCAGCCGCCGGCGATCAGCCGGCAATGCCAGCCTGCTGCAAAAGCGCTGCCATGTCGTCTGGCACCGGCTGCTGCCATTCGACCATGTCGCCACGCGTCGGATGTAACAGCGCCAGCTTTTCTGCATGCAGTGCCTGGCGCGGGAAGACATTGATCAGGTGGTGCTTGCCATAGACGGCATCGCCGACGATGGGAAAACCGATCGATGCGAGGTGCACGCGGATCTGGTGCGTACGCCCGGTCTCGAGCTTGCAGCGCAAGAGCGCCACCGGCTTGCCATCGAGGATGCCATTGGCGACTTTCTGGTAATGGGTGATCGCCGGCTTGGCCAGCGGCGATTTGCTGACAGCCATCTTGGTACGCTCGCGCGGATGTCGGCCGATGGCCGCTTCGATGCGTCCGCTCGACACCGGCTGGCCCCAGACCAGCGCCAGATATTCACGCCCGACGCTGCGCTCCTGCAGCTGCCGTACGAGATCGGTCTGCGCCATCATGGTCTTGGCCACGACCATCAGGCCGCTGGTGTCCTTGTCGAGCCGGTGCACGATCCCCGCGCGCGGCACGCCGGACAAATGCGGCCAGCGATGCAGCAAGCCATTGAGCAGCGTACCGGTCCAGTTGCCGGCGGCCGGATGCACGACCAGACCGACCGGCTTGGCGATCACGATCAGGTCATCGTCTTCGTGCACGATGTCCAACGGCACCGGTTCCGGCTGGAAGGCATGGTCGGATTCGGCCGGCTTCGGCTGCACATGCACGGTCTCGTCGCCGAGCATGATGGCCTTGCCCTTGGCCGGCTTGCCATCGACGGTCACGAGCCCGTCGTCGATCCATTGCTGCAGGCGCGCGCGCGAGAACTGCGGCAGCAGCGCGGACAGGGCCTTGTCCAGCCGCTGTCCGCAGCTGGCTTCGTCGAGGCGCAGGGTAATGGGAGAAAAATCGTTGTCGGCGCCCTCGGGCGCCTGCAGGGACTCGAGATCGTCGTGATCGTCGAATTCGTCCATGTCCTGCTGCGGGTGTTCGGCTGTCTTGCTGTGTGGTTTCACGCTTGTTTCCATCGGCTATAATCGCCGCTTCATTGCCACCCCCGGGTTTCCCCCATGTCGAAGAATCCCCTGAAACTTGCTGTCTTGATGCTGGCCTTCGTGCTGTCGGCCTGTGGCTCGCTGGGAGAAAAAGCGGATGAGACCAAGGGCTGGTCGGCCGAGAAATTATACGCCGAGGCGAGCGACGAGCTTAAGGGCGGCAACTACGACAAGGCGATCAAGTACTTCGAGAAACTCGAGTCGCGCTATCCGTTCGGTGCCTACGCGATGCAGGCGCAGATGGAAATTGCCTACGCCTACTACCGCCAGAACGAACCGGCGCAGTGCCTGGCCGCGATCGAGCGCTTCATCCGCCTGCACCCCAACCACCCGAACGTGGACTACATGTACTACCTGCGCGGGCTGGTGAACTTCAACGACAAGAAAGGTTTGTTCGACTTCATCAGCGAACAGGACCCGACCGAGCGCGACCCGAAAGCGACGCGCGCAGCCTTCAACGCATTCAAGCAACTGGTCGAGCGCTTCCCGGACAGCAAATACGCGGAAGACTCACGCGACCGCATGAAGTACCTGGTCGAGGCGATGGCCCAGTATGAGGTTCACGTGGCGCAGTACTACCTGAAGCGCGGCGCCTATGTGGCTGCAGTGAACCGCGCGCAGAACGTGATCCGTGACTACCCGGAATCGCCGTCGGTCAAGAATGCACTGCGCATCCAGATTCAGGCATACAACGCGATGGGCATGAAAGACCTGCGCGACGATGCCGAGCGCGTGTTCGAGCTGAACTACAAGAACAAGTCGAACGTGCCCGAAAAGGCTCCCGATGGCGACAAGCCCTGGTGGAAGGTCTGGTAAGCCGCTTCCCCGTATTTCCCCAGCTCCTTTCATTCAGGCGGCGCTGCGCCGTCTGACTACACACGCACCGAGTAGCGTATCGACGTCGCCGCGTCGCGCATCCATCGAGGTCAGGCCTGCATGAATCGCGATGCATTGCAGTTCTTCATGGCCAACCTCACCCGCGAACAAGACAGTTTCGGGTACGCCCCACAGGCATTGGCGCAATGGCTTTCAGAACGTCTTTCAGAAGCCGGGCGCGAAGCGCTGGACTCGCAAGCGCAGTCTCGCTTGCCAACACAGCCTGTCACCCGAGACCATGTCTTTGACCTGATCGCCGACACTCGTGTCAGCGCCCTGGCCTGCGTGATCGGCATCTTGGCCTGGGGCGGCGTGCGGCGATCCAACGCGCTACTGGCCTTGCAGCAGCCAATGACCTGGGTGAATATTTGCGAAGGCATCCGATCCGGCGCCATCGATCGCCAGGCCGCCTACGACTTGTTCCGCGAAGCGAAGCGGACGTCGGCGCTGCAAGGCATAGGACCGGCTTTCTTCACCAAGTTCATTTTCTTCTTCATGGGTCGACGCCCCGCATCGGGCTACATCATGGATCAATGGACCGCCCGTTCGGTCAACCTGATTTTTGGTCGCCCGGTTGTCATTACCCGAGGCATCGGCAGCCAAAGCGCGCGGATGCCGTCCCAGATCGTCTGTGACTCGAATACGTCGGCAAACTACGAAGCCTTCTGCGAATGCGTCGAGTGGCTGGCCGACGAGGCAGGCGTGAGTCCCGAGGAAGCCGAGCTCTCCCTCTTTTCCGAGGGCAGAGGCAAAGGCGCCTGGCGCAGCTACGTCGTCGGGCGCCATCAGGCGCGGGCAGCCTGACGAGCGATCAAACCCCGGCCCTGCGCCGGAACACCCAGGTGCTCGCATCCGAGGCGTCAGCATCAAACGCATAGCCGTCACTGTCGAACGCTTTCAATCCTTCCGGCTTCGTGATCTTGTGGTCGATCGCATAGCGGGCCATCAGTCCGCGTGCTCGCTTGGCGAAGAAGGAAATGATCTTGTATTTGCCGTTTTTCCAATCCTCGAACACCGGCGTGATCACGGCCACGTCCAGCTCTGCCGGCTTGACGGACTTGAAATACTCTTCCGACGCCAGGTTCACCAGCGCCTTCGATTTGCTGTCGGCCAGCGCCGCATTCAGCGCCTGCGTGATCTCGCTACCCCAGAAAGCATACAGGTCCTTGCCGCGCTTGTTGGCCAGCTTCGTCCCCATCTCCAGACGATAGGGCTGCATCAGGTCCAGCGGACGCAGCAGCCCGTACAGGCCGGACAGGATGCGCACATGCTTTTGCGCCCAGTCGAGCTGGCGCTGGTTCAGCGAGCGCGCGTCGAGGCCGTCATACACGTCGCCATCGAAGGCCAGCATCGCCTGCCGCGAGTTCGCTTCGGTGAAGGTCTTGCGCCAGTCGGCAAAGCGCGCAGCGTTCAGGTGCGCGAGCGAATCGGAAATGCTCATCAGGCTGCCGATCTTCGCCGGCGACATCTCGCGCAGCACCGAGACCAGCTCGGCAGAGCGCGGGATAAAATCCGGCAGCGTGTGCTTGTTCGTGGCGATCGGCGTTTCGTAGTCGAGGGTCTTTGCAGGGGACAGGACCAGGATCATGGGCGGGCACAGTAAAAATTTTTGAACGCATGATACCGAAACCCGACCCGGGCCGTGACAGCGCCGCCCGCGCTACAGAAAACCTGCCGCGCAAGCTGGTGCTGGACACCAATGTGTGCCTTGACCTGTTCGTGTTCCGCGACCCGCGCTGGGCCGCGCTGCTGTCGGCGCTGCGCGCGTCGCAAGTGCAGGCCTGCACGCGCGCGGATTGCCGGATGGAGTGGACGCTGGTGCTCGCCTATGCGCGGCTGGGGCTGGACGCGGAACAGCAGGCGGCGGCACTGGCTGAATTCGACCAGCTGATTGCGCTGGTGCCGGACGCTGCAGCGGGCGTCACTGCAGGCGATACGGCAGGCGAAGTACCGAAGCTACCGGTCTGCCGCGATCCGGACGACCAGAAGTTCCTCGAGCTGGCCGCCGCTTGCGGCGCCGATGCGCTGGTAACGAAGGACAAGCTGGTGCTGAAGCTCGCGCGCAAGACGCGGAAACTGGACTTGTTCCGCATCCTGTCGCCGGAACAATGGACGGCCGAGTGGCATGCGACCGGCGCTGGTAGCTGAGGCTGGTACCTGAGGCTGGCGCCTGATCCGGCAGGTCGGAAGGACGGTATCCGGAGCCCCCTTGTGCGGGACGAGGTGACACGGCGTTTGCGGGCGCTACAATAGCGCCGCTCAACCATCACTGCACGATCATCACTGCTCGATCGCTACACGACATGTCTTCGCACGCCACATCTGCCGCCAACGACACGCCGCTCGCTCCGCTGGTCTCGCGCCTGCCGCGGGTCGGTACCACGATCTTTACCATCATGTCGGCCCTCGCCGCCGAAAAGGGCGCGGTCAATCTGGGCCAGGGCTTTCCCGATTTCGATTGCGACCCGCTGTTGCTGGATGCGGTCAACGAAGCCATGCGCGCCGGGCATAACCAGTACCCGCCGATGGCTGGCATCCTGCCGCTGCGCCAGGCGGTGTCGGAGAAGATCGTGAACCTCTACGGCCGTCATTACGACCCGCAGACCGAGATCACGATCACGGCCGGCGCCACGCAGGCGATCCTGACCGTGGTGCTGTGCTGCGTGCATCCGGGCGATGAAGTGATCGTCATCGAACCGGTCTATGACAGCTACGTGCCCGCGATCGAACTGGCAGGCGGCAAGCCCGTGTTCGTGCAGATGGAGGTCGACAGTTCCGGTTATTCGGTACCGTGGCACAAGGTGGCTGCCGCCGTGACTTCGAAGACGCGGCTGATCATGGTGAACTCACCGCACAACCCGACCGGCAGCATCTTCGATGCCGACGACATCGCGCAACTGACGGACATCGTGCGCGGCACGCAGATCCTCGTGATGTCGGACGAAGTCTATGAACACATGGTGTATGACGAACGCCGCCATGAATCGGCCTGCCGTCATCCGGAGCTGGCCGAGCGCGCCTTTGTCGTCTCCAGCTTCGGCAAGACCTATCATGTGACCGGCTGGAAGATCGGCTATGTGGCCGCGCCGGCGATGCTGTCGGCGGAATTCCGCCGCGTGCACCAGTTCAATGTGTTCACCGTGAACACGCCGATGCAGCACGGGCTGGCGACTTACATGGAAGACCCGGCGCCCTACCTCGACCTCGCGCCGTTCTATGCGCACAAGCGCGACCTGTTCCGCGACGGTCTGTCGGGCACGCGCTTCAAGCTGCTGCCGTCGCAGGGAACCTACTTCCAGTGCGCCGAATACAGCGCGATCTCGGACATGCCGGAAGCCGAATTCTGCCGCTGGCTGACCACCGAGATCGGCGTGGCGGCGATCCCGATCTCGGCCTTCTATGACCAGCCGCGCGAATCCGGCATCGTGCGCTTCTGCTACGCGAAAAAGGACCAGACGCTCCGAACTGCACTCGAGCGGCTGTCGAAGCTGTAAGGCTGAACCAGCGCTGCCCGCGGGAAAATGGCCCGATTCGGGCCCGGAAAGCCCGGCTTTTGAAAATAAAAACGGCATCCGCAGGGATGCCGTTTTGCCATGTTGACGCCCCCGAATCGGCCCTTCAGGACACAAGCCGGGGACGCGAGCTGATGTCAGGCAGCGCGCCGGCGCTCGTTCATCAGCACGACGTTTTCCTTGCGATCGTTATTCACGCGCTGCATGGTCGGACGCTCGCCGACCAGCTTCGTGTACTCCTTGACCGGATAATCGGCGAACAATTCTTCGCCAAAGATGGCCTTGTACGCCATGCCCGCCAGCGGCAGGTTGACCGCCGCCGAGCAGTCGGCCAGCGTGAACTCGCTGCCGGCGATGTAGGGGCCGAACTTCGCTAGCTTGCCCAGTGCAGCCACGTTGCGCTTCAGGAGCTTGTGCACGCGCTCCTTGGTCTCGTCGCTGACTTTCCCTCCGAAAAACGCCTCTGCGTACAGGTCGCGCGCGACCAGTTCGATGTGCAGGTCGATGAACTGCATCAGCTCGCGCACCTTGGCTGCGGCCAGCGGATCTTTCGGCAGCAGCGGCTTCTGCGGGTAGGCATTCTCGAGGTAATCGACGATCACCTGCGATTCGCACAGGGTCTGGTTGCCGAAGTCGAGGTAAGGGATCTTGCCCAGCGGGGACTTGGCCAGCAGCTCGGGCGTCTTGTCGACCCAGACCAGTTTTTCCTCGAAAGGGATTTCCTTCTCAAGCAGTACGAGCTTGACCTTGTTGTAATAATTGCTGGCAGCGAAGCCGCACAAAGTGATCATGGAGTCTCCGTTATCTCTGCGATATCTCGCTTTTATCGGCTTGAAGGCCGGGTTCAGGCACCCTGTCGGGCTGATGCAATCTGGCGCTGCGCAGTCTATCATTGCTGGCAACAACAATACCGGCGACTGTTCGCCCCCTGCCCTCCTTGCCTTGCCATGGCCGCTGAACTGCTCGCATCCCGGCGCGACGCCACCCTGATCCTGACCCTGTCCAATCCCGGCGCAAAAAATGCGCTGCATCCGGACATGTACGCCGCCGGCGTCGAGGCGCTGGAAACGGCTGAACGCGACCCGGACGTGCGCGCCGTGATGCTGACTGGTGCCGGCGACGTGTTCTGCGCCGGCGGCAACCTGCACCGCCTGCTGGAGAACCGTGCGAAGGAACGCTCGGTGCAGGCCGAATCGATCGACCAGCTGCATGGCTGGATCGCGGCCATCCGCGATTGCAGCAAGCCCGTGATCGCCGCTGTCGAAGGGCCGGCGGCCGGTGCCGGCTTCTCGCTGGCGCTGGCCTGCGACCTGATCGTGGCCGCGCAATCGGCGAAATTCGTGATGGCCTACGTGAAGGTGGGACTGACGCCCGACGGCGGCGGTTCCTGGTTCCTGTCGCAGGCATTGCCGCGCCAGCTGGCGACCGAGATCATCATCGAAGGCAAACCGGTCAGTGCGGCGCGCCTGCATGCGGCGGGCGTCGTCAACCGCGTCGCGCCCGATGGCGGCGCGCTGGAAGCGGCGCTGGCCTGGGGCGACGAACTGGCGAAGCTGTCGCCGCATGCAGTCAGCAACATCAAGGGCCTGCTGCGCGAGGCGCCGTCCAACACCCTGCCGCAGCATTTCGAGGCCGAGAAGCGCAGCTTCGTCGACAGCCTGCACCACCGCGACGGCCTCGAGGGCATCACCGCCTTCCTCGACAAGCGCGCGCCGCAGTACAAATAAACGAGCGCGGACTGCGATATCCCCGAGCGAACCAAGATTAGCGAGAACCGATGAGCTTCAATCCCCGCCGCCGCGTATTCCTGATGCGGCATGGCAGCGTCACTTACTTCGGCAGCGCCGGCAAGCCAGTGCTGCCCGAACTGGTTCCGCTCAATGAACAGGGCCGCGAACAGGCCGCTGCCGCCGGCCGCACCTACGCCGCCGCCGGCATCAAGTTCGACCGCGTGATCGTGTCCGGCCTGCCGCGCACCGTCGAGACGGCAAAGCGCGTGCTGGCCGAAACCGGACAGGCTCCCGAGATCGAGGAATGGCCGGGGCTGGTCGAGATCCGCGGCGGCAAGCTGGCCAGCATCCCGGACGATCAACTGAAGGATGCGTTCACCGGCGCCTTCGAGGGCATGGCCCCGGAAGACAAGCGCTTCCTCGGCGGCGAGAGCGTCGGCGAATTGCTGGACCGCGTCCATCCCGAGATCGACCGGCTGCGCGCCGCCAGCGACTGGGACACCGTGCTGATGGTGCTGCACGGCGGCGTGAACCGCGCGATCCTGTCCTATGCCCTCACCGGCCAGCGCATCTTCCTCGGCAACCTCGCACAGACCGGCGGCTGCATCAATGCGCTCGACGTCGGCGAAGCGCCGAATGACTGGGTGGTGCGGCTGATGAATTACTCGCCGCCATCGGCGCTGCAGCATGAATCGCGCGGCACGACGATGGAGGCGCTGTTCCATCAGTACCGCAAGGCACGCGGGATTTGAAAGATATCGCAGTACCGTAGCAATCGCAGCACAAAAGCAATCACAGCCGTACCCGAACAAACGTTCATAACATCAAGCCACAAGCAAAACCAAACGCATCCCGCCACGAGCGGCTGCGGAGACCACCAGCAGGAGCAAGACAAATGCAAGACGAATTCTCGGGCACCAAGCCCGTCGCCGAGAACATGAAAGTCGACCTCGGCGCGCTCGCCGACTACATGCGCAAGCATGTGGCTGACTTTGCCGGCGACCTCAGCATCGAACAGTTCAAGGGCGGACAGTCCAACCCGACCTTCAAAGTGACCGCCGGTGACCAGCGTTACGTGCTGCGTACCAAGCCGGCACCGGCCGCCAAGCTGCTGAAATCGGCGCATGCGATCGAGCGCGAATTCCGCGTGATGGATGCGCTGTCGAAGGCCGGCTTCCCGGCGGCGCGCATGTACGCGCTGTGCGAAGACGAGTCCGTGATCGGTCGCGCCTTCTACCTGATGGAATTCATCGAAGGCCGCGTGTTCTGGGACCAGTCCTTGCCGGGCATGACGCCGGCCGAGCGCGGCGCGATCTATGACGAGATGAACCGCGTGATCTCGATGCTGCACAAGCTGGACTACCAGGCGATCGGCCTCGGCGATTACGGCAAGCCCGGCAATTATTTTGCGCGCCAGATCGACCGCTGGAGCAAGCAGTACAAGGCGGCCGAGACCGAGCACATCCCGGCGATGGAGCACCTGATCGAATGGCTGCCGCAGCACATTCCGGCCGGCGAGCTGACGTCCGTCGTGCATGGCGATTTCAGGATGGACAACATGATCTTCCATCCGACCGAGCCGAAGATCCTCGCCGTGCTCGACTGGGAACTGTCGACGCTAGGCCATCCGCTGGCCGACTTCTCGTATCACTGCATGAGCTGGCACATCACCCCGGGCCTGTTCCGCGGCATCGGCGGCCTCGACCTGAAGACGCTCGGCATTCCGAATGAAGACGACTACATCGCGAAGTATTCGGAGCGCACCGGCATTGAGGTGAAGAAGGAAGACTTCCGCTTCTACCTCGCTTACAACATGTTCCGCATGGCGGGCATCCTGCAAGGCATCATGAAGCGCTACCAGGACGGCACCGCGGCCAGCGAACAGGCACTGCGCAGCGGCCAGGCAGCACGCCCGATGGCCGAGATGGGCTGGGCCTACGCGTCCGGCGAGAAGTCCTGATCGCCTGTTGCCAGCCGATGCCAGCCAGTTCACCAACGAAGTTCATTCGATAACAAGAAGCACAACGAAGGAGACTCACGATGGATTTTGCCTATTCCCCTCGCTGCGAAGCGCTGCGCGAGAAACTGCTCAAGTTCATGGATGACTACATCTATCCGAACGAGCGCGCGTACAAGGACGAGGTCGACCGCAATGGCCGTGAAAAAGGCAATCGCTGGCTGCCGACCAAGATCATCGAAGACCTGAAGCCGATCGCGCGCCAGCAGGGCCTGTGGAACCTGTTCCTGCCCAAATCCGAGCGCGCGCCGGAAGGCTTGTCCAACCTCGACTACGCACCGCTGTGCGAGATCATGGGTCGCATCCCGTGGGCGCCGGAAGTGTTCAACTGCTCTGCGCCGGATACCGGCAACATGGAGACCATCGAGCGCTACGGCTCCGAAGAACAGAAACGCGAATGGCTGGAGCCGCTGCTGCGCGGCGAGATCCGCTCGGCTTTCGCAATGACGGAGCCCGAAGTCGCGTCGTCGGATGCGACCAACATCAGCACCCGCATCGAGCGCGTCGGCGACGAGTATGTGATCAACGGCCGCAAATGGTGGACCTCCGGCGCAGGTGATCCGCGCTGCAAGATCTACATCGTGATGGGCAAGACCGATCCGGAAGGCCCGCGCCACTCGCAGCAATCGATGATCCTGGTGCCGGCCGACACCAAAGGTGTGACCGTCGTGCGCCCGCTGTCCGTGTTCGGCTATGACGATGCGCCGCATGGTCATTGCGAAGTCATCTTCGACAATGTGCGCGTGCCGGCCTCGAACATGCTGCTGGGCGAAGGCCGCGGTTTCGAGATCGCGCAGGGCCGCCTCGGCCCGGGCCGCATCCACCACTGCATGCGCGCGATCGGCACGGCAGAGCGTGCATTGGAACTGATGTGCCGCCGCATCGATTCACGCGTCGCCTTCGGTCGCAAGATCTCGGAGCAAGGCGTGTGGCGCGAGCGCATCGCCGAATCGCGCATCATGATCGACAGCGCGCGCCTGCTGGTGCTGAAGGCGGCCTACATGATGGACACCGTCGGCAACAAGGTCGCCAAGAGCGAGATCGCGATGATCAAGGTGCTCGCACCGGTGATGGCGCAGCAAGTGATCGACTGGGCGATACAGGCGCATGGCGGCGGCGGCGTGTCGGATGACTTCCCGCTGGCGCAACTGTGGGCACACAACCGTACGCTGCGACTGGCCGATGGCCCGGACGAAGTGCACCGCAATGCGATCGCCAAGCTGGAATTGGCAAAATACGTTAGCCTTCCGGGAGAGTCGCTGGACCTGCCGGTGACGCGCTCGTGATCACCGGCGCGATATCGCTAGCGCCAGCGCGAGAACCTGCGTGAGCGAGCTTGCCGAAAGTTTAACGTGACAGTGGCGTCTGCTGCCCTGTCTTTCAGCGCCGGTGATGAACCGGCGCTTTTCATTTTGGGAACAACAATGATCGATCTGTATTCGATGGCCACGCCGAATGGCCACAAGATTCACATCATGCTCGAGGAGTGCGGGCTGCCCTATCGCGTGCATCACATCGATATCGGCAAGGGCGACCAGTTCAAGCCGGAATTCCTCGCGATATCCCCGAACAACAAGATCCCGGCCATCGTCGATCCGGACGGTCCGGACGGCAAGCCGTTGGCGCTGTTCGAATCGGGCGCGATCCTCGTTTACCTCGCCAGCAAGGTCAACAAGTTCCTCGGCACCACCGACCGCGACAAATTCACCGTGCTGCAATGGCTGATGTTCCAGATGGGCGGCCTCGGCCCCATGCTGGGTCAGGCGCATCATTTCCGCATCTACGCGCCGGAAAAGATCGACTACGCCGTCAACCGCTACACCAATGAGGCAAAGCGCCTGTACAGCGTGATGGACAAGCAGTTGTCCACCCATCGCTTCCTGGCCGGCGACGAATACACCATCGCGGACATTGCGAGCTTCCCGTGGACGCGTTCATGGAAGAATCAGGGTATCGACTGGGCAGAGTATCCGAACGCGAAACGCTGGCATGACGAAATCGCCGCACGCCCGGCGGTGCAGCGCGGCGTGCAGGTGCTGGCCGACCTGCGCAAGCCGCTGCTGGATGAAAAGTCCAAGGAAATGTTGTTCGGCGCGACGCAGTACCAGAAGCACTGACGACCACCGAAATTCGGTCAAGTCACTCGATCAGCGGCAATTGTTGTTGTCATTGCGCCGCAGCTTCATCAAGAGGATTGAACTTCGCGAAACTTTGATTTCTGATGCACGGACCTGTCGAATGGCAGGCTAGCATCGTCATCGAGGAAAGGCGGGTTCGCGGATGAGACCTTCGATCGCACTGGACCAACATCGGGAAGCCATTCGTCGCGTGGTGCATCAGCATCGCGCGGCAAATGCGCGGGTCTTCGGATCGGTGGTACATGGCGAGGACAAGGATGGCAGCGACCTCGACCTCGTGATTGATCCAACGACCCGCACCACGCTGATGGACGTGGCATCGATACAGGTCGAACTGGAAAACCTGCTCGGCGTCCCGGTCGATGTCGTCACGCCGAATGCCCTGCCGGATTCATTCCGGCACACTGTGCTGGCCGAAGCCATGCCGGTATGAGCAGTGATGATCCGCGCTTGCTGGACCCCGCCTCCTCGGATCCGACGCACCCGTCGATCCGGCTCTGACTGATCCCGCTCAGTAGTAACGCCGCAGCACTGACTCTGCAACGCAGACCGGCTTGTCACTGCCCTCCTGCTCGACTGTCATCTTCCAGGTACTTTGCAGGCAATCCGGATGCCGCTCGACCGACAGCAGCGTGAAGCGGCCGCGCGCACGACCGCCCACTTTCATCGGGGACGGGAAGCGCACCTTGTTCAGGCCATAGTTGATGCTCATGGTGCCGAACGTGAATTCGATCTGCTCTTCCAGAAAACGCGGCAGCAGCGACAGCGTCAGGAAGCCATGCGCGACGGTCCCGCCGAACGGCGATTCCTTCTTTGCGCGCTCGACATCGACATGGATCCATTGCGGATCATCGGTCGCCGTCGCGAACAGATTGACGCGCTGCTGGTCGATTTCTACCCACGCCGACACCGAGACTTCCTTGCCGATTTCCGCCTCGAGTTCTTCGGCGCTGTGAAACATCCTCATGCTGTTTTCCTTGGTATTCAGGCCGGCACGAAGCCCGGCAATGATGCGAAGCGCATCAGGTGGTGATCGGTATCGCCCAGCATCAGCTCGATGCCGGCCAGCCGTTTGAACAGGTGGGCCGCCGGCAGTTCATTGGTGACGCCCATGCCGCCATGCAGCTGCACAGCCTGCTGGCCGATGAATTTCATCGCCTCGCCGACGCGCGCCTTGGCCGCCGACGCCACGCGACGGCGTTCATCGGCATCGGGCGACGCATCCTTGACGGCCACCAGCATCGCCATCGAGCGTGCCTGTTCGAGCTGGATGAACATCTCGGCCATGCGATGCTGCAAGGCCTGGAACTTGCCGATCGGGACGCCGAACTGCTGGCGCGTCTTCAGGTAATCCAGCGTGGCCTCGCACAGCGCTTCCATCACGCCCAGCGCTTCGGCGCACAGCAAGGCGATGCCGTGGTCGGCGATCGCTTCGAGCAAGGCCCAGCCCTCGCCTTCCTTGCCGAGCAGCGCAGCCGCCGGCACCCGAACCTGCTGCAGCTCGATGGTCGCGATGCGCATGCCGTCATTGCTGCGCATGTCGCGCACCGACACACCCGCCGCATCGGCCGGCAGCAGGAACAGTGAGATACCGTGCGTATCGCGCGCCGCGCCGGACGTGCGCGCCGACAGAATCCAATGCCCGGCTTGCGCGCCATGCAGCACGCCGGTCTTGGCGCCGTCGATCACATAATGATCGCCGTCCCTGCGGGCCGTGACGGCGACATTCGAGAGTTCGTGGCGCGCCTGCCGCTCACCGAACGCGCATGCCAACGCCAGTTCACCGCTGGCGACCTGCGACAACAGTTCACCACGGCCACCGGCCAGCTTCAGGCCATGCGTGGCCATCGCCGTGGCCAGCACCGGCTCGACGACCAATGCGCGGCCCAATGCCTGCATCACGACCATCTGGTCCACCGACGTTCCATCGAAGCCTTCATGCTCGGACGGCACCGGCAGCGCCAGCACGCCCAGTTCGGCCAGCGCCTGCCACGCTTGCGCCGACACACCCTCGGCAGAGGCGATGATGGCCTTGCGCGCCTCGAAGCCATAGTCCTTGTCGGCCCAGCGCCGCACGGCGTCGGCCAGTTGCTGCTGCTCGGGATTGAGTTCAAAGTCCATGTCGCCCCCTCACAGTCCCAGGATCATCTGGGTGATGATGTTCTTCTGGATTTCGTTCGAACCGCCATAGATCGAGGTCTTGCGGTAATTGAAGTAGTACGGCATCAGCGGCGCGACATCGTCGTCTCCGCCCGCACTGTGCTCATGCTCGCCTTCGAGATAGGCCGGATCGAATGCCAGACCGGCGGGACCGGCGGCCTCGACCATCAGTTCGGTCAGGCGCTGCTGTATCTCGGTGCCCTTCACCTTCAGCATCGAGGCCTCGGGGCCGGGCGCCTTGCGTTTTGCCTCCTGAGAGATCACGCGCAGCACCGTCACCTCCAGCGCCATCAGGTCGATCTCGACGGCGGCGAGCTTGGCGGCAAACAGCGCATCCTCGATCAGCGGCTTGCCGCCTTTCTCCATCTGTACGGCGAGACGCTTGACGAAGGCCAGCTCGCGCTTGGAACGGCCGACGGCCGCGATGCCGGTACGCTCGTGACCCAGCAAATACTTCGCATAGGTCCAGCCCCTGTTCTCTTCGCCGACCAGATTGGCTGCTGGCACCCGCACATTGTCGAAGAAGACTTCATTGACTTCGTGATCTTCATCGAGCGTGATGATGGGCCGCACCGTGATGCCGGGCGTCTTCATGTCGATCAGCAGGAAGGAGATGCCCTCCTGCTTGCGTGCGTCGGGATCGGTGCGCACCAGGCAGAACATCATGTCCGCATGCTGGCCCAGCGTGGTCCAGGTCTTCTGGCCATTGACGATGTAATGGTCGCCGTCACGCACTGCTCGCGTCTTCAGCGATGCGAGGTCCGATCCCGAACCCGGCTCCGAATAGCCCTGGCACCACCAGTCCTCGCAGGACAGGATGCGCGGCAGGTAGTGCCGCTTCTGCACGTCGTTGCCGAAAGCGATGATGACCGGCGCCACCATGTTGACGCCGAACGGCAGGATGGGCGGCGTGCCGGCGCGCGCGCACTCTTCTTCCCAGATGTGCTGCTGCACTTTCGTCCAGCCCGTGCCGCCATGTTCGACTGGCCAGCTCGGCGCTACCCAGCCCCGACTGTGCACGGTGCGGTGCCAGCGTACGTAATCGTCACGCTTGAGCCGCTTGTGATTGAGTACCTTGTGCTGCAGGTCGGCCGGCAGGTTCTCCTGCAGCCACGCGCGCACCATATCGCGGAAGGCGAGATCTTCCGGCGCATAGTTCAAGTCCATGCTGTCTCCGACGGTCTGTTATTTTTAAGCACGACCGTTCGGATTCTACATGAAGACGGCCCATTCACGACCTGCCCAACCGGGCACTGGGCCTTGCCAGGCGATGCTGCTCTGGCGTCAGCTTGGTGGCCGGCTTCGTCGGTGACTGGTTTGCTGGCCCGATCGATGAATCAGTCGAGGATTCAGTTGATGTAGGAGTTGAAGACGTCCGGATGCTGGACCTGGCCGGACTGCGACGATTGGCTCATCGGCAGGTTGCTGCAGGCCGCCAGCAGCGCGAGGGCCAACACGGACAACAGGCTTGCGAGTGCTCTCATCGATTTCCTCTCGTTCAGTTCAGGGTTGATTGTTTGCAGGCTGCTTGTCGGCATCCCTGCCGGCAGCGACAAGCCTGCGGTCTGAACATGTCCGCGGTGCTTAGTTTCATCGCATCGCTGATAACAGATATGCGCAAACCAGTTTTAACGATGTGATCGACTATCGCATCAGACATGTGGGATCAGACTAGCAGGACGCGGGAATCTTTCCTAGAAATTGACCGGTTACAGAACAACTCACCAGAAAGAGTTGCGTCTGCTCAGAAAGGACGGGCTGTTTGATCTGGCGCAGACTGCTGAACGATCGCGTCCTGCAGAGGCTACGGCACTGCGACGAAAGCAAGCCCTGACAGCACAGCCGATGTCAGGCTTCGACGCCTGCGCGATGCCGGAAACTGTCTGCCCGCCATTGCGCGAGCTCGCGTTCTTCCGGCGTCAACTTCCTGGCAATGTAGTCGCGGTTCTGTTTCGCGATGGCATAGCCACTGGCTTCACTGATCGCATACCACTCATAGGCTTTCGCATAGTCCTGATCGACGCCCTGCCCATGCGAGTGCAGGAAGCCGAGGTTGAACTGGGCCTTTGCATGCCCCTGGGCCGCTGCCAGCAGGTACCAGCGTAGCGCCTGCTCGAAATCCTGCGCCGTGCCCAGGCCCTGCGCATGCATCTGGCCCAGTTCGAATTGCGCATCGGGATGACCGCGTTCGGCGGCGTGTTCCAGCCAGTCCAGTGCCGTCAGCAGGTGCGGTGCCTTGCGCGACGCGGCGGGCCCGCCTGCCGGAGCGCGGACCTGCCCTTCGCGGTACAGCATGCCGAGCCGATACATCGCGGGCACGTGCTTGCGCTGCGCAGCGGCTGTCAGCCATTTCACGGCAGGCGCGAGCTTGCCTGCGCCGCCTTGCCTGAGCAGCAGTTCGGCCAGATCGTACTGCGCGCCCGCATGGCCGCTGTCGGCGGCTTGCTGCAGCAGACGCATGCCCTCGGCAAGGTCGAGCGGCGCGCCGCGGCCTGTGGCATGCGCCATACCGACCAGCCACTGCGCGCCCGGATGGCGCAATGCAATCCCGCGCCGCAGCCAGGCCACGGCCAGTTCAGGATCGGCATCGACGCCGGTGCCCTGCATCAGCAGCTCGGCGATGTCGACGACCGCATCATCGTTCTGCAGCATCCGCGCGCGCCTGAACGCGGATTCGGCCCGGGGAAATTGCTGCGCCATCTGGTGGCCCTGCCTGATCTCGGCCGGCGTCAGGCTTTCGGCCACCATCGCCAGATTGCCTGCCGCGCGCGGCTCCTCGCGGGAGACGGCCAGCTTGAACCACATCAGCGCGCGCAAGGGGTCTTTCGGTCGTCCTTCGCCGCGCAGGTTCATCACACCCAATTGGTATTTGGCAGACGCGTTGCCGAGCAAGGCGGAGAAGGTCAACAAGCGATGCGCATAGGCGATGCGCTCCGGGTCACCGTTGATCTGCAGACGGCAATCCAGGCCTTCGTCGTGCCAAAGCCGCCCATCGGCAAGCGGAAGCTGGTCCAGCAGTGCTTCTAGCGAGTACATCCCTCTGGCGAGTACGTCCGAGTGAATCAATAGAAATTGAGAACAAGCAATGAAGAGTATATCGCTGTCGCCGCAATCCGACCGGCCCGTTGCCCATGCCCTGCCACCGCCATGGGGCTGAGTGCTGTGGGGCTGAGTGCTGTGGGGCTGAGTGCTGCGGGGCTGACTGCTGTGGGGCTGACCGTTATGCGACTTCCTGCCGTGGGTCTGCCTGCCCCATTGCGGACACTGCCTTGGTGCAGCGCTGACGTGAACCGGTGGCCGAACTCCCCGCGCCTGTGCAATCCGGTGCTGGCTTCGCCTTTTCTCGCTGGCACGTTGATTGCAAATCAGACCGTGTGCCAATGGTGGCGCACAGGAGCGCCCCTCCTGCACACCCAACGACGGAGTATCGGATTGAAATTCACAGCCCTGTTCGGCGCCTTCGCGCTCGCCTGTGCGGCCACTTCCCATGCTGAGACGCCCGCTGGCGGCGACGCCCATGTCCTGACCAACGACCCGCTCGCCAGAGCCATCGCGAACGGAAAATCGCTGTCCAGCTTCCGCCTGCGTGACGAGCTCGTGCAGCAGGGCGGCAAGTCGCTCGATGCGCAGGCGGTGACGCTGCGCACCCTGCTCGGCTGGCAGACCGCGCCCTTGCATGGCCTGTCGGTGGGGGCGCAATGGATCAATGTCGCCGTGCTGAATGACGACTACGACAACGGAAGGAACGGCACCACGCAAACCGGCAAGGCCAGTTACCCGCGCGTTGTCGACCCTGACTACAGCGGCGTCAACCAGCTTTATCTCGACTGGACCGGGTTGACCAATACACGCGCGCGCCTCGGCCGCCAGTCCGTCAAGCTCGACAATGTGCGCTTCATCGGCAACGTCGAATTCCGCCAGGTGATGCAGGTCTTCGAGGGTCTGTCGATCGAGAACAAAGGGCTGCTGCCCGATACGACCCTCTTCGCCGCGCAGTTCGACAAGGTCACCCAGGTATCGACGCTGAAGCAGGATGCCAACATCAGCATCGTCAATGCGCGTCACGCGATCTCGCCGAGCGAGAATCTGGTGGGCTACGGCTACTTCATCGACTGGAATGCCGCCAGCCTGCAAGCCTCATCGACGCAGACGCTGGGCTTGCGACTGGATGGCGAACGCCCGTTGTCGACAGACTGGAAGCTGCTGTATACCGTCGAGTATGCAAAGCAGTCGCCCTACGCCGATGGCGCAACGAGCATCGACAACCACTACTCGCGCCTCGGCGCCGGCGCGCGCCACGCGAACTGGTTCGCACGACTGGATCAGGAGGTGCTGTCCTCGAATGGCAGCAAGGCCTTCCAGACGCCGCTGGGCACCAACCACCTGTTCCAGGGCTGGGCCGACCAGTTCCTGACCACGCCGACCGAAGGCATCCGCGATACCTTCGTCACCGCCGGCAGCAAGCATGGCGAGTTCGCCCTGCTGGCCGAATACCACTGGTTCCACGCCGAGCGTGCGTTTGCGCTGGCCACCGGCGGCACCGGCACGAACTACGGCCAGGAGCTGGACCTGTCGGCCAGCTGGAGCCGCGGCCCGTGGTTGGCCAGGCTCGAGTACGCGCGCTTCCGCGAGGGCGACCCCTACAACGGCGCCCGCAAGCGGGATACGGACAAGGTCTGGGTGACGGGGATGTACAGCTTCTGAGGTCCTGAGGTCCTGAAGTCCTGACCTTCTGGCCGCCTGAACTTCCTGCGCCCCGGGGCCGCCTGCCCGCCAGCCTTTTCAGTTTGAAAATATTTGCCGAAAAGAATCTCGCGGGCAGGCGCTGTCAGATACCGGATTTGACTGATACTTAAGTATAATCGGTCGCATGTCGACCCCGGTACGTCACCAGGACATGGAGCACTTCGCCATCGTCCGGGATTCCCTCGCCCGCGATGGCCTGCACGTGGCCATGGCGGCGCATGACCGCCGGCGGCTGCAAGACTATGCGGGAGCGCTTGCCCGCGCACTGGCGGGACAGGCAGGCTTGCGTATCGAAGCCTACAACCCCAGCCGGCTCGAATCCCTCGTCGTCGACCTGATGCTGCATCGCTTCGATGCAGCACTTTCCGACATTTCCGGCCACGGCGCGTCAGGCGGGCATGACCCGCGCTTCAATCCGGTCGCAAGCCGTCCGGGCTGCGTGCTGTTCATTCCCGATGCGCACGCACTGCCGCGCGCCGAGTTCCGGCAACTGCTGCGCATCGCGGCCGGCACCCGCAGGAACGGGCTACGGCTGGTTGCGCTATTCGATGCCGACAGCCCCGCCTGCGACGAACGCATCGCCGACATGGGCGTGCAGGTCGCGCGCTGGGATCTCGATGATGATGCGGACGCGGACATGGCGCGTGCCGCCGGGCTATGGCGCCGCGGACGCGATGCCCACGCAGCGCAATCGGGTTCGGCGACGCCACGTTCGTCGTCCTTCCCTTCATCGTCCATGTCTTCCCTGCCCCGCATGGCCGGCATGCCGGCCATGCATCTCGTCACGGGCACGGCACGCTCGCTGGCGCGCAATGGCAATCGATGGCTGGCAGCGGCGTGCGCCGCCGCAATGCTGGCCTTGCTGCCGGCAATGCTGCCGTCGAGCGGCGTGGGAACAATGCTGTCGCCTGCAGCGGAGCGAACTGCCGCCCACACGCTCACCAACACCATCAGCAGCACGGTGACCCGAAGCGGCCTCGTCGAACTGGCCGGCGAGCCACGGCAGGATTTTGCGCGCGCGCCGACGTCCGATGACAGCCGCATCGCAGAACGCGATACGCTGCCCGATGCCGCCGGCATGGAAGGCAAAGAACTGCGGGACAACGCCGGTGTCAATGCGCATGGTGCCCCCAGCGCCTCGACTACGGAGGCTGCATCCCGATGAGCTTCAATGCCGGTGCCATCCTCGTCTTCCTGCTCGCCAGCGCCGGACTGGCGGCGCTCGACCTCGCGCGCAAGCCTGCGGGCGAGTCCAGCCTCACGATCCGCTATGGCTGGCTCGCGGTGCTGGCGGGACTGTGCCATCCGCTGGCCTGGTGGATCGCGGATGCATGGCGCCTGCCGGGCGACCTGACACCCTTCCTCGCGTTCGACCTGATCGCCGCCGGCGCCATCGCAGCGGCCACGGCCAACCGCACACCGGGCGGCAAGGCTTTCCTGCCGCTGTTGCTGGCTGCTGCGCTGGCACTGGCGCTGGGCGTGCAATGGATGCCGATGCGCCGCTTCGGCATCGTCGAGCCACCGATCGCTGCCGTCTTGCTGTGCACCGTCTTCATCGGCGCCGCTGCCGAATGTGCGCGCCATGCGCGGCTCGATCGTGCGGTGCGCCGGCCTGCATCGCAACTGGCGCTGCTCTGCGGCACGGCCGCCGTCGTGCAACTGCTGGTGTCCTTGGTGCATGCATCGGGCCAGCCGCAGGTCGAGCCATTGCTGGCCGGCGCAGGCATGGCGTGGCTGGCGCTGAAGCTGACGCTGACCGGCGCGCTGCTGTCGCTGTTCACTGCGCGCCGCTCGGAGACCATGGACCGGCTGTCGCGCCGTCTGGTCGAACAGGCCAATGCAGCCACCCGGGACTTGCGCGTCGTCACACAGGCCTTTTACCAGCTGCCGGGCAAGGCACTGGTCACCGACAGCGCAGGCCGCATCCTTTTTGCCAATGCCGATGCGCGTCGCTTGCTCGCCTACCCGGACACCAGTGGCTACACGCTGGAAGACCTGTTCGTTGCGGTGCAGCCCACCGGCCACCAGCAAGTGCGCGCCCTGTTCGAGCGGCCCGACCACCAGGCCGAATTGCTGCAGATTCGCATGACAGGTGTCGAATGCGGCGGCCAGACCTATCACCTGATGCAGCTCGAACCGCTGCCTTTCGACTACGACATGCTGCGCAGCCTGCTGGTCGATTCGCGCGATGACGCGCCGCATGAAGCGAGCGGCTTGCTCGACCATCATTTCGCGATCGCCGCGATGGCCGATGGCTGGTTCCGCCTGCTGGACCCGATCGATCGCTATGCAGCCTCGGGCCTGTTCTGGGACAAGCTGCGCATGCTGTCCGGCAGCGACAGCGAGATCAGCCATCTCGAGAATGGCATCGCCAGCGCGAACCAGGCGCGTGGCTGGCTGAGGATGCGCAACGGAGAAGGACTGTCCGTCACGCTGAGCAAGCTGCAGGCGCCGGACCACAAGCTGTTCTACCGGGTCGAGATGCAACTGGTTGACCAGGCGATGCACGCGCGCGCCAGCGCGCCTTGCGCCAACACGAGGGAGGCGCGGCGATGAACGAGCCCCTGCAAGCCAACGTGCTCGGCAAGGATATCGAGCGCGCGCGGCGCGAGCACAAGCTGTCGACGACCGTGCTAGCGATGCTGGCAGGCCTGACCGATGCGCAGGTGCAGGCGATCGAGGAAGGCAGTTCCTCGGCCTTCGTCAATGAAGAACACCGTATCGATTGCGCGCGCCGCCTCGCCGTGGCCATGGGCATGGAGCCGGACCGCTTCCTGCAGTTCGACGCGCCACCGCTGCAGGGGCAGCGTATCGTCAGCCATGCGCAGTCGCGCGGGCTGCCGCGCAACAGCTGGGAGCATTTGCCGGCCGCCTCGCTCGACGTGCTGTCTACCCTGCGCGTCACCGAGCTGCCGCCGGCGCCGGCGGAATTGCGCCGGGGTTCGCCGATCGTCATCGCGCTGTTGGTATCCCTGGCATTGGCTGCGCTGATGGTGGCGCTGGGGACGCTCCACTGACGCTGCGTTCAGATGGCCTTGAGGCTGCAGCGCAACGCGGCAGCCCTATCTCCCCTCCTGAATGTAAATTGAAATGAAATGCGCGCGGTGACGACTGTCATTGCCTCGCTGCGACTCCGTTACAATCCCTGTCGATGACGACCCTACCTTCCCTGCTGATCATTGACGATCACCCGATGATCCGTGCCGCCATGGCCGAGGCGCTGCGCGCGCGCTTCCCCAAGCTGCGGCTCGAGACGAGCGGCGATGCCGAAGCCGGCCTCGCTTTGCTCAAGGCTGAACTGAAAAAGAAAAAAGACCATCCCTGGTGGGTGCTGGTCGACCTTGGCCTTCCCGGCATGGGTGGACTCGAGGCCCTGCGCCGCATGCAGGACATGGGACCATCGGTACGCGCGATCACGGTATCGGGCAATGATGACGAATTGCAGGTCGGCGCCTGCTTCGGCGCCGGCGCGTCGGCCTTCATCAGCAAGGCCGCGCCCATCGATGACACCGTGACCATCGTCGCGCAGGCCATCGACGGCACGCTGCTCAAGGGCACCTGGTTGTCGGCGCGCGGCCTGGCTGACAGCTCGTCGCTGAACCGCATTGCGCTGACGGACAGGCAATTGCAGGTGCTGTCGATGATTTGCGAAGGCAAGAGCAACCGCGAGATCGCCGACAGCCTCGGCATTTCCGAAATCACCGCCAAGTCCCACGTCGGCGGCATCTTCCGCGAACTGCACGTGGCCAGCCGCACACAAGCCGTGCTGGTTGCGCAAAAGCTGGGGCTGTCGGCCAACAATCACTAAGGCGCAACCGCCTCGCTGCCGCCTGCTCAGGGCAGTGCCGACAGCGAGCGATTGATCGCTTCGCGCAGCGTCTCGGCGCTGAATGGCCGCTGCAACGGCGTCACGCGTGAGCCGGCCTGGCGGCCGACATCGGACAGCGTCTGTTCGTCGCTGCACAGGATCACCGGTATCTCCGTATTGAATTCATCGTTCAGGCGCGTGATCGCCTGCAGCGCCGGCTCCGACTGCAGCTGCGCATCCACCAGCAACAGGTTGGGCACGCGGCCGAGCTCGGCCAGTCGCTGTATCGCATCGGTACTTGCGCCAGCAGCCAGCACCTCCACACCCAGCCCGGGCGCGAGCAGGTGCAAGGCATGCACCACATCCGGGTCGCTGTCGATACAGACCATCAGCGACTGCGCCGGCGCATCGACCACCACTTGCGTGAGCAGCTGTTGCAGCAGGCGCGCATCGCGCATCGCGGCGCGCTCGGCCTCCGACAGCGGCGACGCCGCCAGCGGCAAGTCGATTGCGAACACGGAGCCGATGCCCACATGGCTGCGTAATGAAATGCGAGCGCCAATGCGCGCGGCCAGCCGGCGCGCGATCGACAGGCCCAGGCCCACGCCCTGGCTGGCCATCGCAGCGGCATCGCCGCGCGTGAATTCATCGAAGATTTTCCTGCGCATCGCCGCCGAGATGCCAGCCCCGGTATCGACGACAGCGATGCGGCACAGCGCGCCGCGCGCCGTGATGCGCAAGCGCAGGCCGCCGTTGCGGGTATAGCGCATCGCATTGCTGATGAAGTTGCGCAGGATGCGCTCCAGCAGCTGAGGATCGGTCTGCAGGATGGCCTGCTCCATGCCGTCGGCACGCAGCTCCAGTCGCAGACCAAGGTCATCGGCCATGCGCCGGTGCTGCTGCAATACGCGCTCGCAGAATGACACGGCAGGCACGCGCTCGATGCCGACCTCGAGCGCACCGCTGTCGAGGCGGCTGACATCGAGCATGCTGTCGAACACGTCGTTCATGTAGCTCACGCCCTGCTTGAGCCGCAGCAGGCTCTCCGTGGTGCGCGCACGCTCGGCGTCGTCCATGCGCGCATGCGCAAGGCTGCTTTCCATGCTGCCGAGGTACAGGTTGATCGCCTGCATGGGCTGCTTCAGGTCATGACTGAAGGCTGCGAGGAAGCGCGAACGCTCGGCCTCGATGTCGCGCAGCTCGGCACGCCTTTGCGCAAGCTCCTGCAACAGCTCGTCAATGCGCACGCGCGAGGCTTGCGCGCGCCGGCTGCGCTGCCACCACCAGCCCCCGGCAACGACGGCCACCAAGCCAGCCGCCCATGGCCAGGCCCGGGCCAGCAAGGTCCCGCCGCCGTACAGCATCGTCATTGCCGCAGGTTCAGGCACGCTCGATCCTCCCGCCACGCAGGCTGGCGCACTGACTGGCACAGGGCCTGCGACGAAATTTTGGCATCGGTATGTTTCTTTGGGGATACACCGTGTATTATACTTTAGTGTGATTGAAGGGTGTAGCCAAAGGAGCAAGCAAGTCCATGCACAAGCCGCCGCAGCCACCGCATCAGCCATTCGGTTCGTCCAGCGACCGTTGGTCAGGCGAGCCGTCCGAGGGATACCCTTCGGAGCGGACGGCCGGCAATGCAGGGCATCCTGGCAATCCCTTTGGCCGCGCGTTCCACGGCCCCGCATCCACCCCACCCACCGCTGCCGGCGCGCCGGCGACGCCGCGCGCGGGCACGCCCAGCAGCTCACGGCTGGACATGGACGCCGACGATGAATTGCCCGGCCGCCTGCCGCCGGGCTTCGGCGACCTGGCGCGCCGCGTCGCCGAGACCAACCTGCTGGTCGACCGCGCGATCTCGTCCATTGGCTCGGAACAAGGCGCTTCCCACTCTGCAGAGACGCTGGCCGAGCTGGGCGACAACCTGAACCTGCTGTTTTCTCAGATGTACGAAGGCGCAGCCGACGGCGGCGCCAGCCCCTGGCACAACATTACCGATTCCTTGCGCGACCTGTCGGAAAAGATCGACCGGCGCGAACAGCTGCGCGCCGAGCTGCAGATGACCCAGCATTCGATCGACAAGGCCAAGACCCGGCTGATCGACCAGATCCAGGATGCCGCCCGCGTCGAGCAGGAGCGGCTGTCGCTGACCCGCATGCGCAGCCGGCTGGCCGCCGTGATGGCCGACAAGCTGCTGAACAAGTTGCGTTGAAAAAAATTTCCTTACGTACAGTTTTTCGCTTGCACTCATACTAAAGTATGATTAGTATTGCCACGAAGAACTAAATTTGCGGACCTGCATCTGCAGGTCTTGAGCAACCCAAGACGCTTACCGGAGGTAGCTAGCCATGGCTGAAAGCTTGCAGAAATGGGTGGGGCGCAATCGCCCGCCCCGCGTCCAGATCACTTATGACGTCGAGATCGGCGACGCCGTCGAGAAGCGCGAGCTGCCGCTGGTGGTGGGCGTGCTGGCCGACCTCGCGGGCAAGCCGGCCTCGGCGCCGCCGAAGATGAAGGACCGTCGCTTCGTCGAGATCGATCGCGACAACTTCGACGAGATCATGGCCAAGATCGCGCCGCGCCTCGACATGAGCGTGCCGGACACGATGAAGGGCGAAGGCAACCTGAAGGTCGAGCTCAACTTCAAGCAATTCTCCGACTTCCATCCGGAAGCGGTGGTGCAGCAAGTGCCGCGCCTGCAAAAGCTGCTGCAGGCCCGCCTCGAGCTGCGCGACCTGCTGGCCAAGCTGGACGGCAACGACGACCTCGACGGCCTGCTCGCCAATATCGTCAAGAACACCGACGGGCTCAAGGAGATCCGTGCCGCCACCGCCGACAGCGGCAGTGCCGCGGCGCCGGCAGCCGCAGCGGACGACAAGAAGCCCGAGGCTGACAAGAAAGACGACAAGAAGGCCGACGACGCTCCGGCCGCCGAATGACCCACGGCCGGACGTAACCACGACCCCGCCCCCTGACTCTCACAGGTACTGACATGGCAGATACGAAATCCTCCGCTTCCGGCTCCGGCGCTGCAGGCTCCGGCAGCCTGCTCGACCAGATCGTCCAGAACGGCAAGATGGCCAACGAGCCTTCGCAGGAGCCGTATGCGAAAAAGCTCATCGGCCAGTTCGCCGCGCAGATCCTTGACGAGGACATGAAGTTCAGTCCGGACAAGGGCATGGTCGCGATGATCAACGAGCGCATCGCCGAGATCGATGAACTGCTGACGAAGCAGGTGAACGCGATCATGCACCACCCGGAATTCCAGGCACTGGAAGGCTCCTGGCGCGGCCTGCATGAATTCGTGATGGGCACCGAGACCAGCTCGCGCCTGAAGATCCGCCTGATGAGCGTCAGCAAGAAGGAACTGCTGAACGACCTCGAGACTGCCGTTGACTATGACGTCAGCGTGCTGTTCAAGAAAGTGTACGAAGAAGAGTACGGCACCTTCGGCGGCAACCCGTATTCGGTGCTGATCGGCGACTACTACTTCGGCCGCCATCCGCAGGATGTGGCGCTGCTCGAGCGTATCTCCAAGGTGGCCGCTGCCGCGCACGCGCCGTTCATCGCCGCTGCCGCACCGGCGCTGTTCGACATGAAGAGCTTCACCGAGCTGGGCGGCCCGCGCGACCTGTCGAAGATCTTCGACAGCGCCGAGCTCGTCACCTGGAAGGCCTTCCGCGAAGGCGAGGACTCGCGCTATGTCGCGCTGACCCTGCCGCGCTACCTGGCTCGCCTGCCGTATGGCGCCAAGAACGTGCCGGTCGAGCAGTTTGCCTTCGAAGAGGACGTCGACGGCAAGGACCATGACAAGTACCTGTGGGCCAACGCCAGCTACCAGCTCGGCCTGCGCATCACCGGCGCCTTCGCCAAGTTCGGCTGGACCACCGCGATCCGTGGCGTCGAAGGCGGCGGCAAGGTCGAGGGCATGACCGCCCACACCTTCAAGACCGACGAAGGCGACATCGCGCTGAAGTGCCCGACCGAGGTGCTGATCACGGACCGCCGCGAAAAGGAACTCAACGACCTCGGCTTCATCGCCGTCGTTAATTCCAAGGGATCGAACTTCGCCGCCTTCTTCGGCGGCCAGACGGTCAACAAGCCCAAGGTCTACAACAAGGACAATGCGAACGCCAATGCACAGCTGTCGGCCCGCCTTCCCTACATGCTGGCCGCGTCGCGCTTTGCGCACTATGTGAAAGTGATCGTGCGCGACAAGATCGGCAGCTTCCAGACCCGTTCGACGCTGCAGAACTACCTGAACACCTGGATTGCCGACTACGTCTGCCTCGACGAGGCCGCGCCGCAGGAGACCAAGGCACGCCTGCCGCTGGCCTCGGCGCGCATCGACGTCAGCGAAGTGGCCGGCAAGCCGGGCGCCTATTCGGCGGTCGTGTTCGTCCGTCCGCACTTCCAGATGGAAGAGCTGACCGCATCGATCCGCATGGTGGCCGAACTGCCGGCGCCGGCGGCCTGAGCGTGACGGTCTGACGGCGTGACGGCCTGAACCCGTACCCGCATCGCGAACCAACGACCAGCCTATCCGAGAAAACTTTCCGGAGTGACCCAAGGTGAAAATAGTGAATATTCCCAACATGCCCCGGACGAACACGTTCAACAATGAACTGTCGTCGTCGCCGGTCGCCGGCGACATCTATACGCTGACGCTGAAGAACGTCAAAGGTGAGAACCTGCTGACCGGCCCCGACGCCGACGCGATGATGATCGCCACCTGGAATTTTGCGGTCGACCTGCCGCTGGACATGAACGTGGCCAACGTCAAGCGCACCACCGGTCGCGCGCGCTTCCAGGAAATGTCTTTCACCAAGATGGTCGATGCATCGACCCCGGTGCTGTACGCCAACTGCGCGAAGGGCACCAGCCTGTCCGAAGCCAAGCTGCAAGTGGGCCGCGTGTCCGACGGCACCTATGCGTCGGTGATGACGATCACGCTGTCCGAGCCCATCATTTCCCAGATCTCGACCGGCGGCTATGGCGAGGGCCAGTCCCCGATGGACACCTTCACCATCAACTTCACCGCGGTGAAGATGGAATACACCGCCCAGAAGGTGGATGGCACCGCCGGTGGCAAGACCGACTTCGGCTGGGACCTGACCGCAAACGTCGCTGCCTGATCGCCGGGCGCGATGCCAGGCTGGCCGTAAGGTGAACTGCGATGTCGCGCCTCATTCCGGGTGGTCCTGTCCCGCTGTTCGACAAGCTCGACCAGCGCGCCACGGACACGGACCCCACCGACCAGGTACTGGACATCGACGGCGTTGAAGCCTCGGTAGTGCGCGAGCTCAGGCGCTTGCTGAACTCGCGCTCACCCATTCCGCTGTCCGCCTACCTCGACGCCGAACTGACGGTGCTCGACTATGGCATTCCCGATTACGGCGCGCACTCCGCGCAAAGCGAGGCCGACCGCCGCCGCGTGGCGGCCGCGATCCGCCATGCGATCGAGGCCTTCGAGCCGCGCCTGTCCAATGTCGACGTGTCACTCGTCGATGGCGCCACCGGCAAGACCATCGCGCTGTTCTGCATCGACGCCTCGCTGCACGTCGCCAACACCGTCCGCCGCATCAATTTCACGCTCAATACCGGCGAGTACCTGACGCCGGTCCTGGGATCCGACAACGTCGCCGCCACCGCCGGGGAGCCTGCCTGATGGACGCCCGCGCCACCGACAATGACCTGCTGGACTACTACCTGCGCGAGCTGTCCTGGCTGCGCGAGCAGGGTCGCGAGTTCTCGCACCGCTATCCCAAGGTCGGCGGCCGGCTGGACCTGCACGGCGGCGAATCGCAAGACCCACATACCGAGCGGCTGATCGAATCGGTCGCGTTCCTGTCCGCGCGCCTGCGACGCGACATCGACGCCGATTTCCCGCAGGTGGCGACCTCGCTGCTGGAAAACCTCTGCCCCTCCCTGCTGGCGCCGGTGCCGTCGATGACGGTGGTGCAGATGTCGCTCAACGAAGCGCAGGGCAAGGTCACGGCCGGCCTCGCCGTGCCGCGCCACACGGCGCTGGTGGCCGATGCCGACAGCGGCGAGGAAGTACGTTTCCGCACCGCGTGGGACACCACGCTGTGGCCGCTGCAGATCGTCGATGCCCAGCTCGATGACGAAGGCCGCATCGCGCTGCGCATCGCCGCCACCGATGGCATCGACCTGTCCGAGCTGGAGATCGACACTCTGCGGCTGCACCTGTCCGGCGACTGGGGCGTGGTCGGCGCGCTGTACGAATGCCTGGCGGTGCGCCTGCGCAGCCTGCGCATCGAACAGGAAGACGGCTATGTCACGCGGCTGCCGGCCAGTGCCTGCCAGCGCGTCGGCTTCGATCCCGAACACGCGGTGCTGCCGCAAGCGCCCGGCGCGCACCCGGCCTTCGGCCTGCTGCAGGAATACTTCGCGTTCCCGGCCAAGTTCCATTTCTTCGACATCTGCGGCCTGCGCGCGCAGCAGCTGGCCGGTTCGCAGTTCACGCTGCGGCTCGATGTCGGCGGCGTACCGCGCGTGCTGCGCAACCTGTCGGCATCCAACTTCCGGCTCGGCTGCACCGTCGCCGTGAATCTTTTTCCGCGCACGTCGGAGCCGGTACAGATCGACCATACGCAGCATGAGGTGCTGCTGGTCGGCGACCGCGCCCGCGAGGCCTATACCGAGATCCACAGCATCGAGCAGGTGACGGCTTCCGACCCCGGCTCGGACCGGCCGCAGCTGATCCCGCAGTTCTCGTCGCTCGACCATGTCAGCGACAGCCATGAAGGCGTGTACTGGGCCGCGCGCCGCGAGCGCAGCCTGCGTCGCGACATCAACGGCACCGACGTGTTCCTGTCCTTCGTCGACCAGCGCAATACGCGCAGCGCGCCCTCGTCGCCCATCGTCTATGCGCGCACGCTGTGCACCAACCGCGGCCTGGCCGAACAGGTGACGCCACAGACCCGCATCAAGGGCGAAGGCATCTCGAACGGGCTGGAGATTCGCTGCCTGACCGAACCTTCGCGCCAGCGCAACCCACCGCTCGGTAACGAGACCGTCTGGCGGCTGTCGTCGCTGCTGACGCTGAACCATCATTCGCTGGTCAATGGCGACACCGGCCGCGACCGGCTGCGCGAAATGCTGTCGCTGTTCGCCTCCGACCAGCACCGCGACCTCGAACAGATACGCGGCATCAGCGGCATCACGGCCCGTCCCGTGACGCGCCAGATTGGCGTCGATGCGTGGCGCGGGCATTGCCGCGGCACCGGCCTGCGACTGGAGATGGATCCGGAAGCCTTCGTCGGCTCGTCGGCGGTGCTGTTCTCGGCGGTGCTCGCGCAATTCTTTGCGCTGTACACCACGGTCAATTCCTTCGTCGAGCTCGGCGTCTGGCGCGGCGACGAATGCCTGGTGCAGTGGAAGCCGATGGCCGGCGCACAGGAGCTGGTGTAAATGGTCGCGCGCGAACTCGACAACGACCTGATCGCTCGCCTGCTCGGCCAGCCGCAGGGCTTCGACCTGTTCCAGGCGATCAGCCTGCTGGAACGCGACGGCATGGCCGATGGCCATGTCGCCATTGGGGAGTCCACGGGCAGCGGCGACAAGGAGGCCGTGCGGCTGTCCAGCCATGTGTCGCTCGGCTTCGAGGCCAGCGACGTGAAGAGCGCGCGGCGCGGCGCTGCCACTGGCGAAGCCTATACGCTGTCCACGCCGGTGCTATCGCTGCTCGGCCAGGCAGGGCCGCTGCCGTCGGCCTTTACCGAACTGGTCATCGAGCGCAATGCCGCCAAGGATTTCGCGACCGCCGATTTCCTCGACATCCTGCACCACCGTCTGCTGTCGCTGTTCTATCTCAGCCGCAAGCGCCGCCGCATCGGCCTCGGCTGGTCGTCGCCGCAGGCATCAACCGTTGCGCGCGCCACAGACCACCTGTGCGGCCTCAACCTCGCGGCCCGTCCGAAGCACGCGCCCTGGCTGCGCCATGCCGGCCTGCTGGGCGGCGCGCCGCGCTCGATGGCGTCGCTGTGCGCGCTGCTGTCCGACCGCTACGCGATGCGTTTCCAGGGCGAGCAATTCATCGGCGGCTGGCAGCGGCTCGAAGATGATGAACTGACCGCGCTCGGCCACGGCCAGGATGCGCCCGAGCTGGGCCGCACCGCCTTCCTCGGCCGCCGTGTCTGGGACCAGGCCGCCGCGATCCGGCTGCAGGCGCATGACCAACCGATGGCACGGGTGATGGACTTGCTGCCTGGTGGCGAACTGCATGATGATTTCAAGGCGGCGGTGCGCGGCTTCATTCCGTCGGCGCTGCGGGTAGAGGTCTTGCTGACGCCGGCAGCCGATACGCTGACGACGGGCGGGCTGTCCTCCGCCGCTGCGCCCCGACTGGGCTGGAATGCGTGGATGGGAGACGGCATGGCGGGTCCGTCGGCGCCCGCTGGCAATGCAGCCAAGGCCGATAATGCCGATGGCGCTAACGCCAGCCCCACCGTCCGCGCCGCGGCAGGCCCGCTGCCGGCCCGTTTCTCTTTCGAATGCACAGGCCATGAGCACTGAACTGCGCACCCTGATCCTGCGCCTGGATGGCGAGACGCGTGCCGCGATGGAACGCGCCGCCGAGCTGTGCGCGCAGCAGACGCACTTCAGCGTCGACCCGGAGCACCTGCTGGTCGAGCTGCTGCGCGACGCCAATGGCTCGCTGGCGAAGCTGCTGGCGCACTTCCGGCTGGCGCTGCCGCGCACGCAGGAACAGCTGCAGCAGGCGCTCGACAAGCTCAAGCGCGGCAACGGCCGCACACCGGTGCTGTCCGAGCACTTGCCGGCGCTGCTGGAACAGGCGTGGGTGATCGCATCGATGCAGCTGGGCGAGACGCAGATCAGCGCCGCCTGCGTGCTGCTGGCCGCGCTCGAATCCGGCACCATGCGCGGGATGCTGCTGGAATCGGCGCCCAACCTGCTGCAGATCCCGCGCGAGACGCTGCGCAATGAGTTGCGCGCGCTCGCCGGCGCGGTGGCGCCGCCCTCAGCCCCGCATGCGCAAGGTGCTGCGCAGGGCCATGCCCCGATGCAAGGCCAGCGCGCCAGGACGCCGGCGCTCGACCAGTACACCATCGACCTCACCGCGCAGGCTGCCAGCGGCGCGCTTGATCCGGTCATTGGCCGCGACGAAGAAATCCGGCAGGTGATCGAAGTGCTGATGCGCCGCCGCCAGAACAATCCCATCCTGACCGGCGAGGCTGGCGTCGGCAAGACCGCCGTCGTCGAAGGCTTCGCGCAGCGCGTGGTGGCCGGCGACGTACCGCCGGCGCTGCAAGGCGTGTCGGTGCGCGCGCTCGACCTCGGCCTGCTGCAGGCCGGCGCCGGTATGCGCGGCGAATTCGAGCGACGGCTGAAGGATGTGATTATCGAGGTGAAAGCAGCGGTACCGCCGGTGGTGCTGTTCATCGACGAAGCGCACCAGCTGATCGGCGCCGGTGGCGCCGAAGGCGTGGGCGATGCCGCCAATCTGCTGAAGCCGGCGCTGGCGCGCGGCGAGCTGCGCACGATTGCGGCCACCACCTGGTCCGAATACAAGCAATACATCGAGCGCGACCCGGCGCTGACCCGCCGCTTCCAGGTGGTGAAGGTCGACGAGCCAGCCGAGGATGTCGCCGTCGCCATGGTCAATGGCATCGTGCGCCGACTCGAACAACACCATCGCGTGCAGATCGCCGACGGCGCCGTGCGTGACGCCGTGCACCTGTCGCACCGCTACCTGCGCTCGCGGCAGCTGCCGGACAAGGCCATCAGCGTGCTCGACACCGCCTGCGCGCGCGTCGCCAATGCAGCGGCGATGGCAAACAAGGGAGTCCCTCAGGGACAGGGACCCGGACCGGTCACCGTCGACGCGCATGCGATTGCCGATGTGCTGTCCAGCTGGACCGGCATACCGCTGCGCCGCATGCTGGCCGACGAGCAGCAGACCGTGCTGCAACTGGACCAGCGCCTGCGCGACAAGATCGTCGGCCAGGACGCGGCGCTGGACGCGATCGCGCGCCGCATCCGCAGCCATCGCGCCGGCCTCGACGATCCGTCGAAGCCGGTCGGCGTGTTCCTGCTGGTCGGCCCCAGCGGCGTCGGCAAGACCGAGACGGCGTGCCAGCTGGCCGAGCAGCTGTATGGCGGCCGCGAGCAGATGGTCACGGTCAACATGTCGGAGTATCAGGAAAGCCATTCGGTGTCGGGCCTGAAAGGCGCGCCACCCGGCTATGTCGGCTATGGCAAGGGCGGCGTGCTGACCGAGGCCGTGCGCCGCCAGCCTTACAGCCTGGTACTGCTGGATGAAATGGAAAAGGCACATCCGGACGTGCTGGAGCTGTTCTATCAGGTGTTCGACAAGGGCACGATGGATGATGCCGAAGGCACGGCGATCGACTTCCGCAACACGCTGATCCTGCTGACCTCGAATGCCGCGCAGGACGTGGTGGTCGAGGTCTGCCAGCGCAACCCGGATGCGACGCTGGAAGAGATCAACGACGCGCTGCGTCCGGCGCTGCTGCGCCAGTTCCCGGCCGCCTTCCTCGGCCGCGTGGTGATCGTGCCCTATCGTCCGGTGGCCGATGCTCAGCTGCGCCGCATCGTCGACCTGAAGCTGCAGCAGCTGGCCGACCGCATCCGCCGCAACCATGACGCCGCGTTCTCGTGGGACGACTACGTGGCCGAGGCGATCGCGGCACGCTGCCATGAAGTCGAAAGCGGCGCGCGCAATATCGACCACATCATCACGCAGTCGCTGCTGCCCGAGCTGGCTTCGCAGGTGCTGGAGCGCATGGCGCTGCGGCAGCCCTTCGATGACGTGCATCTGTCGGTGGACTTGCGCACCGGCTTCCGCTTTGCGCTGAAGCAGACCGGGGGCGCGCGATGAGGACGGGCTTCACCCAGGAGCATGTGCAGGTGTCGGCCACCACGGCTTTCGGCAAGGACAAGCTGCTGGTCGAGAATTTTTCCGGCACCGAGGAACTGTCACAGCCGTTCAGCTTTTCGCTGGACATGAAATCCGGCGAGGTGGCACTCGACCCGGCGACCATCGTCGGCACGACCGCCACTGTCACGGTCACGCATCCGGGCGGCATGACGCGCCATTTTCATGGCGTGATCAGCAGCTTCCGCCATTGCGGGCTGGATTCGGCCTTCGCCTACTACAAGGCCGAGATGGTACCGGCCTTGTGGCTGCTGTCGCTGTCGCGGCAGCGCGAGATCTTCCAGAACCAGACGGCGGTACAGATCATCGAGTCCATCCTGACCGAGCACAGCGTGACTTTCGAAAAGAAGCTCAAGGCCACCTACGACGTGCGCGAATACTGCGTGCAGTACGATGAGACGCCGCTGGCCTTCATCAGCCGGCTGATGGAACAGGAAGGCATCTACTATTTCTTCACCTTCAGCGCCAGCGGCCACACCATGGTGCTGGGCGACGACCCGACAGCGCACACCGACTGCGCCAATGCCAAGCTCAGCTTCCGCGGCCGCAGCGACAACCACAACCTGCCCGACAGCGTGCTGCGCTTCGAGGCCGGCGGCCAGCTGGTCACGCAGGCCTACGCGGGCAATGATTACGACTACACGCAGCCAAGCACCTCGCTGGCCGGCAGCGCCAGCGGCGCGAGCGGGCGCGGCACCATCTATGACTACCCTCACCTGCGCGCCTCGGTCGCCGGCGGCAAGAAGCTGCTCGGCCTGCAGGTGCAGGCCAGCCAGGCAGACGCGACCAATGCCAGCGGCGAAAGCGTCTGCAACAGCCTGTACGCGGGCGGCGCCTTCACGCTGGCCGACCATCCGAACGCGAAGCTGAATGTGCGCTATGCGCTGCGCCGGGTCACGCACCGCGCCACCGGCGCTGCGTATTCGAATCATTTCGAAGCGTTCACGGCCACCACCACGTTCCGGCCGGCGCGCGAGACGCCGCAGCCGACCGTGGCCGGCAGCCACTCGGCCTTCGTGGTCGGCCCCAAGGGCGAAGAGATCTGGACCGATGCGATGGGTCGCGTGAAGGTCAAGTTCCACTGGGACCAGAACGAGAAGACCGACGACACCACCTCGTGCTGGGTGCGCGTATCGCAAGCCTGGGCCGGCAATGGCTGGGGCTCGCTGTTCATACCGCGCATCGGCCAGGAAGTGATCGTCAGCTACCTCGACGGCAACCCGGATCGCCCGATCATCACCGGCAGCGTCTACAACGGCGAGCAGGCCACGCCGGTCACCTTGCCGGCCAAGCAAATGCAGGCGGTGATCCGCTCGCGCCCGACCAAGACCGGGAACGGCAAATCAAAGTCGACCGAGATCGATGATGGCCGCATCCACGGCAACGAGATCCGCTTCGACGACAAGAAAGGCGACGAGGAGCTGTACTTCCACGCCGAGCGCGACCTGAAGATGGATATCGAGGATGACCTCGAGACCACGCTGTACCAGGGATCGGAAGAGCACATCATCAAGAAAGGCGACCGCACGATCCAGGTCATCAAGGGCAATGAAACCCACTACGTCGGCGGCACGCGCGGCGTGGCCGTGAAGGGTGATGAGACGCACGTGAACTCGGCCAATTTCGAGCACACGGTCGACGAGGACTATACGCTCGAAGTGACCAAGGACATGAAGCAGACCATCAAGGGCAAGTCCACCATCAAGGTGACCGGCGACCTGGTGATCGATGTCACCGGCAGCATTACGTTCAAATCGGGTGCGGCGATGACCATCTCGTCCGGCACCGCAATGACGGTCAAGGCCGGCACCGAACTGGCCAGCGAAGCCGGTACCTCGTTTGCCGCCAAGGCCGGCACGGAACTGAAACTGGATGCGCTGACGATTGCTGCCAAAGCGTCTGCGTCGGCCGAGCTCGATGGCGGCGGCATGCTGACCCTGAAGGGTGGCATGGCGAAGATCAACTGACGGGAAACGTGATGGAAGAGAAGCCACCGCTACCGCCGAACAGGGACAACAAGCCGTCGCCCCATGCCGACCATTCGCATGGCGCGAAGCGGGCCGACGAGCGTTCGTCGTTTGCTGCCAAGACCCCGGTGCGACGCCAGGACGATGCGCCAGCACGCGCGCCGACGCCAACCGCATCGCGCCAGTCGACCGGAAGTCCTTCGTTCGCCGCGAAGACTGCGCCGCGTCGCAGCGACGCGTCTTCGGGTGGCGCGACCCAAGCGCAGCCCGCGGGGTCGGCATCGCCCCGTCCGACAGTCGCGTCCAAGACCGCCGCTAACCGCGGCGGGGAATCGGCGCCGTTCGCCGCAAAGACATCGACCCGGCATGACCATGACGATCACGATCATGACAACGATAGTGACAACGACGGTCATGCCCACCGCCGCACAAGCGCGCAGCGCAGCGAATCCAGTCTACCGCAGCCGACCCGCAAGGTCGAAGTACGCGACCCGGATGAAAAGCTGCGGCACCGCGCGCATTTCGAGGATGGCGAGCTGCATGGCCGTGTCGAGAGTTTCGATGCGCTGGGCCGCATGGAACAGCAGGCGCAGTACGAGCATGGCCTGCGGCACGGCATCGCCGAATACCGATTCCGGGACCGGCTGCAGATGAAGCAGCAATACGAACACGGCCGCCTGCATGGCCCGGCCACCACCTATGACTCGGCCGGCCATCTCGCGTCGGAGATGAACTATGTGCATGGCCAGCTGCAGGGCGAGGCCCGCTATTACTCGCATGGCCATTTGTCGCGTCGCTCGCATTTCAAGGATGGCTTGCTGGATGGCGTGGTCGAGGACATGACCGACGAAGGCACGGTCGTGCAGCGCACCAACTACAAGGAAGGCATCCTGCACGGCGAGAGGATCCGTTACTGGCATAACGGGCAAGTGATGGAGCGCGCGAACTATGACCACGGCAAGCGTGTCGGTGACGTCGCGCGCTTCGACCAGAACGGCAAGCCACAATCCGGTGGCGCCTCATCGCCATCGGCGGGTGCCCGCATGAAAAACCTGTTCAGGGGAAGCTGATGGGAAAACTGGTCTGCGCAGGCGCGATGCTCAAGTGCTCGTTCGGCATGGCCCCCGGCACGCTGAACGTGCTGCCGCTCAACCGCGTGCTGTCCGGTGCGCCGGCGGCCAACATCATGGACAACGTGCCGATGATGAACATCATGCCCTTCGGCATGTGCCAGTCGCTGGCCAACCCGATGGTGGCGGCCGCCACGGCAGCGGCGATGGGTGCGCTGACGCCGATGCCCTGCATACCGATGACGACCGCCCCTTGGGTGCCGGGCTCGCCGACGGTCATGATCGCGAATATGCCGGCGCTGAATGACGGATCGAAATTGATGTGCAACTGGGCCGGCGTGATCGAGGTGTCGATGCCGGGACAAATGACGGTGGAGGTCGCATGAGGGTCACGTTTGCGCTGACGTCGCGGCTGGTGGTCATCAGCAGCGTCTGTGGCGTTGCCATCGTGGTGCTGCTGGTCATGCTGGGCTTCGAGCTCGGCCTGCGCGAGGCACATGCGGAGTTCGAGGCGCAGGCCAAGGCGCGTGGCGAGATGCAAGCCGACGCGCGCAGCGGCAAGGATGCAGCCGGCTATTCGCCGGTAGCGATGCCATCACCGACGGCCGTGCTGTACAGCGCCACCGATCCGTCGAAAGGCAAATGATGGCGCGTATTGCCCTTCGCCTGCTGCCATCAGCGTTGCTGCCGTCCGCATTGGTGCGATCCGCCTTGCTGCGATCCGCGTTGAAGCCATTGGCCTGCATGCTGTCCATCGCTTGTGTGCTGCTGTCGCTGCCCGGCTGCAGCTCGATGTCGGCCATGATGTTCCCGCCGGGCGTGAAGCTGGACTGGGAGTCGGTGTCGCTGTACATCGACCCGGCCGCCAACCGCGACTTCCCGCTGGCGGTCGACGTGGTGCTGGTCAGTGACGAAGCACTGGCGCGCAAGCTGGCCACGATGAAGTCGCAGGAATGGTTCGCGTCGCGCGACAGCCTGCGCAAGTCGCATCCGGGCGAGCTCGAGTTCGACAGCGTCGAGCTGGCCCCCGGCGATGCGATGACCCTGCCCGGCAAGCGTTACTCGGGCAAGCGCGTGTTTGCGGCGCTGGCCTTTGCCGATTACCTGAGCACCGGCGACCACCGCGCGCGGCTGGAGACGCTGAAGGGCCGGGTCAGCATGGAATTCGGCGCGACCGATTTTTCGGCCAGCGCCTCGGAGAAATGAATGAACAGGATGCATGAGATGAAGCTCACTACCCCCGCGCGCGGAGGCTGCCGATGAAATGTCCCGACCGCATCCAGTGGCATGAAGGCATGCTGCTGTCGCCGCAGCACTTCCAGCTGGAATCGGCACGCGTCGACGCGCTGATCGCCTGGCACACGCTGACCTCGAGCCCGTATGGCTGGGGCGTCAAGCGCCTGAAGTTCGACACCGCGCTGCTGGCCGCCGGCACGCTGCGCATCCTCGAGCTGGAAGCCATCCTGCCGGACGGCACCGCGATTGCGATCGACCACCAGGAACCCGGCGCGACGGACTTGTCGCTGAAGCTCGATGACATGATGGCGGCGCTGGCCGAAGGTCCGCAGACGGTCTGGCTGTCGCTGCCGGTATCGCGCAACATGAAGATGCCGGAGATGGCGTCGCGTTTCCTGTCGGTGAAGGCCGATGCGGTCGAAGATGAAGTGTCGGACGCCGCGCCGGCCGACATCCCGCGCCTGCTGCCCAACCTGATGCTGTCGGCGGGCGACGTGCCGCCGGCGCTGACGGTCAGCATGGCCATCGCCAGCGTGCTGGAAGACGATGGCGTGATCAAGCTCGGCGATACGCTGCCGGCGCTGCTGGACCTGCACGCGGCGCCCGAGCTGCTGGATGCGCTGCGCGATTTCGTGCACACGCTGCGCAGCAAGGCGGCCTTCGTCGCGCGCCAGTCGGCCGGCGTGCCGCAGGCCGAGCAGCGCGGCGAACGGCTGGCGCTGCTGCAGCGCCTGTCATGCATGGTGCCGGCGCTGCCGGTGCTGGAAGCGCACCTGCAAAGCCCGGTGATCTCGCCCTACCCGCTGTACCTCGCGCTGTGCAACCTGCTGGGCCCGATGTCGCTGCTGCGCCCGGGCGCGCTGCCGATCACGCCGCCGGCCTATGACCATGCGCAGCCGCACCTCGCCTTCCTGCCGCTGCTGAAAGAGCTGGACGAAAACCTGTCCGAAGTCAGCCAGGACTATCGCGAAGTGACGATGGAATGGGTGAATGGCGCGTTCGAGCTCGGGCTGCGCCCGGAATGGGTGGGCCAGCGGCTGGTGGTCGGGCTCAAGGGCAGTGTGGGCAGCACGGGCGGCGCAGCCGGCGAGGCCGAGGACTGGATGGACACCGCCGTGATCGGCCCCGCGCATGTGTTCGGGGAGCTGCGCGAGAAGCGCGTGCTGGGCTATCGCCGCGCGCGCATCGCCGGCGCGCCGGAGATGCAGCTGCGCAGCCTGCCGGGCGTGATGCTGTACGAAATCGTGCCCGGCCCCGAGCTGCTGCGCCCGGACAGCCGGCTCGTGATCGGCGCCTCCGGTCGTGCCGGCAATGCCGCCCGCCCAGCGGCGATTGGCCTCTTCATCCGCACGCAGGGGTATTGAGGACGCGACGCAATGGGCAAGCTGACCTTACCGACCCTGCCGAATCCCGGGGCGCGCACGCCCCGGCCGGCGCTGCCGCAGATCACCACGCTGATCGAGCCGCGCGAGCCGGAACCGCGCGCGCCCATGCCCTTGCAGTCGGCGACCGACACGCTGCTGCTGCGCCAGTTCCGCCTGTTCGTCGCCGAAGTGATGCGCGTGATCGGCAGCTTCGCGCATGAACATTTCGCCGGCGAGGACAGCCCCGATACCGCGCGCGAGGCTGCCGCTGACGCCAGCGACACGCTGGCGCGCGAGATCGATGCGCAGACGATGGAAATCTCGCGCATCGGCAGCCCGGCCGACCGGGCGGCCGTCGATGAATTGCGTTACCTGAAGGCGGCGATTGCCGACGAGCTGCTGCTGTCCCATGACTGGCCCGGCCGTTCGCGCCATACGGAATACCTGATCGAGACCCGGCTGTTCGGCAGCAGCGTGGCCGGCGACGAAATCTTCAACCGCATCGATGCGCTGCTGGCCGATGCCGCTGGCCAGCCTTCACAGATGGCGGCGCTGTACCTGTTCGCCATTTCGGTCGGATTCGAAGGCCGCCATCGCGGTGCGCAGGCCGAGGCCGAATTGCAGCCGCTGCGCGATGCGCTGTTCCGCAAGATCTACCGCCGCGAGCCGGCGCTGACGCCGGGCCTCGCCAGCCAGCCTCAGCTGGCCGAACGCGTGCTGTCCGAGCAAGCCTATCGCTACCGGCTGTCCGACATCGCGCCGGTGCGCTTCTTCCGCTTCAGCCGCGGCACCCTCGCCTTCCTCGGCACGATGCTCGTGCTGCTGGCCTTGTCGCAAGTCGCCTGGCGCGTGACCTCGGCGCCGGTGCGCAAGGCGCTGGAGCCGACAGCCCCCGCCCAGCCCAAACAAGCCGTACCCAGCGGAGCCGGCCGTGGATAATTCGACGACCATCATCTGGATTGCCGGCATGCTCGTCACCGCGGTCGCGGTGCTGCTGGTCGCTTTGCGCTTCGGCATCGACCGCGACGGCGGCAAGGCCGGCGCGCGCCGTGCCGCGCTCGACATCGGCAAGCTGCGTACCTCGTTCCGCGACGCGGTGTCGCGCATCGAGCGCAACATTGCCGAACATGGCAAGCGTTACGACATACCCTGGGTAGTGCTGCTGCACGACGGCTCGTCGTCCACCCGCCCTGCGATCGAAGATTGCGGCCTGACCCGCGTGCTCGATGGCGACGGCGGCGAACCGGAGCCTGATGCGCCGCGCTGGCACTTCTTCGATCGCGGCGTCGTGATCGAGCTCGAATCCGAACAGCTCGACGACCCGGCCAGCATCGACCTGCAGGAAAAGCGCTGGGAAGAATTCATTGCGCTGTGCGGGCAGTATCGCCCGCAGCGCCCGCTGGACTCGGTCATCGTATCGGTGCCGGCTGCCCTGCTGGCCGACCGGTCGCCGGAAGGCCGCGAGCGCCTGCGGCTGAAGGCCGATGCCGCCAGCCGCCGCATCTGGATAGCGCAGAACCGCTATGCGATGCGATTCGCAGTCTATGTCGTGGTGTCCGGCTGCGAGGCGTTGCCGGGCTTCGCCGACTTCGCGCAGGCGCTGCCGCCCGCGATGCGCGACAGCATGCTGGGCTGGTCGTCGCCGTACCAGCCATCGGCGCTGTACCAGTCGGGCTGGGTCACGCAGGCCTTCGACCAGGTCGAGCAAAACGTGGCCGATGCCGGTGCCGAACTGTTCGCCTCGAATGCGCTGGTGGCGTCACCGCCCGACCTGTTCCTGCTGCCGTCGCGGCTGGCCTCGCTGCGCGCCGGCATGGCCGAGTACCTCGACGAGCTGATGCGGCCGAACGCCTATCACGAGCCCTTCTTCCTGCGCGGGATCTATTTCAGCGGCAGCGCGCCGCAGCCGCTGTTCCTGCACGATGTACTGGATGCGAAGGTGTTCGGCGAATTCGGCCTGTCGCGTGCCGCGCATTCGCAAAAGCTCGCGCGCCCGCTGATGAGCCGCATCGGCCGCTGGATCGCGGTCGGCCTGCCGCTGATCTATGCCTTCGGCATCGTAGTCACCACGATACAGCTGCAACGCGTGCTGCCGGCGCTGGGCGAAGGCCTCGAGGGCCTGAAGCGCGACAGCGAATTCCGTGCGCAGGCCAGCAGCGCCGGCGAACGCATTGAATTCGAGTGGTATCGCCGGACTGCGCTGCAATTGATGATCGGCCTGGAAGAGCTGCAGTCGCGCCGCCTGACGAATATGGTGTCGATGTACGACGCCAACATCATCAATCCCTTCATGCCGGGCTCCTGGCCCATGTTCGACGACCTGCGCGAGCGCGCGCGCAACCGCATCAAGGATTCCTTCGCCGAGCTGGGCGTGCACACGCTGCAGCAGGCCATCTACCGCCGCACTGCCGAGCTGACGAAAGCGCCGCTGAACCCGGTGACGTTCCGCCTGACGGGCAGCAGCACCGATTGCGAAGGCCCGCTGGCGACCGGTGCCGTGGTGCCCGCCGCGGCGCGGCAAACCGTGGCCATCGAGAACCTCGGCGAGTTCGCCACGCTGCAACGCTATGCCACCGAGCTGGCGCGTCTCGACGCAAGTGTCAGCGCAATGCAGCACCTGAAGACACCGCACAAGGGCAGTTCGAAGGAGTTGCACAATCTGGTGCTGGACATGCTGGGCGCCGACCTGCCGGGCGACCTGCAGGCCAGCATCCACCTGTTCAGCGCCGCGGCCGTCCATGAGGGAACGCTGGTCGACCGCCCGGCCGTGGCCACGGCCGCACGCTGCGGCTTCGTGAAGGCAGCGCTGGCGATGAATCGCAAGCTGTTCGACGAGAATGCGCTGGTGCAAAGCGAGGAACGCGTGGTGGACGCGAAGAATGCCGTGCTGAACCTGTTCAGCGGCAATGCGTCGCCGGGCAGCACCGACGTGATCGCGGCCTACCGCAAGCTGCACGAGGCACTCAACGAGCAAAAGGCCTTGCTGGCCAATGGCCACGGCAGCTGGCTGATGCAGGACGAGCTGAAACTGGGTGCGTCGCATGACAAGCTGATGCAGCAGTTCGCCGACAACAAGCTGATCGGCCCGGAGATCGTGGGCGAGGTGCAGCGCAAGTCGCGTGAAGACTTTGCGCGCACGCGCGAGAATTTCCTGGCTCTGTTCGGCCAGGGCAGCGACATGGCCATCACGCAGGGCGGCAAGGACGGCGGCCTCGCGCTGTCCAAGGATCGGATCGCCTTGCTGGCCGCGATCGAGCATTTGCTGAACCAGCCGTTCATGCAGCCAGCGGTGGGGGATTCGCTGCAAGCGACGCAGCGCGGCACCCTGCTGCAATGGGATAACGAGCAGCTGTCGCGCGCGGTGAAGCTGGGCGACGGCCGCCGCAAGTACCTGACCGACGACCTGCCGAAGTTCCCGACCGACATGCAGGAAGCGGTGCGCGATGTGATCGACTACCAGTATGCGCTGCGGCTGGTCGACCTGGCTGGCCATGCCTACACGCCGGCGGATCCGGATCAGGCCAGCGCAGTGGGTACGTCCTGGGCGGCCTTCGAGCAGGCCAGCGGCCATGTGAAGAAGCTGGTCGCCTTGCTGAAGGAGCTGGGCCAGGATGGCGAATCGCAGACGCTGCAAGCCATCCTCGCCAATGATGCGGCGGCGCGCATGCGCATGCTCAATGCCGACTTGCAGGACGCGCGTGTTTATCAGGTGCTGGATGATGCCGACGATGCGCGAGGCGATTCGCGCAACGAGGCGCGCGCCACGCTGAACCTGTTCGCCAACAGCGGCGGTGACGTCGGCGACTATCTGGCGCAACAGCTGGCGAAGATGCAGGCGCTGTCGGCGCAGGCGCAGACACTGCGCAGCTCGCTGCCGGCGGACAGCAAGGGCGGCGTCGAGATGGCCCGCTGGGCCGGCATTGCGCGCGAACTGGAACTGCATGCGGCCAAGGATCCGAAGAGCAGCCTCGGCCGGCTGGAGCGCTTCCTGTCCGAGCTGGCGCGCGAGCTCGATGCGCCGGCCTGCCTGGCGGTGCTGAAGGCCAACGAACCGGCGAAGCGGCCGGCCAACTACTTCGCCGACAAGCAGGCGGAAATCCATCGCGCAGTGATGCGTCGCTGCATGGTGCTGGACCGCCGCTCCTTCGTCGAGCAGTGGGCCGCCTTCGCCACTGACTTCAATCGCTTGCTGAAGGGACGACGCCCGTTCATTGGCAACCGCAGCGGAATACGCGGCAGCGAGTACGCCAGCGTATCGGTGGCGGACCTGTCGGAAGCCGGCAACCTGCTGAACCGCCTGCCGCCGGTGTCGGCCGAGATCTTCGCGCGCAACAATGTGCCCGAGGGATCGATTGCGCCCATCCGCGACTTCGCCGCGCAGGCGATGCAGGTCAGGCAGTTGCTGGCGCCGCTGTTCCCGACCGATGCGGCGCAGCCGGCGGCGCTGGATGTGGCGGTGCGCTTCCGCGCGAACGTGAATGCCGAGGTCGATGGCAACAAGATCATCGACTGGGCGCTGACCATTGGCGACCAGACGCTGAAGCTGCGCGATACGCCGCGGGCGCTGCGCTGGAAGTCCGGCGATCCGGTACGGCTGACGCTGCGCTTCGCGAATGACGTGCCGCTGATACCGCGTGCCGATCCGGACAACCCCTACCTCGAAGTGAGCCGCAAGAGCATGGTGTTCCGCTTCGACGGCCCGTGGGCATTGCTGGACATGGTGCAGCTGCTGAGGACGGCGGAAGGTTCGGATGCGCGGGCTTCGCTGCTGAAGCTCGACATTCCGGTGCTGGCGGATGTGAAGGACACGACGACGCGTGCGAAGCCGGTGCGTACCTACGTCGCGATCACGCTGTCCGAGCCGGGCAAGACCGCGCCGCTGCCCTGGCCGGCCGTCTTCCCGGAACGCGCACCGACGGTGGAGAAATGAAGGCGATGACGACGACTGTACTCGACGATATCGTGCAGCAGCTGCTGCAGGCGCTGCCGGGCGGCGCCCCGGCCGGACGCTGGATGCGCTATGAGCGCGAGTTCATGGAGATCCCGAAGCTGCGCGAAGAAGATGATCCTTCGCTGCCGATGGGCGAATGGGAAAGGCCGATCGTGAAGGCGGACTGGCGCAAGGTGGCCAATGCCTGCGTGGAGCTGCTGCGCGATCACACGAAAGACTTCCAGCTTGCCGGCTGGCTGTGCGACGCGTGGATACGCACCGCGCGCATGGATGGCCTGTGTGCCGGGCTCGCGCTGGCATCGGGCCTCGCCGAGCGCTACTGGGCCGACGCATGGCCGGCGATCGAGGATGGCGATGCGGACCGCCGTGTCGCACCCTTCGTCTGGATGAATACGAACCTGCCGCTGACGTTGCGGCTGAACGTGGTGCTGCTGCCGGCGGCGCTGCACCGGGCCGACGCGGTGACACTGCTCGACTGGGAGCGCGCACCGACGGCGGATGATGCGAAGTCCGGCGATGGCCAGCCGCGCAGCCGGCGCGAAATACGTGACAGCGTGAAGCTGGTCGATGGTGATGGCTTGCGCGCGCTGTCGCAACGTGCATCCGAGGGACTGGCGACACTGCATGTACTCTCTGGCTATCTCGACGACAAACTCGGACAGGAGTCGCCTTCGCTGAGCAAATTGGTAGCGACGCTGGAGGCCGTGCGCATGGCAGCCGATAGCCTGCTGCAAGAGCTGCCGGCGCCGGTGGCAAAAGCGCCCGCACAGGAACCGACAGTCGATACGAATGCTGTCGGTGCTGACGTCGAAGGATTTGTCGCAAGACAGGATGCGGGAAGCGCGCAAGGTATTGACGGCGCAGACTCAGGCGCACATGCGGCAGCTGCCATGGCTGCACGTGCAGCGCAAATCGCAACGCAAGCAGCGATGCAAGCGCCAACGCAATCGACGGCGCCAGTGCAAGGCAGACCGGCAGTCTTCAGCAACCGTGAGCAAGCCTATGAAGCACTGGCGGAGATTGCAGCCTTTCTGAAGACGGTCGAGCCGCACAGCCCGACGCCCTATCTGGTGCAACGTGCAGTCGCACTGGGCCAGATGGGATTGCCGCAGATGGTGAAGGAAGTCAGTGCGTCCGCCGGCTCGCTGGACAAGTTCTTCGAGCTGCTGGGAATCGCACCGCCGAATTGACTGGTGCCCGAGACCGGAATCGAACCGGTACGCTGCCTCTCAGCTAGCGGCGGATTTTAAGTCCGCTGTGTCTACCAATTTCACCACTCGGGCAGGAGTGACTAGCTCGGTCGATTGCCGAGCAAGGCCCTTATTGTAAAACGGATAGCAATCCTGGGGATGCGACAGATGGCCTGAATGGAGAGGAACAACTATCCGATCAGTTTGGAGATGGCGGTAAACGCACCGAGTGCGATGACCACAATCGAGCCCAGCTTGATCGTCAGTCGTTGCTCGAGAATCGTGAATTTCTGCTCGATGATTTCAAAGCGATGATCGATTCCGGCAAAACGCAGATCGATCGCTGCGAAACGCTGATCGATATTGGCAAATCGCTGCTCCATCGCGGTGAACTTCGGATCCAGCGTGCGGATCGCGGCATCAATGTCGTCTTTCGTGGCGACGCTGAGCATGACATCCCTCGTCATGTTGACGACGGCCTCGGCCTGCTCGCCGGGCATGCCACTGGCATTCAGACGCTTGACCAGGGTCAGCGAATCAAACACGACAGATGTCATGGTGAGATGTTCTTTCGCTTCAATCTTCATGCGCAGCAGTATAGAACTGCTCCCCGCCTGTCCTTGTTCACGACACACAACATCCCTCGTGGGCCGTGCACCCAAACACAAGGCATCTTCACCGAAATTGGACAGCGTTGAAAGCGAAACGGCCTCCGCAAGCGGAGGCCGTCAATGTTTGGAGGCGGGGGTCGGAATCGAACCGGCGTAGACGGCTTTGCAGGCCGCTGCATAACCACTTTGCTACCCCGCCGAGGGAGCCGTA
>JACCDW010415641.1_pt1 | contig 79224 bp, 76 predicted proteins | sample 7449781 | NCBI WGS metagenome assembly JACCDW01 (sample SAMN15323449, study PRJNA562643) | freshwater metagenome | isolation source: river surface water | place: USA:Blue River Watershed | collected 2017-08-18
TGCGCGCTCGTCAAAACGCTGGCGCCATCAAAGGCGACAACGCTGACCAAGACGCTGGTATCAAGCTGGTGTTGAAAGCCATCGAAGCGCCTTTGCGCGAGATCGTGTACAACGCGGGTGGCGAGCCTTCAGTGGTTGTGAACGCTGTGATGGCCGGTAAAGGCAACTACGGCTTTAACGCTGCCAACGACACCTACGGTGACATGATTGAAATGGGCATTTTGGACCCCACCAAAGTGACACGCACTGCTTTGCAAAACGCAGCATCCGTGGCTTCTTTGATGTTGACCACAGAGTGCATGGTTTCAGAAGCACCGAAAGACGACGCACCTGCCGGTGGCATGCCTGACATGGGCGGCATGGGTGGTATGGGCGGCATGGGCATGTAATTGCCCGCTGCCTCAAGGGTCTGCACAGACCTTTGACCTCGCACAAGAAACCCCGCAAGAAATTGCGGGGTTTTTTTTCGACCGCGCATTCTCAAAACAAGTCATCTAAGATGGGCTCGTGAATTACTTAACTTCTTATCAGGTAATCAAACACCCATGACCGCAAGCTTTCAAATTCAACACAGCGCCATGCTGCTCAAATATTCGGGCATCAGTTTTATTTCCGGCGCAGTGAACCATGGTTTCTTCAGTGGCGAACGTTCCCTCTGGACTGCAGCAATAGGCATCGTCCTTTTTGTGGCTGGCGCATGGATGGAGCACCGCAGCCAAAGCAACACGCAAAGTTTGATTGAATCACTTTGGGTGGGTACGTTGCTCTCCATAGGTTTGGGATTCTTCACAGGCGGACTACAACACTTTCCAGACTCGCCTGCTCGCAGTGCTTGGGTCGTGCCTTTGGGATTTGCCATTTCTATTTTGGCTCTGATGTTCACACTCAAAATGCGCATGCAACGCGCATTGATCGTGTATTCATTGAGCTTGGGGCTTGCGGTTTGCGCCAGCAGTTGGGCCGCTTATCAAGCCTTCGAGCGCAACCCAGAATGGGCGGCTGGTGGTCATGCACATGGCGCAGAAGACGCGCATGACACACACAGTGCGCCCGACAGCACACCCATGCACAGCGCAATGGTGATCGATCGCACACTCCAAGTCGACATGAACGACACGATGCGCTTCACACCCGATCTGTTGCAAGTTGCTGCGGGGGAAACGCTCAAATTGGTGGTGCACAACAGCGGCCAATTGCCGCATGAAATGGTCTTGGGCTCTGAAGCTGCACTCAAAGCTCATGCCGTTGAAATGAAGCAATCGGCAGGGCACTCAGGCGGGCACGATCACGCTTCTGGCAATGACATGCTGGCACTGAGCGTCAAACCAGGCGAAACCAAAGAGTGGGTGATCAAGTTCGGCCAAGCTCAGACTTTGCAGATGGCTTGCCTCATTCCAGGTCATTTTGAAGCTGGTATGAAGGGGCAAGTGATTGTGCAGGACAAGGGGGCAACAACGCCCTCAGCGCAAACGAAAAAACCCGTCAACGAACATGACCACAGTAGCCACAAGCACTGAAGAAAGAAGGGCCAGAAATGTCTGGCCTTGTTCAAGTTCAAGCTGCGCGAACCCTCTGCAGCAATTGCGCTGTAGAGGCGTCTAGCCCGGCAACATCACCCGATTCAATGCGAGCATGAATGTCTTTGGCCAACACCTTGCCCAACTCCACACCCCATTGGTCAAAACTGTTGATACCCCACACTGCACCGCTCACAAAGACGCGGTGTTCTTGCAAGGCAATCAAGGCGCCCAAATTGAAAGGCGTTAAGTCTTCCAGCAAGATGAAGGTACTGGGCCTATTGCCTGCAAAATTTTTGTGACCCCCTGCATCCGACTTGCCCACCATCAAAGCTTGCGCTTGCGCCAGCACGTTGGACAACAACAACGCTTGGTGACCGGGCAACGCATGCGTGGCATTTTTCACCGCCACAAACTCCAGCGGCACCACATCGGTTCCTTGGTGCAGCATTTGGAAAAAAGCATGCTGCCCGTTGGTACCAGGCTCGCCCCACAACACCGGTGACGTGCCATAAGGCAAAGCTTGTCCCGCATGGTCCACTTGCTTGCCGTTGCTCTCCATCTCGAGCTGCTGCAAGTAAGGCGCAAAACGTTTCAGGGCGCTGTGATACGGCGCAATGCACCGGCTGGTGTAGTGCAAAAAATTGCGATACCAAACATCCAACAAGCCCAAACGAATTGGCAAGTTCTGCGCCGCATCGGCATGTAGAAAATGCTGGTCCATGGCATGCGCACCTGCCAAGAATGCTCGGAAGTTGTCAGCACCAATGGCGATGGACAAAGGCAAACCAATGGCCGACCACAAAGAATAACGGCCGCCCACCCAATCCCAAAAACCAAAACAAGTTTGAATGCCAAACTTGCCAGCGGCTTCTACATTCGTGGTGAGCGCCGCAAAGTGACGCGCCACATCGGTGCCGCCTTGCGCTTCAAACCAACGCTTGGCCGACAAGGCATTGGTCATGGTTTCCAACGTGGTGAAGGTTTTAGAGGCCACCAAGAACAAAGTGTTCTCTGACTTCAAGCCCTTCAAAACCGCATCAAGCTCATGACCATCCACATTGGACACAAAGTGAAAACGCTTGCCCTGCAGCGCATAAGACTGCAAAGCCATCACCGCCATTTGCGGCCCCAAATCAGAGCCGCCAATGCCGATGTTCACAACGTCGGTGATCTGCGTGTCCAAGCGAATTTTCTCGGCATACGACAGCATCGCATTCAAAGTCTGGTGCACATCGTTCAACGCTGCCTTGACTGGTGCTGGCAGCGCTTGCGCAGCGGCACCTTCAGCAGGATGGCGCAACAACCAATGCATCACAGCGCGTTGCTCAGTGTTGTTGATGGCCTCACCTTGGAACATGCGATCGCGATGCGTCAACACACCGGCTTGCGCCGCCAAAGCCAACAATTGCGATTCAACCTTGGCATCCCAATGGTTCTTCGACAGATCAGCAAACACGCCGGGCGCTTCTTGACTGAAACGCGACGCACGCTTTGCATCGGCTGCAAACGCATCGCGCAAATCAAATCCAGAAAACGCCTTGGCCAGTTCGCTCAGGCCCTGCCAAGCGGCTGTTTGATCTCCTCGCATCGCGGTCCTTTATGCCTTTTGCGCTGCCAACATCAAGCCTTCTAACTTGATGGCATCGACACAGAAAGCACGAATGCCTTCCGCCAATTTTTCGGTAGCCATGGCGTCTTCGTTCAATGCAAAACGGAAACTGGCTTCGTTGTATTGCACCAAGGGCAAGTCCATGCCTTTGGCAGCTTGTGCATCCAAGGATGCCGTCAATGCTGTTTCATTCGCAGCCAACAGCGCTAGCAAGTCGGGGCTGATGGTGAGCAAGTCGCAACCTGCTAAAGCCACAATCTGGCCGACGTTGCGGAAGCTGGCACCCATCACCTCTGTGGCAATGCCGTGCTTCTTGTAATAGTTGTAAATAGCCTTGACCGATTTCACGCCAGGATCGTTGGCGCCTGAACTGGCCACCTCATCCCATGCCGCGCCTGATGACTTTTTGTACCAGTCGTAAATGCGGCCCACAAAGGGCGAGATCAGTTGCACTTTGGCTTGACCACAGGCCACCGCTTGCGCAAACGAGAACAACAAAGTGAGGTTGGTGTGAATGCCTTCACGCTCCAACTCGGCGGCCGCTTGAATGCCCTCCCAAGTGGCGGCAATTTTGATCAACACGCGATCACGTGAAATGCCCTGCGCCTCATACAGGCTCATCAATCGGCGCGCACGCGCCAAGGTACCGGCTGTGTCAAAGCTCAATCGTGCATCCACTTCGGTCGACACGCGGCCAGGAATGGTCTTCAAAATTTCACATCCAAAGCGCACCAACAAGTGGTCCATCACCACATCAAGCGACTGCCCCTTGTGGGCTGCAACAGACTCCGTCAGCAAAGGTGCATATTCTGGTTTTTGCACCGCCTTCAAGATCAAGGAAGGGTTGGTGGTCGCATCTTGCGGCTGGAACTGGGCCAGCTGTTTGAAATCACCGGTGTCAGCCACCACGGTGGTATGAGATTTGAGGGCGTCGAGTTGGTTCATATCAAAAAATTTAAAACAAGGCTTGAATTATCGATGAAACAAAGTTACATTACAAACTCATTTTTATGTAACAAATAAACATGTCTTTCGATTTAGTCTTTTTTGGCGGCACTGGCGACCTGGTTTGGCGCAAATTAATGCCCGCCCTTTTTCAAGCATTTCGCCACGGCACCCTGCCCGAAGGCGGCCGCATCATTGGCGTCGCACGCGATGCCATGAGCGATGAACAGTATCGCACCCTCATTCAGTCACGTTTTGAGCAAGTCGAGGGCGCCAAGCGCCCCAACGACGAAGAATTTGCCCGCTTCAAAGCCATGCTCCATTACGAGCGTGTGGACTTGTCCAATCCAGCCGATTACGCCAAATTGGCCGGCCGTCTGGCCGAGCGTCAAACCGACCATGTGGTGATGTACCTCGCCACAGCCCCCAGCTTGTTCAATACCGTTTGCGAGCAACTGGCCGCAGCCCAACTCAACACGCCCAAAACGCGCATTGTTTTAGAAAAACCCTTGGGCCACGACCTCAAATCCAACCGCGCCATCAACAAAAGCGTGCGCCAGGTCTTTGAAGAGCACCAAATCTTCCGCATCGATCATTACCTGGGCAAACCATCAGTTCAAAACCTGTTTGCCATGCGTTTTGGCAATGCCTTGTTTGAGCCCTTGTGGCGCCGCGAGCACATTGCCAACATTCAAATCACCATTGCCGAAGAACTGGGCGTTGAAAAACGCGGCGCGTTCTATGAAAACACCGGTGCACTGCGCGACATGGTGCAAAACCATGCGCTGCAATTGTTGTGCGCCATTGCCATGGAGCCCCCCATCAATGCGCACGCCGATGCCATTCGCGATGAAAAGCTCAAAGTCTTGCGCGCCCTCAAACCCTGGACGGCTGAAACACTGGGTCAACACGTGGTGCGCGGCCAATACAGCGCAGGCAATGTGCACGGTCAAGCAGTTCCGGGCTACACCGAAGAATCGGGCGTGAACCCCAACAGCAGCACCGAAACTTTTGTGGCACTGCGAACCGAAATTGCCAACTGGCGTTGGGCTGGCGTGCCTTTTTACATTCGCACTGGCAAACGCTTGGCTTCTCGCGAAGCCTACATTGAGATCAATTTCAGACCGACGCCGCATGCCATTTTTCAAGCCCCATCGGGTGGCGTGAACAAGCTCATCATTCACCTGCAACCCAAAGACGGTTTGGAATTGCACTTGTTCGCTGAAGGCCAACACAAACGCATCAAGTCCGGTCACACAACGTCAGGGGCACTCAGCCCTGTGCATTTGGACTTGGACTTTGACAAACGTTTTGGCAGCGAACGCGTGGGCGCCTACGAGCGTTTGTTGCTGGATGTGCTCGATGGTCGATTGAATTTGTTTGTGCGCAGCGACGAGCAAGAAGAAGCTTGGCGCTGGGTTGAGCCTATTTTGCAACACTGGGCTGCGGACACCCAAGGCCCCCGTCCTTATGCAGCAGGCACTTGGGGCCCCAGCGCTTCAAGTGCCATGATTGCGCGGGACGGCTTTTGCTGGTCGGAAGAAACTTAAACCATGTTAGACCGAATCAAAGCCTCACTGCCCTCCCTCGCCCCTGCTGAGCAACGCGTCGGCAAATTGGTTTTGCAAGATCCCCGTGCGTTCGCCAATTTGCCCGTCACGGAATTGGCCGATCGTGCGCACGTCAGCAAACCCACCGTGGTTCGATTTTGCAGAAGTGTGGGCTACGACGGTCTGTCGGATTTCAAATTGAAGCTGGCAGGCAGTGTCAGCGAAGGCGTGCCGTTCATCCACCGCAGCGTGGACGCAGACGACAAAACCAGTGACGTGGCGGTGAAGGTCATCGACAACACGGTGGCGGCATTTTTGAAGTACCGCAACGATGCGTCGTCTTTTGCCCTCGACCAAGCCGCACAAGCCTTGGCCGAAACACATGCCACTGGCAAACGCATAGAGTTTTATGGAGTCGGTAATTCTGGCATCGTGGCACAAGATGCACAGCACAAATTCTTTCGCTTGGGCATGAACACCATCGCCTACAGCGACGGCCATATGCAAGTGATGAGCGCCTCGATGTTGGGCAAAGGCGATTGCGTGGTGGTGATCTCCAACTCAGGCCGTACGCGCGATTTGATGGACGCCTGCGACATTGCACGCAAGCGCGGCGCCACCACCATTGTGATCACGGCCAGTGGCTCACCCTTGGCCACTGCAGGTCACATTCACCTCACCGCCGATCACCCAGAAAGTTACGACCGCTACAGCCCCATGGTCTCAAGGTTGTTGCACTTGTTGATCATTGACATTTTGGCGACCACCGTGGCGCTGCGCATTGGCGAGTCGTTACAGCCCGCACTGCGCGAGATGAAACACAATTTGCGCAGTAAGCGCTACACCTGACGCTTTAGGTGTGCTTGTAAAACTTGCCATCTTTCATGATGGCTTGAATGTGATCGCCTTGGCCCAACAAGCAAGACATGTCGTTCAAAGGATTGCCATCGACCAGCAACAAGTCGGCAATGGCCCCAGCTTTCACCACACCCAATTGGCCTGTCATGTTGATCAGGTCTGCGGCATTGAGCGTGGCCTGTTGCAACGCGGCGCCGTTGCCCAAAATATCAGCGCGAATTCGCAATTCTTCCGATTGATGGCGATGTGACTCGCCCAACAAATCGGTGCCCAAAGCCATCTTGACGCCGGCTTTGGCCAAGATCTCCAAAGCCTTTTGACCTTGACTTCGCACGGTTTCAATTTTGGCCACCGACACCGCAGGCAAGCCCAGGCTGGCACCTTCATTGGCCAAAGCCTCGTAAGTAATCAGGGTCGGCACCATGTAGGCTTGCTGGTCGGCCATGAACTGCGCGGTTGACACGTCGATCAAGTTGCCGTGCTCAATGCTGCGCACACCATAGTCCACGGCGCGGTGAATGGCTTTGGGCGTGTAGGCATGGGCCATGACATACGTACCGGCATGCTCGGCCTCGTCCACAATGGCGCGAATTTCAGCTTCGGAATAGCCCAGGTAATGAATGGGGTCGTTGGGTGAAGCCACACCACCAGAGGCCATGATCTTGATCTGGTTGGCACCCTTCATGATTTCTTCGCGCACAGCCAATCGCACGTTGTCCACACCATCGACCACGCGCGCCAATGCGCCCACACGACTGGAGCAACCACAAGGCTCGATCACATCACTGCGCGGACGGCCATCGCCATGGCCACCGGTTTGCGACAATGCGCGCCCCGCGGCAAAGATACGCGGACCTTCCACCATGTCAGTGCGTGTGGCCTCCGCCAAATTCCAATCACCACCGCCCGCATCACGCACGGTGGTAAAGCCGCGCATCAGCATGCCCTTCATGATGGGCAAGGCGCGCAAAGTGGCAAACACATTGGGCTGGTTGGCGGTGATATTGAGGTTCAGGTGCGCCGCAATCACGTGCACGTGGCAATCAATCAAACCAGGCATCAAGGTTTTGCCTTGCGCCTTCACCACTTTGGTGCTGTCGGCAATGAACACATCGGGCTGATGCAGCACCACGGATTTGATCAGCCCGTTTTCGACCCAAACGTCTTGATTGGACTTCAAGGTCAAAGACTCGACATCCAAGACGTTGGCGGATTGAAACAAGATGGCGCTCATAGGACATTCACCCAGACATTTAAAAACCACATTAAAACTCAGAATGCCTGAGTTTGTCGCCCTCGGCATTAACCCTGATGGTCCTTGCGAAATGTCCCTAGCGTCCCCTAGAATGAACTGGTCATTTAACTTAGACAGGATTTAGCATGTACCAACGCTTCCTCAAAACCTCACGCCTGCTGACGCTGGCGATAGGCATGTCGGCAGCTCTGCTTGGCGCAACCAGCGCACAGGCCGTCGAATTCAAATGGGCCGCTCAAAACGACATCTTGACGCTTGACCCCCATTCTCAAAATCACGCCACCACCAACAACATCGTGGGCCACACCTACGAAGGCTTGGTGCGCTACGACAAGAACTACAAAGTAGAGCCCTCATTGGCCACCAGCTGGTCCAACATCAACCCCACCACCGTGCGTTTCAATTTGCGCAAGAACGTCAAGTTCAACGACGGTTCTGCCTTCACGGCAGACGATGTGGTGTTTTCCTTTGATCGCATTCGCCAACCTCAAGGCACCATGCAGATTTATGTGGCGGGTGTGAAAGAAATGAAAAAGGTTGACGACCACACAGTGGACGTGATCTTGGACAAACCCAACCCCACACTGTTCAACAACTTCACCACTTTCTACATCATGAGCAAATCATGGTCGGTGAAAAACAAGTCTGAAAAAATTCAAGACTACAAAGCCAAAGAAATTACGTTCGCCTCCACCAACACCAACGGCACTGGCCCCTACATCATCAAAGAGTGGGCGCCCGACCAACGTGTGGTTTTGACGGCCAACAAATCTTGGTGGGACAAGTTGCAGGGCAACGTGACCGACATCATCTACACCCCCATCAAGTCAGATCCCACTCGCATTGCTGCACTGTTGGCCGGTAACGTTGATGCCGTCACCGACCTGCCCACACAAGACGTTGCACGCCTGCGCAACACACCCGCCTTGTCTGTACTCGATGGTCCTGAAGTTCGTACCATCTTCTTCGGCTTTGATTTGGGCAGCGACGAGTTGAAATACGCGCCCAAAGGCAAAAACTTCTTCAAAGACGTTCGCGTTCGCAAAGCCTTGAGCATGGCCATTGACCGTACCGCCATTCAGCGCAGCATCATGCGCGGTATGTCTGTTCCAGCCAGCCTCATCATTGCCCCTGGCGTGAACGGCTACAACGCCGACATGGACAAAACAGGTCCTGCCGACGTAGAAGGTGCTAAGAAATTGTTGGCCGATGCGGGTTACCCCAACGGTGTGGAGTTCACACTTGACTGCCCTAACAACCGCTACGTTAACGACGAAGAAGTTTGCCAAGCTGTGGTCAACATGTGGGCCAAGATTGGTGTGAAAGCCAAGCTGAACGCCATCAACTTTGGTCCTTTCATTTCCAAGATCCAAAACTTCGACACCAGCGCTTACTTGCTGGGTTGGGGCGTGGCCACCTATGACGCACAGTACTCTTTGCAATCATTGGTCATGACACGTACTTCAGGTCCTGATGGCAGTTTCAACTTCTCCAAAATCAACAATGCCAAAGTAGATGCATTGATCGAAGCCATGAAAACAGAACTCGACAAGTCCAAGCGCGATGCCATGATCAAGGAAGCCTTGACCATCACGCGCGACGAAGTGTTGTACATCCCCTTGCACCACCAGATGCGCCCATGGGCCATGAAGAAAAACGTCACCATGACGCACAATTCAAATGATGCGCCCAAAATGTATTACGTGACTGTCAACTGATCTTCAGTGATTACCACGAAAAAGACGCTCCTCGGAGCGTCTTTTTTTATGCCTGCTGAAGCTCCAAAGAAGCGACTGACAGGGCTTCAGTGTCGCCCTTCTTCCACCGCATGGCACGCAATCTTGATGCCCTTGATGTTTTTCAAAACAGGGCGTTCCGTTCTGCAGCGCTCATTGGCCAAGGGGCAACGGGGGTTGAAGCTGCAGCCAGGTGGTGGGTTGAGTGGATTGGGCACCTCGCCTTGCACGGGGGTCCGCGCACGGCCAGTGTCTTTCATCTTGGGAATGGCATCGAGCAACATGCGCGTGTAGGGATGTTGCGGGTTGCTGAACAAGCTGTGCTTATCGGCCAATTCCACCAACTGCCCCAAATACATCACGCCCACGTTGTCACTCACGTGGCGCACCACCGCCAGGTTGTGCGAGATGAACAAATAAGTCAGGCCGCGCTCGCGCTGCAAATCTTTCATGATGTTGAGCACTTGCGCCTGCACGCTGACATCCAACGCGGAAGTGGGCTCATCGCAGACCAAAAACTCAGGTGCTGTAGCCAATGCGCGCGCAATTGAAATGCGCTGACGTTGACCGCCAGAGAATTGATGGGGGTACTTCACCATGTCGAGGGCAGACAAGCCTACTGACTGCAACAACTCTGCCACACGGGCTTTCAGTTCTTGCTCATCGTGAATCAGTCCGTGTTCTTTGAGAGGCTCACCAATGATGTCTTCCACTTTCCAGCGCGGGTTCAAACTGGCATAAGGGTCTTGGAAAATCATCTGAATGCGTTTGCGCATGGCTTTGGCGTTGTCGGATTTGAACGCTGCATGGGCGTCCTCTCCGTCAAAGGTGAGGCCACCGCGGGTTGGCTCATACAAACCCACCAACAAGCGCGCCACCGTGCTTTTGCCGCAACCGGACTCACCCACCAAGGCCAGTGTTTTGCCGCGTTCAATTTCAAAACTGACGCCATCAACCGCCTTCAGCAATTGGCGTGGTTTGCGTTCAATCACCCGACTGAGCCAAGGGGCAGACACGTCAAAGGTTTTGGCCAAGTCGTGCGCCACCACCAAGGGCTGCTGGTTTGAAGAAGCATTGTGCTGGCTCATCGAACCACCTCCGCACTCACTTCGCTTTGCAACCAGCACGCAACATGCGTCTGACCACTGTGGTCGAACTTGTTCACTTGAGTCAACTCAGGCCTTTCTTGTCTGCACCGATCAAACGCTTGGGGGCAACGAGGGTTGAAGGCACACCCTTGGGGGATGGCATTCAATCGCGGCATGGCGCCATCGATTTGGTTCAAGCGCTCGCGGTCAACTTCCATGTCGGGAATCGATGCCATCAGGCCTGCGGTGTAAGGATGCTCTGGGTGATTGATGACCTGATGCACAGGCCCAACTTCCACAATGCGGCCGGCATACATCACCGCCACACGGTCGCAGGTTTCGGCAATGACGCCCATGTCGTGCGTGATCAGCATCACGGCGGCGCCGCGCTGTTTGCAAATGTTTTTAAGCAAGCTGATGATCTGCGCTTGGATGGACACGTCCAATGCCGTGGTGGGCTCGTCCGCCACAATCAGTTGGGGTTCGGCCGCCAAGGCCAAGGCAATCACCACGCGCTGACGCATGCCGCCCGAAAACTGATGGGGGTAGTGGTCAATGCGCTCTGCCGCGGCAGGAATGCCGGTGTCTTGCAACAAAGCGATGGCGCGTTGACGCGCTTCCTGATCAGACACAGGCAAATGCGCCTGAATGGTTTCAGTCAGTTGCTTGCCCACCGAATACAAAGGGTTCAGTGAGGTGAGCGGGTCTTGAAAAATGGCCCCAATTTTGCGACCCCGAATGCTGCGCATTTGGTCGTTGTTCAAATTGTCGATGCGCTGACCTTGGAGCAAAATTTCACCGCCGGCCACACGACCTGGTGGTTCAAGCAAACCAATGATGGACGCGCCCGTGAGGGACTTGCCCGCACCCGACTCGCCCACCACACCCAAGATTTCACCGGGGGCAATTTCAAATGAAATTTCGTCCAGCGCACGCAAGGTGCCATGCCGACTTGGAAACTCCACGACCAAATTATTAACTTGTAGAAGACTCATGACAACCAGTCAAAGAAATGAGGGCTCAACGCAAACGAGGGTTCAAGGCATCGCGCAGCCAATCGCCCAACAAGTTCACAGACAAGGCAATGAGGACCAAGGTCACGCCTGGGAAAATGGTGATCCACCATTCACCGGAAAACAAAAAGTCATTGCCAATGCGAATCAGTGTGCCCAGCGATGGCGAGGTAGGCGGCACACCGACGCCCAAGAATGACAGAGTCGCTTCGGTGATGATGGCGGTGGCCACTTGAATGGTGGCCAGAACCATCACTGGGCCCAGCACGTTAGGCAGTACATGACGGATCATGATGCGAAGGGGTGCAACCCCAGTAACGCGGGCCGCTTGAACATATTCTTTGTTGCGTTCGACCAAGGTGGTGCCTCGAACGGTGCGCGCATATTGCACCCACCCGGTGAGTGAAATTGAAATGATGAGCACGCCAAAGGCCAATGAGTCATCGGCATCTGGAAACAGTGCACGTCCAACACCCGCAATCAGCAAGGCCACCAAGATGGCCGGGAAGGAGAGCATCACATCGCACAAGCGCATGAGGAAGGCATCCAACCAGCCGCCTCGAAAGCCCGCCAACAGGCCCAAGGTGACACCCACCAACAAGGACACAAAGACGGAAGCAAAGCCCACCACCAACGAGATTCGCGTGCCGTACATCAAAGCCGACAAAATGTCGCGGCCTTGGTCATCCGTGCCTAGCAAATACTTGACACTTCCTTCCGCCGACCATGCGGGGGGCAAACGGGCATCCATGAGGTCTAGACTGGCGGCATCGAAGGGGTTGTAAGGCGCAACCCACTTGGCAAACAACGCGCAAAAAATAAAGATGAAGGCAATCAAAGCCGCCGACATGGCTGTTTTGGAATGCTTGAAACTGTAGCCAACATCGCTGTTGAGCCAACGGGAAATGGGATTGGACATGCCGTCTGAATCTTTCTGAATGAGGGTCTTCGTGGCCAAGTGTTAAACGCCAGACAGTGGCAGCGCATGCTCCACCAAGCTGGCATGCAACGCTGCCCCTAAAGGCAGGATGGCATCGTTGAAATCGTAGCGACTGTTGTGCAAAGGGTGAGGGCCGGGGCCATCGATGGCGCCTTGACCCACGCGCAAATACGCACCCGGCTTGGCCTGCAACATGAACGAAAAATCTTCCGCCCCCATGCTGGGTGGCATGTTGCGCCATACGCGCTCTGCGCCCACCAAGGTGGTGGCCACATCGGCCGCAAAGTTGGCCTCGGGCACCGTGTTGACGGTGGCCGGATAACCGCGCTTGTAGGTGAGTTGCGCCGTGGCACCAAAGCCATGCGCCACCGATTCGCACAAATGGCGCAAGCGGTCCTCAATGGTTTGCTGAACCGCTTCGTTGTAAGTGCGCACGGTGCCCACCAAAGTGGCCTCGCCAGGGATGACGCTGGAGGCCCCCGGGTTGCCTGCTTGCATCGAGCAAATGCTGATGACTGCTTGATCAAACGCAGACAGGTTGCGGGCCACAATGCTTTGCGCCGCGGTGATGATGTGCGCCGCTACCAGCACAGGATCCACCGCTTGATGCGGTCTGGCACCATGACCGCCCTTGCCGGTGATGTGAATGCGAATGGTATCGGCTGCGGCTTGCATGGGGCCTGGTGTGACGCCAATGACGCCTAAGGGTGTGTCGGGCGAGTTGTGCTGTGCATACACCTGTTCGCAAGGAAAGCGGTCGAACAAACCATCTTCCATCATGGCGCGTGCACCCGCGTAGCCTTCTTCGCCTGGCTGAAAAATCAGCACGGCGGTGCCGTCAAACTGACGTGTCTCGGCCAAGTAGCGGGCCGCACCCAATAACATGGCCGTATGGCCATCGTGACCACAGGCATGCATCAAGCCTGAATTTTTGGATTTCCACAAACTGTCGTTGTGCTCGGGCAAGGGCAGCGCATCCATGTCGGCGCGCAAACCAATCATGCGCCCTGGGTTTGCTGCATTTCGACCTTGGCCATGCACCAAGGCCACCACGCCTGTTTTGCCGATGCCTGTGTGAATGGCGTCGACACCAGAAACTTTCAGCGCTTCAACCACACGGCTCGAGGTGTAAATTTCTTCAAAGCCCAACTCGGGGTTGGCATGGAGGTCACGCCGGAACGCTGTGAGCTCGGGGTGGAATTTGGCAATGTGTGCAAAGGCGCGACCTTGGGCCAAGGCATTTTTCAAAGAAGCGCCTTGAAGGGCCGGGTCGGCTGCACTCAGGTCATGTGAACTGTTGCGCAACATGCTCAGTGCCCTCCCGCCTTGCCAACGCGCAACCGGGGGTCCACCAAAAAGTACAGCAAGTCCACAATCAAATTGATGACCACAAAAATCAACGCAATCAAACACAGGTACGCCGCCATGACCGGAATGTCGGCAAAGGTCACCGCTTGAATGAACAACAAGCCCATGCCGGGCCACTGAAACACCGTCTCCGTGATGATGGCAAAGGCAATGAGGCCACCCAATTGCAAACCGGTGATGGTCATCACAGGCACCAGGGTGTTTTTAAGTGCATGACCAAAGTGAATAGCCCGGTTGGACAAGCCACGTGCACGCGCAAACTTGATGTAATCGGTGCGCAACACTTCCAACATTTCAGCGCGCACCAAACGCATGATGAGGGTCAACTGAAACACCGTGAGCGTGAGGGCCGGCAAGATGATGTGGTGCCAACCTTTGGCCGTGAGCAAGCCTGTGCTCCACCAACCAATTTTGACGACATCGCCACGGCCAAAACTTGGGAACCAGCCCAGCAAGACCGCGAAAAACAAAATCAACAAAATGCCAATGAGGAAAGTGGGCAATGACACACCCAGCAAAGACAGGGTCATGAGCAGTTGGCTGCCAAAGGTACCGCGGCGCAGGGCGGCATAAACGCCCATGGGAATGCCAATCAACAAGGCCATGCCGGCGGCCAAAACAGCCAACTCTAAGGTGGCTGGAAAGCGATCTGCAATGAGTTGGGACACTTTGGCGCCTTGGCGCAGGCTGATGCCAAATTCGCCCTGTGCGGCATTGAGCAAAAAGTGCCAAAACTGCACCACAAAGGGCTGGTCTAAGCCCAAATCTTTGCGCAGCGCTGTAATTTGGTCAGCGGTGGCGTCTTGGCCCAAAATGAACAACACGGGGTCGCCCACATACTGGAACAACAAAAATGCGATGAACGCCACCGAAACCATGACCATGACTGCCTGGATCAGGCGTTGAATGACAAATGCAAACATTCAATTCCCTTAATTCGAACCCTGAACTATGCAACAAACAGGCCTGATTTGACCAGAGGGGATTCCCGACTGCGCTTCACTCGCGGAAATTGCCAACGAACGCTCAAAATGACAGCTTGTCAATGCAAGCGAATCGCGCCATACCAAGATTGCGCGTGGCTGCGCGTGTTGTCGCTGTCGGTCATCAAGCCAATGCCAATCAGCGCCCCGGGCGGTTCACCGAATGCTTTTTCATAGTCTTCACGAATATTGCGTTCATAGGTCAACCACTGGTTCAAACGCTGCGACCCCGACTCGACGACAATTTTTTGAATTCGATCGGTTCGAGGGTTTTGAATGACCGACTCAACCGGCCGATGGTTGCACCACACATACATCAGGGTGGCATACGGCATGGGACGTCCCGACATCACATGAGACAGCTCACTCAGCATGGCGTTTTTGGCAGAAAACTGACTTCGATCACCATCAAAGGCCAACACAAGGCGAACTGGCGAGTCGTCTTGATCTCGTTGTGCCATGTCAGCACCGTCTATCAATTTTTTGATTTGCCAAGAAAAACTCAAGACACCCAATTGTTCGGGTTCAATGTGCAAATCTTTCCGCAGCATGCTGGCCGAAGATTGCGCATTGGCCTGCAAGGCACTGCGATTGCTCAATCGCACCACAGAATATTGCGTCGATACTTTGCCAGGGAGTTTGACGGCGTCCCACTTCAATTGGTCTTCGGGCTGCCAAGCAGTTTGATTGCTGACAGCGACTGATTTTTCTGGAAGCGGCAAGCTGCCACAGCCCTGCAAGGCCCACACCGTGACGCCAAGGCACAGGGCCCAAGCCAAACGAGTACCAAAGGGCAAAGTCATGTTCACAGCGTTTCAGTTGCGTTGAAAGAATTGTGTCACAACATCCTGTGCAACTTGTTGAAGCTGGGTTGCCAGCCCTTCATCAATGAGGCCATCTGCACGGTACACATTGCCCACGGGCGAGCGGCCATACAAAGCGGCAAATGTGGTGCAAGCCGCCAGGTAAGTGCCCAGCAATGATGGGTGTGTGCCATCGCGATTGTGAAACTTCAAATCTGGAAAGCGGCGATACGCCTCCTCAAAAGCCAAGCCCACGGGAATCACCAAGGCACCGATCTCGTTGCCCACATCGACGTACATCGATTCTGTCGCCACAATGTTTTCTGGCTTGACTTGACGGTGCGGCTTGACATAGACATGCGTCATGTAAAGCGCTACTTGCCCGCCTTTGGCACGAATCAAATCCGCATTGAGGGCCGCCGTCTGGCGAAAAATCTCACGGCGACGAGGCGAGAGTGGCTCACCACTGCCGCCTTGCATCACCACCCACTCAAACGGCTGTGATACGCCAATGCGTCCAGGCTCGATGAGGTGCGGCATGTTGTGGTGATTGAGCGCAGCACCCCCAATGGTGGACGACTTGAATTGCAAACGCGCGCCCAACGCAGGTTCAGCAGCATTGACCAAATAGGAAACGTGGTTGTGGAGGCTGTTGTTGTAATAGTAGTAACTGTTGCCGACAAACAAAACGCGCTCTGGACTTGCGTTGTTGATCGGCTTGATGTTGAGCGTCTTAGCAAACGATACCGATGCGCCAAGCGAACATCCCAACACCAGCCAAAGCGCAAAACATTTCAATGAATTTTTCATCGCTTGAAAAGCCATTCAATTCATGGCTGCAACAATCGTTGAAAGTCTTTTTCAAGAAGCGCTAGCGATTGATTTATTTTTTGTCGTTTCTCAGTCGTCCACTTTTGCTGGTCTTTGAGCTTGTCTTTGGCCAGCGCCACCATGCGCTTCATTTCAGAAGCCTGTGGGCCACCTACCGTGGCGCGATTTTGAACAATCGCAACGGGATTGAGCGTGCTCTTAAATTCAAGCTCAGACATAGGCAATTCCATCTGAGGATCAAACTCTTTCATGACTTCTTTGTAGATGCGTTTGGCTTCTGCATAAGGAAAATCAAGCGGCTTGATATTGTGTTGCTTGGCATGCTTAACTATGTCGGTTGAGAAATGGTGTCCCACGCGAAACGGCACTTTGTACTTGCGCATCAACACATCTGCCAATTCTTGTGACGCAGTCCAGTCACTGTTCAACTCCTCCAATGCCCTGTCTGGATCGACCACGAGCGCATTCAAAATTCGATCAAAACGTTTGAGAAATTGCACCGCACTTTGAACCATTTCGGTGTTGCTGCTTTCCTCTTTGGGATCTTGCATGCCAGGTGTGATGTTATGCGCCCGCATCAATGGCCCCATTGCCAAAGCCAAGGTTGAAGAAATTTCTCGACGCGTTTCAGTCAACAAAATTGGGTTTTGTTTTTGCGGCATGGCACTTGAGATTTGCGTATTCACAAATCGCAGTGGCACCAGAAAAATCCAGGGCCGAATCTGACCGTATTGACTCATAACGTCTTGAATAAAGTGCCCCGTGTGCAAACCAATGCTGGTCACAATGGCGCTGACTTCAACGGGATACTCGCTCGACGAAATTTGCGCCGCGTCATAGGCGTTGTCGACGATCGTTTCAAAGCCTAAGTAATTCGCCATGCGCGTGCGATTCAAGGGCCAACTGCTGCCATTCAAAACGGTTGTCCCCATGGGCGACCTGTCGATACGCGCATAGGCTTCTCGGATGCGTTGCGCATCGCGCTCAAAACCAGCAGCATGTCCCAGCCAAGCATGCCCCAAGCTATTTGGTTGGGCCGCAATGCCATTGGTGTAGTTGGGAACAATGGTTTGCGCATGTTTTTCAGACAAGCGAACAAGCGTTTCGGAGGTTTTGGTGAGCTGATCGGCCAAATCCAAGAGGTTGTCGCGCATGATCGCAGCACGGTAAGTGGCAAACATGTCTTGGCTTGAACGCCCTGCATGCAACAAACTGGCTTCTTGCCCTGCAGCACGAATCAGCAAGGGTTCAAATTCAACCACACGAAAGGGACGCGCCGCACCAGGCTTGTCGCCATCTGCCATGACCTTGACGATGCCAGCGGCAATCTTGGGTGCTTTCGCACGTTCAAGCAAGCCTTCATCGACGTTGATGACTGCCGAAGCTTTGTTAATTTGACCTAACCAAAAAAATTGATCTCTCCCTGCATTCTTTTGCGCGACAGCCCAAGAGCAAGCAAACACCAAGGTCACACCTGTCCAAAATTTTTGATAACTGCCAGTCATTTCAAAGATCCTCAATTCGACGAACACATCGATGCCGTCAAATAAGCTCAGGCATCAAGCCCGAACATAGCACACGATGGCTTCGCAAATGGCTTGCCGCCTTGATAGGCTGTTGCTGGGTAGGTTTGAATCGTAGTCAAACAAAACCTGGTAGTTGAAGTGCGAGGAGATGTGATAGTGACACTGGCCAATGAAGTTGATGTACACATTCATGGGGTCGAGTTCTTTGCGCATGCTGCCATTGGCCTGACCACGGCGGACCAAATCCTGCACCATGGCAAAGGTTGCGCGATTCATTTGAACAATGGTGGGGGAAGATTTTAAAAATCTTGCACCTTGCAAATTTTCCTGCAGGCTGAGGCGAATGAAGTCGGGGTATTTGCTGAAATTGTCAAACGCATACCCTGCCAGCCTGGCCAGAGCTTCAATCGGCGGCAAATCATCCGGTGGATCGATGTGATCTTCTCGCACGATGCGGTAGGCAAACTCCAACACTTGCGCATACAAATTTTCTTTGCTACCAAAGTGGTAGTAAATCATGCGTTTGCTGGTGTGCGTGCCTGCCGCGATAGATTCAATGCGACTGCCTTCCAAACCAAAGTTGGCGAATTCGGCCAGCGCAACTTCCAATATATTGCGCTTGACCGGATCCATGGGCTTGTCCGTTATGGGATCTAGCAAAGTGTTAGGTGGAGAGGTGGGCTCGGAGGTCATCGCACAACTGATCGGCTGCAGCAGCTGACGCCGTCGACACTGCGGTGTAGCTGAAGAAGCCGTGATTTAAATCACCGTAAACCCGCAAGCATAACGCCACATTGGCAGCCTTCAAGGCAGCTGCATAGACCATGTTGTCATGGTACAAAAAGTCATGCACACCTACGCCCAGAATGGCAGGCGCCAAACCAGCCAATGTTGAGGCTTTCAATGGCGACACACGAGGGTCAAGGGCTTTTTGTTCAGCGTCTTCACCCAAGTAAGATTTCTCTGGCCCGCCACGTCCCGTCAAGTTGGTGGCAGGGTACATCAACAACTGGCACGCCAGGGCAATGCCATGGTCACGGCAGTACAAAGCCGCCACAGCGGCTAAATTACCGCCGGCGCTGTCGCCGCCCACGGCCAAGGGCTTGTCAGCACCACCTAACGCTGCCAAGTTGGCCGCCGCCCATCGCATCGCTGCTTCCGCGTCGTCGGCCGCAGCAGGAAAGCGATGTTCGGGCGCCAAACGATAGGCCACATTAAGCACCACCACACCCGCACGATTGGCCAAGCGAATGGCGTGCGCTTCGTGCGACTCCAAATCACCGACCACCCAACCACCGCCATGGAAATAGACCAAAGTGCCCGTCACTGCGCCTTCAAGTGGCCGAATGATGCGCACGTCGATGTCGCCACCCGGGCCAGGAATAGTCCGTGATGCAATACTGCCTTGGGGCAACTTGGGTTTGGGATAGAGAAATGCGCGTACATTGTGCGCACGCTCTCGGCTAACGGGACCATTGCCCCCCTCGTACAGGTCGGGAATGCCGGCCGCTTTCCATTGCCGATCGATGTCGACAATGGCAGGGTCCAGCGGCAAAGTGGAAACGTTGTGAAGCATGCTGACGCTCATGGCTCTCTTCTTATTTGGCAGGCACAAAGTCGATGGTATCGATGACCACCGATTGACCAATTCGTGGCGCTTTCACACTGTTAGACACGAAGTACACGGTGTGGCTGGCAACGATGGGCGCAAACCAAGCAATTTCCGCAGTGTGTGCGTAAACTTTTTTCCATGCGCTTTCAGCTTTGTCCAAAGGCAGTGCAGCAGCTTCGTCCATCAATTTGGTCAAGGTGGCGTCTTCAGATTTGTAAAAATTCAAGCTACCTTTGCCCAAGGTTTGGAAGCGCGCCAAATTGGGCACACCCGAATTGCTGTTGAACATCAAGGCACCAATTTTCTTGCCGCGCTCTGCCGCCAACATGGCACCAAAGTTTTGGAACTCTTCGGTAACAGGGCGAATGCCCACTTTCTTCAATTGACCCGCGACGGCCATGGTCAAGAAGCGGCTAAGGGTGTTGTTGACATATTGCAACTTCAACTCAAAGCCATTGGGGTAACCCGCTTCTGCCAACAAGGCTTTGGCTTTGGCTGGATCGTAGGGGTAACGTTTTTCAATCTCAGGGTCGTAACCCAAGAAGCCTTTGCTTTGCAGTTGAGCAGAGGGCTCTGCCAACTTGCCAAACAAAGCAGTGGCCAACAGTTTGCGGTCCAATGCGTAGTTGATTGCTTGGCGAACACGCACGTCTTTCAACTCAGGCTGAAAGACACCTTCGCGGTCGGCCAAAATCAGGCCCGTCCACTGTACGGGGTCGGAGACGATGCGCAAATCCTTGGGCAAGTTGCCAGCGTTAGAGTTGCCCGTAAAAGGATCGCTGACCAAGACCTTCAGCTGACCGGCCTTCATGGCTTGAATACCCGCATTTTGGTCTTCAAACACTTGAACCACCACCTTGTCCCACTTCACGCGGCTCTTGTCGTAGTAGTGCTCGTTGGGCACGTAGGTGTAACTTTTGCCTGTGATGGTGGCCGAAGGATCGAGCTTGTAAGGTCCCGCGCCAAAGGTGGCCGCGCCCAACTGATCTGGCTTGGCCACACCGTTGGGACTGATGATGTCGCCACTGTTGAAGTAAGCATCAAACAGCGACAACAACGCAGGCTGCGGTGCAGACAGTTTGATTTTTAGTTTGAACTTGTCCAGAATTTCAATGCCGGTCATGGTGGACAAGTTGGCAGAGAACGGGCCTTTTTTGCCCACGAAGTATTCGATGGATTTCTTCACTGCTTCCGCTGTGACCAACTCACCATCGCTGAACTTGGCATCCTGACGCAATGTGAAAGTCACTTCTTTGCTGTCGGGTGAAATTTGCCAAGCCGTGGCCAAAGCGGGTGCAAATTTGCCATCGGCTTGTGTGCGAATAAGGGGCTCATAAGCGGGTGACAAATGCACGCCCGCACGGCCATTGCCGCTGATAGAGGGGTCCATGCTCAAGGGCGAGAAGGGCATGCCAATGCTCAATACCTTGGCATTGTTTTGCGCCATGGCGGGTGCGCTGATCAGGCCCACGCTCAAAGTGCAGGCGCCAAGCACACTGGCAAGCAAAGCATGGCGTCGGTTGAGGTTCATTTTCTTCATACGTGTCTCCTGAGGTCTATTGAGAAATGAAAGGGAAAACTGAAACTGAATGGCCGTGTTAAATCAATCCCGACAGTGCTTGTCGGGCCAAGTCAAACTGCGCACGGCGTTCGCGCTGAATCAAAGGATCGGGCACCGGTGCAGCAGCCAACAACGCACGCGTGTAGGGGTGCTCGGGATGGTCATGCACTTGGCCGGCCTCGCCCTGCTCCACAATGTCGCCCCGGTACAGCACCACCGTGCGATGCGACACATGCCGAACCACCGTCAGATCGTGCGAGATGAACAACATGGCCAAGCCCATGCTTTGTTGCAAAGACTTCAGCAAATTCAAAACCTGTGCTTGCACTGACAAATCTAAGGCACTCACAGGCTCGTCACACACAATCAGTCGAGGCTTGGCAATCACGGCGCGGGCAATGGCGATTCGTTGACGCTGACCGCCTGAAAACATGCCTGGGTAACGCGAAGCCGTGTCTGCAGGCATGCCCACTTGTTGCAAGACTTCAGCCACGCGATGCGCAATGTCTTGTGCCGACAAACTTTTGTCGTTCATCAAAGGTTCGGCCAAGGTGTCACCAATGGTGCGCGCTGGATTGAGTGAACCGTAGGGGTCTTGAAACACCACCTGAATGTCGCGACCCAAGGTCCGTCTGCGCTCACGCGATGCATGCGTGATGTTTTCACCTTCAAACCACACGTCGCCGCTGGTGGCTTCTGTCAGACCTAAGATGACACGGCCGACGGTGGTTTTGCCAGACCCAGACTCGCCCACCAAACCGACCGTTTCGCCGGGCCGAATGTCCAAGCTGATGCCTTTGAGCGCCTGAAATACTTTGCCGCGGCCTTGGGGGAAATTCACGCGCAAGTCTTTCACTTGCAAAAGGGCTTGCTGGCTCATGCGTCACCGCCTGTCAGGGTCATCAATTGTTCGTCCACGGTGGGCAACACATCACCAGGTTTGGCGCTGTGGGGATTGGCCGCCAGCAAGGCTTGTGTGTAGGGGTGTTGCGGGCGATGGAACAAGTCCACCACCGAGGCTGACTCGAGCACTTCACCGTGGCGCAAGACCAAGGCACGATCGCAGATGTCGGCCACCACACCCCAGTCGTGCGTCACCAACACCACCGCCATTTGGCGCGACTGGCTCAGGCTGCGAATGAGGGCCAAGATTTCAGCTTGCACCGTGACATCAAGTGCCGTGGTCGGCTCGTCGGCCAACAAAATTTGTGGTTCACTGGCCAAAGCGCGTGCAATGCCAACACGTTGCGCCATGCCACCCGAAATTTGATGCGGATAGCGTGCTGCCACTTCAGAAGGATTTGGAATTTTGACTTGTTCCAGCAACTCAATCACTTTGGCTTGAACTTGTGAAGCGCTCAAGGCTTGCAGGCGCAGCACTTCCGCCAATTGATGGCCAATGGTGAAACAAGGATCAAGTGCCGCCATAGGCTCTTGGAAAATCATGCCCACTGTGGCACCGCGCAATTGCGCCAGACGCGCCTCATTCGACAGGTCAATCACCTCACCAGCCACCACAGCGGTGCCCGCACTGACATTCACGCCAGGCGGTAATAAACCCATCAAGGACAAACTGGTGAGTGTTTTGCCACTGCCTGATTCGCCCACAATGCCCAGCGTTTCACCGCGTTTTAAATCAAAACTGACGCCTTTGACCAAGACACGTGCAGGCAGTTTGTCTGCCTTAAATTCGCGGCCATGCGTGCCATCCACCACAATGGTCACATTGCGCATCGACAACAAACTGTCTGCAGGTACATCAGTTGGTGCAACAGCTTCTCGTGCTTTGACTTTTTGACGCACAGCAGGACGCGACCAAGCCTCGGTCGAGGTGTCACGCAAACTGTCGCCCAACAAACCAAACGACAACACCGTCAAGGCCACCACACCACCGGAGGGCACCAACAACCAAGGAAAATCATTCAAGCTGGCCGAGGCTTCAAAAATCATGCTGCCCCATGTCGGCGCGGGTGGTGCCACACCCAGGCCTAAAAAGCTGATACCCGTTTGCACAATCACGGCAATGGCCGCAAACAAAGACATCTGCACAATCACGGGCCCTGCAATGCGTGGCAACACGTGCCGCGCAATGATGTGCCAATCACTCAATCCAGAAATGCGTGCAGCGGCAATGTAGAGCTCTTCTCGCACCGCCAAGGTGACGCTTCGCAGCACGCGCGACACACCCGCCGAGCCCATCACCCCCAAGGTCACCATGGCTGGCAGCATGGCCTGGCCAAATACGGCCAACACCGCCAGCATGATGAGCATGGTCGGCAATGACTGCACAAGGCTCACATACTGCTGCACCAGACGGTCCCATAAACCACCGAAGTAGCCGGCACTCACCCCCAAACTCAAGCCCATGACGCTGGCCACCAACACGGCCTCAAGGACGCCGGCCATCGTGAGTGCGATGCCATGTACCATGCGGCTGTAGACATCACGGCCCAAAGCATCGGTGCCCAGCCAATGCTCGCTGCTGGGCATTTGCTTCAACGCCAATAAATCTTGATCCAAGGGGTCCAATGGCACCAGCACACCAGAGCCCACCGACAAAATGAGCAAGAGCAAGAGCCAAACCAATGCCACTACCGCCAACGGACGGCTTAACAACCGGCGCCAATAGCTCATGACACCCTCACTTTCGGATTCAACCAACCGTAGCTGAGGTCTACCAACAAATTGATGACCACGGTCATGAGTGTGAAATACAAGGTGACACCTTGCAGCAGCAAAATGTCTTTGTTCAATGCGGCACTGACCGCCAAGCTGCCCAAGCCAGGCAACACAAACACGCGCTCAACAAACACCGTACCGCTGATGGCCCCAATCATGACCAAACCCAACACGGTGACCACGGGCAGCGCAGCGTTGCGCAGCGCATGTTTCCAAATGACGCTGCGTTCGGGCAAACCGCAAGCGCGCAGCGCACGGACAAAGTCGCGCCCCATCACATCGTTCATGGCGTCGCGCGTTTGTTTGGCGATGCTGGTGATGGAATACATCGCGACTGAAAAAATAGGCAACACCAAACTCAGCGCCCAATCTTTGGGGCTTTCGCTGAAGAACACATAGCCCGTCGCAGGCAACCATCGCAGGCTGACCGCAAAGACAGAGATCAGCACCAAGGCCAACCAGAACGAAGGGAAAATCAAACCCACCAGCGAAAACGCATCGATGGCACGCCCCACCCAGCCGCCCTTCAAAGCGCTTGCCACACCCAGCATCAAACCGACACTGAGGCACACCACCAACACGCCCGCCATGATGGACACCGAAACGCCCAAGCGCGGATTCAAAAGTGACGTGACCGTTTCTTTGGTGAAGTGCGACAAGCCCAAATCGCCCTGAACGGCGTTGCCCAACCAAGACAGGTACTGAACCAAGATGGGCCGGTCTAAGCCCAACTCGATGCGCAAGGCTTCATACTGTTCGCGTGTACCGTCTGCACCCAAGATGGTCATGGCCATGTCACCCGGTGCCAAGCTGTTCAGCACAAAGGTCAACAAGGTGACCAGAATGATCAAAGGCACTGACAACAGCAAGCGATGGAGAACCAGTTTAAACACGCACCATTCCTTTTAAATTGGATGTGTACGTTTTGGTACACACACCTATTTTAGAAATGTACGGTTTGGTACATAACCCCGTAATTACCCTTGATTTGCAGAAAAAAGACGAAAAAAAACCCACCGCGTTGCCACGGTGGATTTTTTACTTTTCTAAATCAACTGACTTGCGTCAGCGTCAAATTAGAAAGAGTGCTTCACGCCGAACTCGTAACCTGTAGAGGATGCGTTAGCAGCTGTAGAAGCGCCGTTCAAAGCAACTGCGGAACCACCGGAGTTAGACACGCGAGCGTATGTGGCGTACAAGTCTGTGCGCTTGCTCAGTGGGTTCACGAAACCAACAGAAGTTTGCTTGGCAATTTTGCCAGCTTGGTCTGTTTGAGCTTGTGACACGCGGAATGTACCGCCAGCCATTGGCACCAAAGCACCGATGTTGCGACCTTTGATGTCAGCAGCGCCGGTCAACTTGGTTGTGTTGGATTGAGCCATCAACTTAGCAACGCCCAGGTCATAAGAAGCACCGAGGTTGGAAGTTTTGTTGGTTGTACCAGCGCCAGTTGTCAAAGAGCTGTCAGCATAAGCTGCGCTGAATTTGCCTTGGTCGAAAGTGATACGGAAGCCATTGCCGTTACCGACTTTAGCTGCTGTAGATGCGTTTTCGCCCATGTAAGACTGAGCCCACAATGCAACGCCACCCACGGAAGGTGACTTCCAGCCGATACCGTTGGAAGAACGAACACCAGTTGTGCCGCCTTTGAATGCGGAGATGCTGGTACCAACACCGTTTGTACCGAATGCGTCATACACAGTCTCAGACCAGAACTGGGGCGTGTAGTCACGGCCCAAGATCAACTCGCCCATAGAACCAGACAATGTGACCACTGAACGGCGGTTGAATGTCAAACCTTGTGTGCCAACGTTGGCAGCAGTTTGAGCTTGGTTAGCTGCGCTAGAAGCAGAGCCTGTACCGTCGTCGTTGTTCACGCCAGCTTCCAAGTGGAAACCTGCTTTCAAGCCACCGCCGAGGTCTTCAACGCCACGGAAACCCAAACGGCTAGAGTTGTAGCCAGAGTTTTTCAATGATGTTTTGTTGCTGACAGAGCCTTTACCAACACCGTAGGCCGCGTCAACGATACCGAACAATGTGACAGAAGATTGGGCCATAGCGGCACCAGAAGCGGCCAAAACAGCCAAAGCTACGAGGGATTTTTTCATTTGAGAAGTTCTCCAAGGTTTAACAAGGGCCCCAGTTCTAGTGTTTACGGATTCGCAAACCACCGAAACCCTGAGCCAACCTCCGTTAGGGAAGTTGTGTGTATTCCACCAGAGGTCTGACCAATTCGCAAAGAATATTGAATCAAACCGAGGCTTTTTGTTGCTTCCGAGCAACAAGCGGGCTAAACTTCTCCCCATGAATGCCGAAGCTTTGATCCTTGCCGCCGACAGCGCCCTGCGCACCCTGTTTGCCACGCCTAGAGCTGCGCGCCCTACGCCCAAAGCAACCGCCCGCCTCATTCCGCAACAAGACGGCGCACTCGCTGCGCAAGAGTCCACGCCCGAGCTCACCGAGGCTGAGAAGTCTTTGTCAGCGGCCCTGATGCGCGTCAATCATGTCGGGGAAGTGTGCGCACAGGCCCTCTATACGGGACAAGCCCTGGCCACCAAGAATTCAGCTTTGCGCGCCAAGCTGGATGCCGCTTGTCGCGAAGAAACCGATCACCTGGCTTGGACTGCTGAGCGCTTAGAACAACTCAACAGCCGCCCTTCTCTGCTCAACCCGCTTTGGTATGCCGGCGCTTTCGCTATTGGCTATGGCGCGGGCAAATTGGGGGGTGACAAGCTCAGCTTGGGCTTTGTGGTCGAAACTGAAAACCAAGTGGAAGCCCATCTGGCCAGCCACATGACGCATCTGCCGGCCAATGATCTGGCCTCCAGAGCCATCGTGGCCCAAATGAAAACGGACGAGGTAGCCCATGCACGCATGGCGCAAAAGTCAGGTGCTGTGGAGTTGCCCGAACCTGTCAAACGCATGATGGGCGCAGCCGCCAAGGTGATGACCACCGTGGCGCACCACGTTTAATCAAGCTTCAACCAAATCAAAGCTGGTGGTGATTTCGGCCGTTTTGGCCAACATGATGCTGGCCGAGCAGTATTTGTCGTGGCTCATGGCCACGGCGCGCTCAATGGCCGATGCAGGAATGCCTTTGCCAGTGACCGTGAAATGCATGTGAATCTTGGTGAAGACCTTGGGGTCTGTGTCAGCGCGCTCAGAAGTTAACTTCACAGAGCAGCCACGCACGTCGTGGCGGCCGCGTTTCAAAATCAAGACCACGTCATAGGCTGTGCAACCACCGGTTCCCGCCAACACGGTTTCCATGGGGCGTGGGGCCAAGTTTTGACCGCCGTTTTCAGGCTTGGCGGCATCGGGTGCGCCGTCCATCATCAAGACGTGGCCGCTGCCAGTTTCGGCCACAAAACCCATGCCTGAGCGCGTGCCGCTTGCGCCGGTCCAGCTGACTGTGCATTCCATGTTGGATTCTTCTTTCGCTTCTGATGTTTGATTATTTTCCAGGCTGCGATCGTAAAGCTTTTGCAAAAGTGTTGCACCGCAGCAATTTTTATGTAGAATTTCGAACAGTCGTGCTTTTTTAGTTGAATTGCCTCCTAAAAAGCCCGAACCCTTTGTCTCCTCCACCCTCCGAAAAGGTGGATTTGCCCCAAGTCGCAAGGCTTGGGGCATTTTTTTCGCCCGTATCATTCAGGGATGACTGCGAAAAATCTCAAACCGGCCGATTACCTGAAAAAAATTCTGAATGCGCGGGTCTACGACGTGGCCACAGAGTCAGGCCTTGAAATCGCCAAAAACCTCAGCGAACGTCTGCACAACTCGGTCTTGCTCAAGCGCGAAGACCAGCAACCGGTGCACAGCTTCAAGCTGCGCGGCGCCTACAACAAGATGGCGCACCTCACACCTGCGCAGTTGAAGAAAGGCGTGATTTGCGCCTCTGCTGGCAACCACGCACAAGGCGTTGCCTTGGGTGCCAGCAAATTGGGTTGCCGTGCTGTGATCGTGATGCCCACCACCACGCCCCAAGTGAAGATTGACGCCGTGCGCGCCTTGGGCGGCGAAGTGGTACTGGTGGGTGACAGCTATTCAGATGCCTTCAAGCATGCATCCATGCTTGAGAAAAAAATGGGCATGACCTTTGTGCACCCCTTTGACGATCCTGAAGTGATTGCCGGTCAAGGCACCATTGCCATGGAAATTTTGCGCCAGCATCAAGGCCGTTTGGATGCGGTGTTTGTGGCCATTGGCGGCGGTGGCTTGATCTCTGGCGTGGCCAATTACATCAAAGCAGTGCGCCCCGAAATCAAAGTCATTGGCGTGCAAATGAACGACTCCGACGCGATGATTCAATCGGTTGGCGCCAAGAAGCGCGTCACCTTGGACGATGTCGGTTTGTTCTCTGATGGCACCGCTGTGAAATTGGTGGGCGAAGAAACTTTCCGTGTCACGCGCGGTTTGGTGGATGAGTTCATGACCGTTGACACCGACTCGGTGTGCGCGGCCATCAAAGATGTGTTCGTTGACACTCGCTCCATTGTGGAACCCGCAGGCGCATTGGCTGTAGCGGCCATCAAGCAATACGTGGCCAAACACAAAACCAAAGGCGAGACGTATGCCGCCATTTTGTGCGGCGCCAACATGAACTTTGACCGCTTGCGCTTCGTGGCCGAACGCGCCGAAGTGGGTGAAGAACGTGAAGCCATTTTTGCGGTCACCATTCCGGAAGAACGCGGCAGTTTCAAGCGCTTTTGCGAATTGATTGGCAACTTGCCAGGTGGTCCTCGCAACGTCACCGAGTTCAACTACCGCATCAGCGATGCCGCCAAGGCGCACGTGTTTGTGGGCCTCACCACGCAAGGCGCTGGCGAGAGCACCAAGATCTCCAACAACTTCAAAAAGCATGGCTTTGAGAACATCGATTTGACGCACGACGATTTGGCCAAAGAGCACATTCGCCACATGGTGGGCGGTCACTCCAGCTTGGCACAAAACGAGCGTCTGATGCGCTTTGTGTTTCCAGAGCGCCCTGGTGCATTGCTGAAGTTTTTGAATTTGATGCGGCCTGGTTGGAATATCAGTTTGTTCCACTACCGCAACCAAGGTGCCGATTACGGCCGCATTTTGGTGGGCTTGCAAGTGCCCGACAAAGACGACAAAGCGTTTGAAAAATTCTTGAGCACCTTGGGCTATCCGTACGTGGAAGAAACCCACAACCCGGTGTACCGAATGTTCTTGCAGCAGTAAAAGCGGCAAGCTTTCAAAGCCCAAAGCGGGGGCTTACTGTCCCAACTTGGGCAATTCGAGGGTGACGCTGGCTTCGGCTTGGCCCTCGGGCGCCAAGCGGGCCAAGCGATGGCCTACCGAATGCAAGACCCAACCGGGCGCCACCACTTGTCCCGGCAAATAGGCTTTAGGGGCTTGGCCATCCACAGCCAACAAAGCGCTGCCTTTGCCAGAGGCGCCAGCAACCACGCCCATCAAAGCCCATTGGTGAGACGCCACAACAGCTGAGCCACTTTGTGCATCCACTGGCGCAGGCGCGCCCAAGGCTTGTGCCACACGCCCTGAATCGACAGGGAGACCCGCCATGGCAGCCGTGTTGTTTTGCGCGACAGGCGCCATCGACACCGGTGCCGACAGGCTTTGAATTTGCAAAAACCAACTGACGGCCCCATAAGCCGCCAACGCACCCAAGCCCAAGGCACACAGTGCGGGCGCCATGGATTTGGTGGGGGTGCGTAGGACTTGCAACATGGGGCGATTATGATGGAGAAGTGTCAGAAATTGCAGAGAGACTTTGCACCATGAAATCGATCCCCGAAAATTCCAACCAAGCCGCACGCAAACAGCGCGGCTTTACCTTGATTGAGTTGATGGTGGTCTTGGCCATCATTGGCATCTTGGCGGCCTTGGTGGTGCCCAATGTGCTGGGCCGCGCAGACGATGCCCGCATCACCGCAGCCCGCACCGACGTTGGCAATTTGGTGCAGGCCCTCAAACTTTACAAGCTCGACAACCAACGCTTTCCAACCGCCGAGCAAGGCCTGCAAGCGCTGGTCACCAAACCCACTGCCGAGCCCGTGCCTACCAACTGGAAAAGCTATTTGGACAAGTTGCCTGCCGACCCCTGGGGCCGTCCTTACCAGTACCTCAACCCTGGCCTCAAAGGCGAAGTGGATGTGATGTCATGGGGCGCAGATGGTCAATCGGGTGGTGAGGGCGTGAATGCCGACATCGGCAGCTGGCAATAAGTCCAACTTGCACCCCGCTGCGATAAGCGATGCGCTTTCGCAAGCACGCGTGCGCGCCCAGTCACGTGCTGCCTTGGGTTTTACCTTGATCGAGTTGTTGGTGGTGATCGCGCTGATTGCCATTGGCACGGCCGCTGTGAGTTTCACCTTGCGTGACTCTGCGGAAACAGTTTTAGAGCGTGATGCAGAACGTTTGGCTGCATTGTTTGAGTCTGCACGCGCCAGGTCGAGAGCCAGTGGCATGCCGGTCAAATGGCATCCTGCCGCGCTGACCTCAGCCCCCAACTCAAATACAAATGCAACAGGGTTTGTGTTTGAAGGTTTACCCCCGAACACCTTGCCAAGCGAGTGGCTGTCAGCTCAAACGCAAGTGGACGCCGCCGCTGTGGTGGTGTTGGGCCCCGATCCCATCATTGGTCCGCAAAGCGTGATGTTGCGCGCAAATGACCGGCAACTGTGGGTCAGCACGGATGGCCTGCAGCCATTCAAAGTGAAACGAATGGCGCCATGACGCAAGTTCGCAAAGTCGCAGTTTGCGCGTCTGACCGAGCGCGCGCCCAAGTCGGCTTTACCTTGATTGAAGTCTTGGTGGCCTTGGGCATTGTGGCCATTGCTTTGATGGCAGGACTGCGGTCCACCGACGCCCTCACCCGCAACGCCTCGCGTCAATCCACGCAATGGTTGGCCCAAATTTGCGCAGAAAACGAATTCACCCGATTGCGCTTGTCGCGCCAAGTGCCGCCCATTGGCGAAAGCCAAGTGGCCTGCCCTCAAGCCCAGCTGAATTTGCAAGTGAACTTGTCGGTGCAAGTCACGCCCAACCCCAATTTCAGGCGCGTGGATGCGCGCGTGTTGCAAGTTCAGGGGTCTGAAGCCACGCCCCTTTTGCAACTCTCCACGGTGATGGGGCGCTACTGATGAAACGCAGCACCGCCTTCCAAAAATCCGCTGGCTTCACCTTGATCGAAGTGTTGGTGGCCAGTGCCATTTTGGCCTTGATGGCGCTCATCAGTTGGCGCGGTTTAGATGGCATGGCCAAAGCCCAAAGCAGTTTGCAAACACGCAGCGATGCCCACCAAATACTGCAAGTGGGCTTGTCGCAATGGCGCACCGACCTCGACAACATGGCCAGCTTGCCCAACGTGCCCGCACTGGATTGGGACGGCCGCGTGCTGCGCATCACACGCCAACATTCACAAGATCCACAAGCAGGCCTGCAAGTGGTGGCTTGGTCTTTGGGCAATGGCCAATGGACGCGTTGGCAGTCTGCGCCCCTCACGCGCCGCGAGGCTTGGCAGCAAGCGTGGACGCAAGCGCAAGTTTGGGGTGAAGCAGCAGGCAACCCTTCGCCTTCTGACATGCACGAAGTCTTGATCCAAACACTTCGCAGTTGGCAAATTTATTACCACCGCGATGGCGCGTGGAGCAATGCCTTGTCGAGTGCAGGCAACAACAGCACATCTGTCATCAACACTTTAAGTGCGCTGAGCACCTTGCCAGAAGGCATTCGCTTGGTGATTGAACTGGCAGACAACGCGCCCGTCAGCGGCAAGATCACCCTGGATTGGGTGCGACCGACGTTCACGGTGGCCAAGCAATGAAGCGCTCAACGGCCTCTCAACAACGCGGTGCGGCCTTGATCAGTGCCATGTTGGTGGTCACCTTGGTGGCCACCTTGGCCAGCGTGGCGCTTTGGCAGCAATGGCGCCATGTCGAGGTGGAAGGTGCAGAACGCCATCGCGTGCAATCGGGCTGGTTGCTCAATGGCGCCTTGGACTGGTCGCGATTGATCTTGCGTGAAGATGCCTTGGCCAGTGGCGCCAGCAATGCAGGCAACGCTACTAGCGGCTCAGCACCCACAAGCGCGGGCAGTGGCGCCGATCATTTGGCCGAACCCTGGGCTTTGCCCTTGCAAGAAGCCAAGTTGTCGACCTTTTTGGCACAAGACCAGCAACTGCGCGAAGGCGATCCTGAGGTCTTTTTGTCAGGACAGGTCACCGACGCACAAAGCCGACTCAACCTGAGCAATTGGTATGAGGCGGCAGATGGCCAGCGCATGGGCCAATTGAACCCCAGCATGCAAGCGGCCTTAAGCCGTTTGTTCAGTGTGTTGGGCTTGCCCGCCTCAGAATTGACCCTGTTGTCACGTGAGTGGTTGGCCGCAGCGCAGGCTTCTCGCACACCGCTGGGCGCCACAAGCGCGTCCTCTGGTAGCAGCACGACAGGCGCGGCATTGCTTCCGCAACAAGTGCCGCAGCTACAGTGGCTAGGTCTGAGCCGCGACACCGTGACTCGCTTGGCCCCCCACATCACCATCCTGCCCGAAGTAACGCCTGTGAACCTGAACACCGCCAGTGCCGAGGTCATTTACGCCAGCGTGCCCGGTTTGGACTTGGCCGCCGCCCAGCAATTTGTGCAGCAACGTGCCCGCACGCACTTCAGCAATTTGCCGGACGCCAGCAAAGCGCTAGGGGGTAAGCCCTTAGAGGCAAGGTGGCACACCGTGGGCTCGCGTTTCTTCCAAGTTTGGGGTCGATTGCGCATGGAAGAGCGCACCCAAGAAGAAACCGCCCTGATTTTGCGAGATGCAGGCAACGTCAGCTTTGTCTGGCGCCAAAAAATTGCGGGAATTCTCCCTCCCCCCAAGCGTGAGTCGCTTCTACAATCAAGCCAGCCATGAGCACTCTCCTTTTTACGCTGCCAACGCAGGCTGCCAACGGCAGCACCCCTCCTCAACATGTCTTGTCGACACATGAGGCTGGCGCGCGCGACAAAGAAATTTGGGCCATCGTGCCCGCTACCGCCCTGTCATGGCAGCGGATCGAATTGCCTGCGGGTCTGCAACGTCAAACACAGCGTTTGCAAACGGCACTGCACAGTTTGCTCGAAGAACCTTTGTTAGATGATGCCGACGCCGTGCACATGGCGCTGCAACCAAACTGGCAAGCGGGCCAAAGCGCATGGGTGGCCGTGTGCAACAAGGCCTGGCTTCAAGGTCACTTGGCGCAATTGCAAGCAGGTGGACACACCGTGCATCGCATCGTGCCCGAGTGGACACCTTCAATGGGCGATGCTGCTGACATCAGTGCTTGGATCGGCGGCACCCCTGCCGATGCACAACTCTGGGTTCATGACGCGCAAGGCACATGGCACCTGCCATTGCAAGCAGGTCTGCAACACTGGGCCGATCAACTTAACAAAATGGCCAGCACTGGCATCGACAAGCTGGCGTTGAACGTGGCCGTATTGGCCGACCCCGCCGTGGCCGACTTGGCCCTCAAAGCCTTGAGCACCTTGCAAGCACAAACACACAGCGCTGTATCGGAGCGACTTCAGTCATGGCGCATTCAAGTCACCCCTGCAATCTCGCGTTATCGACAAGCTGCAGACACCCAATGGGATTTGGCGCAGTTTGAATTTGCCGCCAACGGCAGCGCCAGATGGCGGCAAGCAGCGCAACGCATTTGGCAAAACCTCCTGCGCAATCCTGAATGGCGACCTGTGCGTTGGTGCGCCGGACTATTGGTGGCCACGCAGTTGGTGGGACTGAACATGGCGGCATGGCAACTCAATGCCCAAGTGGCCTCACAAAAAGAATTGCAAAAAAACATCCTCAAGCAAAGTTTTCCTCACGTCACGGTGGTGGACGCACCTTTGCAAATGGCCAAAGAATTGAGCCTGTTGCAAAGCGCTTCGGGCACTTTGACTGCGCGCGATTTAGAGCATGCTCTGCAAGCCACAGGCGCTGCATTGCCTGCGGGACAAAGCATCACCGGCATTGATTACACAGCGCAAGGCCAAGCCGAAACCAAACTTCAAGGCCTGCAATTGAGTGGCGCGCAAGCACCTGCTTTTGCGCAAGCCCTGCGTGCGCAACAGTTGGATGCGCAAGCCAATGGCGCGCAATGGCGCATCACCCCCCTCAAGGAGGCGCCATGAGCTTAGACGTATCAAGCGCTTTCAAAAACATGCCCGCCCAAGACAAGCAACGTCTGCAATGGGCCGCCCTTGTTTTGGGTGCTGTGTTGCTGTGGACCTTCAATGTGGCGCCAGCCTTGAAAACTTTGCGCGACGTGCCCCCGCAATTGGCCAAGCTGGATGCGCAAACACAAACACTCAAAGCGCTGCAGACGCAAGCACAAGCCTTGCAAAAATCACCACGCTTAAGCGCCTCGGATGCCACCAACTTGCTGCAACAAAGCAGCCGTGAACTCTTAGGCACTGGCGCACAACTGACCATTCAAGGCGCACGCGCAAGCTTGACCTTGACCGGTGTGTCGGCCGACAACTTGGCGCAATTCTTGGCCACAGCACGAACACAGTCGCATGCCTTGCCCATCGAAGCGCATTTGCAAAAGTTCACAGGCACGGGAGCCAACGCCAAAGAACTTTGGCGGGGTGCCCTCATTTTGAATTTACCCACCACAGGCTCATGAACAGCGCTCGCACCCCATCCCTCGCCCACAGGCCCTCCGGCTGGGCTTGGGCATGGTCTGGCATCTTCATTGGCGCGTTGGTCGCCTTGCTGATGCATTGGCCCGCGCAATGGCTGGGCACAAGTTTGTCGCAGGCCACACAGGGGCAAGTGCAATTGCAAGAAGCGCAAGGTTCTGTTTGGCAAGGATCTGGCAAATTGGTGTTGACCGGCGGCGAAGGCAGCCGAGATGCCATGGCGCTGCCAGGTCGCATTGAATGGCGATTGCACCTGAGGCCTCAAGGTCTGCGCTTGCCCAGTTTGAATTTGCAATTGCTGGCACCTTGCTGCATGACACAGCCTGCACTGGTTCAAATCAATGCGCAACTTGGCAATGCGTCATGGCAATTGCAAATGAACGATCACCGCTCGCAATGGCCTGCGCATTTGTTAAGTGGTTTGGGCGCCCCTTGGAACACCCTGCAACCCGAAGGCAATTTGAATTTGGTCACCGAACAACTCCAACTTCAAGCTTGGCCTGGCCGCATCGACATGCAAGGTCGCATGGTGCTCACAGCCGAAAACATGTCCTCTAAATTAAGCACCTTGCGGCCCATGGGCACCTACCAAGTGAGCCTTGGCAAGCTCGGCAACGACTCGGCCTCCGCAACATCCCCCGCATTGGCTTTAACCACACTGTCTGGCAGTTTGCTGCTCAGCGGCCAAGGTCAATGGCAAAACAACCGACTTCAATTTCGCGGCGAAGCGTCTGCAGTGCCTGAGCACGCAGCCGCTTTGTCAAATTTACTGAACATCATTGGACGGCGCCAAGGCGCGCGCAGCTTGCTCTCATTGGGTTGAACATCATGGCCTCACGCACACACACCTCCAACTACATGCTGCAAAGCAAACCGCTCACAACACTGTTGGTCAGCCTCAGCGTCTGCTTGCCCTTGGCATTCACTGCGGGCAGCGTGAGCGCGCAGGCACCCAAGGCCAACAAAAAAACCAGTGCCAACGCCAGTAACAACACCAGTACCAACAACACCCCCGCCAAAGCCACGCAAGAACCCGTCACGTTGAATTTCAACAATGCCGAAATTGAAGCTGTGGCCAAAACCTTGGCCACCTTGTCGGGCCACAACGTGGTGGTGGACCCTCGCGTCAAAGGCACCATCACCCTAACCAGCACCGTGCCTGTGGCACCCGCCCAAGCGCTGCGTTTGTTTGCAGCCCAGCTTCGCACGCAAAGTTTTGCACTGGTGGAATCAGCAGGCTTGTATTTGGTCGTACCCGAAGCCGATGCCAAACTCCAAAGCGGTGGCGTCTCGGCCGGTGCAGTGCCCGCCTCCAACGGCCAAATCATCACGCAAATTTTTCAGCTGAACCATGAGAGCGCCAATAACCTGGTGCCCATCTTGCGGCCCCTCATCAGTCCCAACAACACCGTCAACGTGAACCCTGGCACCAATGCGTTGGTGATCACCGATTACGTCGACAATTTGCAGCGCTTGGGCCGCATCATCACAGCCCTTGATGTGGCCAACGCCACCGGCGTCGAAGTGGTTCAATTGAAGCATGCGCTGGCCAGTGATGTGGTGCCTATGCTGCAACGCTTGTTAGACACTGGTGCTGCCAGTGGCGGTGCACCTGCTGCGGGTCAAACAGACGCGTCCTTCAAAACCACCGTGATGGCAGAAGCGCGCAGCAACTCCCTCATCGTGCGTGCCGCCAACACCGCGCGCATGGCCTTGGCGCGGTCACTCATTGCTCAACTCGACCGGCCTTCTGATTCCGGCCCCAACGCAGCCAGCGGCAACATCCACGTGGTGTATTTGAAGAACGCAGACGCCACCAAGCTGGCCGCCACCTTGCGCGCCGCCATGTCTGCACAAGGCGGCTCAGGCAATGCCAACGCAGGCGCAGCCGCGATGCCGGCAACCCCCACCGCTAACAATGCCAACAATGCAGGCGGCGCCAATGCCAGCTTCAACAACGGCTCGCAACCCTCTACGGGCGGTCAAATTCAAGCCGACCCCTCCACCAACGCGCTCATCATCACAGCGCCCGAACCGCAATACCGCCAACTGCGCGCCGTCATCGACAAGCTGGACGCACGTCGCGCCCAAGTGTTTGTGGAAAGCCTGATCGCCGAAGTGAGTGCTGAGAAAGCCGCCGAATTTGGCGTGCAATGGCAAGGCCCTGTGGGCGGCAAGGGCGACAACAACATTGGTTTGTTGGGCACCAACTTCAAAGTAGGCGGCGCCAACATCATCTCCTTGGCAGCGCAAGGTGCCAGTGGCAATGTGGCTCCGTCCTCTGGATTGAACATTGGCGTAGCGCACAACAACAATGGCACCTATGTGCTGGGGTTCTTAGCGCGCTTCTTGCAAACCACCGGTGACGGCAATGTGCTTTCAACGCCAAACCTGCTCACCCTGGACAACGAAGAAGCCAAAATTGTGATTGGCCAAAACGTGCCCTTTGTCACGGGTCAGTACACCAACAACAACACCAATTCTGGCGCGGTCAATCCGTTCCAAACCATTGAGCGCAAAGATGTGGGTTTGACCTTGCGCGTCAAACCGCAAATCAGCGAGAACGGCACCGTCAAATTGCAAATCTACCAAGAGGTCAGCCGCCTCGACCCTGCCTCGATCAACTCAGCCACTGGCTTGATCACCAACAAGCGCTCCATTGAATCCAGCGTGTTGGTTGAAGATGGCGCCATTGTGGTTCTGGGTGGTTTGTTGCAAGACGACTATGGCAACAGTCAAGAACGCGTGCCCGGCTTGGGCGATGTGCCTTTGTTTGGCAACCTGTTCCGCGCCGAATCACGCAGCCGCAAAAAGACCAACCTGATGGTGTTCTTAAGACCCGTGGTGGTGCGTGATGGTGCAGCCACCGAAGGCTTGTCCTTGAACCGCTATGAGCAAATGAGAGGCACGCAAATCGAGGCTCAGCCAGGCACCAGCACCGGCCTTCCCGCCATGGGCGCACCGGTCTTGCCCGAAGCAACGCGCAAACCCTAAGCATCCAGATGGCGAACAAATACCCTCTGCCCTACGCATTTGCGCGCAGCCACCAACTGCTATTGGAGGATGACGGGACGCGCCTCAGTTTGTGGCTTTGCCCAGACAGTGCGGCCAACGCCATCTCTGAGGTGATGCGCAAATGGGGCAACGACAACGCAAGTTTAGAAATCGCGCGTGAAGACACCTCGGCATTGAAGCAACGCATCAGCCAGGCTTACACCACGCAATATGGCCCAGGTGAATCTAGCGCTGCGGCTGTGGTGAGCGAAGTGGAATCGGAAGCCGACTTGTCGCGCATGATGCAAGAGCTGCCCGCTGTTGAAGACTTGCTAGAGACCAGCGACGACGCGCCCATCATTCGCATGCTGAACGCACTCTTAACGCAAGCTGCGCGCGACGGCGCCAGCGACATTCACATCGAGCCTTACGAGCGACACTCCAGTGTGCGATTTCGGGTCGATGGCAACTTGCGTGAAGTGGTGCAACCCAATCGCGCCTTGCACGCCGCCCTGATTTCTCGTTTGAAAATCATGGCCGAACTCGACATTGCAGAAAAGCGTTTGCCGCAAGATGGCCGCATCAGTTTGCGCTTGGGCTCACGCGCAGTCGATGTCCGAGTCTCTACGCTTCCCAGCGCGCATGGCGAACGCGCCGTGCTGCGTTTGCTCGACAAATCGGAAACACGTCTGAGTTTGGCTTCTGTGGGCATGCAAGGCAGCACCTTAGAACGTTTCCAGCAGTTGGTGACACAGCCGCATGGCTTGATTTTGGTCACGGGTCCCACCGGCTCAGGCAAAACCACCACGCTTTACGCAGCCCTGCAAAGCCTCGATGCGGCAGGCAGCAACATCATGACGGTGGAAGACCCCATTGAGTACGAGTTGGCTGGCGTCGGTCAAACGCAAGTGAATGCCAAAATTGATTTGACCTTTGCCAAGGCCTTGCGCGCCATTCTTCGCCAAGACCCCGACGTCATCATGATTGGTGAGATTCGCGATTTTGAAACTGCACAAATCGCCATTCAAGCCTCCATGACAGGCCATTTGGTATTGGCCACCTTGCACACCAACGATGCCGCCAGTGCCGTCACCCGCCTCACCGACATGGGCATTGAACCCTTCTTGCTCAGTTCATCTTTGCTGGGCGTATTGGCGCAGCGTTTGGTGCGCAAGGTGTGCACCCACTGCCAAGGCTCAGGCTGCACGCACTGCGGTCAAACCGGCTATGCCGGCCGCACCGGTATTTTTGAATTGCTGGTGACCGACGACGCACTGCGCGCACAAATTCACGCCAAGCAATCCGAGGCCAGCCTCCGCGATGCGGCTGTCGCGGGCGGCATGGTGCTGATGCGCGAAGACGGCGAACGCTTGGTTCAATTGGGCATCACCAAGCCCGAAGAGTTGCTGCGTGTCACGCGCGATTAAGTTTCAAATGCGCGCATGGCTTTCACCCCTGCTCACATCAAGTCGGTCGTCTGGCTTGTCAGTGTTTGGGGTGGCCATCGTTCTGGCATGCATGGGCTTCGCGCCTTCTTTCAGCGCGGCGCAAACTGCCGATGCGACGACCGTGGCTGAAGAACCTCAGAGCAAGCTTCACTACACCTTGGGCATTCGCATGCGTGCCGATGACCTCAACCAAGACACGCGCAGTGCCAAGCTCAGACCCGTTCTCGGCTTGCGTTATGGTCGATGGCGAGTGGGCATTGGCGACGGCCAGGAATGGTTGCGTTTCAACAGCTTTCGCAAAGAACCCAGCCTCAGCTACCAGTGGATCGAAAACAGCGACATCAGCTTGGGCCTGTCGATGCGCATCCACAACCTGAACACCGGTGAAGCCTTTGACATCTTTGAGCCTGGCCGCAAAACACTTCGCAGTCGCGTGTTGGCCAACATGCGCATCACGGATCGCTGGTCAGCGGGCGTTGAGTGGACCCAAGATGTGCTCAACCGCGGTGACAGCAGCACCTTGGCTTTGGGTGTTTCATATGCTTGGCCGCTATCACAGCACAGCGAACTCAGCCTGAACTCTGGCATCACTTGGGCGCCTGCCGAACACTGGCGAACCGCAGCTCACATGAACCGAATCGGTGCGGGTGAACTCACCACGGGCATCGGCTCGGTAGGTTCTGGCTTCAGTTACAAACACAGCTTGTCCAAACGTTGGGCTTGGTACAGCACTTTGGGCATCAACAAAGCCGTTGGCCAGGTGGCCAAGTTGTCGGGCCCCGACAGTTTGGTCAATGGCCAAATTGGCTTGCTGTACTTTGACCGATAAACGCGCCCATCGCACACGACACCATGCCCGCCTATTCCTACGAAGCTCTGCAAAACGATGGCGCCTTGCGCAGGGGTGTGATCGAAGCCGACAGTGCCAAAGCTGCGCGCAGTCAATTGCGCACACAAGCTTTGGTGCCTTTGTCGGTCCAAGCTTTGGGCGCTTCACAAGCAAATGCACAAAGTATTTGGCAATACAACATTGGTTCTCGTCAGTGCTTCTCGCCCAATGCCTTGGCCGTGTGGACACGGCAGTTGGCCAGCTTGGTCAGCAGTGGTCTGCCTTTAGAGCGTGCGCTTGCCGCCTTAAGTGACGAAGCCGAATCCGAAAGACAAGCGCATTTGGTGGCGCAACTGCGCGCCGAAGTGAATGCCGGTTTGGGTCTGGCCAAAGCCATGTCGCAACACCCGCAAGAATTTTCTGCACTGTACACCGCGGTCATCAGCGCGGGTGAGCAAGGCGGCAATTTAGGGCAAGTGCTGACCCAACTGGCCGATGACTTGCAAGACCAGCAAACCCTCAAGGCCAAGTTGCTCAGTGCTTCGCTGTACCCCGCCATTGTGAGTGCCATTGCCTTGCTCATCGTGATTTTCTTGTTGAGCACGGTGGTGCCTCAGGTGGCCCAAGTGTTCAATGGCAGCCAACGCAAATTGCCAGGCCTGACGGTGGCCATGCTGGCCCTCAGCGACTTTGTTCGCCACCAGGGTTGGACCTTGCTGCTGTTGCTGGGTCTGTCATGGCTGGGCATTCACCAAGCCTTGAAGCTTCCGCGTTGGCGCATTCAATTTGACGCTGCGTTTTTGCAATTGCCCATCGTGGGCCGCTTGGCCACCGGCTACAACACGGCACGTTTTGCCAGCACCTTGGCCATGCTCACGTCAGCAGGCGTGCCCATTTTGAAAGCCATGCAGTCTGCCGCAGACACCTTGTCCAACCAAGCCATGCGCGCCGATGTGCTGGATGCACTGGTGTTGGTGCGCGAAGGCGCGCCGCTGGCCATGGCCATGGGCCAGAAGAAACGTTTCCCCAGCTTGCTGGCGATGTTTGCGCGCTTGGGCGAGCAAACGGGTCAACTGCCAGTCATGTTGCAGCGCGCGGCGCAGCAACTCTCTGCTGATGTCCAACGCCGCGCCCTGGCCTTGGCCACCATCTTAGAGCCCTTGCTGATTGTGGCCATGGGTGCCGTGGTCATGCTCATTGTGTTGGCCGTGCTCATGCCTATCATGGAACTCAACCAATGGGTCCGTTGAACTTGCATCTCCCAAGGAGCGCCCTATGGCAGTCAGCTTAGACGGTCAATTGGTGGTGGCGATTTCGTCGCGCGCCTTGTTTGACTTTGAAGAAGAAAACCAAGTCTTTGAACAAGGCGATGACCGCGCCTATATGAAGCTTCAATTGGAGCGTTTGGAAGAACCTGCCAAACCCGGTGTGGCCTTTTCTTTGGTGAAAAAATTACTGGCATTCAATGACGCCCAAACGCAGCGCGTCGAAGTGGTCATTTTGTCGCGCAACGACCCTGTGTCGGGCATGCGGGTGTTTCGATCGGCGCAGCACTATGGCCTGCCCATTCAGCGCGGCAGTTTTACGCGGGGTCAATCACCTTGGCGGTATTTGAAACCGCTCAATGCCAATTTGTTTTTGTCGACCCATTTGTCCGACGTGCGTGCCGCGCTCGATGCAGGCGTGCCCGCTGCACAGGTGTATCCCCATTCGGCACATGCTTCTGAAGAACATCCGCACGAAGTTCGGATTGCCTTTGATGGTGATGCCGTTTTGTTCTCTGATGAAGCCGAACGCGTGTTCCAAGCAGAAGGCTTGTCGGCCTTTCAAGCCCACGAGCACGCCAAAGCGGCACAGCCTCTGTTGGCGGGCCCCTTCAAACCCTTGCTTGCCGCGCTTCACCGACTGCAACAAGAAGGCACACCGGCCATGCGCATTCGCACGGCCTTGGTCACTGCGCGCAGTGCCCCAGCGCATGAACGTGCCATTCGCACCCTCATGCAGTGGAACATTGAAGTGGACGAAGCGATGTTCTTGGGCGGCTTGCCCAAAGGCGAATTTTTGAAAGAGTTTGAGCCCGACTTTTTCTTTGACGACCAAACGGGTCACATTGAATCGGCGGCCCAACATGTGCCCGCAGGCCATGTGGCCAGTGGCATCAGCAATCCACCGCTGACTGATTAAGGGTCTGTCGACAAAGGCGCTGCGGGCTCTTCACGCCTGCGACCTTCTCTGCGCGCAATCCACACGGTCGATACCAAGATCACCGCTGCACCCAACCAAGTCCATTGGCTGGGCACATCGCCAAACACCAGCCAGCCCATCAGGGAGGCCCAGACCAAGTCGAGGAAGCGCAAAGATTGGGTGGCTGAAATATCGGCAATGCTGAAAGCACGTGTGAGGCTGTAATGCCCCAAAGTTCCGAGCACACCCGCCACCATGAAGCCGCTCCATTGCCACAGCGTTGGCGTCTGCCAATTCATCAAGGCCAGGGGCAAACTGAACAAGGTCACCGTGATGGATTGCCACATCACAATCACGCCCGGTTTTTCTGTCCGAGTCAGGTGTTTGGTGATGAGGAAGGACGCCGCAAAAATGGGCGATGAAGCCAGCATCACCAAGTTGTACCAACCGCCAGTACCCGTTAGTTTGGGAAGCACCACCACCATCACACCGGCAAAGCCAATACCCGCCGCAATCCAGCGGTCTTTGCGCATGGGCTCACCCAAGAACCAGGCCGCGCCCAGCATGATGAAGATCGGACCCGTGAAGCCGATGGCCGTCATGTCGGCCAATGGAATTTGGGGCAATGCAATGAACCACAACATCAAACCAACGGTGTGCACACCGCCGCGCCAAAACTGACCCTTGATGTCGTTGGGCACATAGGCTGCCAAACCCTGATGCCACAGCAAGGGCAGCATGACCAAGAGGCCGCAAAAATACCGCAGAAATTGCGCTTCGAACGGGTCCATTTGCATCGAAAAAGACCGTGCAATGGTGTTGAGCAAAGAAAAGGTCAAACCGCCCAAGGCCATCCAGGCCATGCCGCGCACCGGTGCAGGCAAGCGTTCAAAACGCCGTGTGTTTTGCAATCGTGTGAGGGTCAGCAAACGCTGAAGGGAGGTCGGGAAAAATTTGGACACCATGGGACTATATCGGAGCACGATACACATGCGAGTCTCATGGGTTACCAGCCAAACGGCCGCAAGGCCGCAAGGCCAGGGTGCCAAAGAAAACGGGCCCCAAGGGCCCGTTCAGATGGGAGCTGTTCAAGATCAGCTGTTTTGCAAAGCAGCAATGCGCTCTTCAATGGGAGGGTGTGTTGAGAACAACTGACCAATGCCACCCGCAATGCCCATGGCTGCAACGCTCTTAGGCAACTCGGCTGTGTGCAAGCCGCCCAAACGCGCCAAGGCGTTCATCATGGGCTGCTTGCGGCCCATCAACTGAGCGGCACCTGCGTCGGCACGGAACTCGCGCTGACGGCTGAACCAAGCCACCACAATGGCAGCAGCGAAGCCGAGCACAATGTCCAACACAATGGTGGTCACCCAGTAGCCAATGCCAGGGCCCGTGTTTTCTTCGTCGTTTTTGCGCAAGAAGCTGTCAACGGCATAACCCACCACACGCGACAAGAAGACCACAAAAGTGTTCATCACGCCTTGAATCAGGGTCATGGTGACCATGTCGCCATTGGCAATGTGCGCCACCTCGTGGGCCAACACCGCCTCGATTTCTTCGTGCGTCATGTTTTGCAACAAGCCTGTTGATACAGCCACCAAAGCAGAGTTTTTAAACGCACCTGTTGCAAAGGCATTGGGGTCACCTTCAAAGATACCGACTTCAGGCATGCCAATGCCCGACTTGTCAGCCAACTTTTGCACGGTGTCGACCAGCCATTTTTCGTCGGCGTTGCTGGGCTGTGCAATCACTTGCACGCCAGAGCTCCATTTGGCCACAGGCTTGCTGATCAGCAAGGAGATGATGGCACCGCCAAAACCCATGATGAGGGCATAGCCCAGCAGCGCGCCCAAGTTCAAACCATTGGCCGTGAGGAATCGGTTCACGCCCAACAAACTGGCCACCACACCCAACACCAGCACCACCGCCAAGTTGGTCAACACAAACAAAAGAATACGTTTCATGAGGAATAAAGTTCCACCGCCCAGCGAAGGCCAAGCGCACGCTTCGCATATTAGGGTTCACACAAACAAAATCAAGTGAGGTCGCCTAATTCCTCAAAATGGAACGGAATTAGGCCGTTCTAGGCAAGCGAAAAACCTGAGCGTCTTGGTAAAAATCTGGCGCCATGTTCTCGGGCCACCAGCCGGGCAGGCCCAAGACAGGCGTGGGCAAAAAAGGCTTGCGGGCCAATTTGTCCGCTTGTAAATCTTGGGACAACCAAGCATCCCAGTCCAATACGGCCAAGCCGTTGGGCACACGCCACATGTGCACGGTGATGGCCTTGTAGGGGGCGACCAGCTTTTCCAAAGCCGCATGACCAAAAATTTGCATCTGCGCACTGCCCCAAAGGCCCCGGTGCGTCACAAAGGCCGCTTGCCAATCGCGCCGCTCTAAAGCGTCCCAAATGACATCCTCAACTTGGAGCAAACAGGCGTTCTCATCAAACACCGTGACCGCATCGCGCACAGGGCCGCGCACGGCACCCACCCCTTGGCTTTGAATGGCCGCTGCTTGAAGTTGATTGAGTTGCTGTTTGGCCAACGGAAAATGCAACCAACACAAAGCGTTGAAAAAATCGTGCAGACCCTCCCGCGTGGGCACGGCATGCTGTTCAAAAATAAATTGCTCGTAGGCCATGCCCTCAGGCAAGTTGTCTTGCGAGACAAACTGCACGTGGCAAATAGCCTTGGCAGGCGATGCCTGCTGCGCCAACGCTCGCAGCGTGGCAAGTGCGCCATTGCAGGCCTCGGCCACTGTCTGGCCTTGTGCAACCTGCTGCGCCATGCGCTCTCCGGTGGCACGCCAAGGCGCAAGCCAAGGCGCGGTCCAATCAATGCGGCTTAGGCCACTCGCCATGGCAAAGCTTCACCCGAGCGCAAAGGTTTCAATTCGGCTTCACCAAATTGGAAGCTCTCGGGTGGGGTCCAGGCTTCACGCTTTAAGGTGATGGTGCCGGTGTTGCGCGGCAAGCCGTAGAAATCGGCACCATTGAAACTGGCGAAGGCTTCGAGTTGCGCCAGTTTGCCCACACTGTCAAAGGCCTCGGCGTACATCTCGAGAGCGGCGTGCGCGGTGTAGCAACCTGCGCAACCTGATGCGTGTTCTTTCAAGTGCGCAGGATGCGGCGCACTGTCGGTGCCCAAGAAAAAGCGTGTGTTGCCCGATGTTGCAGCGTTGAGCAAAGCCACACGGTGTGTTTCGCGTTTGAGCACAGGCAAGCAGTAATAGTGCGGGCGAATGCCACCGGTGAAAATGGCGTTGCGGTTGTACAGCAGGTGATGTGCAGTGAGCGTGGCACCCACAAAGCGATCGGCGGCCATGACATAGTCGGCGGCGTCTTTGGTTGTGATGTGTTCGAACACAATTTTGAGTTCGGGGAAATCGCGTCGCAGAGGAATGAGTTGGGTGTCGATGAAGGCCGCTTCACGGTCAAACAAATCGATGTCGCTGCTGGTCACTTCGCCGTGCACCAACAACAGCATGCCCACCTTTTGCATGGCTTCGAGTGTGGGGTAAATCTTTTTCAAATCGGTCACACCCGCATCGCTGTTGGTCGTAGCGCCTGCTGGATACAGTTTGCATGCAACCACACCGGCCGCTTTGGCTTTGACAATTTCTGCGGGTGGCAAATTGTCCGTCAGGTACAAGGTCATGAGGGGCTCGAAGGCCACGCCCTGAGGCACCGCCGCCATGATGCGGGATTTATAAGCCAAGGCTAACTCGGCGGTGGTCACCGGTGGCTTCAAGTTGGGCATGATGATGGCGCGGCCAAATTGTGCAGCGGTATGCGGCACCACAGTTTGAAGTGCAGCGCCATCGCGCACGTGCAAGTGCCAGTCATCGGGGCGGGTGAGCGTCAGTGAGGATGTCATGGTGAATTGCCAATCAAGATTTTTGCAATGAAGGTTCGAGCAAGGCCATCAGGTCTTGCTCTGCCAAGCCTTGAGACCGCAACATGTCGCGGGTGTTGTGCAAGGACTGTAAGAGTTCTAAAGCTTGGGCGTACAAAGTTTCGCCAGCGGGCGTGAGTCGAGTGGGGTAAGAACTGCGATCGATCAAGGCCACACCGGCCCACGCTTCCAAGGACTGAATGCGCCTAGAAAACGCTGGCTGCGTCACGTGGCGAAGCTGCGCGGATCGGCTGAAACTGCGGGTTTCAGCCAAGCTCACAAAGTCTTCAAGCCACTTGGTTTCCATGCCAACATTATCCTGCATCCGCCTCAGAGTTCTGTTGCAAGGACCACATTTGCGCGTAGCGCCCGCCCAGTTGCAGCAATTGCGCATGATTGCCGCGCTCGATGATGTGACCAGCCTCCATCACCAAAATCTCGTGTGCATCCACCACCGTTGACAATCGGTGCGCAATGACCAGCGTGGTTTTGTTTTGCGCGGCACTGGCCAGCTCGGCCTGGATGGCGCGTTCGTTGGCCGAATCGAGGGCCGAGGTGGCCTCGTCAAACACCAAGATGGGTGGGTTCTTGAGCAGCGTGCGGGCAATGGCCACGCGTTGCTTTTCGCCGCCTGACAATTTGAGGCCGCGCTCACCCACCGAGGTGGCATAGCCTTTGGGGGTAGACACAATGAAGTCATGGATGCGCGCCGCCTTGGCCGCTGTTTCTATTTCTTCTTGGGTCGCACCAGTTCGGCCGTAGCCAATGTTGTAAGCCACCGTATCGTTGAACAGCACCGTGTCTTGGGGCACGATGCCCAAAGACTTGCGCACGCTGTGCTGAGTCACTTGGCGGATGTCTTGGCCATTGATGCTGATGCGACCTTGTTGAACGTCGTAGAAACGGAACATCAAACGCGCCAAGGTGGATTTGCCAGAACCCGAGGGGCCGACCACGGCCACCGTTTTGCCAGAAGGAATTTCAAAGCTGATGTTGTGCAAAATGGGTCGGTCAGACTCGTAGGCAAACGAGACGTTCTCAAATTTCAAATGCGCGCCTGCTTGGCAATTCAAATCGGGGGCATGCGGCACATCGGCCACTTCGCGTTCGCGGTCCATCAGGACAAACATCTTGTCGAGATCGGTCAGGCTTTGCTTGATTTCACGGTACAGCACGCCCAAGAAGTTGAGCGGTATGTAGAGTTGAATCATGAAGGCATTGATCATGACCAAATCGCCCAAGGTCATGCGGCCATCGACAACACCCTGGGTCGCGCGCCACAACATGGCCACCAAAGCAGCTGCAATGATCAGCTGTTGCCCCGTATTCAAAAGCGACAAGGAGGTTTGAGATTTCAGGCGCGCTTTTCTCAGGCGCTCTAAGCTTTCGTCATAGCGATTGGCCTCGTAAGCCTCATTGCCAAAGTACTTCACGGTTTCGTAGTTCAGCAAGGAATCGATCGCCTTGGTATGCGCGGCAGAATCAAACTCATTGGCTTGTTTTCGAAAGTGGGTGCGCCATTCGGTGACTTGCACCGTGAAGAAAATGTAAAAGCCCAAGGCCGCCAGCGTGATCCAAGCAAACCACGCATCAAACTTCACAGCCAATATCGACAAGACCAAGGCCACCTCAATGAGGGTGGGCACGATGCTGTAAAGCGAATAAGAGATGAGCGACTCAATGCCGCGCACGCCGCGCTCAATGTCGCGCGTCATACCACCCGTCTGACGGGCCAAATGAAAGCGCAAGCTCAAGGCGTGCAAATGTTGAAAAGTTTCCAGTGCAATGCTACGTGCTGCGCCTTGTGTGGCCTTGGCAAACACCAACTCTCGCAGTTCTGTGAACGCCGATGTCATGAGCCGTAGCGCGCCATAGCCCACCAGCAAAGCCACAGGCACCACCAAGACTTGCGCCGGATCACTTGGCTTGAAGCTCATGGCATCCACCAAATTTTTCAGCAAGATGGGCACACTGACGTTGGCCAGCTTGGCGCCCACCATGAACATCAGCGCAGCGGCCACTCGCCATTTGTAAGCCAACAAATAGGGCAACAAACGCTTCAATGTACGGCCATCAGAGTCTTTTTGGGGCGGCTGCGCGACGGCGGTTCCCGGTGTGGCAGGTGCTGTGGGGGCGGAAGAACTTTCACCGTGATGGCGCATGGGTCACAATCTGAATCAAAATCAAGCCCTCATTGTGCCCCCGTCTTGACGTCATCACCGAAGGTCCCTCTATGAACCCTCCTGAAAAAGTAGCCTTGCCCACCGACCAAGAGCTGGTGCTCAAGGTCATCCCCATGCCCGCCGACTGCAATGCCAATGGCGATATTTTTGGTGGTTGGGTCATGGCTCAGGTCGACTTGGCTGGTGCCGTGCTCCCCGCCAGACTGGTACGCGGCCGCATGGCCACTGTGGCTGTGAATGAATTCATCTTCAAGCAACCGGTCAAAGTGGGCGATCTGCTTTCGTTTTTTTCACGCATCACGCGCGTTGGTCGAACGTCCATCACGGTGCAAGTGGAAGTGTTTGCAGAGCGCTTTTCCAACCAGGGGGAGTTCATCAAGGTGACAGAAGCGCGCCTAACCTATGTGGCCATTGATGCAGATGGCAAACCGACGCCTGTGCCAGAACGCTAAAGCATGAGGAATGACTTCTGTACTCAGGGCGCGATGCCCCAGCGACCTGAGTTCAAGAGGTGAGATAGGCCGCGGTGCCCGTGGAGAGCAACTTACCGTCGGCCGCACGAAACTCCATGCGCGCATTGCCCACCCGGGCACCCACGCGAACGGCTTCAGCATGAATGACAAATTCGTCCCCAATGCCAGGGCGTAAAAAGTCGATGCGCAAATCTATGGTGCTGTGACGGGCAAACCGCTCAAGCCGTTTGGCAGGCGCTTCGTCCATGTGTTTGGCACCGAGGGCTGCCAAAACAGCCAAGCTGCCCATGGCGTCCAACACCGCACTGATCACGCCACCGTGAATTCGATGGTACGCAAAGTGCCCCACCAATTCGGGTTTCATGGTGAGGTGCGCCACGATGCCAGTGGCTTCAATGCTTGAAACCTTCAACCCCATCCATTGGTTGAAAAGAATTTTGTCTTCGTAGATCTCGCGCAAACCTTCGATGAACTCAGGCTCAAAAGTAACCTGCGGTGGGATGTCTGCGCGAGAGGAAGTCATGGGGCATTCTAAGTTGAGAGATCAACTTAGATTTTAGAGAAGTCGGGCTTGCGTTTTTCCATGAAGGCGCCAAATGCCTCGCGCGCTGCAGGCTCGGTGAGCATGCGGCGGAAACTTTGACCTTCTTCGCCCATGCGCTCAATCAGCACCTTGGATTGACCGCTCTTCATCAAACGCTTGGTCTCAACCAAAGCAGACAAAGGTTTGGCTGCCAACTTTTTGGCTTGCGCTTGTGCGTAGCCATTGACTTCTGTGGGTGGCACCACGCGATTGACCAAACCAATCTCCAACGCGGCTTCTGCAAAAAAAGCTTCGCCCAACAACAAGGCTTCAGCAGCTCGGTGATAGCCAAACATTTGCGGGGCCAACACACTGGAGGCAAACTCAGGGCACAAACCCAAATTCACAAAGGGCATGGAGAACGCAGCATTGTCACCCGCGTAGACCAAGTCGCAATGGAAAAGCAAGGTGGTGCCAATGCCCACAGCAGGACCTGCTACGGCGGCAATGGCGGGTTTCTCAAAGGTGGTCAACGCGCGCATGAAATGGAACACGGGCGAGTCCACCGTGGAAGGTGGCTTGTTCAAAAAATCACCAATGTCGTTGCCGGCACTGAAGATCGATTCGTGGCCTTGAATCACCAAAACACGGATGGCGGGATCGGCTTGCGCCTGGTCGACGGCTTGCGCCATGGCGGCGTACATGTCGCCCGTGATGGAATTCTTTTTGTCGAGGCGGTTGAAGGTGAGGGTCATCACTCCGGCGTCGATGTGGGTCAAGATGTCTGACATGGTCTGGTGTCTTTCTATCGATTCAATGTGTTTCAGTTGGTGCCAGGTACACGAACCCAAGTTTGCGTGCGACCGAAGGGACCGATCGAACCACGCACTTCCAGCTTCGCGCCATTCTCAATGGGCGTGAGACGAAGGCCATAAGTTTTGCCGTTTTCAGGATCGAGAATTTCGCCGTCTTCCCAGACATTTTTACCGCTGGCTTTTTTGGCGCCGCGAATAATCTCAAGCCCCAACACCGCTTGGTTCTTGCGGTCGTCGCTGCACTTGTCGCACTTGGCATTCTGATCTGCGTCTTTGCGTAGCAATTTTTCTACGCGCCCCTTGATCACACCTTGCTGCTCCACGATCACCACCATGCTTTTGAGCTCACCGGTTTTGTCGTCAATGGTGTGCCACTGACCCACAGGCGAGTTGGCCATGGCGCTGGTCGCCAAAGCGGCAACGCCCAACATGGCGAATGATTTCAACAGTTGGGACAAATGGAATGAGGGGTGCATGGATGTTTCCTTCGGAGGGGTTGGTCAGTGTTCAATTTTCAAGCCAAAGCCAAATCGGTGTCCATCAAGACATCTGCACCCGAGCGTGCCGTGTTCATCAGCGTCAGCGTTTCGGGCAATAGACGCGCAAAGTAGAAACGCGCTGTTTGCAATTTGGCTTTGTAGAAAGGATCGGGGCGCTGTGCTTCTTCTTCAGCCGCTGCAATTTTGGCCAAAGCCACTTGCGCCATGCGAGCCCAGAAGTAAGCAAACACGAGGTGGCCGGCCACACGCAAATAATCGACAGACGCGGCGCCCACTTCATCGGCATTGCCCATGGCCTTCATGCCAATTTCGGTGGTGAACTGGGTCATCTTCTGGCCCAAGTCTGCCAGTGGCTTGATGAACTCGGCCATGGCTTCGTTGCCCATTTCTTGCGCCACCAGTTTGCCAATCAACTTGCCAAATTTCTGCAAGCTGGCACCTTGATTGCCCAAGACTTTGCGGCCGAGCAAGTCGAGTGCTTGAATGCCATTGGTGCCTTCATAGATCATGTTGATGCGTGCGTCGCGCACATACTGCTCCATGCCCCACTCTTTGATGTAGCCGTGACCGCCAAACACTTGCTGGCACATGGTGGTGGCTTGATAACCGTTGTCGGTCAAGAAGGCTTTCACAATAGGCGTCAACAGCGCCAAAATTTCGGCAGAGTCGGCGCGCACTTTTTCATCGGGATGGTTCAGTTCTTTATCGATCAACAAGGCGCCATAGCAGGCCAAAGCTCGGCCCCCTTCAGCATAGGCCTTGGCCGTCAACAACATACGGCGCACATCGGGGTGAACCAAAATAGGATCTGCAGGTTTAGACGGTGCTTTGACGCCCGACAAACTGCGCATTTGGATGCGGTCTTTGGCATAGGCCAAGGCATTTTGATACGCCACCTCGGTCAAGCCCAAAGACTGATTGCCCACGCCCAAACGCGCACCGTTCATCATCACAAACATGGCAGCCAAACCTTTGTTGGGCTGGCCCACCATGTCGCCCACGGCGCCATCGAGCACCATCTGGCACGTGGCGTTGCCATGGATGCCCATCTTGTGCTCTAAACCACCGCAGTAAATGCCATTGCGTTCACCAATCGAGCCATCGGCGTTGACTTTGTATTTAGGCACCACAAACAAACTGATGCCTTTGCTGCCAACAGGTGCATCAGGCAAACGCGCCAACACCAAGTGAACAATGTTGCCCGCCAAATCGTGCTCGCCAGCGCTGATGAAAATCTTTTGACCGGTTAAGCGATAGGTGCCATCGGCTTGGGGTTCGGCTTTGGTGCGAAGCATGCCAAGGTCGGTACCGCAATGAGGTTCAGTCAAACACATGGTGCCGGTCCACTCACCACTGGTGAGCTTGGGCAAGTAAATGCTCTTTTGAGCAGGCGAGCCGTGCGCTGACAAGCAAGCATGCGCGCCATGCGATAAGCCTGGGTACATGGTCCAAGCTTGATTGGCGGAGTTCAGCATTTCAAAGAAGCACTGATTGACCACCAAGGGCAATCCTTGACCGCCGTATTCTTCTTCGGCGCTCAATGCCGCCCAGCCGCCTTCGACGTACTTGGCATAAGCATCTTTAAAACCGGCAGGTGCGGTCACTTCATGGGTGTCGCGATTGAGTTTGCAGCCTTCTTCGTCACCTGACACATTCAAGGGGAAGACCACTTCGGCCGCAAATTTACCGCCCTCTTCCAGCACTGCATTAATGGTGTCGGCGTCGGTGTCGGCATGCTTGGGCATGGCCTTGAGTTCATTTTCCAAATCGAGCAACTCGTGCAACACAAATTGAAGGTCACGCAGGGGAGGGGTATAGCTGGGCATGTTGGACTTTCAGAAAATTGAGAATTGATACAAAGAATCAAGGCGTGTTGCGCGACACGATGGTGGTGAAACCTTGACGTGCGCGTTCTGCAGCACCCGGGTTGCGCAAAAATCTGGCTTCGTAATGCAAAGCCAAAATGAGGCCATGAATTTCAAAGGCCACCTGCAAAGGATCGGCTTTTGAATTCAAATGTTGTTCTTCTTGCGCTTGTGCAACAGCGCGTTGCAATGCGTTTTGCCAGGTGTTCACTGACGAGGCCAATGCATCCCGAACAGGACCAGGACGATCGTCAAACTCCACGGCACCGCTGATGTAAATGCAGCCCGAATCAATTTCGGTGGAGGTGCGTTGCATCCAGTTGTCAAACAACTTTTGCAAACGGGGCAAGCCGCGTGCGCAACTGAGGGCGGGATAAAACACTTCGCTTTCAAAGCGATCGTGGTATTCACGAATGACGGAAATTTGCAATTCTTCGCGTGAGCCAAAGTGCGCAAACACGCCCGACTTGCTCATGCCAGTCACTTCGGCCAGTGCGCCGATGGACAAGCCTTCCAAGCCAATTTGAGAGGCCAGTCCCAAAGCGGCATCGACGATGGCTGCTTTGGTTTGACGACCTTTCATCAAGCTTCGGCCTCCGGCCTCGTCCGCTGGGCGAAAGGCACTGGCGGCCGCGCCTGCAGAGGAACCGGAAGTGATGTGTCGTACTGTCATGCCGTGAATTTGTAAAAAAGAACGCTCGTTCTATTTTGCATGAAAATGCCAATCCCGGCAAAAAGAAAAGGCGAATCAGGGTTAATCCCGACTCGCCTTGGCGATGGCTTGCTTGGCTTTTGGCCAAGCACCACCTTGATTGAAAAACCTTGATCAGGCTTTGCGTTTGTAGGCCACAACCTTCTGCGTTTGCTCGCCCAAGCCTTCAATGCCCAGGTGCATGACGTCACCCTTCTTGAGGTACACCGGCGCTGGCTTGCCGTCTTTCTTCATGCCCATGCCGACGCCTGGGGGGGTGCCGGTGGTAATGATGTCACCTGGCTCCAAGGTCATGAACTGGCTGACGTAGCTGACCAATTTGGTGACGCCAAAAATCATGGTTTTGGTGGTGCCGGTTTGCATGCGCTGGCCGTTCACATCCAAGAACATTTTGAGGTTCTGAACATTGGGCACTTCGTCTTTGGTCACCATCCAAGGACCGATGGGGCCAAAGGTATCGCAACCCTTGCCCTTGTCCCATGTGCCGCCGCGCTCGATTTGGTACTCGCGTTCGCTCACGTCGTTGATGGTGCAGTAACCCGCCACATAGTCGAGGGCTTCTTTTTGTGACACATAGCTGGCGTGCTTGCCAATGACAATTCCCAACTCAACTTCCCAATCGGTTTTCACAGAACCTTTGGGCAACATGACTTCGTCGTTGGGGCCTTGAATGCAAGAGGTGGCCTTCATGAACACGATGGGTTCTTTGGGCACGGGCAAGTTGGACTCGGCAGCGTGGTCGGCGTAGTTCAAGCCAATGGCAATGAACTTGCGCACGTTGGCCACAGGGCAACCCATGCGGGGCTTGCCTTTGACCAAGGGCAGCTTGTCGGTTTTGAGTTTGGCCAACTTGGCCAAGACTTTGTCGGACAGTTGGTCGGGGCCGATGTCGGTCACCACACCGCTTAAGTCGCGCAGTTTGCCAGCGGCATCAATGAGGCCTGGTTTTTCTTTGCCGGGTTGGCCATAGCGAACGAGTTTCATGAAGAAATCCTTAGGTTAAAAATGGGGCTCAAAGATGTTGAAAGGAAACTTTTTGAACAGGGGTGATTGTGATCGAATTTCGCTCAATAAGTGGAGCGACCACCCGACAAATCAAACACCGCACCCGTTGAGAAAGAACAGTCTTCGGTCAGCAACCATGTGACCATGGCCGCCACTTCGTCGGGGGTGCCAAAACGTCCCATTGGAATTTTGGAGAGCATGAACTGAATGTGCTCGGGTGTCATCTGATCGAAGATGGCTGTTTTAACAGCGGCTGGCGTGACGCAGTTCACGCGGACATTGGTATTGGCCAACTCTTTGCCCAATGACTTGGTGAGGGTCATCACGGCTGCCTTGCTAGCACTGTAGGCGCTGGCATTGGGATTGCCATCTTTGCCCGCCACAGATGCGATGTTGACGATGCGACCTGCAGGACGCTCTTTCAAATGTGGTGTCCATTCGCGGCAGCAATAAAACACGCCGTTGACATTGACGTCCATCACTTGTTGCCACGCATCGACGGGGTAGTTCCACACTTGGGTGTTGGGGCCTGTGATGCCTGCGCAGTTGACCACGGCGTCGACCGGGCCGTTTTTCAAAGTGGCTTCGGTGGCCGCCACCACAGACGCATGCTGCGCCACATCGACTTTGACGGCGTGAACTTTGCCGGGATGGTTCAAGCTGGCCACGGCTTTGGCCATGCCAGCTTCATCGCGGTCCCACAAGGTGACGCTGCCGCCCGAAGCCAGCACGCGTTCAGCAATGGCGTAGCCCAAACCGGTGGCACCACCGGTGATGACCGCGTGGCGGCCTTTCATGTCGTATTGGTTCATGGATTTCTTTGATTGAGAAGTTGGATGTGGCTTGAAAAAAGGCTTAGATGGTCATGCCACCGTCGACCATGTAGGCATTGCCCGTGGCAAAGGCCGCTTCATCGGACGCCAAGAACACCACGATGGGCGCAATTTCATGCGCTTGGGCAATGCGGCCCATGGGTTGGCGCGCCACAAAGTTTTTACGCGCTTGCACGGGATCGGCTTCTGAATTGATGCGATCCTGCAGTGAAGGCGTGTCGACGGTGCCTGGGCAAATGGCGTTGCAGCGAATGCCTTTGGCCACAAAATCGGCCGCCACGCTTTTGGTCAAACCAATGACCGCTGCTTTGGAAGCGCCATAAATAAAGCGATTGGGCAAGCCCTTGACGCTCGAACAAACACTGGCCATGTTGATGATGCTGCCACCACCTTGTTCCAGCATTTTAGGCAAGACCGCTTGAATCATCCAAAACTGACCGCGTGCATTCAGGTTGAAAGCAAAGTCCCAATCCTTGTCGGTAGCTTGCAAAATGGTGCCGCCATGAACCACGCCCGCACAATTGAACAAGGCATCGATGCGCGGAATGAGGGCCACTTGTTTTTGAATGTCGTCTTTGTTCATGACATCCAAAACTGCGGTGTGCACATTGGCCACGCCCGCATAAGTTTTGAGCAGCTCTGGATTGACGTCAGTGGCCCACACCGTGGCGCCCTCGGCCACCATGGCCATCACGGCGGCGTGGCCAATGCCCTGACCCGCAGCTGTGACCAGGATGTTTTTGTTTTTCAATCTCATGCTTTGATCTCCAAGTGATTCTCTTGACGCTGGTCGATGGCTTGCCAATCCCATTCAATGCCCAGTCCAGGCGTGTCAGGGGGATACGCAAAGCCATCTTTGACTTTCATGCGCGAATGCGTGATGTCGTCCAATTGAGGAATGTATTCCACCCAAGTGGCATTGGGAACCGCAGCGCACAAACTGACGTGCAGCTCCATCAAAAAGTGCGGGCACACGGGCACATCGAAAGTTTCGGCCAGGTGCGCTGTTTTGATCCAAGGCGTGATACCGCCAATGCGCGCCACGTCGGGCTGCACCACGCTGCAGGCGCCCTGTTCCAAATACTCTCTGAATTGCATGGGGTGGTACATCGACTCGCCCACCGCCACAGGAATGGGGGTGTGTTCGCGCAAGTGCCTGTGACCTGAAACATCTTCAGCGGGCATGGGCTCTTCTAACCATGCCAAATCAAGGCCTTCGAAAGCTTTGGCCCTTCTGACCACTTCTGCGCGATGGAAGCCTTGGTTGGCGTCGGTCATGATGTCGAAACCAGGGCCCACCGCATCGCGAACGGCCGACAAACGCGCCACATCCTCGCTGACATGCGGACGGCCAATTTTGATTTTGGCGCCTTTGAAACCCTCCGCTTTGGCCTGCAGCGTTTGCGCGACCAATTCTTCGGGTGACAAATGAAGCCAACCACCTTCGGTGGTGTACAGCGGCACTTTGCTCTGCGCGCCACCCAGCAATTGCCACAAAGGCAATTGTTGACTTTGCGCACGCCAATCCCAAAGGGCTGTATCGACACAGGCCAAGGCCAAACTGGTCATGGCGCCAACGGCAGTGGCGTGCGTGTGAAAAAACAAATCTTTCCAAATGGCTTCCACATGCACTGGGTTTTTGCCAATGAGCCGAGGAACCAAATGATCTTTGAGCAAAGCCACCACAGAACTGCCGCCGGTGCCAATGGTGTAGGCGTACCCTGTGGCTTGAATGCCATCGCTGCACACCAAGGTGAGCAGGATGGTTTCTTGGGTGACAAAAGATTGAATCGCATCGGTGCGAACAACCTTGGGCGGCAAGTTCACTTGACGCAAATGAACGCGATCGATGGTGACTGAAGTCATGTTGAAAAATGTTGTGACGAGTTCGGGTTTATGCGTAGCCTAATTGACTTGACCCTCGCTCAGGTTCCATGTGAAGATTGTGCAACTGGTCTGACCAATTGTCCAATCCTCGTATTCCCTGAGCTTTGAAATCCATCGAACCCCAACGGCTGTATCGCCAAATTGCCAAGCAAGTCCAAGGATTGATTTCCTCGGGCGAATTTGCTGTGGGTTCACGTTTGCCCGCCGAACGCGATCTGGCCATGCAACTGGGTTTCAGCCGACCCTCTGTGCGCGAAGCGCTCATTGCATTGGAAGTGGAAGGTGTGATTGAAGTGCGCACAGGCTCTGGCATCTACGTCAAATCATTGGGCAAGAAGAAACAAGCCGCACCCAGCACACTCAACACGCCCGCTGAATGGGGGCCGCTTGAAGTGATGCGCGCACGCTCCCTGATAGAAGCCGAAATGGCCGCCCTGGCCGCAGAAGGCGCCAACGCGCAAGACATCAAGCGCATGGCCGCTGCACTCAAGGCCATGCAAAAAGATGCCAAAGCAGGCCGCATCCCCAGAGACAGCGACATCGCCTTTCACATGGCGATCGCCAATGCGTGTGCCAACAGCGTGATGCACGACACCCTCGAACTTTATTTAGAAGCCAGAAATGGCCCTTTGTTCGAACGCTTGGGCGATTACTTTGAATCGCCTACTTCATGGGCCGCTGCCATTGCAGAACACCAAGAAGTGCTAGAAGCCATCGAAGCCCACGACCCGCAACGTGCGCGCAAAACCATGCAAAAACATTTGAACCAAGCTCACAAACGTTTCAGCGCTAGCTGGCGAAGCGCCCCTTCTCGAATTTAGTTTTCTCGCCAGCAATTCTTTATTTCAACCCACAGGAGACAACATGACCACCAAACGAAATGCTCTGAAATCGCTCGCTACCGCCAGCGTCGTGGCCTTAGGGCTGTTAGGCGCCATGGGCAGCGGCCTGGCGCAAGCGCAAACCAAATTGAAATGGGCGCACGTTTATGAAACCTCAGAGGCCTATCACACCGAATCGGTATGGGCTGCAGAGGAAATCAAAAAGCGCACCAACGGCAAATATGAAATTCAAGTCTTCCCAGCTTCAACATTGGGCAAAGAAACCGACATCAACCAAGGCCTGACTTTGGGCACGGTGGACATGATCATCAGCGGCCCCTCATTTGCTGCGCGTGCCTACCCACGCTTCGGAATAGCTTACTACCCCTTTATTTTCCGTGATGGCGACCACCTGCTGGCCTTCTCCAAAAGCCAAGTCTTTGGCGAAATGGTGAATGAGTTCCGTGCCAAAACTGGAATTCAAGTCACAGCCTACACCTACTACGGCGCACGTCACACCACAGCGCAAAAAGCCTTTACCAATTGCGCTGGCATGAAAGGCATCAAGATTCGCGTGCCTGATGTGCCCGCTTACCGCGCAACACCCGAAGCTTGCGGCGCCAATCCCACACCCATTGCGTTTGCAGAAGTTTATTTGGCCCTGCAAAACGGTACCGTTGAAGCCCAAGAGAATCCTTTGACCACCATTGAAGCCAAGAAGTTCTATGAAGTTCAAAAGGCGATCATGTTGACCGGCCACATCGTTGACGGCTTGACCACTCAAATTGCGCCCCACGTTTGGAACAAACTCAGCGATGCTGAAAAGAAAATTTTCACAGACGTGACCCAAGAAGCAGCCGCACGCGCTTCGGCCAAGATCAAAGCACGTGAAGTTGAGTTGGTCGACGAGTTCAAGAAAAAAGGTTTGCAAATTGTGCAAGTCGATCGCAAGTCTTTCCAAGACGCCGTCTTGAAAAACAAACCTTTGGAGTCCATGGGCTTCACCAAGGCTGATTTCGACAAAATTCAAGCCGTCAAGTAATCACCTTCACGTGATGCACTTTTGCGCACCAGGGGTACCGGTGCGCATCTCACAGGTTGAGCCTATTGCGCTCAACCTGTGCCCCTATCTCGAGGAGTCCATATGAGCAACCTACCCGACCTTGACGCCATGCCCAAAGTGATGGGCGACGATGGACAATTTCATGCCACCGATGAAGAGGTGGATTTGTCTGGCACCCCCATGGAGGCTTGGGTGGCTTTGGGCTTTTTTTGGGTCTTGGGCGCCACCGTTTTCTACCAGTTCTTCACACGTTACGTGCTAAACAACTCGGCATCTTGGACCGAGGAAATCGCGCGCTATTTGCTGATTGCCACCGTCTTCACAGGCGCCACCATTGGTGTCGCCAAAAACAACCACATTCAAGTGGACTTCTTTTACAAGTTCATGCCTGCTTGGCTTTCAAAGTTCATGAACACCTTGGTCGATGTGATGCGCGTGGCCTTTTTTGCTGCAGCCACCTTCCTCACCGGTCAAATGATGGAGAAGTTGGGCAACTACAAAATGACCATCATCGACTTGCCCATGAACATTGTGTACGCCGTGGTCATGGCCGGTTTTGCGGCCATGTGTTTGCGCGCCATCTGGGTCATGAAAGTTCATTGGCAACGCGGCTACACGGTGTTGCAACGTCCTGAGTCAGAAATGACTGACCGCTGAACACAGCACTTCAAGTTCCGAAAGAAATCCGATGTTAAAAATTTTGTTCTTGTTGCTGATGAGTGGCGGCATTCCTGTGGCCATTGCCATGGCGGGTGCTTCCCTGATTTATTTGTTCTGGACACAAAGCTCGCCTCCCTTTGTGGTGATTCACCGCATGGTGTCTGGCATTGACAGCTTTCCATTGTTAGCGGTGCCCTTCTTCATTTTGGCCGGCAACCTCATGAACAACGCCGGCATCACCAACCGCATCTACAACTACGCGTTGGCCTTGGTGGGCTGGATGAAGGGTGGCTTGGGTCACGTGAATGTGGTGGGCTCTGTGGTGTTTGCGGGCATGAGCGGCACCGCCATTGCCGATGCTGCGGGCCTTGGCACCATTGAAATCAAAGCCATGAAAGACCATGGCTACAGCACCGAGTTTGCAGTAGGCGTGACAGCCGCATCGGCCACCTTGGGACCCATCATTCCACCCAGCTTGCCGTTTGTGATTTACGGCATGATGGCCAATGTGTCGGTGGGCTCCTTGTTTTTGGCTGGCATCTTGCCAGGGGCCATGATGGCGCTGCTCATGATGATCACCGTGGGCTACTTTGCGCACAAAAACAATTGGGGCTCAGACGTTCCCTTTAACTGGCCACGTGTTTTCAAGGCCTTGGCCGAAACAGCTGTGGTGATTGGCTGGCCTCTCTGCATTTGGTACTGCGTGACACAACTTGACACGCCACCACAACTGACCGTTTTCATCGCTTTAGGTATTTTGTTTGCCGCCGATAAACTCTTTGACTTCCAGGCTGTTCTGCCCATCATGACACCGGTCTTGCTGATTGGCGGCATGACGACTGGTGTGTTCACACCCACAGAAGGCGCCATTGCCGCTTGCGTCTGGGCCATTGTGTTGGGCTTCTTCTGGTATCGCACCCTTCACTTCAAAATGTTTGTGAAGATTTGCCTCGACACCGTCGAAACCACTGCCACTGTCATGTTCATTGTGGCCGCCGCCAGCATCTTTGGCTGGATGCTGACCGCTACTGGCGTCACAGCGGCCATCAGTGAATGGGTGCTGGGCTTCACCCAAGAGCCTTGGAAGTTTTTGCTCTTGGCCAACTTGCTGATGTTGTTCGTGGGTTGCTTCTTAGAACCTACAGCGGCCATCACCATCTTGGTTCCGATTCTGGTGCCCATCTGCCAAAAACTGGGCATTGACTTGGTTCACTTTGGTTTGGTCATGGTGCTCAACCTCATGATCGGTTTGCTGCACCCACCCATGGGCATGGTCTTGTTTGTGTTGGCACGTGTGGCCAAGCTCAGCGTCGAGCGAACCACGGCCGCCATCCTGCCTTGGCTGTTCCCCTTGCTAGGCAGCTTGATCGTCATCACTTATGTGCCCAGCCTGGTGCTGTGGCTCCCTAAACAATTTATGTGATTGAGAACCATGAGTCTTTTCATTCGCCTCCACCCCGCCGATGACGTGGTCATTGCGCGCGCGCAATTGATGAGTGGCACCAGCTTAGACGGCATTGCCGTGCGCGGCCTTGTGCCACCCGGACACAAAGTAGCCACACGCGCCATTCAAGCTGGCGAGCCCGTGCGGCGCTACAACCAAATCATCGGCTTTGCCAGCACGACCATTCAACCTGGCGAGCATGTGCACACGCACAACCTCAACATGGGGCCTGAAAAAGGCAATTTTGAGCGCGACTACGCCATTGGCCAAGACGTGAAGCCCGAGGCACCGCGCAAGCAAGCCACCTTCATGGGCATCAAACGCTCGGACGGCCGCGTGGCCACACGCAATTACATCGGAGTGTTGTCAAGCGTCAATTGTTCGGCCACAGCAGCACGCGCCATTGCCGATCATTTTTCAAAACGCAACAACCCTGCTGCGCTGGCTAACTTTCCCAACGTGGATGGCGTCGTGGCTTTAACGCACGGCACCGGCTGCGGCATGGACACCGAAGGTTTGGGCATGAAGTTGCTAGAACGCACGCTGGCCGGCTATGCCACACATGCCAACTTCTGGGGCGTGGTCGTCGTCGGCTTGGGCTGCGAAACCAACCAACTGAACACTTGGCTTGCTCACAGCAGCTTAAGAGAAGGCGACACCCTCAAGGTGTTCAACATTCAAGACACAGGCGGTACACGCTTGACGGTCGAGAAAGGCATCGCACTCATTGAAGAAATGTTGCCGCGCGCCAATCAAGTCAAGCGCGAGCCTTGCAGCGCTGAACACATCACAGTCGGTTTGCAATGCGGTGGCTCCGATGGTTACTCGGGCATCAGTGCCAACCCCGCCTTGGGCGCAGCCGTCGATTTACTGGTGCAACACGGCGGCACCGCCATCCTCAGCGAAACACCTGAAATTTATGGTGCTGAACACTTGCTCACGCGCCGCGCTGTCAAACCAGAAGTGGCACAAAAGCTGATTGACCGCATTCACTGGTGGGAAAAATACACCGAGATCAACGGCGGCGAGATGAACAACAACCCCTCGCCTGGCAACAAAGCCGGCGGTCTCACCACCATCCTTGAAAAGTCATTGGGCGCCGTAGCCAAAGGCGGCACCAGCAACTTGCAAGCCGTTTACGAATATGCTGAACCGGTCAACACTCATGGTTTTGTCTACATGGACACGCCCGGCTACGACCCAGTGAGTGCCACAGGCCAAGTGGCCGGCGGCGCCAACCTCATTTGCTTTACCACGGGCCGCGGCAGTGCATACGGTTGCGCCCCCTCTCCCAGTTTGAAATTTTCGACCAACTCAGCCTTGTGGAAAAAACAAGAAGAGGACATGGACCTCAATTGCGGCGAAATTGTGGACGGGGGTGTCAGCATTTCCGAGATGGGCCAGCGCATTTTCGAGATGATCTTGAAAGCGGCCTCTGGCGAACCCACCAAAAGCGAGAAGCACGGCTATGGTCAAAATGAATTTGTACCTTGGCAAGTGGGCGCTGTGATGTAAGCCACGTCTCACGCCATGCTTTGCCCGTGGCGTTGCACAACAAGAAAGTACTGTCATGAGCCAATGCATTCCCGCCGCACAACTGCAACAACAAATTGCCAACATCATTCGAATGGCAGGCAGCGAAGCTGCTGAAGCCGACCAAGTGGCCGCCAACTTGGTTATGGCCAATTTGAGTGGTCATGACTCGCATGGTGTAGGCATGGTGCCGCGCTATGTCGATGCCGTTTTGGAAGGTGGCCTGAACCCCAACACCGGCGTCAAAGTGGTGCTCGACACAGGTCCCTTGCTGAACTTGGATGGTCAACGTGGCTACGGCCAAATCACAGGTGTGCAAGCCATGCAAATGGGCATTGAACGTGCCAAGCAACACGGCGTGTGCACGGTGGCGCTCAGCCGCTCGCACCACTTGGGACGCATTGGTCACTTTGCCGAAATGGCGGTGGCGCAAGGCTTGGTGTCCGTTCATTTTGTGAACGTACTGTCACGTCCCGTCGTGGCACCCTTTGGGGGTGGCGATGGTCGCTTTGGCACCAACCCCTGCTGCATTGGCGTGCCCATGGGCAACCGAAAACCCTTCGTGCTCGACTTTGCCACCAGCCGTGTGGCCCAAGGCAAGATGCGTGTGGCATACAACAAAGGCGAACAAGTGCCAGATGGTTATTTGATTGATGAAAAAGGCCATCCCACCAACAACCCCGGTGTGGTGGTGGTGCCGCAATCGAATGGGCTGTTTGGCGCCCTCATGACTTTTGGCGACCACAAAGGCTTTGGTATGGCCATGGCCTGCGAATTGTTGGGCGGTGCACTCACAGGCGGTGGCACATGGCACCGCGAAGCCGATGACAAACGGGCTGTGCTCAATGGCATGCTCACCATGATCATCGACCCCGTTCGCTTGGGCACACAAACCTCGTTTGAAAAAGAAGCCTTGGCCTTTGAAGACTGGCTGCGCCAAAGCCCCGATGCACCTGGCAGTGAAGGTGTTTTGATGGCGGGTGAACCCGAACGCAGAGCTCGCGCCGATCGCGAGCAAAACGGCATTTGGATTGACGATGCCACCTGGGCCGAGATTCAAGCCTCTGAAGCCAAGCTCAAGAACCGACACTAATCATTGCCCTCTTGAACTGGCCTCAAAGAACCCACATGTCTGAACCTCAACTCTCGCGCGGCACGCTCGCTCATATTCCCGCATCTGTCAAAACACCAACCTACGCTGTTCATCCTGAAGCAACCGGTGTGGTGCATTTAGGTTTGGGCGCATTTCACCGCGCCCACCAAGCCATGGTGTTTGACCAACTGCTGCGCGAGGGTGATTCGCGTTGGGGCATTCATGGCGTGGGCATGACGCAACCCGGTTTGGTCAACAAACTGCGCGCACAAGATGGTTTGTATTCAGTGCGCGTTGCGGGCGCTACCGGTGTTGAATGGCAAGTGCCTGGTGCGCTTTGGCAAACCAGTGTGGCCACCACAGAACGGCAAAATGTACTCAATGCCATTGCGGCAAAAAGCACGCGATGGCTCACCCTCACCGTCACAGAAAAAGGCTACACGCCTGCATTGGCCCAACTGCTGATCGATGGCCTGCGTTTGCGTCATGCCGCTGCACTGCCCGGTCTCACCATTGCCTCGTGCGACAACTTGCAAGGCAACGGCCACAAACTTCAAGCACTGATTCATGCCACAGCCACACCGCAAGATGCAGCATTGATGCAATGGATGGACGCGCACTGTGCGTTCCCTTGTAGCATGGTTGATCGCATCGTGCCCGCAGCCACCAACGAAGTGGCCACTGCGGCCAAGGAGACCTTGGGCTTGAAAGACGACTGCGCACTCAGCACCGAAACCTTTTGGGAATGGGTGATTGAAGACAAATTTGTGGACCCTGCCGACGGCGCTTTGTTGGCCAAGTGCGGCGTGCGGGTTACGTCGCAAGTACACAGTTATGAAGAAGCCAAACTTCGCATGCTGAACGGCAGCCACTCAGCCATGGCCCTGATGGGCGCCATCACGGGACGTCCTTACATTGCTTCGTGCATTGGCGTTGACCACATTCGAGAGTTTGTCTATCGCTTGATGAGCCGCGAAGTGGCGCCGCACTTAAGCCGCACTGATTGGGCTGACTACCGCGATGCACTGATTCAACGCTTTGGCAATCCGTATTTGAAACACAGCGTGCATCAAATCGCCATGGACAGTTCCCAAAAAATTCCACAGCGCTGGCCACCTTCTATCTTGGGCCAAATGGTCAAAGGCCAATCGTTTGAGCACCATGCGTTGGCAGCGGCTATTTTCTTGCGCTACACGCTGGCCGTGGATGAACAAGGGCACGCCTATGCCTTGAACGATCCGCAAGCAGAGAGCCTATTGGCCATCGGCAAAAACCAAGTAACAGATGCAGCGGGCAGCTTAAAAGCTTTGTTGTCTCGGCAAGACTTGTGGGGCACTGAGTTGCCTCACAACACACTGTGGGCCCAACGCGTGGCTTATTGGCACGATCAAGTGATTCATCAAGGCATCGATGCCACGGTGAAATTCGCCATCACCTTAGATGCCTAAACTGCAACATTGATCAACAGACCTTTATGAAAATCACAGCCGCCCGCGTCATCGTTTGCTGCCCTGGCCGCAACTTCGTCACACTCAAAATTGAAACCGACGAAGGCCTCACCGGCATTGGCGACGCCACCCTCAATGGTCGCGAATTGTCGGTGGTGAGTTATTTGGAAGAGCATGTCATTCCCTGTTTGATTGGCCGCGACCCACAGCAAATTGAAGACATCTGGCAGTACCTCTACAAAGGCGCTTACTGGCGAAGAGGCCCCGTCACCATGACCGCCATTGCCGCAGTGGACACGGCGCTGTGGGACATCAAGGCCAAAATTGCAGGGCAACCGCTTTACCAATTGTTGGGTGGCCGGAGCCGCACCGGCATCATGTCGTACGCCCACGCAACAGGTCGCGATACTGCCGAAACCGTGGACGAAGTGTTGCGCCACAAAGAAATGGGCTACTTGGCCATCCGCGCGCAAAGCGGCATTCCGGGTTTGAACAAAGTTTATGGCGTGAGTGGCAATGGCCGCATGTACGAACCCGCTGACGGCCCCTTGCCGGGCGAGCACGATTGGAGCACCGAAAAGTATTTGCGCCACACACCTGGTTTATTCCAAGCCGTGCGCGAAGCCGTAGGACCCGACACGCATTTGTTGCACGACGCGCACCATCGCCTCACGCCCATTGAAGCGGGCCGCTTGGGCAAAGAGCTGGAACCCTTTCACTTGTTCTGGCTAGAAGACCCCACGCCCGCCGAAAACCAAGAAGCCTTCAAACTCATTCGCCATCACACCTCTACGCCCTTGGCTGTGGGCGAAATTTTCAACACGGTATGGGACTGCAAAGATTTGATCGAGCAGCAACTCATCGATTACATCCGCACCACCGTCACGCACGCGGGCGGCATCACGCATTTGCGCGTCATTGCCAACTTGGCCAGCTTGTACCAAGTGCGCACCGGCTGTCATGGTGCCACCGACATGTCACCGGTCTGCATGGGCGCTGCTTTGCACTTTGACACCTGGGTGCCCAACTTTGGCATTCAAGAACACATGGCGCACAGCGAAGAAATGCTGTCGGTCTTTCCGCATGATTGGCGCTTTGAAAAAGGCATGCTGTATTGCGGCGAGTCACCCGGACACGGCGTGGACATTGATGAAAAACTGGCCGCCAAGTATCCGTATCAGCGGGCCTACTTACCCGTCAACAGGCTTCAACATGACGGCACACTTTGGAGTTGGTAAATTCCTCAGCAAGCAGATACAAAAAAGGCACCTCGCGGTGCCTTTTTCGATGCTGCACAACTTCAAAGCACGCGCGCCAAAGAAGCCTGCAAATTCTCTGAAGGCAAACGCTTAAATCCCGAGCGTGCAAAGCGCTGCATGCGTCCCATCATGAAGGCCACCAACAAAGAAGCCGTTACTTGCGCATCCACGGTGGGAGTGTCGCTTTGAATGCCGCCATCGCGCAGTGACTGCTTGAAGGTGCTTTCCAATTTGTCGAACAACAAGTTCATGCGCTCTTGCAAACGCTCGTTTTCAAACACCAGCGCATCGCCCGTCATGACGCGCGCCATGCCAGGGTTCTTTTCTGCAAATTGCAAAATGAGCGCCACTGTGCGCGCCACTTGTGCAGGACCTGCAGGTTCGCGGTCGGCAATTTGGCGCACGAAGGCAAACACCGACTGCTCGACAAAATCAATCAAGCCTTCAAACATCTGCGCTTTGCTGGCGAAGTGACGGTACAAAGCCGCCTCACTCACACCCAGCTTGGCCGACAAGGCTGCTGTGGTGATGCGCTCTGCGCCGGGCTGCTCCAACATGCCCGCCAAAGTTTGCAAAATTTGCAAACGACGTTCACCAGGCTTGGGGCGCTTGCGTGTGGGCGCCGCGCCAGCTTCTTCGTTCTCGGGCAGGTTGTCGGAAGTTGTCTCTGTGGTCATGGCCTGTTCCTCAGTGGCTGCGAATCATGGTGCCGAACGCTTGGTCGGTCAGAATTTCTAACAACATGGCGTGTGGCACACGGCCATCGATGATGTGCACAGCGTTCACACCACTCTTGGCGGCATCCAAGGCGCCACTGATTTTGGGCAACATGCCACCACTGATGGTGCCATCGGCAAACAACTCGTCAATGCGACGGGCGCTCAAGTCGGTCAACAGGTTACCTGCTTTGTCCAAGACGCCGGGCGTGTTGGTCAGCAGCACCAACTTTTCAGCGCGCAGCACACTGGCCAATTTGCCTGCCACCACATCGGCATTGATGTTGTAACTCTCGTTGTTTTCGCCAAAGCCTATGGGGCTGATGACGGGAATGAAGGCGTCGTCTTGCAGGGCCTTCACCACGCTGGGGTCGATCGACTCGATGTCGCCTACTTGGCCCACGTCGTATTCTTTGTGGGGGTCGTTGTTGTCGACCATTTTGAGTTTCTTGGCGCGAATCATGCCGCCATCGCGACCCGTCAAGCCCACAGCCTTGCCGCCCGCTTGGTTGATCAGACCCACGATGTCTTGTTGCACTTCACCGGCCAACACCCACTCCACCACTTCCATGGTTTCGGCGTCGGTCACGCGCATGCCTTGAATGAACTCGCCTTTTTTGCCCAAGCGGTTCAAAGCCGTTTCAATTTGGGGACCACCCCCGTGAACCACCACGGGGTTCATGCCCACCAATTTCAAGAGCACCACGTCTTCTGCAAAGTCGGCTTGCAACGCAGGATCGGTCATGGCATTGCCGCCGTATTTGATAACCAAGGTCTTGCCATGAAACTTGCGAATGTAGGGCAATGCTTGCGCCAAGATCTCTGCTTTGTCGCGCGGCGCAATGTGGGCCAAGGAATCGATGTCAGTCATGATGGTTCTTTAAATTAAAAACATGCAAGTCAGTACTTGCTCATGTGATAGGGGTCTGTCAGAGCCGTATTGTGAACACTTTTGAGGCCCTTGTGCCCCACCGAAACCATCAAATTACAAAATTTTTGCCAAGAGCTGGTCCACACCCGTTTGCCAGGGTGGTAACTGCAATTGAAGGGCTTGTTCCAAACGACCGCAATGGAGCCTGGAGTTCAACGGCCGCTGGGCGGGTGTGGGAAATTCCGAAGTGGGCACAGGCAGCACTTCTTTCACGACATAGTTCAAACTGGGCTTCAACTGCTTGGCTTTGGCCAGTACATGGTTGGCGTAGTCAAACCAAGTGGTCACACCCGCTGCAGCCAAGTGATAAATACCAGAGAGTGGCTGGGGCGCTTGCAAGGTCAACGCCGTGACATCGGCCAGCAAGGCCGCACCTGTGGGTGCGCCAAACTGGTCGTTGATGACCGTCATCTTCTCGCGTTCTTGAGCCAAACGCAGCATGGTCTTGGCAAAATTGCCGCCCTCGGTGCCGTAAACCCAACTGGTTCTGAAGATCACATGCTGGGCACCCTGCTTGGCAATGCCCAGTTCACCTGCCAACTTGCTGCGGCCATAAGCATTGAGCGGACCTGTGGCATCGGTCTCGACCCAAGGTGTTTGGCCACTGCCGTCAAAAACGTAGTCGGTTGAATAGTGAATGAGCCTTGCCCCAATGGCCGCGCAGGCGCGAGACAGCACTTCTGGCGCCAACGCATTGACCAAGTGCGCGGTTTCTGGATCGGACTCGGCTTTGTCGACCGCAGTGTAGGCGGCGGCGTTCACCACCACATTGGGCTTGAACAAACGCACGGTGTCTGCCAGGCCTTCCAGACGGGTCAGATCACCGCAATATGAGGTGCTGTGCCGGTCAAGCGCCAGCACCTCGCCCAAAGATGCCAAGCTGCGCTGCAGCTCCCAACCCACTTGGCCATTTTTGCCGAGCAATAAAATTTTCATGCGCGGCTTAGGCTTTGTATTGCTTCGTGACCCACTCGCGGTAGGCCCCACTTTGCACGTTGGCCACCCACTCGGCGTTGTCCAAATACCAAGCCACCGTTTTGCGAATGCCCGTTTCAAAGGTTTCAGCAGGCTTCCAGCCTAACTCTTTTTCGAGTTTGCGCGCATCGATGGCATAGCGGCGGTCGTGGCCAGGTCGGTCTTTCACATAAGTGATTTGCGTTGCATACGACTGACCATCTGAGCGCGGGCGCATTTCATCCAACAGCGCGCACACGGTGTTCACAATCTCGATGTTGGGCTTCTCATTCCAGCCGCCCACGTTGTAGGTTTCGCCCAGTTGGCCGCCTTCTAAAACGCGGCGAATGGCGCTGCAATGGTCTTTGACATACAGCCAATCGCGCACTTGCATGCCATCCCCATAGACGGGCAAGGGCTTGCCAGCCAAAGCGTTCACGATCATCAAAGGAATGAGTTTTTCGGGGAAGTGCAAAGGCCCATAGTTGTTGCTGCAGTTGGTGGTCAGCACAGGCAGGCCATAGGTGTGATGCCATGCACGCACCAAGTGATCGCTGGCGGCCTTGCTGGCACTGTAAGGACTGTTGGGCTCGTACTTGTTGTTTTCACTGAACGCAGGGTCTTGCGGGCTTAAGCTGCCGTAGACCTCGTCGGTGGACACATGCAAAAAACGAAACTGTTGCTGCGCTTCGGGCGCCAAGGCTTGCCAATAACCGCGCACAGATTCCAGCAAACGGAAGGTGCCCACAATGTTGGTTTCAATGAAATCACCAGGGCCATGGATAGAGCGGTCAACATGACTTTCAGCGGCAAAGTTCAGCACCGCACGCGGCTGATGCTCAGCCAGTAGCTTGGGCAACAGCTTGTCATCGCCAATGTCGCCTTGCACAAAGACATGTTGGGGGTTGTTCTGCAAGGACGCCAACGACGCCATGTTGCCTGCATAGGTCAACTTGTCGAGGTTGATGATTTTTTCATCTGTGTTGGCAACCCAGTCCAACACGAAGTTGGCACCAATGAAGCCCGCACCACCGGTAATTAGAACAGACATGTTTTTCTTTCCAAAACTCTATTCTAGAAGCCTTGGCAGCCCTTGCCACTGCGGTTAAAGTGAGGTTTTGCCAAACCCACCCCAGAAGTACGGAGTTTTCATGGCCACCAAAGCATCCAGCAAGACAGGCACCAAGCCTACATCGAAGCCTGCATCCAAGACAGCACAAGCCAAAGCCTCAAGCAGCGATCCCTTGCACAACACAGCTTCTAAAGACATGTGGTTGGCGGGCTTGGGGGCCATGGCCCAAGCCCAAGCCGTCGCTCAAGAAAAACTGCACGAGGCCACAGCGCACTTCAACCAATTGGCCCAAGGCCTGACCACGGGCATCAACACCAGCCTGGTGCAACCTGCCGGCATCAAAGTTGACCGCTTAGAACACCTGTTTGAAGACCGTGTTGCGCGGGCCCTGAAAAGCTTAGGCTTGCCGACTGCACAAGAAGTGGCCGATCTGCAAGACCGAGTGGCCGCATTGGAGGCCGCGCTGAAAGCCTCCTCTAGCCGCACAAGCAAAGCGGCACCGCCCAAACGCACCAGTGCAAGTGCCAAGTCCCCCGCCACCAAAGCCCGCAAATAAGCACGCCGCGCGCCACACAACAACACATCACACGGCATGGCCAAAAAAGCACCTCGACGCACCGCTGAGCGCATCGCCACCGTGGCATTGGACTTGTTCAATCGCTATGGCGAACCCAATGTGTCGACCACGCTCATCTCTTCCGAGCTGAACATCAGTCCGGGCAATTTGTACTATCACTTTCCCGCCAAAGACCAGCTGGTCAGCCATCTGTTTGACGACTACAAAGATCGCATTCTGAAGTTGCTGGAGGCCAGCCAAGATGTGAAAGATGTGGAAGACGCTTGGTTCTTCTTACACTCTTTGTTTGAACACATTTGGGATCACCGCTTTTTGTACCGCGACCTCAACGATTTGTTGTCCAAAAATCGGCACTTAGAAACGCACTTCAAAAACATCCTCGAAGCGCAAACAGCCGCCTTGAACCATCTGCTGATGGCCTTGGCGCGTCAAGGCCACATTCGCAATGAACCCGCCACCTTTACCACCCTGTCGGCCAGCATGTCGGTGGTGGTGACCTATTGGCTGAGTTATGAGTATGTGCGCAATCCGCGCCACGCCATGGAGCCCGAAAGCGCAGGCGAGGCATTGGCACGCGGTGCACGCCATGTGCTGTTGTTGTTGGCGCCTTATTTAGAGCGCGCCGACGAACGCGCGCACTTGATGCAATTGACGCAAGCTTACGAAGTTAACTGAAGCGCGATTGCGCCAGCTTCAACAAGCCGTCAAAAATAAGGCTGTCGACCAATTCAAATTGAATGGCCATGCTGGGGGCCATTTTCCAGCCAGCACCACCGGTCATTACACAGGCGGGTTCCATGCCCGTGTGGTCTCGCAAATGCTGAACCATGCGCTCGCAAGCCCCGGCAATGGCATACGTGCCACCGCTGGTGAGTGCATCGCTGGTGTTGGTGGGAAAAGGCCGCACCTCACCGGTGGGTACATGCAAACCGGCCGTGCCTGATTCCAATGCACGCAGCATGATGCCGTGCCCAGGCAAAATCAAACCGCCTAAAAATTTACCGTGTTGGTCCAAGGCTTCCACCGTGACGGCCGTGCCTACCATGACCACCACCAAGGGCTTGGCCTCCCCTTTCAGCATCAAGCGATGTCGGGCACCAATCATGGCCACCCATCGGTCTGAGCCTAAACGGGTGGGATGGTCATAGCCATTGGACACACCGGCTTCTTCAGTGGACGACACCACCCACTGGGGCGCGATGTCCCACAACTCCATTTGTTCTTGAACACGCCGCTTGACGGCATCTCCGGCCACCACACAGCCCAGCATGTGATCTGGCACAGGCAAACTGGCCCATGGACCCTCGGCCAAGGTTTCAATGTTCTCGAGAAATTCTGCACCCTGTGCCAGCACATTGGCTTGGGTGTGAGGACGATCGTAAAGCGCCCACTTCAAGCGGGTGTTGCCGACGTCGATGGCCAAAAAAGTCATATGGGCGATGATAATGATTTTTTGGATCTGAAGCGGCGGCCAGCTTCAATCTTTCAATAGATACAAACACTCAGGGCTGACGCCTGGTCAATGGGCTGAGTTTTTTCCATGGCAAATCAGCAGGATCTGCCGCCATGGGGCCAGGGGCTTTGGCCACCAACACCTCAGAGGCGATGGGTGTGAAGTCAGCACGGAAGTGGTTCGAACTTTTCACCACCACGATCTTCATCTGCTCGGCATGGATGCCCACGGTTCGCAACAACTCACGGTCTAGCAACTGCACTTTGCCGCTGACCACCGCAATCAAAATGCCGTCAATTTCCAAACACGCACTGGGGCCCATTTGCACCGCAACGCCCGTCATCATGGGGCCCTTCAACACGCAGCGGCCATCGCTGACGGCCTTGACGTTAAAGCGTGCCTGCAAGGGCGGATCGCTGAGTTGCCCCGTGAAGATGGGCACGGCTTTGCCTAAACTGCAATAGATTTGCGCACCCACACCGGCTTCAAAAGCCATTTGAGCGGCAGCCGGATCAAACACCAAACCCACAGCAACTTGCCCAGGAAAAACTTTGCCGGCACCTTGCTGCAACAGTGCATGCAACATGCCTGTGGTGTTGCTGTCCCCACCTGCGCCAGGGTTGTCTTGGGTGTCGGCAATCACCACGGGCGCAGCCACTTTGCCTGCAGTGGCCATCGCTTGCACTACGGCTTCTCGCGCAGGCAGCCAATGAGGTCGCCACACAGCGGGCTCGCTGATGGCCTTGAAGAGTTGCTCAACTACGGCTTCGGCCTGAGGACCATGCCCCCAAACCACAGGGCCGCACTCTTCAAAATCAGATGCCGGAAAGCCCATGCAAAAACTCAGCATCACACCCGACTCACGGTCCAGGGCCAGCAATTGTTCGTAGGCGGATTTGGCAGGCGCCATCCAAGTCGACTGCGCATTCAAAGAAATCAAAAAGGGAAAACGCCGCGCGTACATCGGCTCTTTGCGACCCAGTTTCAATCGGCGCTGCATCAACTGCGCCGCCAACTCACCCGTGTCGGCCATGTCAATGTGCGGATAGGTTCTGTAAGACACCAAGGCATCACTTTGCGCCAGCATGCGCTGCGTCACATTGGCATGCAAATCCAAGCTGGCCACGATGGGCATAGCAGGGCCCACCAATTGCCGAATGCGTGTCAACAACTCGCCTTCACTGTCATCGGCATGTTCGGCAACCGCCGCACCATGGAGGTCCAAATAAATGCCATCCAGTCCTTGGGGCAACGCATGCCGAATGTCCTCCAAGATGGCGGATGCAATGTTTTCAAAAGCTTCTTGCGTCACATAAGAGGAAGGCGTTGCGCCTGCCCATGCAGAAGGCACCAATTCCCACTGCCAACGCTTGGCTGCATCCATGAAGCCCGAGATGGGCATGTTGATGCCGGTCATTTGATCGATGACCGTTTGTCCCCGCATGTAGGCCGGAAAAGATTCACCGCAATTGAAGGCGGCCCAATCGGCCAGGCTGGGGGCAAAAGTATTGGTCTCGTGCTGATAGCCAGCGATCAACATTCTGGTCATGCAAAAAACTTTATCGCATCGCGCCCGTCAAACTCAAACTGGCCAGCGCCATCACTTTGGCAGAATCCACCAACTCTTGAATGCCCACGTACTCGTTGGGTTGATGGGCCAAATCCAAGATGCCAGGGCCATAGGCAATGCAGTCTCTGAGCTTGCCACTTCGCACAATGTGCTTTTGGTCATAGGTGCCAGGGCTGGCAATGTAAGAAGGTTCGCGGCCGAGCACGCGCGCAATGGCCCGCGCTGTGGCATCGACCACTGGTGCGTCACGCGGCGTAGCGGTGGGCACAAAGCTCATGATGTCGCGAATGCCGTAATCAAAGCCAGGGCGTGTCCGCTTCAGTTCATCGAGCATGTCGATGATTTCTTGCTTCACAGCTTCCAAATTTTCTTCGGCAATGAAGCGCCTGTCGAGCACGGTGCGGCAACTGTGCGCCACCACTGGCGAAGGCGCATCAGCGGTGGGCCAACCGCGTTCGTCGGTGGCGTATCGCTGCTCAACTTGACCGCCATGAATGCTGTTGATGTTCAAAGTGCTGACGCGCGCACCCGGGGGCTCCACCGGTTCAGAGGTGTGACGCTGCTTCAGCTGCGGTTGCAATTGGGTTTCGAGCAAATGAATGAACGCGCTCATGTGGTTGATGGCGCTGTCGCCCAAAAACGGCATCGAACCATGGGCAATGCGGCCTTTGGTTTCTACCTCGCTCCACCACACACCGCGGTGACCTAAGCAGATGCGGTCAACACCCAAGGGCTCGGGAATGATGACATGGTGCACACGCGGTTTGCTGAAGTAACCTCGCTCGGCCAAATAGCCCACACCCGCAAAGCCCCCAGATTCTTCGTCGACCGTTCCGCTGATTTCAAGGGCCCCCGGAATGGACATGCCCGATTCAATCAAGGCTTCACAGGCAATGATGCTGGCGGCCAAGCCGCCCTTCATGTCGCAGGTGCCACGGCCATAAATTTTGCCGTCACGAATCTCTGCACCAAAGGGATCAGAGGTCCAACCAGTGCCGGCTTCAACCACATCGATGTGGCTGTTGAAGTGAACACACTCACCAGAACCTGTGCCTTCCCAACGGGCCACCACGTTCATGCGCGGTTTGGCATCGGAGTCGCCAGGTGCGCCGTGGGCCCGCACATATTCAACGGCAAAACCGCGCGGCTTTAAGCGCTCGCCAATGAATCTGGCGCAAGCCTCGTAGGCATCGCCAGGTGGATTCACCGTGGGGATGCGCACCAAATCTTGCGTCAATGCCACCACCTCGTCTTGCTTGGCCTCAATGCGCGCCAACAAGGCTTGAACTTGGGGGCTGAGGTCGGCCGGGGTGGTTTTTGAGTTCATCAGTTTTGTCTCCAGGGCAAGCCCCGTTTGCGCCAGCCACCGAGCAAGCCGCGGTGTGCATTGGCATCGGGATCACCCTCAAAGCCTTCCAAAATGTTGTAAGCCTCTAGGCCCAATTGGGTTGCGCGCTGGGCAGCCGCCACAGAACGCACACCACTGCGGCACAGTAACACGATCTTTTTGCCTTCAGCGCCAATGCGTTGAATGCCTGCATCAAAGTCAGGGTTGACATCCACCACAGGCCATTGCTTCCATGCCAAGGGTTTGGCTTCTGGCACAAAGCCCACCCATGCGCGTTCTGCATCAGAACGCACATCGACCATCACCGCTTCACCCGACTGCACCCAATGCCAAGCCAGCTCTGGAAAGACATCGCCTGCATAGCCCTCTGCAGGTCGCACACTCACAACATCATGGGACACAACTTCTCCTCCTGCGTCGTGGCGTAAGCCTGACTTTAAATTGGCGGGAACCGCTTCATCGATTCGCCGCGGTTTGGGTAAATTCAACTGGGCCATGATGGCCTCAAACTGCGCCAGCGTTTTGCCAGCCACGCGCGCATTGTGTTGCATTTCATGGCCGATGCTGGAATGTGTGCGACCTTGGTAATCATGACCCGGCCACACCGTAGTGTTGGCAGGCAACTTGAATAAAATTTCAGTCAAGCTGTTGAACATGTCTTTGGCACTGCCCGATTGAAAATCGGTGCGACCGCAACCGCCAATCAACAGCGTGTCGCCAGAGAACACATGGCCAGCTTGCGCTGTGGCCACATAAAAACACATGCTGCCAGCCGTGTGACCTGGCGTGTGCAGCGCCTTCAAGGCATAGGCGCCAAAGGAAATCATTTGGCCATCGACCAACTGCACCGCGGCAGTCCCAATGTGGCACCCCTCGGGCGCTGCTGTTTGCGCACCCAAGTGCTCGGCCAACAAGCCGGCACTGGTGATGTGGTCTGCATGGGCATGTGTTTCCAATGCCCAGCGAAGTTTCAAACCCAGGGTTTGAATGGTTTTTTGATCGCGTTCAAGTTGCGTGTCCACCGGATCGATGATGACCGCTTCCAAGCTGTGCGCGTCGTACACCACATAGGTGTAGGTGCTGGACTCGGGGTCAAACAGCTGAACGATTTGAAGGGTTTGAGAAGACATGCTGCGCCAAACGACTTATGCAAACTTCGTGAGCATCTCGGCCACATGCTCTGCCGATTGATCGCCTTGCTCAATCATGCAGCCCACCATGGAAAAAAAAGCTTTGTCCAAGGCTTTGCGTGATGCGGCCATTTGCTGGGCAATTTTTTCACAATCGGCATCGGAATCGATCAGCTTTTGCAGGCCACGCAGTTGTCCTTCAATGCGGGCCAAACGGGCACAAAGTGCTTTCTTTTTTTCGGGATCGGCTAAGCGGCTCATGCAGTTCTTTCTAGTTGACTCCAAATTATGATAACTTTTGCCACCTTTTGAGAACATATTTCAGGAACTCTGTTTGATGCTTGCCAATTTGCACCCTTATTTCATTGCTGCCATCGGCGGCATCCTCATTGGATTGGCCAGCTGGCTTTTGTGGTGGGGCTTGGGACGCATTGCCGGCGTCAGCAGCATCACGTCGGAGGCTCTGGCAGCCCCCACCCACCCCGACACTTGGCGCTGGGCATTTTTGGCCGGCTTGATTGTGGGCGGTTGTCTGCTGGGCCAAGGCCTTGAAATTCCAACACTGCCCACCCGCCCCTTGTATCTGCTCATCCCAGCAGGCCTGTTGGTCGGCTTTGGCACCGTGTGGGGCAGTGGCTGCACCAGTGGCCACGGGGTGTGCGGCTTGGGCCGTTTGTCCTTGCGTTCATTGGTGGCGGTTGGCACGTTCATGGCTATAGGCATGATCACGGTGACTTTGATGCGAGGTGCCGCATGACCGAAGCACTGCAAGGCAACCCCATCCGCGCGGGTCGACTGGGCCTGGCCTTTTCTGCCGGACTGGTCTTTGCTGCCGGCCTGGTCCTGTCTGGCATGACCCAGCCGCTCAAAGTATTGGGTTTCTTGGACATCACGGCCATCACCAAGGGCCCCTTTCCCGGTTTATGGGACCCCACCTTGGCCTTTGTCATGGGCGGTGCGGTGTGTGTCACCCTGCTGGCATTTGCCTGGACACAAAAACTGGCCACGGCGCCTTTGTTCGCCAATCAGTACCACGAACCTGCCGTGAACCAGATCGACATGCCCTTGGTGGGTGGCGCCGCTTTGTTTGGCGCAGGCTGGGGCTTGGCGGGCTATTGCCCAGGTCCTGCCTTGGCTTCCGCACTTTTAAGTGTTGATGCCCTGATTTTTACGGGCGCCATGCTGCTGGGCATGTTGATTTGTAAGACTTTTCTAAGTAAACGCGCTAAGATCGCAAGTTGACGTTGACGTAAACGTCAATTAGACTGGGCCGCCTGTTTAAGCGGCCCTTTTTCTCCTTGACTGGAACCTTGCCATGACCGACTTGTCTGCCGAATTCAAAGCCCTTGCCGAATACCGCCCCACGCACAAAGTGCGCTTTGTGACGGCTGCCAGTTTGTTTGATGGCCACGATGCCGCCATCAACATCATGCGTCGCATCTTGCAAAGCATGGGCGCCGAAGTGATTCACTTGGGCCACAACCGTTCGGTCGATGAGGTGGTGACCGCTGCCTTGCAAGAAGACGCACAAGGCATCGCGATCAGCTCTTACCAAGGCGGCCACGTTGAGTATTTCAAGTACATGGTGGACTTGCTGCGCCAACGCGGCGGCGAACACATTCAAGTGTTTGGCGGCGGCGGCGGTGTGATCGTTCCTGCCGAAATTCGCGAGCTGCATGCCTATGGCGTGGGTCGCATTTACTCCCCCGAAGACGGCCAGCGCATGGGCTTGGCCGGCATGATTGGCGAGATGGTGATGCGTTGCGACAAAGACATCAGCGCTTACGCCCCTAAAGATTTGAAAGCCATTCAAGGTGGCACAGAGGCCAACTGGCGTTCCTTGTCACAACTCATCACTGTGCTGGAAAACGGCAATGCATCTGCCGACATGGTGGCCGCATTGCGCACCGAAGCCGCCAAGCACAAAGTGCCCGTGTTGGGCATTACCGGCACAGGTGGTGCGGGTAAATCGTCACTCACTGACGAACTGATTCGCCGCTTGCGTTTGGATCAATGCGACGACTTGCGCATTGCTGTGGTATCGATTGACCCCTCACGCCGCAAGAGTGGTGGCGCGCTGTTGGGCGACCGCATTCGCATGAACGCCATCAACCCTTGGCGCAATGGCGCGCGAGTGTTCATGCGCAGCTTGGCCACGCGCGATTTTGGCAGTGAGATTTCTGCCGCTTTGCCCGATGTGGTGGCCGCGTGCAAGGTGGCCGGCTTTGATGTGGTCGTGGTTGAGACCTCTGGCATTGGCCAAGGCGATGCCGCCATCGTGCCGCACGTCGATGTGCCCATGTACGTCATGACGCCCGAGTTTGGCGCCGCCAGCCAATTGGAAAAAATCGACATGCTCGACTTTGCCGAGTTTGTGGCCATCAACAAGTTTGACCGCAAAGGCGCCAGCGATGCCCTGCGCGATGTGGCCAAACAAGTTCAGCGCAACAAAGAAGCTTGGACAGTTCCCACAGAACAAATGCCTGTGTTTGGCACCATGGCTGCGCGCTTCAACGACGATGGCGTGACGGCTTTGTACCAAGCCCTCAAAGTGCGCTTGGGCGAATTGGGGTTGAAGTTGAAAGAAGGACAATTGCCTCGGGTCGATGTGCGCCACAGCACCAACCAAACCCCGGTGGTGCCTGCAGCACGGACACGTTACTTGGCAGAAATCAGTGACACTGTGCGTGGCTACAAAAAACAAGCGCGCGCCCAAGCCAAACTGGCACGCGAGATTCAACAACTGCGTGCCGCTGCTGTGATGTTGGAAGTGGACAAGCCCGGTCGCGCTAAAGCTGCAGAAGCCGCCATCGACTTGGCTGTTCGCCGCGAAGAAACACAAGACCCTTCCGCCAAAAAACTCTTGGCCCAATGGCCCGAAATGCAAAAAGCTTATGCGGGCGATGAGTACGTGGTCAAAATTCGCGACAAAGAAATTCGCACAGCACTGACTTCCAAGAGCTTGTCAGGCACCACCATTCGCAAAGTGTCTTTGCCCACGTACGAAGACCATGGCGAAATTTTGAAATGGTTGATGTTGGACAATGTGCCTGGCAGCTTCCCCTACACCGCCGGCACCTTTGCATTCAAACGTGAAGGCGAAGACCCCACCCGCATGTTTGCGGGTGAAGGCGACGCCTTTCGCACCAACACACGCTTCAAGCTTTTGAGCGAAGGCATGCCCGCCAAGCGTTTGTCGACTGCCTTTGACTCGGTCACCTTGTACGGCAACGACCCCGATCCCCGTCCCGACATCTACGGCAAAGTGGGCAACTCGGGCGTGAGCATTGCCACCTTGGACGACATGAAAGTGCTCTACAGTGGATTTGACTTGTGCAATCCCAGCACCAGCGTGTCCATGACCATCAATGGTCCTGCGCCGTCCATCTTGGCCATGTTCATGAACACCGCCATTGATCAAAACTTGGAAAAGTTCAAAACCGAAAACGGCCGCGAACCCACCGACA
>JACCDW011930447.1_pt1 | contig 79199 bp, 65 predicted proteins | sample 7449781 | NCBI WGS metagenome assembly JACCDW01 (sample SAMN15323449, study PRJNA562643) | freshwater metagenome | isolation source: river surface water | place: USA:Blue River Watershed | collected 2017-08-18
CAGATTACAACGAGTACCGCCCGCACGAGTCCCTAGGAGACATGCCACCGGCGATGTTCAAACCCAGGGTATTTAAACCGGAAATCTCTACTTTTAATTTGTAGCCTTGACAGGGAAGTCTACGCATTTAGGTAGCCTTTCAAATCAAAAATGGGTGCAATGATGAAGAATTCATCTTAGGTCACAGTACAACGAGTCAGTGTTCCGTTTTGCCGAAGCATCATACAATCATGTCTCAACATAGCCAGTGTATGACATGACCATCTTCAGTGAACCATCTGTTTTGATGATTTTTTCTATCATCGTCTTGATGACGGCACTGCTTGGTAATTATATTCACAACCAATATCGGTTTATAAAGATAGCTGTTTTGGTAAATGAGATTTACCTTAATGATGGGGCAGTTCCTTCACTGCTTGCATTCAGGTATTTAGTGGGACAGTTGTCAATTGCTGGCAGAAGAAAACTTTCAAAACGCATTCTGTCTGAGAATTTCGCCATGATTGAGTCAAATGATCTGATTAAAAAGCGAAAAAAGCATTTGCTTCGGATTATCCGATTTGAACATAAGGATTCCGCTAAAAATTTGTTATCCATGCAACTCAGCAATAATCCACCACCATTTTATGAGCACGTATTGTCGAAAAATTTGTCATCACTTCATGCATATTTGACGACTTTGGAAATCAACTCTACCGCACCTTCTATGCCAGTCATTGAGGTGGTGGCTGTGGCTTTTGAGAGATTTGGCGAGTTGAAGGTTTTTGTCCAGTCTTGGATTAACCAGACCGAATCCAACTGGAGACTGAAGGTTTTGCACGATGGCTTCAATGAGGAGTTTGAAAAAATCATGCAAGAATTTCAAAAGGTCTGCCCTGAGCAAATTTCTTATTTTTGTACAACTGAACGATACAACGATTATGGGCACACCTTGCGCCATATGGGCATAGATCAAGCTTCTTCAGATTTTATTTTGCTCACCAATGCAGACAATTATTTCATCCCCAAGGCCATGGCGTTCATCAACGAAAAATTTCTAGAGGAAAATTTTGACATAGATGTTTTGCTGTTCAATATGGTTCATTCGCATGAATGGCCGGGCAACACCTCCTCACCTTCTTATTCTTTTTTCGATGTCAAGCTTGAGCGTGGCAAGGTGGATGTCAGTTCGGCCATTGTCAAAACAGAATTGGCCAAAAAGGCCGGGTTCAGGGATAAAACTCATGATGGTGACGCCACTTATTTTGAGGACATCATGGCTTTATCTCGAACCGATCGGCCTCTGAATGTTCTCAAACTGCCCAATATTTTATTTGTCCATAATTGAGTGGATTCTCCATCCAGAACTTCTTGTTGAGGCGAGAAATTCATCATGACCAATCTAAAAGAATTCTTGTCCCTGCTCAACGCCCGGCGTAAAGAAACCGCTCCGTTTGTCTCCAGGCGTCGTTATAACTATCTATTAGGAAAATACAACACCATCAAAGAGACTTTGACTTCTGTCGGTAATCCTCTGAGTGTTACTCCAAAATTATTCTGGGCCCGGCCCTACGCTCCTAAATTCAAAGAACTGTGTTTGATGGTCACCTACGCTCAGACACCCAAGATCAAATCATATGTGGCATGGCATGCCCATGCCTTTGCGCAGCAAGGGGTGGACGTCGTATTGATCGTCAACACCGATCATCCGGAGTTGGCAGATCAAATCGGAACCATCTCTTCAGATTTTTCAGGAGTTTGCATCAGAGAAAACAAGGGTTTTGATTTTGGAGCGTGGTCACACTTGATGCGATTCATCGACAGCCAAGGTCTGGACAGGATTTACTGGGTCAATGACAGTTTGTTTGGCCCGCTACAGATGGGATTGTTTGAGAAGATGATTCATGCGGTTCGAAATTCTTCGTCAGACGTAGTGGGTTTGACTGAAAATCTCACCGATGAAAGACACTTGCAAAGTTTTTTTCTTTCCTTTAACGAGCGAATTCTGAATGATCAGATTTTCAGAAACTACATCGAGAATCTAATGAATTTGCCGACCAAAGCATTTGTCATTGAATTTTATGAAAAGCAATTGACCCGATTGATGGAGACGCTAGGCTTTCGCACCGAGGCACTTTTTTCTCTGGTTGGCCAGGAAAATCCGGAGTTCACTTTCAATTATCCCAAGGCATTGGTTTCAGTCGGATTCCCGTATGTGAAAACCACCCTCATTCGTGATGGCAAGGATGAGGGATTGGCCTCGCAGTTTCTTCCCGAGCATTTGCCCATTGATTAAGCAGTTAGGCCTAACCCAGCCCATCAAAAAAATTCATTTTCAATCCACTTTACTTTTCTGCGCCATACCCATTTTTTTAACAGGCTTCTGGGTGTATCTGAATGCAGTGTGGACCATCGTATGTGATTCCTTGGGTCTTCTTTGAATGCGCCCCAATCTTCTGCTGACAATGGGGCACTTCCCAACTTGTACTGCAAAGCTTCAAGGTTGTAATTCCGAACATGTTCGAATTTCATGCCCGGGTGTTTTTGCTGAATGATCGTCTTGTTTTTTTTCATCAAATCACGGTACTGATTCGACACCTTGAACGATGCACTCCCTTGGTGGTAAATGAACACATCCTCGGTGATCGACTGCTCAAAACCGGCCTCTCTGACCCGGAGGCTGAAATCAAAATCTTCAAAATATCCCATGCCAAACAGACTGTCCAGACCATTCAGTTGTTGCCAGACATGGCGGCGAATGGCAATACAGAAAAAATCACATTTATAGGTCGGCAAGAGCAAATGATTGGGGTTTTGGTGTATCCATGCGCCCAGGTCCAACCACTCATCTTTGCTTTTCCCGGGGTCATACAGTCGTTGTCCGTTGCCCGCCGAATTGGTCACTGGCCCTATCATGGCCATATGGGGCGGGGCAGATTTCAGCACCTGTTTCAGCGCATCCAGCGTATGTTCTGGAAACTGGGTGTCGTTGTTGACCAAAAACAGCCACTCACCCCGGGCCAGTTGGGCGGCGGCATTCATCCCACCGGCGTAGCCCAGGTTGGTCGGGCTTTGAACAAAGCGCAGTGCAGGGTGTGGCTTGCACCATTGGGCGGTCAATTCGCCGCTGCCGTCGGGCGAAGCATTGTCATAAACAATGAATTCAATATCGTGGTCTTCGAACCAGGGGCTCAGGCTTTGCAAGCATGGCCCTGTCGTTTGCTCAAACTGGTTGTAGGCCAAGACAACGACACTGATCAAAGGGCTGCTCATGAACGGTAGATGGCTTGCGCCCAGGCAAGCAGCTGTGTGGTTGAGGCAGCGGTGGTGTAAGGGGTGCGATCAGTGGCGTCTGGCAAACCTTCTGCGCGCCAGCGCTGCCAGAGCTGTTTCAACTGTTCTGCCAATTCAGGGGCGGTTTGCACGCTGCCGCCGGGTTTCAAAGGCCGCTCGGCCACGCCATGGCCTTGTTCGCGCAAAATCGCTGCCATTTGCGGGTTGTCATGCACGGTGGACACGATGGGGCGGCGCATCCACAGGTATTCGTACAACTTCGAAGGGATGTACTCGGCGCACATGGCGTCATCCCCGTGCACCAGGGCCAAGGCATCACACGCACGCATCCGTTGCAAGACCTGATCGCGACCGCTCAAGCCGGTCACGGGGTCGGTCTCTATCCGACCCCAACGCTTGATGTGCTCAAGCACCCCCAACTCCTCAGCGACCTTGAGTGAGGGTTCGTCAAGTTGCCCGCCATAGATGTGGATCTGAACATCGGCATAAACTTCCGGGGCTTGCGTTTGCAACAACGACAAGGCATGCACAAAGGGCAACAGGGTGCGGCTTTTCGACAGCGAGCCAAAGTGACCTATGACCAGTTGCTCGCCCCTCACATAGGGCGGTGGGGCGGCACCGTGAAAGGGGTCATCGACCCCGGGCAACATGACACGCCCCCGACTCCCCAAAGAGGGGTGTCGATCCAGCGCGCTGGCCATGGCCTGATCGGTGAACCAGATGGCGACATCTGCGTCCTCGCAGATGCGGCGTTCGACATCGGCATAGGCCTTTTGACGTCGGCTGCGGGGTGGGCTGCCCGGCAGCACCAGTGGGTCATGAACTTCGGCCAGCCATGGAATGTTCAGTTGCTTTTTCAGGCTTTGTGCGGCCAGATGGGCGGCAAATGGGCCAGCGGTGGAATAGACCAGGTCAAACGGTTTTTGGCGTGCCAACTGGCGTCCCAGCCTGGCGGCGCTGAATTGCCAGCTCCATGAGCTCTCGACCGGCTTGAAGAGGCGTTCCATAAAAATGAAGGGCAACAGACACAAACTCACCGTCATCATGATGAGGCGATAGGCCAGCCGGGATTTCAGTTTTTGGCGCAACACATGGCGCAACTCGAATTTGAACCCGGAAGGCCCCGCAGACCAGACCTGGTGGTGCTCAAAGCGCGTGTCTTGGTCTCCGGTCACGCCACTGATCACCACCACCTCGATTTGGGCCGCCAACAGATGGGGGATTTTGTCGGTGATGGTGTGGCTGGCCGCCCGGCCATCCATATTGAAGGGGTGGGCCAATATCAGCCAGCGGCGTCTGCCACTCACGCCGTGCCCCTTTCACCCATTTGCACATAGTTCCAATAGGTGCCGCGTTGCGCCATGAGTTCTTCATGACGGCCTTGCTCCACAATTCGGCCCCGCTCCATCACGATGATGCGATCGGCGGTTTCTATGGTCGACAAGCGATGGGCGATGACCAGTGTGGTTCGACCTTGGCTCAATCGAGCCAGGGCCTCTTGAACGAGCCGTTCCGACTCATTATCCAAAGCCGAGGTGGCCTCATCCAAAATCAAAATGGGGGCATTTTTGTACATGGCCCGGGCAATGGCCAGGCGTTGTCTCTGGCCGCCAGACAATTGGGCGGCGTTATGTCCAACCACGGTGTCCATACCCAACGGGAGTTGATGCAACCACTCTCCCAAGTTGGCCGCCACCAGACATGCCTCAGCCCTTAGACGGTCGGGCGCTTGGCCCAGGCACACGTTGTGGTAAACAGTATCGTTCATCACCACCACCTGCTGGCTGACCATGGCAATTTGATGCCTCAGTGCCTCCAATTGGTAATGATGTATCGGAACCCCATCCATCCATACCTCGCCACCGCTGGGCTCCAGCCACCTGGGCAATAAATTCACCAGTGTGGTTTTGCCCGATCCGGAGGCGCCCACAAAGGCCACCACCTCTCCGGGCTTGATCGACAAGCTCAGGCGATCCAGAGCGGGTAATTCACGCCCTTTGAAGTGAACCTCCACGTCTCTGAATTCGATTTCCCCCTTCACGCGCGGGGGGGCGTGTTCGCCACCACGCTCGTCCTCATATCGCTCCAGAAAGTCCATGACCCGCTCCAGCGCTGCCATGCTGCGCGTCAGGGGTATGGCGACCTCAGACAAATGTTTGATGGGCGCAATCAGCATCAGCATGCCGGTGATGAACGCCGCAAAGCTGCCGACGCTGATGCCTTGTGTGCTGCTCTGAATCAGGGCAAAACTGATGACACCCGACAAGGCGAGGGCCGCCAGCAACTGCGTGCATGGTGTGATCAGAGAGCCGGCGACGGTGCTTTTCATGCCCAGACGCATGGCCTGTTCGGCATGCCGGTGAAATCGCTCAATCTGTTGAGCCTGAGCACCTTGAAGACGAATTTCCCGATAAGCCAACACATTCTCTTCCAGCACATAGGCCAATCGGTCATTGGCGTGTATGTTCTCTCTGTTCAGCCGCCCCAGGCGGCGGGTCGATATTCTGACCACCACAAACAGCAAAGGAAACAACAACGACACCACCACGATCATTTGCCAATTCAGGTACAGCAAATAGGCGAGCAAAGCGATCAAGGTCAGCGAGTCCCGCCCCAGGGTCATCAGGCCCATGACCATCAGGCTGGAACCTTGTTGAACCTCGGCCGTCAGGGTGTTGTTGACCGAGCTCGCGCTTTCGCGCTCATAAAGCAAGGGTTGTGAGCGTTGCAGCTTTTCGAACAGTTGGATGCGCAAACGCATCGCGCCGGTATTGGCCACCTTGGCCAAAGCGATCTGTGTGATGAAATTGCCAGACCCCCGAACCAAAAAAATACCCAGCAAACACACCGGCACCAACCAGATATCGAGCCCGCCAGCCACAAAGCCTTGGTCCAGCAGTGGTTTGAGCAGCGCGGGCACCAGGGGTTCCGTCACCGAGACGGCGACCATGCCCAGCACAGAAGCCACCCACGCATGCATGGGCGTTTTGAAATGCTTCCACGCTCGCAACAGACGGCGCCAAATCGGGGGCGAGGGCAGGGCTTCACTCATGAGGGCTGACCGCTCGATTCTTTCAGGCTCAATTCGCGGTATTTGAGGTACTTGTAGTAAGTGCACTCGGCGTTGTAAATGGCCAGCATCATTCCTGCCGATCCATCCAAAAAGCCAGCCCTCACCACATAGGTTCTGAAGAAGGCCCAAAGGCCATGCCATAGCGCATGCCCCAGACCCTTGGCAGGCAGTCGGCGTGCCGCCATATCGCGCGCATTGCCGCTGGAATATCGGTCCAGCTTGTCAAGCACGTCGCGCAGGTCTCGATAACTGTAATGAATAATGGGGTTCTTCAAATCGGCCCTGCGACCGTCCACGGTCATGTGGGCATGCAGAAAATGATCGGTGAATCCGGCCTTGCGTTTTTGCACCAGCCGCAAGGTGTAATCGGGTCGCCAACCGCTGTGGTGGATGAACTGTCCGCAAAAGGTGGAAATTCTGGGCAGGCGATAGCCATCGGCCAGCGGGGATTCGATGGCTGCTTTGATCTCAAGCCACAAATCAGCACTGATGCGCTCATCTGCATCGAGCGACAGCACCCAATCTGAGCGGGCCGCTGCAATGCCACGTTGCTGTTGTGGCCCATACCCTGGCCAATCGGTTTCGATCACCCGGGCACCGGCTTGACGGGCCAGCTCGGGGGTGCCATCGCTGCTGCCCGAGTCCAACACCAGTATTTCATCGGCGAATGAGCACGAATGGACGCATTCAACGATGTTGTGCGCTTCATTTTTGGCGACGATGATGACGCTGAGGGTGGACATGCGTGCACAGATTTTACTGCCCCTTTGCGGCGTGACGGATAAATATGGCGGTTTGCTCCTAAAATGCCAGCCATTCACGCTATCAAACAACGAGTCCATGAACTTGAAACGTCGGATTTGGATGGTTGGGGCCCTCCTCAACACCACACTGCTCGCCCATGCCCAATTCAGGGTGGATGTCTCGGGGGTGGGCATGCAGCAAATCCCCATTGCCTTGGCCGCCTTCAAAGACGAGCCCAAATCCCCGCAGCCCATCTCCCAGATTGTTCGCGCCGATTTGGAGCGCAGCGGCCTGTTTCGCGGGCTGGCGATGGGGGACGGGCTTGACGAAAATTCACGCCCTGATCTGAGTGGCATCCGTGGTCGCGGTGCCGATGCCTTGGCCACGGGCAGTGTGACCCGCTTGGCCGATGGACGATGGGACATCCGCTATCGGCTTTGGGATGTGGTCAAAGGTCAAGACTTGGGTGGGGCCAGTTTTGTGGTGGTTGCGGCTGACCTGCGGCTGGCAGCGCATCGCATCTCCGATCAAATTTACGAACGTTTCACGGGTGAAAAAGGCGTGTTCTCTACACGTCTGGCCTATGTCACCAAGCGTGGCACCCAATTCAGCCTTTGGATCGCGGATGCGGACGGCGAAAACGCCCAGCCCGCCCTGAACAGCCCCGAGCCCATCATCTCGCCCAGCTGGTCTCCCAATGGCCGCGAATTGGCCTATGTGTCGTTTGAAACCAGAAAACCGGTGGTGTATGTTCACGATATCGCCTCAGGCAAACGGCGCGTATTGGCCAATTTCAGGGGCTCAAACAGTGCCCCGGCCTGGTCGCCCGACGGCCGAAACTTGGCCGTCACCCTCAGTCGTGAAGGTGGCTCTCAGATTTACCTGATACCTGCTGCAGGGGGTGAGCCCCAAAGGCTGACCCAATCCAGCAGCATCGACACCGAACCCGTGTTTTCACCCGACGGCTCGGCCATCTATTTCGTCAGCGACCGGGGCGGCTCTCCCCAGATATACCGCACCCCGGCCCGTGGTGGCCCGGTGCAGCGAGTCACCTTCAGTGGCAATTACAATATCTCACCCAGTCTCAGCCCGGACGGTCGCTGGATGGCTTACGTGTCGCGTGTCTCGGGGCAATTCAAAGTGCACCTCATGGATTTGCAGAGCGAGAAAGTGGTCTCCATCACTGAAACCCAGGCGGATGAACGCCCCAGTTTTGCCCCCAACAGCCGTTTATTGGTGTATGCCACCCAGATTCAGGGGCGTGAAGCCCTGATGACCACCACGCTGGATGGCAAAATCACGGCCAGATTGGCCGGACAAAGCGGAGATATCCGCGAGCCTCACTGGGGCCCGTTTCACCCATGATTTTTGACATAGGAACTCACAAATGAAAAAACTCCTGATCACCCTGGGCTTGCCCCTTTTGCTGGCCGCTTGCGCATCTGGCGTGAAACTTGACGATGTACCCGTAGAAGACAAAACAGGTTCCTCTGTGACCCAGGCGCCTCAGGCCCAATCTGCCGTGACCCCTGTCAACAGCATTCAAACCAGCAGCATCGATCCCGGACCGGCGGGTGTCGCGAAAGTGGTTTTTTTCGATTTTGACAGCTATGTCATCAAGCCTGAGGCACAACCCGTCATCGAGGCCCATGCGCGCTATCTGCGGGCCGACAACAAGCGCCGTGCGGCTCTGGAAGGCCATACCGACGAGCAAGGTGGCCGTGAATACAACCTGGCACTGGGGCAAAAGCGGGCCGAGGCGGTGCGCAAGGCCCTCACGCTCCTGGGTGTCCCCGATGCACAGCTGGAAGCCGTCAGCTTTGGCAAAGAGAAACCGGCCGTCATGGGCAGCAATGAAGCCGCCTATGCCAAAAACCGCCGGGTTGAATTCAACTACCGTTGACCATCATGCGAGTGCTGCGGCTGGTTTTATTGGGGGCCTTTTTGTCCGCGGGGGCCAGTACCTCATGGGCTTTTCTGGAAGACAAAGAAGCCCGACTCGCCATCATCGAACTGCGCAAGCAGGTGGAGACCTTGCGCCAACAATCAGACCGCTTGGGGCGTGAGTCCCAAGCCGGTTCTGACGACAGCGCCCAATTGCGCCGGGCCTTGTTAGACATGCAATCCCAGATTGACGCCTTGCGTGCCGAAGTGGCCCAAGCCAAAGGCGACCGGGACGTGTTGCTCAGGGAGCTGGCCGACACCCAGCGCAAACTCAAAGACCAGGCCCAAGGGGTCGAAGAACGGTTGCGCAAATTTGAGCCCGTCAAGGCCAACATCGATGGTGTCGAGGTCGAAGTCGATCCGTCCGAAGCCAAAGATTACGAGCAGGCACTGGGCGTCTTTCGCAAAGGCGACTTTGCTGCTGCTGCATTGTCTTTTGCTGAATTCACCCGCCGTTACCCGCAAAGCCCCTACCTCATCTCGGCCCTGTTTTGGCTGGGCAACGCCCAGTACGCCACGCGCGATTACAAGGCAGCCATCGCGAGCTTCCGACAACTCATGCAATTGGCCCCGGAACACCCTCGTGCCCCTGAATCCTGGCTCGCTGTGGCCAACTGTCAGCTTGAATTGAAAGACAACAAGGCCGCCAAAAAAACATTGGAAGATCTCATCAAGGCTCACCCCAAATCCGAGGCTGCCGTCGCGGCCAAAGAGAGACTGGCCAAACTGAAATAAGGTTGTTTTGTGGAACAGTCGGTTTTTAACTCTTTGAACACATGGGTGTTGGTGCTCGGTTTTGCGCTGTCCTTTGTGTTTGGCGCCATCGCCCAGACCACCCATTTTTGCACCATGGGGGCCATCAGTGATGTGATCAACATCGGTGACTGGTCACGCGCGCGCCAATGGATCCTGGCCATGGCCACCGCCATGATCGGGTTTGCCGCCTTGTCTTTGCTGGGCCTGATACGACCCTCCGATGCCTTGTACATCACCCCCCGCTGGAGTTGGCTGTCCACCAGCGTCGGCGGATTGATGTTCGGATTTGGCATGGTGATGGCGTCGGGTTGTGGCAACAAGACCCTGATCCGTGTAGGCACTGGCAACCTGAAGGCTTGGGTGGTCTTTGTGGTCATGGGGCTCAGCGCATTTGCCACCTTGCGTGGCATCACGGCGGTCTTGAGAAACACCACGACCGATCAGGTTTACCTGACCATGGAGCCGCAGGCCACTCTGTCTTATGGCCTGGCCTCTGCGCTCAATCTGGGGGCTGAACAAGGTCCGGCCTGGGTGGGATTGGCCTTGGGCCTGTTGCTGGCCCTTTGGGTGCTGCGCCACGCCGACTTCCGGACCTCAACCAACCTCTGGGCCGGCCTGGGCTGTGGCGGTGTGATCGTTGCCATGTGGTGGCTGACCGGGCACATGGGCTTTGTCGAAGAGCACCCCCAGACCCTGGAACAGGTTTATGTGTCCACCAACAGCGGTCGCATGGAATCTCTGAGCTTTGTGGCCCCCATGGCCTATGTGCTCGATTGGCTGATGTTTTACAGCGACAAATCCAAGGTGCTGACTTTGGGCGTGATGTTGGCCGTCGGGGTCATTTTTGGCTCATGGGTCAGTGCCTTGTTCACCCGAACCTTTCGCTGGGAAGGATTTGGCAGTGTCGAGGACCTCGGTAACCATTTGCTGGGCGCACTCTTGATGGGGGTGGGCGGTGTCACTGCCATGGGTTGCACCATCGGGCAAGGACTCAGCGGCATGTCTACCCTGTCCTTGAATGCCTTTTCAGCGTTGCTCTTCATCGTGCTGGGCGCAGTGGTGGCCATGAAGTACCAAATCTGGCGCCTTGAGCGTCAGGCCTGATGGGCACAGCCGATCTGCCACGTCGTTTTTCGGGCTTGGATCGCCTTTGGGGTGCCGACACGGCCCAAACCGTGCGGCAAGGGCATGTGGTCGTGGTCGGGGTGGGGGGTGTTGGCTCTTGGGCCGTGGAAGCCCTGGCCCGTTCCGGCGTCGGGCGCCTGACCCTGATCGACCTGGACCATGTGGCCGAATCGAACATCAATCGCCAGATCCATGCTTTGACCTCCACTTTGGGCATGGCCAAAACCCAGGCTTTGCGCGAGCGCATTCAAGACATCAACCCCGATTGTCAAGTTCAGGGCATCGAGGAATGGATCAGCCCTGAAAATTGCGATGATTTATTGGGTGATTTAAGCCACCCGGTGGATGCATTGCTGGATGCTTGTGATCAGGTCAAGGCCAAAGTGGCTTTGGCCCTTTGGGCACAACGCCATCAGGTTTCTTTCATCGGGGTGGGTGCTGCCGGTGGAAAACAGCAGGCGCATCGGGTCGAGGTCTCTGATTTGTCTGCCATCACCCACGACCCGTTGTTGGCTCAGGTGCGACAGCGTTTGCGCAAGGCAGGCGCACCTGCGCCAGGGCGTGCCATGGGTTGGTCCTACGTGCACAGCACCGAGTCGGTACAGCGCCCGGCTCAGGGCGGTGCGGCCAATGACTCCTCGCTCAATTGCAGCGGCTACGGCTCACTGGTGACCGTCACGGCGACCTTTGGATTATGTGCGGCTGGATGGGCGATGACCCAAATGGCTCAAACCCGTGGAAAAACTGAAAAAAACACGCTATAATTTGAGGCTTGGCAAATCACGAGATACCTCGGGGTTTCGCTGGCAAAAAGCCATTGGGACGTTAGCTCAGTTGGTAGAGCAGCGGACTTTTAATCCGTTGGTCGCAGGTTCGAATCCTGCACGTCCTACCACTTTTTATGCTTAGGGTCTGTTTCAGACCTTGTCTTAGATACATCGGGTTTTCAGCGGTACCGATACCCGAACCGATCAGGCGCATGCCTGCTCAGTGCCCAATGTGGCCAGAGGTACATCATGAGGAAAAACCTGGTTCTGCTCAGAGGGGGCGACAAGTCGCTTCATCCCCAGTGGCTCGGACCGGATCGCAGTTGGGACTTGGCGCTCAGCTATTACGGCGATGACCCCGGGCGATTCAAAGACCAATGCGACATCTTGCACCACTTCAAAGGCTCGAAATGGCAAGGCATTGCTGATTTCGTCCGGCTGAACGGGGCACTGATTGCCGGTTACGAATACCTCTGGCTGCCTGACGATGACTTGTGGTGCCAGTGTGCCACCATCAATCAATTTTTTGAGCTGTGCCGCCAATTCGACTTCACCATCGCCCAACCGTCACTCACGACCAATAGTTACTACAGTTGGCCCATCACGCTGACTCAAGCCGACGCCACAGCCCGGGTCACCGATTTTGTAGAGATCATGGCCCCGTGTTTCAAGGTGGCAACTTGGCATTGGTTCAAGGATACTCTGACTGAAAACAGTTCCGGCTTTGGTCTGGAATGGGTCTGGAAAGACATCGCCATTCGACATGATGTGTTCAATTTCGGCATCATAGATGCCACCCCCGTCTTCCATACCCGCCCGGTAGGTTCAGCGGGTCACGGCGGTGGTATGAATCCGATGGATGAACTTCATCAATTATTGAAAAAATTCAACCTCAGCTTCACGCAGCCCGAAACCCTCAAAATCATCGGCAAAGAAATGTGAGCATCTTGGCTCGTGCCCAGGGAGCAATTCGAAGTCGAATCAAGATGGAAGGCGCAAGTATTCATGTGCAAGGGCCAAAGCGTTGCTGATGGCCTGGTGCATATCGAGATAGGCATATTGCCCGCAGCGCCCAATGAATGTCATGTGAGGGGGCACCATTTCCCTGTATTGACGATATCGCTGTAAATTGACCCCACCCAGATCCTTGACGGGATAGTAACGGGCCATCTGATTGTCTTTGTAGTCGCAGGGTTCTTCAAAAGTCAGCGTCGTGTGCGAAGGATGATCACCATGACCGGGAAGCTTTTTCCACTCGGTCACGCGGGTATAGGGTTGGTCGTGCGTGAAATTCACCGTGGCAACCGGCAACGCCGACGGCAAGGGCAGGGTGTGATGGTGGAATTTCACCGATCGGTAAGGCAATTCACCCAGGGAAAAATCAAAATACTCGTCGATGGGCATCGAATTGAACACATGGTCATATTCCCCCTCCATCGACTTCGAAAAAGAGGTGTTCAGCCTGACCTGGATCTGGCCATGGTCGAGCATGCGTTCAAACACGGCGGTATAGCCGTCTTTGGGCATGGCCTGGAATGTGTCATTGGGGAAGTACAGTTCATTCAGGTCGTCGCGCACTGGCACCCTCTGCAGTATGGCCGGGTCCAGTTCTTCCAGCTCCACCCCCCACATTTTTCGGGTGTAGGGCCGAAAAAAAACATCCAGCACACGATCTGGCCCCACCAGGGCCGCCGTTTCCCGATTCACCGGCAAGGTGACATGGCGGCCATCCGACAGCAAGGCCTTGACCCGGTGCTGGTACGGCAGCCAATCGGTGAAGGCCGACAACCACTTCACCACTTTTTCGTTCGAGGTGTGGAACAAATGCGGCCCATAGTGGTGGACCCGGATGCCGTATTCGTTGACCTCGTCATAAGCGTTGCCGGCGATGTGGCCGCGCTGATCGATGATCTCTACCGTGTGCCCGTGTTCGGCCAAAGTTCTGGCCACTGTCGCGCCAGAAAAACCGCAACCCACGATCAAAATTTTTTGTGCTTGTCCCATCCCTCGGCTCCTGCCCGATGCATCCAAGGGCGTCTGCTTTTGACCATCTCAGATGAATGATGGTGCCATCATATTCTGATTTCTGTGTCGGTTGTTAGCCCTGGGCTGCGGCTTCAATCTTCTCGGTCAGCTCCAGCCATCGCTCTTCCAGTTGGCCGATTTGCTCATCCAGGGCCTTGCAGCGTCTGCCCCAATCGGCCATGTCAGCGATCGATGCCGGGTCGTTCGCCTGAGCCAGCAGGGCCTCGCGTTCTGCACTCAACAGGGGCAACTGGGCATCGATCTTGTCCAGCTCTTTGCGCCAGGGCCGGGTTTGCTCGGCCAAAGCCTGGCGCTTTTGGGCCGCCAGTTGTCTTTGTTCTTTGGGGCTGACCCCCTCATTCAATGCATCCACAGTGGCTGTGCCTGAATGGGTCGGGTGTGCCTGGGTTTTCAGTAACTCGCGTTGCCGCTTGGCCTCGTCAAGCAGGTGCCTTTGGTAATCCTCCAGATCGCCGTCAAATGGGCTGACCCCCCCCCGCGAGACCAGCCAGAACTCGTCGCAGACCGAACGCAACAGGGCCCGGTCATGGCTGACCAGCAGCACACTGCCTTCAAATGAATTGAGTGCCACCGCCAGTGCCTCCCGGGTGGCCAGATCCAGGTGGTTGGTCGGCTCATCGAGCAAGAGCAGATTGGGTTTTTGCCAAACCAGCATGGCCAGCACCAAGCGCGCGCGCTCGCCGCCGCTGAGCGTGCCCACCTCCTGGCGCGCCAGCTCATCGGGAAATCTGAACCCGCCCAGAAAGTTGCGCAATTCTTGCTCGCGGGCCTGCGGGCTGACTTGGCGAGCCAGCCGCACCATGTGGGCCAGCGGGGTTTCGGTCAAAGACAACACGTCCAGTTCCTGCTGGGCAAAGTAGCCCACAGCCAGGCCTTTGCCCTCAACCCGCCGACCGTTGATCAGCGGCAGTTGCCCCACCAATGTTTTGACCAACGTGGACTTGCCCTGACCATTGGCCCCCAAAATGCCGATGCGCTGCCCCGGCAACACAGACAATTGAACGCCATTCAAAATGACCGTGGGAGCGCCTTTTTCCGTTTCATAGCCCACGCACGACTCTCGCATCGCCAGCATCGGGTTGGGCATGGCTTCGGGGGGCTTGAATTCAAACTGAAATTCGGCCTGCGCCAGCACCGGGGCCAGTTTTTCCATGCGCTCCAAGGCTTTGACGCGGCTTTGGGCCTGCTTGGCTTTGCTGGCCTTGGCTTTGAAGCGGTCGATGAATTTTTGCAAGTGGGCGATTTTGTCCTGCTGGCGCTCAAAGGCCGACTGTTGCAGGCTTTGCTGTTCCGCCTGCCACTGCTCAAACGCACTGTACGGGCCGTTGTAGCGGGTCAGATGCGCGTCCACAATGGCCAGTGTGACCCGTGTCACTGCATCGAGAAACTCACGGTCATGGCTGATCACAATGAGCGTGCCAGGGTAGCGCTGTAGCCAGCCTTCCAGCCAAATCAGGGCATCCAGGTCCAGGTGGTTGGTGGGTTCGTCCAGCAATAGCAGGTCAGAGGGGCACATCAGCGCACGGGCCAGTTGCAGGCGCATGCGCCAACCCCCTGAGAAACCATTCACGGGCCGATCCAGCGCATTCATCTGAAAGCCCAGGCCCAAAATCAGGCTCTGTGCCCGGGAACGCGCGTCAAAGGCCCCGACGTCGTGCAAGACGGCATGGGCGTCGGCGATTTTTTCGCCATCGCCTGTCGCTTCTGCCTGTGCCAACTGTGCTTGGGCGTCCATCAAACGCTGGTCGCCCGCCAGCACAAAGTCGGTCGCCCCCTGATCGGTTTCGGGCATGTGTTGTTCGACTTCGGCACGTTGCCACTGCGCCGGCACGCCGATCGAACCCCGGTCCTCGTGCAATCGCCCGGCCAGCAAGGCGAATAGGCTGGATTTACCCGCGCCATTGCGCCCCACCAGACCGATTTTTTCACCCGGGTGCAAGGTGACACTGGCCTCACTCAGCAAGACCCGTGCGCCACGGCGCAGTTCTATCCCGTCCAGAACAATCATGCCGCCCCTGACAGATCATCGCGGTGCAGCAACACCACTTGCTCGTCGCCGGCACTGGTGGGCAACCACAGGCCACCCAGCCGGGGGAAGGCGCGCAAAAAATGCCCCATTTCGTGCCCGATCTCCAGCACCAGCGCCCCCTTCGGGTTGAGATGCCTTGCGGCCTGTGCCAGCAAAGGGCGCACAAAATCCATGCCGTCCTCGCCCCCGGCCAGCGCCATCTCGGGCTCGTGCCGAAACTCCGGGGGCAGGGCGCTCATGCTCTGGGCATTGACATAGGGCGGGTTACACACCATCAGGTCATAGGGGCCGTCGGCCACACTCAAGCCATCGCCACACATCAATCGAATTCGATCGCCCAAGTGGTGTCGCTCCACATTGCGTTCGGCCACGGCCAAAGCGTCCATCGATAGGTCGATGCCATCGACACGGGCTTGCGGCCAGGCCATGGCGCACAACACCGCCAGACTGCCATTGCCGGTGCAAAGGTCCAGCACCCGGGCATCGGGCGCAGACAGCAAGTGGTCCAGCCCCCCATCTGCCAGCACCTCGGCAATCAGGCTGCGCGGGATGATGCTGCGCTCATCCACAAAAAACGGCACCCCCTGCAACCAGGCCTCACCGCTGAGGTAGGCCATCGGCAAGCGCGTCTCGATGCGCTTTTGCAAGGTCTGGCGGATGCGCTGCCACTGCGCCTCACTCAAAGGTTGAGCCAGGTCTTGGTCGTCGCTATCCAGGGGCAAACCCAGCGACCACAGCACCAGCCAGGCGGCCTCGTCATGATGACTGAGCGTGCCTTGGCCCAGCGCGACACCCGCCTGCCTGAGTTGCCCGGCCACTTCTTCGATGGCCCCGATGCCGCTCAACGGGTGGCTCATTGGCCGGCATGGCGCTCTTGCAGGCGCTCCAGAATGCGGCGATACATGTTTTTCAAAGGCTCTATATCGGCCACGGTGACATGCTCGTTGATCTTGTGGATGCTGGCGTTGGGTGGGCCCAGCTCAATCACCTGCGGGCAAATTTGGGCGATAAAGCGCCCGTCGCTGGTGCCGCCGGTGGTCGAGAGTTCGGTCTCAATGCCCGCGACATCGCGAATCGCCCCCTGAACCACATCGACAAAGTCACCTTTGGGGGTCAGAAAAGGCATCCCGCCCAGCACCCAGTTCAGCTCGTAATCGACGCCATGGCGATCCAGCACCGAAGTGATGCGCGACTTCAGGCTCTCGACACTGGATTCGGTGCAAAAGCGGAAATTGAAGTCCACCACGCATTCACCTGGAATGATGTTGCCCGCACCGGTTCCGGCGTGGATGTTCGATACCTGCCAGCTGGTCGGGGGAAAGTAGTCGTTGCCTTGGTCCCAGTTGGTGGCCACCCATTCGGCCAGCACTGGGCCCAGGTCATGGACGGGGTTGCGGGCGAGTTGGGGGTAAGCGATGTGCCCCTGTATGCCTTTCACCCGCAGCTTGCCGCTCAAGGTCCCGCGCCGTCCGTTTTTGATCATGTCGCCCGTGCGCTCGACCGAGGTGGGTTCGCCCACGATGCACCAATCCAGTCGCTGTCCCCGGGCCTTCAAGGCCTGGCACACCACAGTGGTGCCATCCACAGCCGGGCCTTCTTCGTCGCTGGTGAGCAAAAAACCGATGGAGAAGGCAGGCTTTGCACAAGCGGCCAGAAATTCCTCCGCGGCCACCACCATGGCGGCGATCGAGGTTTTCATGTCGCTGGCGCCTCGGCCAAATAGCTTGCCGTCGCGGTGCGTCGGGGTAAAGGGGTCGCTGGCCCACTGCTCCATCGGGCCTGTGGGCACGACATCGGTGTGCCCGGCAAACACCAGGGTCGGGGCCCCGGGCACATCCCGCAAAGACCACAGATTACTGACCCTGAAGGTGTCTGGCCCGCTGTCCAAGCGCTCGTTGACAAAACCGGCAGCGGCCAGGCGCTGTCCCAACAGCTCCAGACAGCCCGCATCGTCTGGGGTGACCGAGGGGCGGGCGATCAGGGCTTCGGTCAGTGACAGGGCGCTGGACATGGCCGTCAATCCCGCAGCAAGTCGTTCAAACTGGTTTTGGCGCGGGTCTGGGCGTCGACACGCTTGACGATGACGGCACAGTACAGGCTGTATTTGCCGTCGGCGCTGGGCAGATTGCCCGAAACCACCACCGAACCGGCGGGCACTCGGCCATAACTGACCTGACCGGTGGCACGGTCATAAATCTTGGTGCTTTGGCCGATATAGACCCCCATCGAGATCACCGAGTTTTCTTCAATGATGACGCCTTCAACAATTTCCGAGCGGGCGCCAATGAAGCAGTTGTCCTCAATGATGGTGGGGTTGGCTTGCAGGGGTTCGAGCACCCCGCCGATGCCCACGCCACCCGACAGGTGGACGTTTTTACCGATTTGAGCGCATGAGCCGACGGTGGCCCAGGTATCGACCATGGTGCCTTCATCGACATAGGCGCCAATATTGACATAGCTGGGCATCAGGATCGCGCCCTTGGCGATATAGCTGCCGCGGCGGGCCACTGCCGGGGGCACCACGCGAACGCCGCTTTTTTTCATCTCGTCGGCATCGAGATGGGCAAACTTGGTTTGCACCTTGTCATAAAAGCCCAGGTCACCGGCCTTGACGACCTCGTTGTCTTTCAGGCGAAAACTCAGCAACACGGCCTTTTTGATCCACTGGTGGGTGTCCCACTGGCCGACGCCAGTGCGTGTGGCCACCCGCAGGCGTCCGCCGTTGAGTTCGGCAATCACATGCTCCACGGCTTCGAGCACCTCCATCGGGGCAGCCCCGGGGGCGAGCTGGGCGCGTTGTTCCCAGGCATTGTTGATGATGGTTTCCAGTTGTTGGCTCATGAGGGGCTCTTGGGGAAAGATTGAACAAATTGAACGATGCGCTGGGCGGCCTCTAAACATTCATCGGTCTCGGCCACCAGGGCCATGCGCACACGGCCACGGCCGGGGTTGTGCCCCATGGACTCGCGCGCCAGATAGCTGCCAGGCAATACAGTCACATTGTATTGGGCATACAAATCCCGTGCGAAGGCGGTGTCATCCCCTCCCGGCACGGCGGCCCAAAGGTAAAAGCCGGCATCGGGCAAGCGCACATCCAGCACCTCTTGCAAAACAGGCGTGACCTGGGCAAATTTTTCACGGTACAGGGCGCGGTTATCAATCACATGCTGCTCATCCCCCCAGGCCGCCACGCTGGCCGCCTGGACCATGCCGCTCATGGCGCTGCCATGGTAGGTGCGGTAGAGCAAAAAAGGCTTGATGAGCTGGGCGTCACCGGCCACAAAACCGCTGCGCATGCCCGGCACATTGCTGCGTTTGGACAGCGAGGTGAACGAGATCAAACGCCGGAAATCCGAACGCCCCAATCGGGCCGCAGCCTCCAAGCCGCCCAATGGCGGCTCATCACGAAAATAGATTTCGCTATAGCACTCGTCGGAGGCGATGACAAAACCATACCGGTCGCTCAGCTCAAACAGCTTTTGCCACTCGGACAAGGGCATGACCGCCCCGGTCGGATTGCCCGGCGAACACACAAACACCAGTTGGGTTCGCTGCCAGACCTCCGGCGCAACCCGATCCCAGTCGATGGCGAAATTGCGCTCGGGCACGCTGGGGGCATAAAACGTGTCGGCGCCGGCCAGCAAAGCCGCACCTTCATAAATTTGGTAGAAAGGGTTGGGCGATATCACCACAGGCCTCAAACCGGCGGCATCGGGTTTGGGGTCGATCACGGTTTGCACCAAGGCAAAAAGCGCTTCCCGCGAGCCATTCACAGGCAGGATTTGAGTCGCCGGGTCCACACCCAGCCCATAGCGGCGTTGCAGCCAGTTGGCGCAGGCCTGGCGCAGGGCCGGATCACCCGCAGTGGGGGGGTAGGCCGCCAGCGCCGGAAAAGCCCCCATCAGCGCCTCTTTCACAAACAAAGGGGTGGCATGGCGGGGTTCGCCGATGCCCAAACTGATGGGGCGATAGGCCGGGTTGGGCTGCACACCGGCAAAAAGTTGACGCAGCCGCTCAAAGGGGTAGGGCTGCAGGCGGGAAAGCAAAGGGTTCATGCGGTTATTATCCATGCTGTGAGTCACTCATCCCACCTCTTAGACCTTCAGCGCTTGGCCGATTACGCCCTCGAGCCCGACGAACTTCTGCCCTTGGTTCAAACCCTCGAATCAGATTTGTCGCTTGCCTTGACAGATCTTCAGCGTCTGCTCTCGGACCCACCCGATGGCGACACCTTGCATCACCGATTGCATGCCATCAAGGGCTTGGCGGGCATGTTTGCCACCTCCCATCTTCATTTGGCCATCACTGAAGCCGACGAGGCTTGTCGGCATGGTCAGGTGGAAAAAGGCTTGGGCTTGGCCCTTCACCTCAGCCAGTCCCTGCAGCAGTGGTTGGGGGAGGTCCGGGCATGGCTTCGCAGTTATAGTTAGTCTTGTACGTGGCCATCCATGGCATCAGACACGTCAAAAAAATAAATCTTTGGTATTCATTGAAGGATTGCCGGTGCGTCTCAGTTCGATCAAGCTCTCAGGCTTCAAATCATTTGCCGAACCCACCAACTTCATGCTCCCTGGCCAACTGGTGGGTGTGGTGGGGCCGAATGGTTGCGGCAAGTCCAACATCATGGATGCGGTGCGTTGGGTATTGGGCGAAAGCCGCGCCAGTGAGTTGCGTGGCGAGTCCATGCAGGATGTCATCTTCAATGGCACCAACACCCGCAAACCGGCCAGCCGCTCCAGCGTGGAACTCGTGTTCGACAACGCCGATCATCGGGCCGGAGGCCAGTGGAGCCAATACGCCGAAATCGCGGTCAAACGGGTTTTGACCCGCGATGGCACCAGCAGTTATTACATCAATAACCAGCCGGTGCGGCGGCGTGATGTGCAAGATGTATTTTTGGGCACCGGCCTGGGGCCACGCGCCTACGCCATCATCGGCCAAGGCACCATCAGTCGCATCATCGAGTCCAAACCCGAAGAATTGCGCCTGTTCCTCGAAGAAGCTGCCGGGGTATCCAAGTACAAAGAGCGTCGACGCGAAACCGAGAATCGACTCTCAGACACCCGTGAGAACCTCACCCGGGTCGAGGATATTTTGCGCGAACTCAATGCCAATCTCGAGAAGCTTGAAAAGCAGGCCGAGGTGGCGCATCACTACCATGCCTTGCACAAACAGGTGCAACTCAAGCAGCAGCAGTTGTGGTTTCTGAAACGCCAGGAAGCCGAGACCGACCAAGTGGCACTGGCCGCTCAGGCGGAACAAGCCGCCACCGATCTGGAAGGGCGCATCGCAGAGTTGCGGCGCATTGAGTCTGAATTGGAAACCATCCGCCAGGCCCATTACGCGGCGGGCGACCAGGTCAATCAGGCCCAGGGCCAGATGTACGAGGCCAACGCCGAAGTGGGTCGCCTCGAAGCAGAAATCCGATATGTGGTCGATGGGCGTCAAAGGGCCCAAGACCGCTTGGCGCAAATGGACGCACAGCGCCAGATGTGGCAAGGGCATTTGTCCGGCAGCGAAACAGAGCTGGCGGAGCTGACCGTGCAAGCCGAGCAGCTGGCCGAACAGCAGGCCCTCATGGAGGCCCGTCAGGAGGAAGCGCAACAACAGCTCCCCCAATTGGAAGAGGCGCTCACGCAAGCCCAGCACAAAGCCAACACGCAACGCAGTGCGGTCCAGGAAGTGCAGCAGCAAATCCAGGTGCTGGCGGCAGAACAACGCGCCATCGGCGAGCAGTCCGGCCTCTTGGCCTCGCGCAAGGAGCGCTTGCTCGCAGATCGCCAGGCCCTGCAGTCCCCGGACGATGAAAAACTGGGGCAATTGCAATCGCAATGGGACTTGGCCCGCCAACAAAGCGACGCGGCCACCCAAACCTGGCAAGGCCTGGAAACCCAGGTGCCTCAGCTCGACGAACAGCGCCGCCTGGCACAAGACCACCTGAATCAGGAAAGTGCGCGCCAATCCGATTTATCGGCTCGCCTCGAAGCCCTGCAAGCCTTGCAAGACAAGCTCAAGGTCGACGGGAAATTGCAGCCCTGGCTGCAAAAGCACGGACTCGATGGCCTGCCTGCACTCTGGAGCAAGGTGCATATCCAGACCGGTTGGGAAAACGCCCTGGAATCCGCTTTGCGCGAAAGGCTGCATGCCCTTGAAGTCAGCCGTCTGGAAACCATTCAATCATTGGGACAAGACGCCCCTCCGGCCAAACTGTCCTTTTACACCCTGCCCAGCGCCGTGGCGCCCCAACCCGGCCATGCCCTGCCCAAACTGGCCGATCTGCTTCAGGTTGGCGATGCCGGGCTCTCGGGCATGTTGCATGAATGGCTCAGTGGGTGCTACACCGCCACCGATCTGGGCGCGGCGCTGGCACAACAAAAAACCTTGCAACCCACTGAGGTCATCTATACCGCCCAAGGCCACGCCGTCAGCCGCCATGGCTTGCATTTTTATGCCCAGGACAACGAGCGTGCCGGCATGCTGGCACGGGCCCAGGAGATTGAAAACCTCGAAAAACAGGTGCGAGCCCAGTCGCTCATCCACGAAGAAGCCAGACTGGGTTTGGCCCGCGCCGAGAGCGCGTATGCCCAAGCCAATCAGCAGCTGCAAAACGCCCGCCGAGATGCCCAACAACTGCAGGCCCAGGCGCACGAACTGGAGTTGGAATTCAATCGCTTGACCCAGTGGGCCGAACAAACACGCCAGAGGGCCCATTTGTTAGACACCGACTTGGCCGAAGTTCAAACCCAATTGGACGCTTTGCAAGACCGGCGCCTGGCGGCTGAGGCCAGCTTCGAGTCGCTGGACATGCAGCTGGCCGACAGCCAGGAACGCCACGCCCAACTCGATGAGCAAGCGATGGATGCACAGCGCCGATTGGACGATGGCCGCGAACAGGTGCGCGCTCTTGAGCGGGAGGCCCAGGAGGCTGACTTTGCCCGCCGATCACAAGCCGCCCGTGAATCTGAATTGCGCCGCACTGCCGAAACCGCCCAACAGCAATTGGCTGGGATGACCGACGAAGAGCAGCGCCTGCGCGAAGAGTTAGAGCGGCTCAGTGACGCGGCCGCTCAAGCCGGCTTGCAGGCGGCTTTGGCCCTGAAGTCTGAACGCGAGAAGTCTTTGGCCGCAAGACGCAATGAATACGAGGACCTGACCGCCAAATTGAGGGCCAGCGATGAACGCCGCCTCGTCATCGAGCGCGAGTTAGAGCCCATGCGCCAGCGCATCACAGAATTGCAACTCAAAGAACAGGCGGCGCGCTTGGGCTTGGAGCAATACGACCAGTTCCTGCGCGATGCCCAGGCCGATTTGGCCGAATTGGCCCAAGGCATCGCCGAGCAAGGCGTCAAGTTGACAGGCTTGCAGTCTGAAATCGACCGCATCCAGCGCGAAATCACCGCCTTGGGCGCGGTCAACCTGGCCGCCCTCGATGAACTGGCCAGCGCGCGCGAACGCAAGACCTTCCTCGACGCCCAAATGGCCGACTTGACCGAAGCCATGCATACGCTGGAAGACGCCATCCATAAAATCGATGCCGAAACCCGAGACTTGCTGGGGCACACCTTCAGCACGGTGAACGAGCATTTTGGCAAGATGTTCCCCGAATTGTTCGGCGGCGGCCAGGCCAAGCTGGTCATGACGGGGGAGGAAATCCTCGACTCGGGGGTGCAGGTCATGGCCCAGCCTCCGGGCAAGAAGAATCAAACCATACACCTGCTGTCGGGCGGCGAAAAAGCACTCACCGCCATTGCTTTGGTGTTTGCGATTTTTCAGCTCAATCCAGCCCCCTTCTGCCTCTTGGACGAGGTGGACGCACCCCTCGATGACGCCAACACCGAACGCTATTCAAAGTTGGTCAGCCGCATGGCCGCCGAAACCCAGTTCTTGTTCATTTCTCACAACAAAATTGCCATGGAGATGGCTGAGCAATTGATCGGTGTGACCATGCAAGAGCAGGGCGTCTCCAGAATTGTGGCGGTCGACATGGAGTCGGCTGTCTCGCTGGCCGAGAGCAACTGACACACGAAGGGATGTCACCATGAGCACGTTGCAAGTCGCTTTGGCCATCGCAGGCGGTGTGGTGCTGGCCGGCCTGGTGGCCCACAGCGCCTGGTCCTCGCGTAAAAACACCCCCCGCCAGGCCGAGCCTGTCCCAACGCCCGAGCCCCGTGAACCCGGTTTCGAGCCGGTCTCCGAGACCCAGGCACAAACCCAGGCAGTGGCGCACGAGGACGAGCCTTTCGAAATGCCCTCGCTGGTCATGTCGGTGGGCAAGTCTCCGGTACAAGATGCCCTCATTGATGTGCTGACCCTCATCGAGCTGGAAGCCCCGGCGAGCGGCGATGCCGCACTCGCGGCCATGCCCGCCACCCGCCGTGTGGGCACCAAACTCTTCACCATGGAAGGTTTGCACGCCGAAACCGGCGAATGGGAGCAGTTGCGAACTGGCCAGCGTTACAGCGCGTTTCAAGCCGGATTACAGCTGGCCAACCGGATGGGGCCTCTCAATGAGATCGAATTCTCCGAGTATGTGGTCAAGACCCAAGCCTTTGCCGATGCCGTCGATGGCACCCCCGAGTTCCCCGAGATGTTGCAGGAAGTGGCGCGTGGCCGCGAGCTCGACCAATTCGCCACCCAGCACGATGCCCAGCTGAGTTTCACCATTCGCGCCCGCGATCTGCCATGGAGCCCGGGCTTTGTGCAACAAAACGCCGCTCGACTGGGTTTTGTGCCGGGTGTGATCCCGGGCCGCATGGTGATCGCGGCGCCCGAGGTCGGCTTGCCTCCCATACTGGGGCTCAGCTACGACCCGCAGGCGGCGCTGGCCGATGACCCGACACAGGCCGCCATTCGCAAGGTGGTGCTGGCCCTCGATGTGCCCCAGGTGGACCGCCAGCAGGAACCCTTCCCGCGCATGTGCCATGTCGCCAACGAGTTGGCACGGGCCATGGATGGGCACATCACCGACGACGACGGCAAACCGCTCTCAGAGCCCGCCTTGCAATCCATCGCGCAGGCCTTGCAACAGCTCTACGACACCCTGGACGCACGCGATCTGTCTGCGGGCAGCCCGCAGGCGCGCAGACTGTTCAGTTGACCCCCAAGCCCATGAGCACCCCCGATCTTTTTGGTGCCACCGAGGCCACCGATCCGGCCATCCGGGCCGAGCAATTGCGCCGCACCTTAGAGTCGCATGCCCACCGCTACTATGTCCTTGACGAACCCAGCATCCCCGATGCCGAATACGACCGTCTGATGACCGAGTTGCAGGCGCTGGAGGCCCAGCACCCCGAATTGCGCCGCAGCGACTCGCCCACGCTCAGGGTGGGCGGCAAGCCCCTGCCGGCCTTTTCCCATGTGCGACATGCCCGCCCCATGCTCAGCATTCGCACCGAAACCGACACCACCCCCCAAGGGGCCATCGCCTTTGACGAGCGCATCCGAAAAGAGCTGGGTCTGGCCGAGTCCGACCCGCCGGTGGAATATGTGGCCGAACTCAAATTTGACGGTTTGGCCATGAGCCTGCGCTATGAACAAGGGCTCTTGGTGCAGGCCGCGACCCGGGGCGATGGCGAAGTGGGCGAAGAAGTCACCGACAACATCAAGACCATCGGGGCCATCCCCCTGCGATTGCGGGAGGCGGTTCGACCAGCCCCGGCGGTGCTGGAGGTGCGCGGCGAGGTCTACATGCGACGCGACGATTTCGAGGCGCTCAATGAGCGCCAGCGCCTGCGCATTGCTGCAGGGCAAAAGAATGAAAAAACGTTCGTCAACCCGCGCAATGCCGCCGCCGGTGCCGTCCGCCAACTCGACTCGGGCATCGCCGCACAACGGCCCTTGCGGTTTTTTGCCTATGGCTTAGGCGAGGTGGTAGACACCCCTGGCTCATCGCTGAATTGGCAAACCCATCATGAGGTATTGATGGCCCTGCGCGACTGGGGGCTGCCGGTGGCGACTCAGGCCGAGGTGGTGCGAGGGTCACAGGGCTTGGCCGATTTTCATCGCCGCATGGGCGAACAACGTGACGCCTTGCCCTTTGACATCGATGGCGTCGTCTACAAATTGAACTCACTGGCGCACCAGGCGCAGCTGGGGTTTTTGACCCGGGAGCCGCGTTGGGCGGTGGCGCACAAATACCCGGCCCAGGAACAGATGACGCAAGTCGTGGCCATCGACATCCAGGTGGGCCGCACCGGTAAACTCACCCCCGTGGCCAAACTCAGCCCCATCTTTGTCGGCGGCGTCACAGTCACCAACGCCACATTGCACAACGAAGAAGAGGCCCGGCGCAAAGACGTGCGCGAGGGCGATACCGTGGTGGTTCGACGGGCAGGCGATGTGATCCCTGAAGTCGTCTCGGTGGTCATGGCACAACGCGGCCCCGAAGTGGCCAGCGAGCCTTTTGACCTCTACCGTCGCCTGGCGGGCCGATGCCCGGTGTGCCAAAGCGAAATCGTGCGCGAAGAGGGGGAAGTGGATTGGCGTTGCAGCGGTGGTTTGTTTTGCCCGGCGCAACGCAAGCAAGCCATCTTGCATTTCGCCCAGCGCCGCGCATTGGACATCGAAGACCTGGGTGACAAGCTGGTCGATCAGTTGGTCGACGGCGGCATCGTCAAAACCTTGCCTGACCTTTATCGCCTGGGCTTGGTCCATTTACTGGCGCTGGATCGCATGGCCGACAAATCGGCTCACAATGTGATGCGCAGCCTGGAGAAATCCAAGGCCACGACTTTGGCGCGCTTTTTGTTTGGCTTGGGCATCCGCCATGTGGGCGAGGCCACGGCCCGCGACCTGGCACGCCACTTCGGCTCCATCGAGGCCATCATGGCGGCCGATGTAGACCAGCTGATGCAGGTGCCCGATGTGGGGCCGGTGGTGGCCCACAGTTTGCGCCAGTTTTTTGGCCAGCCGCACCATGTCGAGGTGGTCGAGCAGCTGCGGGCCTGCGGTGTGCACTGGAGCGACCATGCGCCCAGCGATCAAGCCCAGTTGCCGCTGGCGGGCAAAACCTATGTGCTCACTGGCACCTTGCCCACGCTATCGCGCGAGCAGGCCAAAGAGATGCTGGAAGCGGCCGGGGCCAAGGTGGCGGGCAGCGTCAGCAAAAAAACCACTGCGGTGATCGCGGGCGAGGAAGCCGGCAGCAAATTGGAGAAGGCGCAAAGCCTGGGGGTGCCTGTGCTCGATGAAGCTGCTTTATTGGCTTTGCTGGGTCAAGGCCCGGCAGGTTAAGGAAGATCTGCAAAACTCGCTGCTTCATCCATTCAGGGCCTGCATCAACTCAGTCTCGATCTCGATCTGACGGCGGTTTTGTTGCAAGTCAGGGCCATCGACCAAAAACGTGTCCTCGACCCTTTCGCCCAGCGTGCTGATCTTGGCCAATTTCAGGTTGATGTGGTTGCGCGCCAGCACCTGCGCGATGTTGTAGAGCAAGCCGGTTCGATCGCTGGCCGAGACACTGAGCAGCCAATGCTGGGCCTTCTCGTCAGGTTGCAGACTGACCCGGGGCGTGACCGGAAAACTCTTGACCCGGCGTGACACCCGGCCCCGGCTGGGCGGTGGCAATGGGCCGGCGCGCTCAAGCGTCTGGGTCAGCCCCGACTCCACCATGGTGATCAGCTCGCGATAGTGCTCGGTCAGATTGGTGGCGATCAGCTGAAAGGTGTCCAGGGCGTAGCCATTGCGGGCGGTGTGGACACGGGCATCCAGAATACTGAAGCCGGCCTGGTCAAAGTAGCCACAGATGCGGGCGAACAAATCGGCCTGATCGGGGGTGTAGACCATCACCTCCAGCCCCTCGCCCCAAGGGGACATGCGGGCCCGAACCAGAGTGCCCGGCTCGGCGCCACGCTGCTGCGCATCGGCCATCAGGCGCGAGGCATGGCGGGTGTGCCAGGCGATGTCGGCGGCCTCGTGCCGCATGAAATAACCCACGTCCAGCGTGTCCCAAAAGGCAATGTGGGCCTGATGGGGCAAGGCCAATCTGGCCAACTCGGTCAGCGCCTCGCGTTGGCGCGCTTCCACCAGGGCATCGGCATCCGGGGCTCGGCCACCCAGGGCACGCAGGGTCGCACGATACAAGTCTTCAAGCAGTTTGCCTTTCCAGGCGTTCCAGACCTTGGGGCTGGTGCCCCGAATGTCGGCCACGGTCAGCAGATACAGGGCGGTCAGGCGTCGCTCATGCCCGACCTTGCGGGAAAATTCTGCGATCACATCCGGGTCGCTCAAATCCTGCTTTTGCGCCACATGGCTCATGGTCAGGTGCTCGCCGACCAAAAACTCGATCAATTCGGCGTCTTCTGCACCTATGCCATGCTGACGGCAAAAGGTGCGCACCTCGGACCGCCCCAATTGCGAGTGGTCGCCACCGCGCCCTTTGGCGATGTCATGAAAAAGGGCCGCCACATACAACACCCAGGGCTTGTCCCAGCCCCCTGCCAGTTGCGAACAAAAAGGGTATTCATGGGCATGCTCAGGCATGAAAAACCGCCGCACATTGCGCAACACCATCAGGATGTGCTGATCGACGGTATAGACATGGAACAAGTCATGCTGCATTTGGCCGACGATGCGACGAAACACCCACAAATAGCGGCCCAGCACCGAGGTTTGGTTCATCAGCCGCAGGGTGCGGGTGATGCCTTGGGGGTTTTGCAAAATGCGCAAAAACAAGGCCCGGTTGGCGGGATCGCGTTGAAACCGCTCGTCCATGACGCCCCGGGCGTTATAGAGTGCGCGCAGGGTGCGCGCCGACAAGCTGCGCAAGCCCGTGGTCTGAAACAGCCAGAAGGTCTCCAAAATGGCTTGCGGCTGACGGAAATACGTTTGCTCGTCCAGCAGGTCCAATTGGTTGTCTCGCTGCTGAAACCGTTCATTGATCGGTTGCAGCGTCACGGCTTCGTCACGCCGCAAATAAGCCTGAATATTGAGCAAGACCAGTTGGTTGAGTTGTGCCACGGCCTTGGCGGCCCAGTAATAGCCACGCATCAAGCGCTCCGAGCCATGCCGCGCATGAAATTGCCCGTCCTGGCCCACACCCATGCCCAGGTCTTTCGCGACCTGGGCTTGCAGATCGAACACCAGTCGGTCCTCGCGCCGCCCGGCAGCCAGGTGCAACCTGATGCGAATGCGTGAGATCAGCGCCTCGTTGCGTTTGAGCTGGCGCAATTCGTGGGCCGTGATCAGGCCATGGTCGGCCAGTCCGTCCCAGGAGTCGCCCAAGCGGGCCGCCTTGGCCACCCACAGCAGAATTTGCAAATCGCGCAAGCCGCCTGGCGATTCTTTGCAGTTGGGCTCCAAAGAGTAGGGGGTGTTTTCAAATTTGGTGTGCCGCTGGTTCATCTCCAGCGTCTTGGCCAGGTAAAACGCCTGTGCGTCCATGGCCTGTGCGTATCGGGTTTGAAAGGCCTGCGCCAGCTCGGCGCTGCCTGCCAGTTGGCGGGCTTCGAGCAAAGAGGTCTGAACGGTGATGTCCTGGGCCGATTCATGCAGACACTCGTCCAGCGTGCGCACGCTCGAACCGATCTCCAGGCCGGTGTCCCAGCACAGGCCGATGAATTGCTCAACCCTCTGCCGCAGCGGCTCGTCTTGCGCCAGTTCGCAGCCATTGGGCAAGAGCACCAGCACGTCCACGTCCGAGTGCGGAAACAATTCGCCCCGGCCATAGCCACCCACCGCCAACAGGGCCAAAGGGTTGCCCAGGCCGCTGCGCTGCCAAAGTTCAATGATGGCCTGATCGGTCAGGCGGCAGAGCTTTTGCAGGCTGCCCCTGACCACTCGGGCAGAGCTCGACACGGTCTGCCCATCTATGGCGCACAGCAGTTCTTTTTTGCGAAGCCGAAAGGTCTGCTCGGTCGGCATGGGGCCACTCAGCAAGCCGTGGTGGTGACAAAGGCCGGCAGGGCCGGGCTGGCTGCGCTCAGGGTCAGGACTTCATAGCCTGTCTCCGTCACCAGCACGGTGTGCTCCCACTGGGCAGAGAGCGAATGGTCACGGGTGACGATGGTCCAGCCGTCGCCCAACTCCTTGATGTCGCGACGCCCCGCATTGATCATGGGCTCGATGGTGAAGATCATGCCGGGCACCAAGGCATCGAGTGTGCCCGGGCGGCCATAGTGCAGCACCTGAGGCTCTTCGTGAAAGCCGCGCCCGATGCCATGGCCACAAAACTCGCGCACGATTGAATAGCCATGGCCTTCGGCAAATTTCTGGATTGCCCAGCCGATGTCACCCAAATGGGCCCCCGGTTTGACCTGCAAAATACCGTGCCACATCGCTTCAAAGGTGACCTGACAAAGGCGTTTGGCGGCGATCGAGGCCTCGCCCACCACAAACATGCGGCTGGTGTCACCGTGCCAGCCGTCTTTGATGACCGTGATGTCGACGTTGACGATGTCGCCTTTTTTCAGCGCCTTGTCACTCGGTATGCCATGGCAGACCTGATGGTTGATGGAGGTGCAGATCGACTTGGGGTAGGGCTTGTAGCCGTTGGGGGCGTAGTTCAGCGGGGCCGGGATGGTGTGCTGCACATTCACCATGTAATCATGGGCCAAGCGGTCGATCTCATTGGTGGTGATGCCGGGTTTGATGAGGGGTGCGAGGTAATCCAGCACTTCCGCGGCGAGCCGGCCCGCCACTCTCATGCCGGCGATGCCTTGGGCGTCTTTGAGTTCGATGGTCATGACCTAGATTATCCCCGATGTATACAGGCCGCGAGGGGCGTTCCATTAGAATTCCCCAGTGACCTCCCAACATACCCTGATCGAGGGGGCCAGCGCCCTCAGCCCGTTTCGGGCCCAACAGCTTTTGACCCGCCTGCAAGCAGAACACGCCGCCGTTTCTGGGGTATCGGGTCGCCATTTGTATCTGGTCGATTGGCGTCAAGCGCCCACGACAGAGCAAATGGGCCACATGACGAAACTGCTCAACCAGGGGGCCGACATGCCCGTGGAAGCCCCGGCTGACGCCGTCTGGTGGGTCTCTCCGCGCTTGGGCACCTTGTCTCCCTGGGCCTCCAAGGCCACCGACATCGCCCGCAACTGTGGCTTGCCCGTACAGCGGGTCGAGCGGGCCACCGAGTACCGGCTCAAACTCAAGGGCGCAAGACCTGACCCTGCACTCAACCAGCGCCTGGCCACCGTATTGCACGATCGCATGACCGAATCGGTGCTGGACCGCCGCGATGCCCTGTGGCAGCTTTTTGTGCCCCGTCAGGCCGAGCCCATGGCTCGGGTGGATGTGCTGGGCCTGGGTCGCCAGGCCTTGACAAAGGCCAATGAACAATGGGGGCTGGCACTGGCCGAAGACGAAATCGACTATTTGCTGGAAGCCTTTGGGCAACTGAAGCGCAACCCGACCGATGTCGAGCTGATGATGTTTGCCCAGGCCAACAGCGAGCACTGTCGACACAAAATCTTCAACGCCCAGTTCACCATCGATGGCGAGGCACAGACGCATACCTTGTTTGGCATGATTCGGCACACCCATCAGGTGACGCCCCAGCACACCGTGGTGGCCTATGCCGACAACGCGTCCATCATGAACGGTCACACGCTGGAGCGTTGGGTGGCCCGTCCGGGAGAACTGGGTGCCCCCTATGTGGCCGAGCAAGCCCAACACCATATCTTGATGAAGGTGGAAACCCACAACCACCCGACCGCGATCTCGCCCCATCCTGGTGCATCCACCGGCGCTGGTGGCGAGATTCGTGACGAAGGGGCAACGGGTCGGGGCTCCAAACCCAAGGCGGGTTTGACCGGTTTCACGGTTTCGCGGCTATGGGGAGGCCTCAGCGATCAGCCCGGCGGCAAGCCCGGCCACATGGCGAGCCCGCTGGAGATCATGTTGGAAGGACCTCTGGGCGGGGCCGCTTTCAACAACGAGTTCGGGCGCCCCAATCTATGCGGTTATTTCCGCGAATACGAGCAACAGGTCGATGGCGTCCAACTCGGTTACCACAAACCCATCATGATCGCGGGCGGTCTGGGGCAAATTGACGCCAGCCAAACCAAAAAGCTCGATTTGCCTGCAGGCTCATTGCTGATCCAGCTGGGCGGCCCGGGCATGCGCATCGGCATGGGCGGGGGTGCGGCCAGTTCACTGGCTGGTGGTGCCAATGCGGCCGAGCTCGATTTTGACTCGGTGCAGCGCGGCAACCCGGAAATCGAGCGACGCGCACAAGAGGTCATCAACCATTGCTGGGGCCTGGGCGAGCGCAACCCCATCCGGGCCATCCACGACGTGGGGGCAGGGGGCTTGTCCAATGCCTTCCCCGAGCTGGTCAACGACGCCGGCATGGGCGCGCATTTCAATTTGCGCCTGGTGCCGCAGGAAGAAACCGGCATGGCCCCGAAAGAAATCTGGTGCAACGAAAGCCAGGAACGCTATGTACTGGCCATAGCCCCGCAAGATCTGGACGTGTTTCGCAACTTGTGTGAACGCGAGCGTTGCCCATACGCCGTGGTGGGGGTGGTCACGCCCGAGCGGCGACTGTGGCTGGAGGACCCCGGCCAGGACACCCCGGTCGACATGCCCATGGAGGTTTTGCTGGGCAAACCGCCCCGCATGCACCGCCAGGTCCAGACCTTGGCAAGACCCGCCCGAGCCATCGACCTCACCGGGGTCGATCTGACCCAAGCGGTGACGGGGGTGCTCAGCCACCCCACGGTGGCCTCCAAACGGTTTTTGATCACCATCGGGGACCGCACAGTCGGTGGCTTGACCCATCGCGACCAAATGGTGGGCCCTTGGCAAGTGCCGGTGGCCGATGTGGCCGTCACCCTGGCCGACTTCCGGGGCTTTGCAGGCGAGGCCATGGCCATGGGTGAGCGCACCCCGCTGGCCGCCATCGACGCACCGGCCAGTGGACGCATGGCTGTGGCCGAATGCATCACCAATTTGCTGGCCGCCCCCATCGATTTGGGGCGGGTCAAGTTGTCGGCCAACTGGATGGCCGCTTGTGGTGAGCCCGGTGAAGACGCGGCCTTGTTCCAGACCGTCCGGGCAGTGGGGCTCGAGTTATGCCCGCAACTGGGCATCTCCATCCCGGTCGGCAAAGACAGCCTCTCCATGCGCACCCAATGGCAGTCCGAGGGACAGGCGCAACGGGTCACCTCGCCCGTGAGCCTGATCGTCAGCGGTTTTGTCAGCATGGCCGACGTGCGCGGCACCTGGACACCGCAACTCAATGCCACCGAGGCCGACACCACCCTCATACTGATCGATTTGGGACAGGGGCAAGCCCGCATGGGCGGCAGCATCCTTGAGCAGTGGCTCAACACCCAGGGCCGCCACAGCCATGACCGCGTCCCTGACCTCGATGACCCGTCCTGCCTCACCCGCTTGGCCGAAGCTTTGGCCGTTTTGCGCCGTCAGGGTTTGGTCTTGGCTTATCACGACCGCAGCGATGGCGGGCTTTTTGCCACGGTGGCCGAAATGGCATTTGCCGGTCATGTGGGTGTGGCCCTGACCATCGACATGCTGGTCACGCAAGGCGATGGCATCAGCGACAGCCGGGCAGACCATGGCGACAGCAAAAACTGGGCTTCGCAGATCGGTGGGCGACGCGACGACCTCAGCCTGAGGGCCTTGTTCAACGAAGAATTGGGGGTGGTGATCCAGGTCCGCACCGCAGACCGCGACGAGGTCATGCGCGTCTTGCGCCTGCACGGCTTGTCCAGGCACAGCCACTGCATAGGCAAAACACGCCCCATGTCCTCCACCCTCGACGATGGAAAAGGGCGGATCAGCATTTGGCGTGATGCCAAAGAGATTTTTTCCGCCTCTTTGCGAGATTTGCACCAGGTCTGGGACAGCGTCAGTTGGAACATCTGCCGTTTGCGTGACAACCCGCAGTGTGCCGACAGCGAGCACGATGCGGTGGGTCGCCCCGAAGACCCGGGTTTACAACAAAGCCCCAGCTTTGACCCGCAAGAAGATGTGGCGGCCCCCTTTGTTCATCTGGCACGCCCCAAAGTGGCGGTTTTGCGCGAACAAGGGGTCAATTCGCACCTTGAGATGGCCTATGCCTTCCATCTGGCGGGTTTTGAACCCCATGACGTCCACATGAGCGATTTGCAGTCAGGCCGCATCCACCTCTCACACTTCCAGGGGTTGGTCGCCTGTGGCGGTTTCAGCTACGGCGACACTTTGGGCGCCGGTGTGGGTTGGGCCCGCAGCATCACCTTCCATGCCGCTTTACGCGAGCAGTTTGAAGGCTTTTTTGGACGGGGCGACACATTTGCCTTGGGGGTGTGCAATGGTTGTCAGATGTTTGCCGAACTGGCGACCATCATCCCGGGGGCCCAGGCTTGGCCCCGCTTCACCACCAATCTCAGCGAACGCTTTGAGTCCCGCTTGTCACAAGTAGAGGTGCTCGACTCGCCCAGCCTGTTTTTTCAGGGCATGGCCGGCAGCATCCTGCCGATTGCGGTGGCCCATGGGGAAGGACACGCCAATTTCCAGCATCAGGGCGACCCGGATCAGGTGTTGGCGGCCATGCGTTTTGTCAACACTTCGGGGCAAGCCACCGAGCAATACCCGGCCAATCCCAACGGCAGCCCCGGCGGGCTCACGGCAGTGACCACCGCCGACGGACGCTTCACTGCCATGATGCCGCACCCTGAGCGGGTGTTCAGGCACATTCAAATGAGCTGGACATCGGGTGCCCTCGACCAGCACAGCCCGTGGTTGCGCCTATGGCGCAACGCCCGCCGATGGGTGGGGTAAAAAAAACCGGCTTATTCCACCTTGGCTTTGGCGCGCATTTCCTGCTGGAAGCTGGACTGCTTTTGCTGTTGCAATTGCTGAGAAATCTGCGCTTTGACATCGTCAAACTTGGGCAACTGTGCCTCGCGCACATCGTCAAGACGGATCACGTGAAAGCCAAACTGGCTTTTGACCGGCGTGTCGGTGATTTGGCCCTTTTTGAGGGCCACCATGGCGTCAGAGAACTCTTTGACGAAATTGCCCGGGGAGGCCCAATCGAGGTCACCCCCGTTGGCACCAGAGCCAGGGTCTTTTGATTGCTTCTTGGCCAGGTCTTCAAACTTGGCACCCTTTTTCAAGCTGGCGATCAGGGCTTTGGCCTGCTCTTCTTTTTCGACCAGAATGTGGCGCGAGCGGTATTCCTTGCCCCCGTTGGCCGCCACGAATTTGTCGTATTCGGCCTTCATATCGGCTTCAGTGACGGGGTTCTTTTTTTGCTCGTCGGCGAAAAGCTCCCGGATCAGGATGGTTTGGCGGGCCAATTCCATCTGGTTTTTGAAATCATCGTTGGCATCAAGGCCCCGGCGTTGGGCTTCCTGCATGAAAATCTCGCGCGCGATCACTTCTTCCTTGATTTGCGCTTCGATGTCCGGGGTGATTTGCCGCCCGGATCGAATCAATTGCTGAGAGAGGGCTTCAGCACGGGCCTTGGGCACTGCCTTGCCATTGACGATGGCGATATTTTGAGAAAACGCCGGTGCGCTGACGGCGGAAACAGCCAAAGCCAACGCCGCAGCGGTGAGATGCTTGTTCATTTCAGGGAATCCTTGCTCAGTGGTTCATCATTCAAAAGGCACTACTTCAATCGCCAAGGCATGCAAGCCTTTGGCCATGGCATCGCCCAACGCATCATACACAAGCCGATGCCGGGCCAATCGCGTCAGCTGAGCAAAAGCAGGGTCGCCGATCCGGACCCGGAAATGGGTGCCCCGGTCTTGTCCATTTGAACCCGCATGACCGGCGTGCTGGGCGCTCTCGTCGATCACCTCCAGCCGACGCGGCGATAGTTTGTCATGCAAACGACGCCGCAATTCATCGGCGGTCAGGCTCATGCGTCGGGCTCCTGCATATGACGCCCCAGGTACAGCGCCTGAGCGAGCACAAACAGCAGCATCAAACCCATGCCGCCAAACAATTTGAAATTGACCCAGGTATCGGTGTCAAATTGATAGGCCACCCAGATGTTCAATACGGCCATGGCGCTGAAAAAACAAGCCCAGGCATGCAGCAAGGTGCGCCAGACCGGGTCAGGCAGCACCAGTTGTTTCTCCATCAGGAGGCGGATGAAGTTGCGCCTGGCAAACCACCATCCGCCCCAAAGCGCAGCGGCCATCAAGGCATACAGCACGGTGGGCTTCCATTTGATGAAGGTCTCGTCATGGGCCAGCAATGTGGCACCGCCAAACACCACAATCACGCCCAGGCTAAGCCACTGCATGGGCTCAATGCGTCCGTTTTTGTGGCGCAACCAGGCGATTTGGGCCAGTGTGCCCGCAATGGCCACCGCCGTCGCCACATAGATGTCAAACAGCTTGAAGGCGGCAAAGAAGAGAACGATGGGGAAAAAATCAATCAGCAGTTTCATGCACCGTCCTTGAAGCGCAAAGCGGCCGAGTTCATGCAATAACGCAAACCCGTGGGGGCAGGGCCATCGGGAAACACATGGCCCAAATGGGCGTCACAAGAGGCGCAACGGGTTTCCGTGCGCACCATGCCATGGCTGCGGTCGGTGATTTCCTTGATCGCGCCAGGCTGCGCCGCCTGCCAGAAACTGGGCCAGCCGCACCCGGCGTCAAACTTGGTGCCCGACTCAAACAGCAAAGCACCGCAACACACGCAATGGTAGCGACCGCTCTGCCAGTGGTTTTCGTACAGGCCGCTGAAGGGCCGTTCTGTGGCGGCTTGTCGGGTGACTTCAAAAGCGAGGGGTTCAGCCCCTTGCTGGCGCAAAAAGTCGCGCCATTCAGCGTCGGTTCTGGGCAATGTGCTCATGAGGAACAGGAAATCTCTATGCGTCGGGCCCATTCGGGCGGGAACCCGGCCCATGACTCATGGTCGGGGTGTTCATCATAGGGCGTTTGCAACACCTCCAGCAATTGCCGGACCGGCGCGAAGTCTGCGCTTTGCGCCGCACGGATGGCCAACTCGCCCAAATGGTTGCGCAACACGTATTTCGGGTTGACCCGCAACATCTGCCTGCCCGCATCATCCCGACCCTGGCCGCTCAGGCGAGCCTGGTACCACGTCAGCCATTGGCTCAGGCGCGGGGTTTGCAAGGCCAAGTCCAGCACCGGGGCAAAAGCCTGCTGGGTCGATTGGCCCGCCTGCCAAGCGCAAACGGCATGGCTCAGACGGCGCCAGAATATGGTGTGGTCGCAGGCTTCATCCGCCATCCACGCATACAGCGCATCGATGGGGCCCTGGTCATTTGCGGCGGGTTCCGCCAGGCCCAGTTTGCGCCTGATTTGCCCCAGCCAGGCCTGCTCATAGGCCGCAGTGTGCTCGTTCAAGATGGCCAGAATGGCTTCAGAGTCGTTCACCAAGGGCATCAAGGCCTGACCCAGGGCGTAAAGGTTCCAAAGCGCCACCCGGGGCTGACGCCCAAAGGCATAGCGACCCAATTGGTCGGTATGGTTACAGATGTGTTCGGGGTCGTAGGCGTCCATGAACTGAAACGGCCCATAGTCCAGTGTCAGACCCAAAATGCTCATATTGTCGGTGTTCATCACCCCGTGGCAAAAGCCCAGCGCCTGCCATTGAGCCATCAATTCGGCAGTGCGTCGGCTCACGTCACTGAGCAAGGCCAGGGCCGGGTGCAGGTCAGTTGTGGGCCCCAAGCCCAGGGTCTGACGGCAAAAATCAAGCAACTGAGACAACTCTGCGCGCTGATCGAGGGAAGCAAAATGCTCAAAATGGCCAAAACGGACAAAGCTGGGGGCCAATCGCGTCACCACCGCTGCGGTTTCAGGGGTTTCCCGCCAGACCCGGGCCGGTGAGGCGATCAGGGCCAGGGCCCGCGTGCTGGGGACGCCCAAGGCATGCATGGCCTCAGAGCACAAGAACTCGCGGATGCTCGAGCGCAATACCGCACGGCCATCGCCTCGCCGAGAATAAGGCGTCGGCCCTGATCCCTTGAGCTGGATCTCCATGCCGCCGTTCGGGGTTTGGATTTCGCCCAAACACAGGGCACGCCCGTCGCCCAATTGTCCGGCCCAGACACCAAACTGATGCCCGCTGTAAACACTGGCCCGTGGCTCGCTGCCCGCCCAGGGCTGGTTGCCCACCAGCACATCTCGCAAACCAGGCCATTCTTGCCAATGGTCGGGCCAACCCAGCTGTCGCGCCAGGGCGTCAGACCCGGCCACCCAGACCGGCTCGGGCAATGGGGTCGCTTGAACAGGGGTGGAAAAGGCCGCCCCCAGCCGTGCAAACCGGTTCAGCCAAGTGAGGGAGGGCCATTGCCCGCTTGCGCCATCCATCCCCCGATTGTCAATCAATCCGTCATTCCGTGTCGCTGGTGCGGACTTCCTTGGGCTGAGGGCCGACATTGCGGCAGAATATTGTCCAAAGAGGAGTCATGTCATGCTGGGATTGATGCAACAGATGCCGTTAAATATTTCGGCCTTGATCGAACACGCCGAAAAACATCACGGGGACACCGAAATCGTCTCCCGACGCGTCGAAGGTGACATCCACCGCACCCACTGGGCCGGCATCGCACAGCGCTCACGTCAGGTGGCCAACGCGCTCGACGGCTGGCAACTGGCCCAAGGCGACAGGGTCGCCACCTTGGCCTGGAACGGTTATCGCCACCTCGAGTTGTATTTCGGTGTCAGCGGCACCGGGCGGGTGTTGCACACCATCAATCCAAGACTCCACCCCGACCAGGTGGCCTGGATCGCCAACCATGCCGAAGACCAGGTTTTGTGCTTTGACCTGACCTTCTTGCCCCTGGTGCAAAAAGTCCATGCCCATTGCAAAACCATCCGCCACTATGTGGCCTTGTGCGAGGCACAAGCCTTGCCTGCAGACTCGGGCATTCCCAACCTCGTCAGTTATGAACAATGGATCAGCGGTCAGCCGGCCAGTTATGTCTGGCCCGAGCTCGACGAGAACACGGCCTCCAGCATGTGCTACACCAGTGGCACCACCGGCAATCCTAAAGCGGCCCTTTATTCACACCGATCCACCTTGTTGCACGCTTTTGCGGCGGCTTTGCCCGACGTCATGTGCCTGTCGGCCCGCGACTCGGTGTTGCCTGTCGTGCCGATGTTTCACGTCAACGCCTGGGGCATCCCCTACAGCGCCGCCATGGTGGGGGCCAAATTGGTGTTCCCGGGGGCGTCACTGGACGGCAAGTCGGTCTACGAACTCATCGAATCTGAGGCGGTCACCTTCGCCGCAGGCGTGCCCACGGTCTGGCAAATGTTGCTTGGGCACATGAAGCCCGGCGGTTTGCGATTCAGCACCCTGCAAAGAACCGTGATCGGCGGCTCCGCCTGCCCGCCCGCCATGATCACTGCGTTCCGCGAAGACTACGGCGTCGATGTATTGCATGCCTGGGGCATGACAGAAATGAGCCCCTTGGGCACCTTGTGTACCCTGAAAAACAAACACCTGAGCTTGCCCGCAGAGCAACAGATGAACCTTCGCCTGAAGCAGGGGCGGGCGATCTTCGGGGTCGACATGAAAATCGTCGGCGACGATGGCCAAGACCAGGCGCATGACGGCGTGGCCTACGGCGACTTGCTGGTGCGCGGGCCCTGGGTCATTCGGGAATATTACAAGTCGGAGGGGGGCAACCCCTTGCGCGACGGCTGGTTTCCCACCGGCGATGTGGCCACCATCGACCCCGACGGGTTCATGCAAATCACCGATCGCAGCAAAGACGTCATCAAATCGGGGGGCGAATGGATCAGCTCGATAGACATCGAAAACATCGCCATGGCCCACCCCGCCGTGGCCATGGCGGCCTGCGTGGGCATACGACACCCCAAGTGGGATGAGCGCCCCATCGTCGTGGTCGTGAAAAAGCCCGGCATGGCGCTGGCCCGCGATGAATTGTTGGCGTTTTACGAAGGCAAAACCGCCAAGTGGCAAATCCCTGACGATGTGGTCTTCGTCGATGCCATTCCGCTGGGCGCCACGGGCAAGATGCTGAAAACAGAATTGAGGAAAAAACTCACAGATTACCGCCTGCCCGGCAGTTAATGCAAAACTCGCTGTGTGCAAGTTTCGCCCAAAATCGGGATGCCATGCAAGGCGGATTTCGCCGAAGATATTGGAATATCTCTGCAAGAAGTCCAACGAAGCAGGGCGCCTTAGGTGAAAACCAAGGTATGACATATGGGGCTGCTGACCTATGATGGTCACGTACCACCCATGAGGAGCTTCACATGAACCGCTTGTCCCGCATCGCATTCTTGTCTGTGTTCGCCCTGGCAGGCCTGCCCGCATGGGCACAAAAAGGCGAAATCGTGCGCATCGCGCACATAGACCCATTCTCCGGGCCCTTTGCCAATGTGGGCCAAAACCAGTTGAAGAGTTGGCAATTTGTCGCCGAACGCATGGGCGGTGCGCAAAACCCGGCCGGTGTGAAGTTTGAAATAGTGGGCTTTGACAACAAAGCCTCGCCCCAGGAAAGCCTCAATGCCCTCAAAGCGGCCATCGATCAGGGCTTCCGTTATGTCACCCAGGGCAATGGCTCCGGGGCTGCCTTGGCCATTTCAGACGCCGTGACCAAACACAATGAGCGCAATCCGGGCAAGGAAGTGGTGTACCTGAACTATGCCGCCGTCGACCCGGCATTGACCAACGAGAAATGCAGTTTTTGGCATTTCCGGCTCGATGCCGACACCTCCATGAAAATGGAGGCGCTCACCTCTTTCATGAAAGATCGGCCAGCGGTCAAAAAAATCTACCTGGTCAACCAGAATTACTCGCATGGCCAACAGGTGGCCAGGTATTTCAAGGAAGGTATCGCTCGCAAACGACCCGATGCCCAGGTGGTCGGCGAAGACTTGCACCCCTTGGGTCAGGTGAAAGATTTCGCCCCCTATGTGGCCAAAATCAAGCAATCCGGCGCCGACACCCTGGTGACCGGCAATTGGGGCCAGGACATGACCCTGTTGGTCAAGGCCATCAACGACGCCGGGCTCAAGATCGCCATCTACGCCTACTATGCGGGCGTCTCGGGCACCCCCACCGCGCTGGCGGCAGGTGGCGAAAAAGATGTGAGCCAAATTGCGGTCAGCCATTCCAACTTCACTGGCGACCTGGCCAAATTGCGCAATGACTTCAAAGCCCGCTTCAACGACGATTTCTACACCTTCCAGACCTACTCGGGCATCGCCTTGCTGTCGGCGGGCATGGCCAAGGCCCAAAGCACAGACCCGGTCAAAGTGGCGCAGGCCATGAGCGGCCTGCGCTTCAAGAGCTACAACGGCGAAGTGGAAATGCGCAAATTCGACCACCAGTTGCAGCAAACGCTCTACATCAGCAAATGGACCAAAGCGACCGCCAAAACCCCTTACAGCGAAGAAAACACTGGCCACAACTTTGATTTGGTCAAAGAGATCGAGCCCTATGTGGCCAGCACCCCCACCAGCTGTCAGATGAAGCGGCCCTGATGGAGTTTTTTGCCATCTCCTTGCTCAATGGCTTGAGCTACGGTTTGTTGCTCTTCATGCTCAGTTCGGGGTTGACGCTGATATTCAGCATGATGGGCGTGCTCAACTTCGCCCACGCCAGTTTTTACATGCTGGGGGCCTATCTGGCCTATGCCATCAGCCTGTGGCTGGGCTTTTGGCTGGCCTTGTTGCTCGCCCCTCTGGCTGTGGGTTTGGTGGGGGCCTGTTTCGAGCGCTGGTGCTTGCGCAGGGTGCACGCCATGGGCCATGTGCCCGAGTTGCTGATCACCTTCGGGCTCAGCTACATCATTCTTGAGGTGGTTCAACTCATTTGGGGCCGCAGCGCCATCGACTATCGGGTGCCCGCCGAACTCGACGGCCCGCTCTTTACCCTCTTTGAAACCCAGTTCCCCGCCTATCGGGCGTTCATGATGGGGGCGTCGCTCTTGATGCTGGTCTCCCTTTGGGTCTTGCTGACCCGCACCCGGGTCGGTTTGCTGATCCAGGCCGCGCTCACCCATCCAGACACCGTGCAAGCCCTGGGCCACAATGTGCCGCGCATTTTCATGGGGGTGTTCGGTGCCGGCTCGGCCCTGGCCGGACTGGCCGGAGTGCTGGGGGGCAACGCCTTTGTCACCGAGCCCGGCATGGCAGCCACCGTGGGCTCGGTCATATTCGTGGTGGTAGTCGTCGGCGGCATGGGCTCCTTGGCCGGTGCCTTTGTGGCCTCGGTGCTGATCGGCGTTTTGCAGACCTTTGCGGTGGCCATTGACCAGTCCATTGTTTCGGTGCTGTCCCGCTGGGGCTGGCAGATCACGCCCGATCAGTTCGGGCATGCGCTGTGGTCGCTCAAACTCAGTCAGGTGGCCCCCATCTTGCCTTACCTGTTTCTGGTGCTCATGCTGATTTTGCGTCCCCGCGGCTTGCTGGGCACCCGTGAGGGCTGACATGGCGCGATCGCAATGGGGACTTTGGCTGGCCTATGCCCTTTTATGGGTGACCATGCCCTGGTTTTTTTCCTCCAGCCTGGGCATCAATTTACTCAGCCAGATCGGCATCGCCATCATCGTTTGCCTCAGCTACAACCTGCTGCTGGGGCAAGGCGGCATGCTCAGCTTCGGCCATGCCGTGTATTCGGGTTTGGGGGCGTTTTTGGCCATCCATACCCTCAACGCAGTCAGTGCCGGACAACTTAGTTTGCCGGTCAGCCTGATCCCCCTGGCGGGCGGCCTCAGCGGTTTGGCAGTGGCCTTGTTGCTGGGTTGGGTCAGCACCCAAAAAGCCGCCACCCCCTTTGCCATGATCACCCTGGGGGTGGGCGAACTGGTGTGGGCCATGTCGCTGATGTTTCCGGGCTTTTTTGGCGGGGAGGGCGGCATCAGCGGCAATCGCGTGACGGGACCGCGGCCCTTCGGGATCAGTTTCGGGCCGCAAATCGAACTCTATGGCCTCATTGCGGTCTACGCCTGGGTCTGCACCTGGCTGTTGTACGCCTTCACCCGCACCCCCCTGGGTCGCCTCCTCAATGCCGTGCGTGACAACCCCGAGCGAGTGGCCTTTGTCGGCTATGACCCACGCATGGTGCGCTATATCGCCTTTTGCATCGCGGCATTTTTTGCGGGCATCGGCGGCGGGCTGGCGGCACTTCATTTTGAAATCGTCACCTCTGAGGTGGTCAGCGCTCAACGCTCGGGGGCTTTTTTGCTCTTCGTCTTTCTCGGTGGGGCCTCGTTTTTCATCGGACCGATTCTGGGCGCGGTGTTGATGGTGGTCGCCGGGGTGCTGATGTCCGAGTGGACGCAAGCCTGGTTGCTTTACCTGGGCCTGCTGTTTGTGCTGATGGTCATGTTTGTGCCCGGCGGTCTGGCCGGACTGCTCTTGCAACACCTGCGCCTGCATCAGGCCGGGCAGGGTGGTGCCTTGTGGGCCGCCTATGCGCGACTGCTGCCGGTGGCGGCCTTGGGCTTGTCGGGCTTGGCGGTATTGATTGAGATGATCTACCACCTGCAACTCAATGCCGCCTTGACACCCCGACTTCAAATGGGCCCGCTCCAACTTAACACCGACTCGACAAGCACCTGGGTGGGCGTGGTGGCATGGGCCACACTGGGGCTGTTGGCATTGGCCTGGGTCTGGCGCTCATTTGCCCGCCGCTGGTCCGCCATGCAAGATGCCGCCCGCCGCACCCTCCATCCGGCCCAAGAGCTCACCGATCTCACGCCGCCTGAAACCCTGCCCCTCGATGAACCCAAGCCCCATCCCCACCATGGCCAAGTGGCCTTGTCCATCCATGGCCTGCACAAACGATTCGGGGCCACCGAGATCATTCGCGGGGTCGACCTCGAAGTGCGGCATGGCGAACGGGTCGCCCTCATCGGGCCCAACGGCGCGGGCAAATCGACCCTCTTCAACCTCATCAGTGGTCGCTTTGCCCCCACAACAGGGCGCGTGCAACTGGGGCCGCACGACATTTCCGGGCGCAAACCCCAAGCCATCCACCGGCTGGGTTTGTCGCGCAGTTTTCAAATCACCCACATCTTCCAACGGCTCAGCGTGATCGACAATCTGCGCTGCAGCGTCTTGCACAGTTTGGGCCATGGTCACTGCTTTTGGCGCGACTTGGACCAGCTGCCCGATGTCACCGGGCGGGCCGAAAGATTGCTGGCCGATGTGCGGCTGGCCCACCGCCGTGACGAACCCGCCATGAACCTCACCTATGCCGAACAGCGAGCCCTGGAGCTGGGCATCACCCTGGGCAGCGGGGCTGACCTGATCTTGCTCGACGAGCCCACTGCGGGCATGAGCCGGTCCGAAACCGCCTACATGATCGGCCTCATCCGTCGCCTGACTCAGGGCAAGACCCTGATCATGGTGGAACACGACATGGACGTGGTGTTTGGTTTGGCCGATCGGGTGGCCGTTTTGGTTTACGGACAAGTGATCGCCTTTGACACCCCCGAGCGGGTGCGGGCTGACCCGGCGGTGCGCGAAGCTTATTTGGGTGAACCTGTCGGAGGCCAGGCATGCTGAGCGTGCGTCAACTGCATGCCTTTTATGGCAAAAGCCATGTCTTGCACGGGGTCGACTTTGACATTGCCCCCGGAGAGATCGTGTCTTTGCTCGGGCGCAATGGGTCCGGTCGCTCCACCACAGCGCGGGCCATCATGGGCTTGGTTCAGTCCACAGGCCAGGTCATCTGGCGTGGTCAGTCGCTCACAGGCCTTGCGCCGCACCGGATAGCCCGTCTGGGCTTGGGCTATGTGCCTGAAAATCGCGACATCTTTGGCCGCCTGACGGTGCGTCAAAACCTCTTGCTGGGCATCAAACCGGGGCAAAAAACCTCACGCTGGTCCATTCAAGACATGTTTGAATTGTTCCCGCGCCTGCACGAAAGGGCCGATGTCGAGGCAGGGGCCTTGTCTGGCGGCGAGCAGCAAATGCTGACCTTGTGCCGCACGCTCATGGGTGACCCTGAGTTGATCATGGTCGACGAGCCCACCGAGGGCCTGGCCCCGAAAATCGTCGAGTTGGTGGGCCGGTACCTGCGCGCACTCAAAGCCCGGCAAGTCTCGGTGCTTTTGATCGAGCAGAAACTCACCATTGCCCTCGAGATCAGTGACCGCGTGTTGGTCATGGGGCATGGCCAAGTGGTCTATCAGGGTACCCCGTCCGATTTCCGACGGCAAGAGGCGGTCCGGCGCGAGTGGCTCGAAATTTCATGAGTGACAACCCCTGTTGGAGGCGACCCCGAGTGGCCCTAGAATCGCATTAACGAACGACCGTTCTTTTTTACACCGCAGAACAAGGAAATCCGCATGAGCGCAGACTATCAGGTCAAAGGTGATGTCGCCGTCATCTCTTTGAACAACCCACCTGTCAACGGTTTGGGCCTCTCCACCCGGCTGGCGTTCATTGACGGCTTGCAGCGTGCCCTGGCCGAGCCTGCGGTCAAGGCCATCGTGGTGACTGGGGCTGGCAAAGCCTTTTCCGGGGGTGCCGACATCAAAGAGTTCGGCTCACCCAAGGCCACCCAGGAACCCAACTTGCTCAGCCTCATTGCCGCCCTCGACCACTCCACCAAGCCCGTGGTGGCGGCCCTGCACAGTGTCGCCATGGGAGGGGGGCTGGAACTTGCCCTTGGCTGTCATTACCGCATCGCCGCCCCCGGCTGCAGCGTGGCCTTGCCCGAAGTCAAAATCGGCCTCATCCCCGGTGCCGGCGGCACACAACGCCTGCCCCGCGTCTTGGGCGTCGAGGTAGCGCTCAACATGATCGTCAGCGGCGAGGCCATACCCAGTGAAAAACTGGCCGCATTGCCGGGTCAAAAGTTATTCGACAAAATGGCCCAATCTGCCGACAGCTTGCTCGAAGAAGCCGTTGCCCTGGCCCGCCAGGTGGCCGACCAAAGGCCCTTGCCGCGCATCCGCGATCTGCCCTGCAAGCATCCGCTGGGCGACGCTTATTTCCAATTTGCCCGCAACATGGTCAAAGGGATGTCCAAAAACTTCCCGGCCCCGGCCAAATGTGTCGATGCCGTCGAGGCCGCCACCCAACGCAAATTCGACGACGGCATGGGGTACGAGCGCGAGTTGTTCATCCAACTCATGTTCACCCCCGAGTGCCGGGCCCTGCGGCATCTTTTTATGGCCCAGCGGGCGGCCTCCAAAATCGCCGATGTCCCCGATGGCACCCCCAACCGCGCCATCGCCCAAGTCGCCATCATCGGCGCGGGCACCATGGGCGGTGGCATTGCCATGAACTTCCTCAATGCGGGCATCCCGGTCAAGATCCTCGAGATGAAGCAAGAAGCCCTCGATCGCGGGCTGGCCACCATCCGCAAAAATTACGAAGCCCAGGTGGGCAAAGGCAAGCTCAAGCCCGAGGCCTACGAAAAGCGCATGGGCCTCCTCAGCACCACCTTGTCATACGACGACATCGCCCAGGCCGACATGGTGATCGAGGCCGTGTTTGAAGAAATCGGCGTCAAAGAGGCTGTGTTCAAAAAGCTCGATCAGGTCATGAAGCCCGGTGCCATCTTGGCCAGCAACACCTCGACACTTGATGTCAACCAGATCGCCTCCTTCACCCAGCGCCCCCAGGATGTGGTGGGCATGCACTTTTTCAGCCCCGCCAACGTCATGAAACTGCTCGAAGTGGTGCGTGGCGCCCAAACCGGCAAAGACGTGATGGCCACCGTCATGTCGGTGGCCAAAAAGATCAAAAAGACAGCGGTGGTCTCCGGTGTCTGCGATGGTTTCATCGGCAACCGCATGATCGAGCAATATTCCCGCCAGGCCGGCTTTTTGCTGGAAGAAGGTTGCACCCCGGCGCAAGTCGACCGGGCCATCGAAAAGTTTGGCTTTGCCATGGGGCCCTTCCGCATGGGTGACTTGGCGGGCAACGACATCGGCTGGGCCATCAGAAAACGCCGCTACATCGAAAAACCGCAGCTGCGCTACAGCAAAACCGCCGACCTCTTGTGCGAGATGGGCCGCTACGGGCAAAAAACCGGTGCGGGTTGGTACGACTACAAACCGGGCAAGCGCGACGCCATCCCCTCCAAGCTGGTCGAGGAGATGGTGGAGCAGCATCGCAAGACCCTGGGCGTGAACCCGCGCAAAATCAGCGATGAGGAAATTGTCCAGCGCCTGGTGTTCTCGCTGGTCAACGAGGCGGCGCACATCCTGGAAGAGGGCATCGCGGCCAAGGCCAGCGATGTCGATGTGGTCTACATCACCGGCTATGGCTTCCCCGTTCATCGGGGCGGGCCGATGTTGTATGCCGATCAGTTTGGCCTGTTCAATGTGGTTCAGGCCATGAAGCGCTTTGCCCAAAACCCGCTCGACGATGCGCAGTTTTGGCAGCCCGCGCCTTTGCTGGCCAAACTGGCGGCAGAGGGCCAGACTTTCAACCAAATCAAGTGAAACGCACACCAAGGAATTTGTCATGAGCAAAGCCGTCATTGTTTCCACCGCCCGCACCCCTCTCACCAAAAGTTGGAAGGGTTCTTACAACATGACCCACGGCGCGACGCTGGGCGGTCACGCCATCCGCCATGCCGTGCAGCGCGCCGGCATCGATGCCGCCGAGGTTGAAGATGTGCTGATGGGCTGCGCCAACCCTGAAGGTGCCACGGGCTGGAACATTGCCCGCCAGTGCGCCTTGGCCGCTGGCTTGCCCATCACCGTCAGCGGCGTCACCATCAACCGTTTCTGTTCCTCGGGCCTGCAAACCATCGCCATGGCGGCCCAACGCATCATCGCGGGCGAGGGCGACACCTATGTCGCCGGTGGCGTCGAGAGCATTTCTTGTGTGCAACAGGAAATGAACATGCACATGTTCCAAGACCCCAACTTGCTCCAACAAAAGCCCGAGATTTACTGGCCCATGTTGCAAACCGCCGAGCAGGTGGCCAAGCGTTACCAAATCTCGCGTGAAGCCATGGACGAATACGGCGCAGCCAGCCAGCAAAAAGCCTGTGCCGCCCAGGCCGCCGGAAAGTTCGACGACGAAATCGCCCCCATCACCGTCAAGGCCGGCATCGCCGACAAGGTCATGGGGTTGATGACCAAGGAAGTCACCGTCAGCAAAGACGAGGGCCTGCGCGAGGGCACCACGGCCGAGGGCATCAGCGGCATCAAACCCGCCGTGCCCGGCGGATCGGTGTCAGCGGGCAACGCCAGCCAGTTCTCAGATGGTGCCGGTGCTTGCGTCGTCATGGATGAAACGCTGGCACAACGCCGTGGCCTCAAACCTCTGGGGCGCTTCCTCGGTTTTGCGGTGGCCGGTTGCGAGCCCGACGAAATGGGCATCGGGCCCGTTTTTGCGGTCCCCAAGGTCTTGTCTCGCTTGGGCTTGAAAGTATCTGACATCGACCTTTGGGAACTCAATGAGGCCTTTGCGGTTCAGGTCCTTTATTGCCGCGATCGTCTGGGCATTCCCGCCGATCGCCTCAATGTCAACGGCGGGGCGATTGCGCTGGGACACCCCTATGGGGTCAGCGGCCAGCGCCTGACCGGCCACGCCCTCATCGAGGGCAAGCGCCGTGGGGCCAAGCGCGTGGCCGTGACCATGTGCATCGGCGGCGGCATGGGTGCGGCAGGCATATTCGAAGTGCTGTGAGCCTGCGCGACACCCTGGCCTATTTGCTCGACGACTGGTTGCAGTCGTCGCAGTTGTGCCAGCGAGACCGCCACGCTGAGCACAGCCGGGAAACATTCGAGGCGGTGCTGGACATCTGTGACCGCCTGGCCCGCGAAAAATACGCCCCCTACAACCGTTTGGTCGACCAGCAGGAACCCCGCTTCGACGGCGAGCGCGTCATTCTGCCCCAGGCCACCCACGAGGCCCACCAGGCCTATGTCGCCACGGGCATGCTGGCGGCCGCCCAAACGCAAGAGTGGGGCGGCATGCAGTTGCCCTTCACCATTGAATCGGCCGCCAATGTGCTGCTGGGCTGTGCCTCGGTCAGCATAAGCGCCCACATGCTGACGGTGGCCAATGCCAATTTGTTGCTGGCCCACGGCAGCCCCAAACAACAAGAGGTATTTGCCCGCCATGAATTCAGTGGCCGCTGGGCCGGCACCATGTGCCTGAGTGAGCCTCAGGCGGGTTCGTCCTTGAGCGACATCAGCACCCGGGCCGAGCCCGACGGTCAAGACTTCGAAGCCGACCCGCTGGGGCCGCGCTATCGCTTGCATGGCCACAAGATGTGGATTTCCAATGGCGACCATGAGTTGACCGACAACATCGTGCACCTGGTTCTGGCCAAAATTCCCGGCCCCGATGGGTCTTTGACCCCGGGCGTGCGTGGCATTTCTTTGTTCATCGTGCCCAAGCATTGCGTCGATGCCGAGGGACACATCACAGGGCGCAACGATGTGGCCCTGGCTGGCCTGAACCACAAATGTGGCTGGCGCGGCACCGTCAATACCTTGCTGAATTTTGGCGAAGGCAAATACCCGGTGCAGGGTCGTGCTGGCGCCATCGGCTATCGGGTCGGGGCCGAGGGCGACGGCTTGCGCTGCATGTTCCACATGATGAATGAAGCCCGCATCGGCGTCGGCATGGCGGCGACTGCGCTGGGGCTGGCGGGTTATCAGGCATCGCTCGACTATGCCCGACAGCGCCCGCAAGGACGACACATCACCGAAAGCGGCAAAAACGCCGCGCAAGGCATGGTGCGCATCATCGAGCACGCCGATGTGCGGCGCATGCTGCTGGCCCAGAAGGCTTATGCCGAAGGCGCGCTGGCCCTGGGCCTGTATTGCGCCAGACTGGTGGACGACACCCACAGCGGCAGTGCCGAAGAAGCGCATCAGGCCCGCGAGTTGCTTGAGGTGCTCACGCCCATCGTCAAGAGTTGGCCCAGCGAATGGTGTCTGGAAGCCAACAGCCTGGCCATCCAGGTGCACGGTGGCTATGGCTACACCCGCGATTTCCCGGTTGAACAATACTGGCGCGACAACCGCCTGAACATGATCCACGAAGGCACGCATGGCATCCAGGCCCTGGATTTGCTGGGTCGCAAAGTGCGCCAGCACGATGGTGCCGGGCTGGCGCTCCTCGGTGCAAAGATACAAGGCACCATCGCCGCCGTCCGCACAGACCCGGCCTTGGCCCCCTGGGCCCAGCAACTGGGGCAAGCCTGGGATCAATTGACAGGGGCCACGACCCTGGCCTGGCAGCACCCTCCCGCCCGGGCGCTGGCCAACGCCGTGCCCTACATGCAAGCGTTTGGTCATGTCGTGTTGGCCTGGATTTGGCTCGATGTGCTGCGGGTCGGCCAGGGCCATGATTCGGCCCAACAAGGCAGGCGCGCCGCCTGCCAGTATTTCTTTCATTTCGAGTTGCCCAAAATCGGGGCCTGGCTCGCGGTCGTGAGCGCAGGCGACAGCACTTGCACCGACTTGCCCGAAGAAGCGTTCTAATGCCACTGTGTCATGACCCGGAGTGTTCTTTTGATGTCGAAGCAAGCTGATGCCCCTGCACCCGCCTTTGGGGTCCATATTCCCTTCGTGGCCCATTTGGGCTTTGAAATGGTGTCTTACGAGGGCGGTCGCTCCGAGTTGCGCTTCACCCCCAGACCCGAACACAAGAATTCATTCGATGTGGCCCATGGCGGCGCCCTCATGACCTTGCTCGATGTCTCCATGGCCACCGCGGCGCGCAGTGTGGACCGCGAACTGGGCGTCGTCACCATCGAGATGAAAACCAGTTTCATGCAGCCTGCCGACGGTACCTTGACCGCCAAAGGCCATTTGCTGCACCGGACCCGTTCCATGGCTTTTGTCGAGACCCATTTGTACAACGCCCAAGGCACCTTGTGCGCCCATGCCACAGGCACCTTCAAATACATGCCGCGCAAGAACACCAGCGCATCCCTTCCCACCGATTGAACGGAGCACCACCATGCCCATGAACCGCCAAATCCTGCTGGACAACCGGCCCACCGGCGAAGCCACCGAAACCAACTTCAAGCTGGTCAGCACCCCGGTGCCCGATTTGCGCGACGGCGAAGTCCTGGTGCGGCATCACTTTCTCAGCCTCGACCCCTATATGCGGGGGCGCATGAACGATGGCAAAAGCTATGCCCAGCCCCAACCCCTGGGGCAGGTCATGATCGGTGGCACCGTGGGGGAAGTGGTCCAGTCCAGGCACGCTCGCTACGCGGCGGGTGACCAAGTGGTGGGCATGGGCGGTTGGCAAGAGTACAGCGTGGTTCAGGCCGACACCCCCGGGGCACTGCGCAAAGTCAATACCACCCATGTGCCCCTCAGCCATTACCTGGGGGCGGTGGGCATGCCCGGGGTCACCGCCTGGTACGGTTTGGTCAAAATCATCGAACCCAAGGCGGGTGAGACCGTCACAGTCAGCGCCGCCAGCGGGGCTGTGGGCAGTGCCTACGGTGCCCTGGCCAAGGCGCGGGGGTGCCGGGTGGTGGGCATCGCTGGCGGGGCTAAAAAATGCGACTATGTGGTCAAGGAACTGGGGTTTGATGACTGCGTCGACTACAAAACACACACCGATGCGGCCTCTTTGTCCAAAGCGCTCAAATCCGCCTGTCCCGATGGCATCGATGGCCATTTTGAAAACGTCGGCGGCATGGTCCTCGATGCGGTCATGCTGCGCACCAATGCCTTTGCCCGCATTGCCGTCTGCGGCATGATCGCCGGATACGATGGCAAGCCCCTGCCTCTGGCCGCCCCCGCCCTGATTCTGGTCAACCGCTTGAAAGTGCAAGGCTTTATCGTCAGCGAACACATGGAGGTCTGGCCCGATGCCTTGCAAGAACTGGGGCAGTTGGTGGGCAGCGGCGCATTCAGGCCGCGCGAGACCGTCGCGCATGGCCTGGAAAATGCCCCATCCGCCTTCTTGGGCTTGCTCAAGGGCAAGAATTTCGGCAAACAACTCGTTCAACTGATCTGAGGCCGGCATGATCCACACCTTTGAAGGCAAAGTGGCGGTGCTTACCGGTGGTGGCTCTGGCTTTGGCCTGGAGTGCGCGCGCATTGGGGCCAGCCTGGGCATGACACTCGTGCTGGTCGATGTCCAGGCCGATGCCCTGGAACGCGCCTGCGCCGAGTTAAAAGGGCAGGGGGCCCGGGTCTGGGCCCGGCAAGTCGATGTGTCCAGCGACACGGCGATGACAGCCCTGGCCGATTGGGTGCGCACCGAAGTGGGCGTCCCGCACCTGGTGTTCAACAATGCCGGCGTGGCCGCTGGCGGCCTGCTTTGGGAAAACACTGTGGCCGACTGGGAATGGCTGCTGGGCGTCAACCTGTGGGGGGTCGTGCACGGGGTGCGCCTGTTCACCCCCATGATGCTGGCGCAAGCCCGTCGCGATCCGGCCTATCGCGGCCACATCGTCAACACCGCCAGCATGGCGGGTTTGCTCACCCCGCCCAATATGGGCATCTATAACACCACCAAGCACGCCGTGGTGGCCCTCACCGAGACCCTCTACCAAGATTTGAAACTCGTCACCGATCAGGTCAGCGCCAGCGTCTTGTGCCCGTACTTCGTGCCCACCGGCATCAGCCACAGCGAACGCAATCGCCCCCCGGGCCTGCAAGCCGCGCCCCCTTCGACCAGCCAGCTGATCGGGCAAGCCATGAGTGAGAAAGCCGTCAGCGGCGGCAAGGTCAGCGCCCGCGATGTGGCCCAACTGGTGTTTGACGCCGTGGCCCAAGACCGCTTTTACATCTTCAGCCACCCCAAAGCCCTGGGCAATGTGCAGCAGCGCATGGAGTCCATCCTGCAAAATGTATCCCCCCCTGACCCATTTGCGGCCCGGCCTGACATAGGCGAAGACTTGCGCCGCGCTCTGCGTGCCCAACCCTGACCCGTACCCCGCCAGAGGCTGCCTTGGGCTTCGTAGAATCAGCCCATGACCATTTCTGAACTCATTGCCCAGGACCTGGGCGTCAAAGAAGCACAAGTTCGCGCCGCCATCGACCTGCTCGACGGCGGTGCCACCGTCCCATTCATCGCCCGTTACCGCAAAGAGGCCACCGGCGGCCTCGATGACATTCAACTGCGCGAACTCGAACAGCGCCTGGCCTACCTGCGCGACCTCTTTGAGCGGCGCGTGGCCATCCTCAAAAGCATCGAAGAGCAAGGCAAGATGACGCCTGAGTTGCGCCAGGCCATCGATGCCGCCGCCACCAAGCAGGCCCTGGAAGACCTATATCTGCCCTTCAAGCCCAAGCGCCGCACCAAGGCCATGATCGCCCGTGAGGCAGGTCTTGAGCCCTTGGCCCTGGCCCTGTGGGCCAACCCCGGGCTAGACCCCCACCAGGAAGCCGAGGCCTATGTGGTGGCCGCCGGCGTGGTCGAAGGCGCTGATTTTTCCAGCGTTGCGCTGGTGCTCGATGGGGTGCGCGACCTGATCTCCGAGCGTTGGGCGGAAGACGCCCGCCTGTTGCAGGACATGCGCGATTGGCTTTGGCAGGAGGGCATGTTGCAATCGCGGCTGGCCAGCGGTAAAAACCCGGATGACCCCGAGGTGGCCAAATTCCGCGACTATTTCGAATACGACGAAGCCATCTCCAGCGTGCCTTCGCACCGCGCCTTGGCCGTGTTCCGTGGCCGCAGCCTGGGGCTGCTCGACGTGCGTCTGGCACTGGCCACCGAGCCCGAACCTGGCCAGCCCAGCCTGGCCGAAGGACGCATCGCCGTCTGTCTGGGCTGGTCACACCAAAAACGGCCTGCCGATGACTTGCTGCGCCGCTGCGTCTCCTGGACCTGGAAGGTCAAGCTCAGCCTCTCGCTGGAGCGTGACCTGTTGGCGCGTCTGCGTGAGCAGGCCGAGCAAGTGGCCATCCAGGTCTTTGGTGACAATGTGCGCGACCTGTTGTTGGCCGCGCCGGCTGGCGCAAAAGTGGTGATGGGGCTAGACCCCGGCATCCGCACCGGGGTCAAAGTGGCCGTCGTCAGCGACACCGGGCGTTTGCTGGCCACCGACACCGTGTTTCCGCACGAGCCAAGGCGCGATTGGGAAGGGGCCTTGCACCGCTTGGCCCATTTGTGTGTCTCGCACGGGGTCACCCTGATCGCCATCGGCAACGGCACCGCCAGCCGAGAAACCGATCATCTGGCTGCCGACCTGATCAAGCGCCTGAGCCCCTTGGCTTGCGAGGGCGTCAAAACACCCCTCAAGGTGGTGGTCAGCGAGGCCGGAGCCTCGGTTTACAGCGCCAGTGAATACGCCAGCCAGGAGCTGCCCGACATCGATGTCAGCCTGCGCGGGGCGGTCAGCATCGCCCGTCGCCTGCAAGACCCCTTGGCCGAATTGGTCAAGATCGACCCCAAATCCATCGGCGTCGGCCAGTACCAGCACGACCTCAGCCCCACCGAGTTGTCCCGCACCCTGAACGCAGTGGTCGAAGACTGCGTCAACAAAGTGGGCGTCGACCTGAACACGGCCAGTGTGCCGCTGCTGAGCAGGGTTTCGGGCCTCAGTGCCACGCTGGCCCGATCGGTGGTGCGTTGGCGCGACCAGCAAGGTGCCTTCAAGAACCGCCAACAATTGCTTGAGGTGACGGGCTTGGGCCCCAAGACCTTTGAGCAATGCGCCGGATTTATGCGCATTCGGGGGGGCGACCAGGCACTGGACATGACCTCGGTGCACCCCGAGAGTTATCCCGTGGTTGAGCGCATCCTCCAAAAAATCGGGCGACCGGTCAGCGAGGTGATGGGGCGACCTGACATGCTCAAGACCTTGCGCCCGGAATGGTTTGCCAACGACACGGTGGGCGTGATCACCGTCAAAGACATCTTGACTGAACTCGAAAAACCGGGCCGTGACCCGCGCCCCGATTTTCAGGTGGCCCGTTTCACCGAAGGGGTCGAGGGCATCACCGACCTCAAGGTCGGCATGGTGCTCGAAGGGACCGTGAGCAATGTCGCCGCCTTCGGGGCCTTTGTCGATTTGGGCGTGCACCAAGACGGGCTGGTTCACGTCAGCCAGTTGTCCAACCGGTTTGTGCAAGACGCGCGCGAAATCGTCAAAGCGGGCGAGATCGTCAAGGTCAAGGTGCTGGAAGTCGATGTGCCACGCAAGCGCATTGCCCTCAGCATGCGCTTGGAGGCGGCCGCGCCGCGCCGCGACGCCCCGCGCGACAACCGCTTCGAGTCTGCCTCCCGACACCAGCGCTCTGGCGGCGCAGCTGGGGCAGGGCGTGCGGCTGAACATCCCGCTCAGGGGGCCATGGCCTCGGCCTTTGCCAAACTGCAGGGCTTGCGCAAGTGAGCCAGCCGGCATGAAAGCACTGCGCATCCTGGCCGGGCCAGTGGCCCTCTTGCACATCCGTGCGCATGGCTTGTCGCCTTCAGACATAGGCGTCATACCGGGGGCGGCCGGTGGCCCCAAGGGGCTGATTTTGGGGCCGCTCGATCGTTTTTTGTTCGGCCATTGGCTGCAAGGCTCCGGGCAAGCCATCGACCTGGTGGGTGCCTCCATCGGGGCCTGGCGCTGGGCCAGCGCCTGTCTGAACGACCCGGTCCAGGCTTTGCTCCAACTCGAGCACGACTACATCCATCAGGATTACCGCATTCCTGCGGGACAAAAACGCCCCACCGCCGAGCAGGTCAGCCGCGAATTCGGGCAAAGCCTGCAAGCTTTTTATGGCGGGCGTGTCTCAGAGGTCATCGGGCACCCGCGCTTCAGGCTGCATGTGCTCACCTCCAGTGGGCAGCATGTCCTGGCCCGCGAAGGGCGCTGGCGCACCCCGCTGGGCTATGCCGGTGCTTATCTGGCCAACGCCATGCAGCGGCGCTGGCTGGGGCATTGGCTGCGCCGTGTGGTGTTTTCCAGCCACCCGCAACTGCCCCTGCCTTTTGGCACCAGCGACTTCCCCACCGACCGGGTGGCCTTGAGCGAGGCCAACTTCATGCCTGCCGTGCAAGCCAGTTGCGCCATCCCGTTTTTGCTGCAAGCCGTCCACAACATCCCCTTGGCCCCCCCGGGCGCCCATTGGGATGGTGGCATCACCGACTACCACCTGCATCTGGACTATCGGGCACAGCCCCGATTCGTGCTTTACCCGCATTTCCAGCCGCAGGTCGTGCCGGGTTGGCTGGACAAGGCCTGGAAGCGCCGCCACGCGGCCACCCCATTTCTGGAACGCATGGTCTTGCTCTGCCCCACACCCGAGTGGGTGGCCAGCCTGCCCAACGCCAAACTGCCCGACCGCACCGACTTCAGCGCCTACGCCCACGATGTGCCCCGGCGCATACGGGTCTGGCAGGCCGCAGCGGGCGCGGCGCAGCAGCTGGCCGATGAATTTTCACAGTGGCTGCAACAACCCGACCCCAGCCGGGTTGAGCTTTTGACATGACCTCACACCACGACCATCCCGCTCATGGGCTGCACCCGGCCATGCGCCAGCTGATCGAGCGCATCCACCGTGCCGGTCACGCCCCCATGCAGGCCATGACACCGCAACAGGCGCGGGCTTTTTACGAGGCAGGCGCGCCCATGCTCGACATGCCGCCCCCGCAGATCGCCCGCCACGAGCCATTCACCCTGACCTTGGCCAACGGCGTCCCACTGCCTGCCCGCTTTTATTCAGACCAGCGTGAGCCTGGCGCCCAAGCGGTGCTGGTGTATTTTCATGGCGGTGGCTTCACCATCGGCAGCCCGGCCACGCACGATGTCTTGTGCCGCCACCTGGCCCGTTTGGCGCATTGTGCGGTCATTTCTGTCGACTACCGGCTGGCCCCCGAACACCGATTCCCGACCGCCGTGGACGATGCCTGGGGTGCTTTGTGTCAGGTGCACACCCAAGCCGGGGCACTCGGGCTGGACGCCAGCCGCATCGCGGTAGGGGGCGACAGCGCGGGTGGCACCCTGGCGGCAGTGTGCGCCCTCATGGCGCGTGATGCAGGGCTGCCTCTGGCCTTGCAACTGCTGTTTTACCCGGGCACCACGGCCCACCAAGACACGCCCTCGCACCAGCGCTTTGGCCAGGGCTTCATGCTCGACACCCCGACCATTTCGTGGTTTTTCAGCCAGTACATCGACCCTGAGCAACGCAGCGACTGGCGATTTGCCCCGCTATTGGCCCAAGACCACGCGGGGGTGGCACCCGCCTGGATCGGGCTGGCCGAATGCGACCCCTTGGTCGACGAAGGGGTGCAATACGCCGATGTGCTGCGCATGGCGGGTGTGCCGGTGGATTTGGACATTTATCGGGGTGTCGTGCATGGCTTTGTCAATATGGGCCGCACCATCCCCCAGGCCTCTCAGGCCCACCAGGACGCCGCTCGTGCCTTGCGGCAGGCCTTTGGCTCATAACCGGGGGCAGTGCCCTGGCCGTGGTTTCTATCACCGCCATCAGGCCGGCGTCTGTCAATAAGGGCTGAGTTTGCGGATGCGGTGGTTGTCGCTGTCAACCACATACACATGGCCACTGGCGTCCACAGCGACGCCTAAAGGCCTGTTAAATTTCGCCGTCCCACCCGTGCCCTCCAGATGACCAGGCTCATTGACCACCCCGGCCAACGTGCTGACGGCGCCATCCGGGCTGACCCTGCGGATCAGGTGATTGCTGCTGTCTGCCACATACACATTGCCAGCGGCGTCCAGGCAAACGCCATAGGGGACGCTAAAAGTCGCCAACCAGGCCGTGCCATTCAACTCACCAAGTATCCCCACCCCGGAATAGGTTCTCACCACCCCCGAGGGCGTGATTTTGCGGATGCGGTTATTGCTGCTGTCGGCCACATACACATGGCCGCTGGCATCCACGGCCACGCCATAAGGGTTGTTGAATTTCGCTGTTCCACTCGTGCCATCCACATAACCACCGCTTTCCCTCACACCGGCCAAGGTGCTGACCACACCCGCAGGACTGATTTTGCGGATGAGGTGGTTGCCCTGATCGGCCACATACAAATGGTCGCTACTGTCCACAGCGATGCCATAAGGCCCGCTAAATCTTGCTGTCGCGCCTGTGCCATCCACATAACCTGAAAATCCCGCCGCTCCAGCCCAGGTGCTGACCACACCGGCGGGGTTGATCTTGCGGATCTGGTAGCCGTTGTAATCTGCCACAAACACATTGCCACTGCTGTCCACGGCAAGCCCCGAAGGGTTGGAAAAGGTCGCCGTTGCAGCAGAGCCATTGACAGCCCCTGAAGACCCTGTGCCCGCAAAGGTGCTGACCACCCCCTCCGGGCTGATTTTTCTGATGCGGTTGTTGAGGGCATCGGCCACATACAAATGCCCACTGCGGTCGACGGCAATCCCATAGGGGTTGTATAGAGTCGCCGTGGCCCCCATGCCATCGAGGTATGGCGAGGTATAGCCCGTTCCCGCCCAGGTGCTCACCAGCCACTGGGTGGGTGCCGCGCTGCCACTGCCTGAGCTGCTCGATGAGCTGCTCGATGAGCTGCTCGATGAACTGCTGGATGAGCTGCTGGATGAACTGCTGGATGAACTGCTGGATGAACTGCTGGATGAACTGCTGGATGAACTGCTGGATGAACTGCTGGATGAACTGCTGGATGAGCTGCTCGATGAGCTGCTCGATGAGCTGCTCGATGAGCTGCTGGATGAACTGCTGGCGGAACCACTCCCATTGGGACTTGCCGCATCACCCCCACCGCCGCCACCACAAGCGGCGAGCAGGGCAGCGGCATCCAGTGCCAGCGCCGTGCCCATGAAATGGCGGCGCTTCAAACCCGACACCTCCTGTGCGGTGTCGCTCCGGGCTGGGTTTAGGCTGGGCTTGCCGATTTGGTCGAGGCCGACTTCGCTTTGGGCTTCTTTGCGGGCTTCTTGACGGTCATCGTTGTGTACGTCATTGCGGTGGTTTGTCATACGACCTCTCGGGTTTTGTTCAATGTGCGGGTGTGCGGCTGGATTGTCTTTTTTTGAATTATATGGACACATTTTTGAAAAATCATAGGTATTTTTATATTCAATTTTTCTTGAATCAACCATTCCCATCAAAGATCCACCCCGGCAAAAACCCAAAAAAGCCATATGATGCATGCCATTCAAGAAGGCCGTCCTCACCCCATGGGGACACCGGGGGTTCAGCGCCAGGGCGCACCACCGCCGTCTAACCACCATGGGCGCAGGCTTTTATTCCAATCGAACCATGACACTCATCACCGGCCCCTGGACTGAACTGCAACACTGGGCGGCACCGCTGCGCACCGACGTGTTTGTGCGCGAACAGGGGGTTCCCCAGGAACTGGAGTGGGATGAAGAGGACCACAATGCGGTCCATGCGGTCTGCTTAAGCCCCCAAGGCCAGGCCTTGGCGACAGGGCGCTTATTGGTGCATGGGCCGGGCCAGGCCCGCATAGGCCGCATGGCGGTATTGGCCTCGCATCGCGGCCTGGGGTTGGGGCGTCAGGTCTTGCGCGGGCTCATGGCCGTGGCCCGAGAGCGAGGCGACCGCCTGGTATGTCTGCATGCCCAGACCTCGGCCCGGGGGTTTTACGAACGCGAGGGTTTTGTGACGCAAGGCGAGGTGTTCATGGAAGCGGGCATAGAACACATCGAAATGAGCTGCCCGCTTTCACATTGATCGCAGAGCTTCCCTAAATGTCTTGCAGCAAGGGGTAGGGCAGGGGCCACAAATTCAAGGCATGGCCATCGACACTGAGGTCTTGCCGCTGGGCATGGCTGAGCATCAGGCACACCAGGGCCACCCCGCCCCCTGTCGACAATGGGGCAGCCTGGGCCACCAGCCCACAAGGGTCAGGGCCCGCCATCACTTCCGAACCCGCCCGCACTGGGGCAGCGGTATGGGCCACAAAGGTACGCCGCTTGAGCGTGCCCCTGAACTGGCTGCGGGCCACCACCTCCTGGCCGGGGTAACAGCCTTTTTTAAAGTTGACACCACCGATCGACTCGTAGTTCAGCATTTGCGGCACAAAGGCCTCGAAGGTGGCCTCGCTCACATCGGCCACGCCAGCCAGCACCTCGCCCGCCAACCAGTCTTCGTGGGTGATGGTGGCGGCCATGGGCATTTCGGCTTTGGGCAGCAACAGCGCCCGGGCCTGATCACCCACGGGGTAAAGCCCGATCAGCACCCCTTGTGGCAGATCCAGGGTGGCCCAGGGGGCCAGCGGCTTGTCGCTGACGGCACGCATGACCTCGCCGGCCAGGCCCCAGACCGCCTGCTCATCGCTGGCATCGCTCAGTTTGGCCTTGGCGCGCAAGACAAACATCGACAGCCGTTTCAAGGTGCGCGGCAATAGATCGCGGCGCATCACCAGCCTCACCTCGCTGTCAGACGCCTTGTACACCACAAAGCTCGCCTGCAAGCGGCCTTGTGCATTGCAAAAACCAGCCAGACGCGCTTGCCCCACTGGCAGCAACTGCACATCCTGGGTGAGTTGGTTATGCAAAAAAGAGGCGGCGTCTTCACCCTGGCACCTGATCACGCCCAGATGGGGCAGGGGGCAGGCCCCTTGCAGGGTCAAGGCGGGGGTCGGTGCGTGGAGGTCAGTCATGGCTGAATTATCATCGCTTAGGGAAGCTCTGCAAAACTTGCTGCGTGCAAGTTTCGCCCAAAATCGGGATGCCATGCAAGGCGGATTTCGAAGCAGATATCGGGATATCTCTGCAAGAAATCCAACGAAGCAGGGCGCCCGAGTTTGGGATGAAACGACGCATGGGGTTTTGCAGAGCTTCCCTAGAAAAGGTCGACATGCCCCAAAGGAAAAAACCCCTGTTGCGCTCACCCAGCTTGTGGGCGGTCTTGATCGCCATGACGATCAGCCTGGCCTTCACCCTGTTTTGGGTGTTTGCCCCCATGGCACAGCGTGAAGCGGTCGTCGATTTATCCATCGAGCCCGGCACCTCGGTGCGCGGTGTGGCCGAAGCGGTGGTGGCCAGCGGCGTCGATGTGTCGCCCCAAGCCTTCTGGCTGTTGTTGCGCCTCAGCGGCAAGTCGCGGCAATTGCGTGCCGGCAGCTACGAGGTCCCCCTGGGCACCAGCCCTTGGCAGTTGATGCAAAAACTGGTGCGTGGCGATCAGTCGCTGCGCACTTTGACCGTGGTCGAGGGCTGGACTTTGGCGCAAATGCGCAAATTGGTGGACCAGGCCGAGGGCTTGCGCCACGACACCCAGGGCTTGAGTGACGCTGACCTGATGGCCCGACTGGGACGCGCGGGCCTGAGCGCCGAAGGGCGGTTTTTTCCGGACACCTACACCTACGGCAAGGGCACGCCCGATTGGCGCATTTATGAGCGGGCGCTCAAAGCCATGGACCGCCAGTTGGCGCGGGCCTGGCAGGCACGCAGCGAGCGCAGCGTGTTGCTGTCGCCCGAGCATGCACTGGTCTTGGCCAGCATCGTCGAGAAAGAAACCGGTCTGGCGGCCGATCGGGCCATGATCTCCTCGGTGTTTCACAATCGTTTGCGCATCGGCATGCCCTTGCAGACCGACCCCACGGTCATCTACGGCCTGGGCAGCGGCTTTGACGGCAACCTCAAGCGCATCCATCTTCGCACGGACCACCCCTGGAACACCTACACCCGCCACGGCTTGCCCCCCACCCCCATTGCCTTGCCCGGCAAGGCCGCATTGTGGGCCGCCGTGCAACCGGCCCCAAGCAAGGCCCTTTATTTTGTCGCCCGAGGCGATGGCAGCAGCCAGTTCAGCGACGATCTCCCGTCTCACAATGCGGCGGTCGAGCGCTACCAACTGCGCCGCCAGAGCAGCCCGGCCAAGGCACAATAGGGGCCTATGACGCAGGGTTTATTCATCAGTTTTGAGGGCATCGACGGGGCTGGCAAGTCGACCCATATTCAAGGCGTGGCCGATTTGTTTCGGCAACAGGGCCGTGCCGTCACGCTCACCCGCGAGCCGGGTGGCACGCCACTGGCCGAATCGCTGCGTGAGATGGTCCTGCACCAAACCATGGACCCCCTGACCGAGGCCTTGCTCATTTTTGCCGCGCGCAGAGACCATCTGCAACAGGTCATCGAGCCCGCCCTGGCGCGCGGCGATGTGGTGCTGTGCGACCGCTTCACCGACGCCACATTTGCCTACCAGGGGGCAGGGCGGGGTTTTGATGGGCAGATTCTCGGCACGCTGGAACAATGGGTGCAGACCACAGGGCAGGGCGTTTTGCGCCAGCCCGATCTGACCGTATGGTTTGCGCTCGACCCGGCCATTGCCGCCCAGCGCCTGGCTGACGCCAGAGTGCCAGATCGCTTTGAGTCGCAGCCGCAAGATTTTTTTGCGGCGGTCCATCAGGGCTATGCCCAGCGCGCCGACGCCAGCCCGACCCGCTTCATCAAGCTCGATGCCGCCCAAGCCAAACACCTGGTTTGGCAGCAATTGACCCGGGCCCTGATCCAACGCGGCAAGCTGTCCATCATGGTCCAGGTGCCACCCTCGCTCAACACCTGACATGAGCCCTCCCTCTCCCCCCATGGCCCCTTGGCTGACGCGACAGTTGCACGATTTGTTGGCGCGGCGCGGCCATGCCTGGCTTTTGCACGGTCCCTCCGGCCTGGGCCAGTTTGAATTGGCGCAGGCCCTGGCCCGCGCCTGGTTGTGTGGGCAGCCCGGGCCGCAGGGCGCTTGCGGTGTCTGCCCCAGTTGCCTGGGCTTTGACAGACACACCCATGCCGACCTGTGCGTGCTGATGCCTGAAACCCACGCCCTGAGCCTGGGCTGGCCGCTGGACGAAAAAGCCCAGCAAGAGATCGACGACAAAAAACGCAAGCCCAGCAAAGAAATCCGGGTCGATGCGGTGCGCCAGATGGTCGCATTCACCCAGACCACCCACTTGGGCCAGCGTGGTCAGGTGGTGATGATTCATCCGGCCGATCGCTTGAACCACGTCACCGCCAACAGTTTGCTCAAAACCCTGGAAGAACCGCCCGGCGACACCCGCTTTGTGCTCACCACCGACGCCGTGCATCAATTGCTGCCCACCATCCGCAGCCGTTGCCAAAGCCACGCCATGCAAATCCCCCAAACCGAAGAAGCTTTGGCTTGGCTGGAGGGACAGGGCGTGCCGCATGCCCAAGCCGAAGTGCTTTGGCGCGCCAGTGGCGGGCGACCCAGCTGGGTCTTGGAGCGCTTTCAACAAGACGGCTTGACGGCCGAACTGTGGGGACAGTGGCCACGCCAGATCGCCCGTGGGCAACCCGGTTTGTTGGAAAAAGTCTCGGCCACCGAGGGCTTGGCCAGCTTGCAAAAACTCTGTCACGACCTCCTGGCCGTGGCCCACGGGGCAGCGCCTCAGTTTTTTATGCCCGATCAACTGCCCAAAAAACCCTCGGCCTGGAAGGCCGCTGAATGGTCCAGCGAACTATCCGGCATGGTTCGCCATGCCGAGCACCCCTTCAATGCCGGTTTGCAAATCCAGGCCTGGGCGGTGCGTGCCCGCCAGGCCATGCGCCCTGACTGATCTTTTATGTACTTCGATTCCCATTGCCATTTGAATTTTCCTGAATTGGCCGCTCGCTTGGACGAGATCCGTGCCGAGATGGCGCAGGCCGATGTGCGCCGTGCGCTGCTGATCTCCACCAAAGTCGAAACCTTCGATCAGGTCCACGCCATGGCCATGGCACACGACAATTTCTGGTGCACCGCGGGCGTACACCCCGACGAGGACGAGGTGATCGACCCGACGCTGGAGCAATTGCTGGAGATGGGGCGGCGCGACAAAGTGGTGGCCATCGGCGAGACGGGCCTCGATTACTACCGGCTGGGCGAGCGCAGCGTCGCCGACATGGAGTGGCAGCGACAGCGCTTCAGACGCCACATAAGGGCAGCCCGCTCTTTGGGCTTGCCCTTGGTCATCCATACCCGTGCCGCCTCGGCAGACACGCTGGCCATCCTGAAAGAGGAGGGCGAATGCGGACAGGCAGGCAGTGCGGGGGGGGTGTTTCACTGTTTCACCGAAACCGCCGAAGTCGCTCGCGCCGCACTGGATCTGGGGTTCTATATCTCGTTCTCCGGCATCATCACTTTCAAAAATGCCGAGGATTTGCGCGCGGTGGCGCGTTGGGTCCCCATGGATCGCATCCTGATCGAAACCGACAGCCCCTATCTGGCACCTGCCCCGCATCGGGGCAAAACCAACGACCCCTCACTGGTGCCGTGGGTGGCACGCCAATTGGCGGAGCTCAAAGGGGTGACACCGTCTGAGATGGGAAGAATCGCATTTGAAAACACCCAAAATCTGTTTCAACGCATCCCGTCATTCACTTGAAGTTTAAATATTAATCCTATGATTTTAAATCACTTTAATATCAATAAATTCAGATGGTTTGGCAGGGCAAAGCCCAGCCACTGGGCCTGTGTCTTGCTGCTCTTGCTGATGTCGGTTTGGCATGTCCCGATGGCGCAAGCGCAATCCTACGAACAGTTTTTCCGGGCCATTGAGCAAGACGACGCTGGCACGGTGGAGACCCTGCTCAAGCGCGGTTTTGACCCCAATACACCGTCTTCAACCCTTCAGCCCGCCTTGACGCTGGCCTTGCAAAACGGGGCACTGCGGGTGGCTGAAGTGCTGATTGCCGCACCCAATATACGGGTCAACCAACTCAACCCCAGCGGAGAAACCCCCTTGATGATGGCCGCCTTGAAAGGCCAGTTGCGCATCGGCGAGCAATTGTTGGCACGTGGCGCAGAGCTGAATTTGGGCGGCTGGACGCCATTGCACTATGCGGCCACAGGCGGCCATGCCGAGATGCTGAAATGGCTGCTGCAACAAAAAGCCCCCATCAACGCCGCATCGCCCAACGGCACCACGCCACTCATGATGGCGGCCCATTACGGCAACCCGGACGTCACCAAAATCTTGCTGCTTGCCGGGGCCGACCCCAAGCTGAAAAACCAGTTGGGGCTGACGGCGCTCGATTTTGCGCTCAACGGCCCGCACAAAGAGTCCGCACAGATGATCAGTCAGGCGCTTAGAAGCGGCCCTGGCCATTGACTGCGCCGGTGCGCAATCCAGGAGCGCCCCCAGCGACAATCAGAGTCAGGAAACCCATTTTTTTGAGGACATAGCCGTGAGCACTCAAAGCCACATGAATAGCGTCACCAACTCGGACACTCCGGCTGCCCCTGACCAGGTGCAGGCCAACCGCCGGGCCTTCCTGGACATGCTGGCCTACGCCGAGGGTACGGCAGGTCCCGAGGGGTACCGGACACTTTTCGGCGGCGGTTTTTTTGAATCATTCGCCGATCACCCGCGCCAGGTGTTTAAATTCACGAACTCGCGCGGGGAGCATCTCACCACGTCAGCTGCGGGCCGCTATCAGTTCCTGGTTGGCACCTGGGATAGTCTGAAGGTCAAGCTGGGCCTGCCCGACTTTGGACCCGCGAGCCAAGATTCAGCAGCGCTGGAGCTTGTGCGTCAGCGAGGAGCTTTGGCCGATGTGGACGCGGGCCGACTGCAGGCGGCAGTGTCAAAATGTGCCACGATCTGGGCTAGCCTTCCTGGGGCAGGCTATGCCCAGCCTGAGCGGAAAATTGCGCAGCTGGCGGACGCCTTTGTAACCGCCGGTGGATCCATCGTGGCGGCTTGATACACATAAGCCAATTTTCAACATCATCCAGGTTTACATCAACTTCCCCGAACAGATCAACGGGTGATGGTTGCATGAGCGTTCAGGTGGAGAGTGGCACAAAGCCACTCATGATCGCATCAAGTGGACGGGGGTTGGATGGTCTCGGTTTAGTTGCCCCGTTACTTTACATAATATACATCGTATTAAATAAGCAAGATGGGAAAGCAAGTCACTCCCTCGGTTCAGACCAAATCACATCACCGCGCCCAACTGCCATGGCACAAACTCTTGCTGCCCATAGCCGTGTTTTTCACTCTGGCTGGCTTGCCCGCTGGCGCAGGCCAAGATGGCTTCAAAAATTTGACGACCCACATCCTCCAGACTGGCCGTGCCATCGATGATGACGCCGCAATTGATATCGATGTCGTCGCTTTGCCTTTGATACAAGGCGCTGTTGGTTGACAGTTTGAGCGAAGGCGCTGGCGCACAACCATAGGCCGAGCCGCGTCCGGTGGTGAAGCAAATCAGGTTGGCGCCGCCTGCCACCTGGCCTGTGGCACTGACCGGGTCATACCCCGGGGTGTCCATGAACACGAAACCGTTCTCGGTGACGGGTTCGGCATATTCATAAACGGCCATCAAATTGGTCGTGCCGCCCTTGGCCACCGCACCCAGTGATTTTTCAAAGATGGTGGTCAGGCCGCCGTTCTTGTTGCCCGGCGACGGGTTGTTGTCCATTTTGCCGCCGTGTATGCGGGTGTAGTTCTCCCACCACCGGATGCGCTGGACCAGTTTTTGGCCCACCTCGGGACGAACCGAGCGTCTCGTCAGCAAGTGCTCGGCACCGTAAATTTCCGGCGTTTCGCTCAAAATCGCCGTGCCCCCATGGGCCACCAGCAAATCAACGGCAAAGCCCAGGGCCGGGTTGGCGCTGATGCCTGAATAACCATCAGACCCGCCGCATTGCAATCCCACGGTGATGTGACGCGCGCTGCATGGCTCACGCTTCACGGCCTGGGCAAGCGGCAGCATCTCTTTGACGATGGCGATGCCTTTTTCGATGGTTTGGCTGGTGCCACCACTGTCCTGAATATTGAAGGTGCGCAGCAAGGGCCCCTCGTTCAGGTGCGAGCGACGCAGCCACACATCGACCTGGTTGGCCTCGCAACCCAGCCCCACCACCAAGACACCGGCCAGATTGGGGTGACGGGCATAACCGGCAAGGGTGCGCTCCAGCACCGCCAAGCCCTCGCCTTCCCCGTCCATGCCGCAGCCGCTGCCGTGGGTCAGGGCAATGACGCCATCGACCATGGGAAAATCGGCCAGGGCCTGCGGATGACTCCGGCGTGAAAAATGATCGGCAATCGCCCTTGCCACGGTGGCCGAGCAGTTCACCGTCGAGAGGACGGCAATGTAATTGCGGGTCGCAACCCGGCCATCGGCACGCACGATGCCTTGGAACATCGCTTCGCGTGGTGCAGGCAGCGGCTTCAAATCCGCACAAAAGGCATAGTCACGGTCGGCGTTCAGGCTGTCGTCACGCAAGCCGATGTTGTGCACATGCACATGTTCGCCCGCCGAAATGGGCTGGGTCGCATAGCCGATGACCTGGTTGTATCGTCGCACCGCATGACCCACGGGTAACTCGCGCAAAGCCACCTTGTGCCCGGGGGGAATGAGGCCGCGCGAAGTGGCCCCGGAAGGCAACTTCGTGCCAGACAACAATTGCTGCCTGGCAATCGCCACATCGTCTTCGGGGTGCAACAGAAAAACGCTGGACATCGCCCGATCCGCCTCAGTTCGACCAACCACCATCGATCACCTGCGCGGTGCCGGTGGTGAAAGCCGATTCATCGCTGGCCAAATAGACCGCCAATGCGGCAATTTCATCAGTGCGCCCCAAACGCCCCATGGGTTGGCGCGCCACAAAAAATGCCTCGGTTTGTGCCACCGTCTGGCCCGTGGCCTGGGCTTGGGCGGCGATGCGTTCACGCAAAGAGGGCGACTCGATGGTGCCGGGGCAAATCGCATTGCAGCGCACCCCCTGCCCCACATAATCCGCCGCCACCGATTTGGTCAAGCCGATGATGGCGGCCTTGGATGCGCCATAAATAAAGCGATTGGTGGTGCCCTTGAGGCTGCCCACCACCGACGCCACATTGATGATCGACCCCCCGCCCCGCTTTAGCATGCCAGGCAAGACCGCCTTGATGAGACGGTATTGCGAACGCACATTCAGATTGAAGGCAAAGTCCCACTCTTCCTCGGTGCTGTCCAGGATGGTGCCTGCGTGCACAAACCCGGCCGCATTGAAGAGAATGTCAACGCCAGGGTAACGACGTCCCAAATCGGCAATGGCCTGCGCTTGCAGCACATCGAGCACCTCGGTTTGACAACCTGTAGCCTGCCCCAAAGTGGCCAGGGTCGCCGGGTTGATGTCGCATGCAATGACCTGTGCACCTTCGCGCACAAAGGCTTCCGCCGTGGCGCGTCCAATGCCCTGCCCTGCCGCCGTCACGATGGCCGTCTTGCCAGACAGCCGTTTTGAGCTGCTCATGTGTGTCTCCTACGATCAGTGGTTGTCTTTGGGCACTGCGGAGCCGCGCATGCCACGCAGGAAATCCAGGTCAGCACCCTCGTCGGCCTGCAGCACATGGTCGATATATAGCTTCCAGTAGCCACTGCTCATGGCGGGCGGCGGTGGCTGCCATGCGGCCTGGCGACGCGCAAGTTCTGCGTCGTCCACATGCAAATGCAGGCTGCGTTTGGCCACGTCCAGTGTGATCAGGTCGCCGTTTTGCACCAATGCGAGGGGGCCGCCTGCGGCTGCCTCTGGGGCTGTGTGCAACACCACGGTGCCATAGGCCGTGCCGCTCATGCGCGCATCACTGATGCGCACCATGTCGGTGATGCCCTTGCGCAGAATTTTGGGCGGCAGGGGCATATTGCCCACCTCGGCCATGCCCGGGTAGCCCTTGGGGCCACAGTTTTTCAGCACCAGCACACAGTTTTCGTCCACATCCAGCGACTCATCATCGATGCGGCGGTGAAAGTCATCGCTGTCCTCGAACACCACGGCCCGACCGGTATGGGTCATCAGCGCAGGGGTGGCAGCGCTCGGTTTGATGACCGCCCCACGCGGGGCCAGGTTGCCGCGCAAGACGGCAATGCCCGCTTTATCCTTGAACGGTTGGCCCAGGGGTTGAATCACCTGCGGGTTGTGATTGACGGCCTCAGAGACGTTTTGCGCCACGGTTTTGCCATTGGCGGTGACCGCATCCCCATGCAAATGAGCCAGAATTTCCTTCATCACCACCGGCAAACCACCGGCATAGCAAAAGTCTTCCATCAGGTACTGGCCAGACGGCTGCAGGTTGACCAGGCAAGGCATTTCAGAGCCCAGCCGGTCAAAATCTTCCAGCTTCAGCTCCACCCCGAGTCGACCGGCAATGGCAATCAGGTGGATGACGGCATTGGTTGAGCCGCCGATGGCCGCCAAAGTTTTGATCGCGTTCTCAAACGCCTGACGGGTCAAAATTTGTGAAATCTTGATGTCGTCCTTCACCATCTGCACAATGCGTCGCCCCGCTTCACGGGCCAGCACATTGCGCCGCCCGTCCACCGCCGGGAAAGCCGCGTTCCCAGGCAGGCCTATGCCCAAGGCTTCCACCATGCTGGCCATGGTAGAGGCGGTGCCCATGGTCATGCAATGGCCATGGCTGCGATGCATGCAACTCTCGGCCTCGAAAAAATCCTGCAACTTCAATGTACCGGCACGCACCTGCTCGCTCATGCTCCAGACCCCGGTGCCCGAGCCCAGTTCCTGGCCGCGCCACTTGCCGTTCAGCATGGGGCCACCGCTCACCCCGATGGTGGGCAAATTGACGCTGGAGGCCCCCATCAGCAGCGAAGGCGTGGTTTTGTCGCAACCCATGAGCAAGACCACCCCGTCAATCGGATTGCCACGGATGCTTTCCTCCACATCCATGCTGGCCAGGTTTCGATACAACATGGCGGTGGGGCGCAACAAAGTTTCGCCCAGGGACATGACCGGAAATTCAAGCGGAAAACCACCAGCTTCATAAACCCCGATCTTGACCTGCTCGGCCAGGGTACGGAAATGGGAATTGCAGGGTGTGAGCTCGCTGAAAGTATTGCAGATGCCGATCACGGGGCGGCCATCAAACTGGTCGTGCGGGACACCCTTGCCCTTGACCCAGCTTCGGTAAGCGAAGCCGTCCCTGTCTTGTCTTCCAAACCACTGTTGGCTGCGCAAATCGGAGGGTTTCTTTTTAGGGGTTGAGCTCATGTGTGGGTTCCATCCAGAGTGGTCGGTATATTAACCCCACTCCACATCGCATGCGGCCTCCAAGTGTCGCGATGGTGGGCCGATTTCAATGGGGCAAGGGTTTGTCCTGATTCGATGGCCCTATTTTCGACTCCAAACTGTATGCAACCCAATCTGTGGTCAGGCCTGTCCTGGCCCGCCCGAATGGGTCAACGATTAAAACCATGTTTGGAGACGATGCATGAAATTGAAATCCCTGGGCCTTTCAGCTTTGGTGCTCACGGGCCTGTTGGCCGCTGCCCTGCCCTCGCAAGCACAACAACAAAGAAAACTCACGGTCTGGTGGGTGAAAGGCTTTTATAAAGCCGAGGACGATGCCCTGTTCGAAGCCATCAAAAAGTTTGAAGCGAAAAACAAGGACATCAAGATCGAACTCTCACAGTACCCGATCCAGGACACCATACCCAAGACAGTGGCCGCCCTCGATTCAGGCTCTCCCCCCGATGTGGCTTACTCTGATGTCTACGACTTTCAGGTCACCGCCAAATGGGCCTACGACGGCAAGCTCGAAGACATCAGCAGCGTGATCGACAAGGTTCGCAACAATTTCGAACCCAATGCCCTGTCAACCACCTTCCTCTACAACAACGCCGAGAAAAAACGGGCCTATTACGCCTACCCCATCAAACAGCAGACCATGCACATCCAGTACTGGAAAGACATGCTGGCTGAGGCGGGCTTCACCGACAAGGACATTCCCACCAAATGGGACGAATACTGGGATTTCTGGTGCAGCAAAGTGCAGCCCGCCTATCGGCAAAAAAGCGGCAAGCGCGGCTTTGGCACCGGCTTTCCGATGGGGGTTGACTCCAGCGATGCCTTCTTCTCTTTCCTGACCTTCGTCGATGCCTACAACGTGCGCCTGGTCAATGACTCGGGCAAACTGCTGGTCGATGACCCCACCGTCCGCCAAGGCCTGATCAACGCCATGCGCGACTACACCGCCGTCTATACCAAGGGTTGCACCCCGCCTTCATCGACCAGCTGGAAAGACCCGGACAACAACGTTTCTTTCCACAACAAAACCATCGTCATGACCCACAACGCGACCATCTCGATCGCCGCCAAGTGGCTCGATGACATGAACAACACCGCCCTGACGGCAGAGCAGCGCGAGGTGGCCAAGAAAAACTACACCCAAAACATCGCCACGGCAGGTTTCCCCAACAAACCCGACGGCAGCAAAATGACCTATCGGGCAGCGGTTAAAACCGGGGTGATATTCAAAGACGCCAAAAACAAGGCCGACGCCAAGAAATTTGTGGCCTTCATTTTGGAAGACGCCAACCTGACCCCCTATGTCGAAGGTTCATTGGGCCGTTGGTTTCCGGTCACCAAGCAGGGTCAACAAAGCCCTTTCTGGAAAGGCGACCCGCACCGTCTGGCGGTCTACAACCAGTTCATGAACGGCACCACGCCCTTTGAGTTCACCAAGAACTTCAAGTTCACCGTGATCAACAATGAAAACGTCTGGGCCAAGGCCATGAACAGGCACCTCAACGAAAAGGTGCCCCTTGACAAGGCTGTCGATGAAATGATCGCCCGCATCAAGGAAGTGGCCGGCAACTGATGGCTCAACCGTGGGGGAGGCTCAACACCCGCCTCCCCCTTCTTCATCATGACCAGGGCGTGCCGACCGCACGCTCTTTCTATTGCACATGAACCCCGCCATTGCCGCTCCGCGCAGCTCTGCCCTATCCCCTTGGGTGTTTTGGGCCCGCCTCATGGTGGTGCCCTATTTGTTCATTTTTCTGGTCTTTGTCCTATATCCTGTGTTCTACGGCTTGTGGTTGGCACGCCACCCGGCCAGCTACGAGGCCTTGCTGGCCGACCCGATTTTTTTCCGAACCCTGATCAATACCCTGATTTTTCTGGCCGTGGCCATCAACCTGAAAATGATGGTGGCATTGGCTTTGTCCGGATTTTTCATCCACGACCGCTGGTGGATCAAGATTCTGTCGGTGATTTTTATTCTGCCCTGGGCTGTCCCTTCAATTCCCACCATCTTGTCGGTGCGTTTCATGCTGAACCCAGAGTGGGGGGTGATCAACAGCACCATCTTTAGGCTCACAGGCCTCGATGGCCCGAACTGGCTCAATGACCCAACCTTGGGTCTGAGCTTTTCGATGTTGATGCACATCTGGAAATCCTTGCCTTTTTGGACCCTGATCCTGATGGCTGGCCGTCTGGCCATACCCACCGAACAGTACGAGGCCGCGTCGGTCGATGGCGCCACGCGTTGGCAAAAATTCAAATACATCACCTGGCCCTCGATGCGCAGCCTGTATTTGACCTCCACCATCTTGTCGGCCATCTGGACCTTGGGCGACTTCAACAGCGTCTATTTGCTCACAGGTGGGGGGCCGGCTGATCTGACCCATGTGCTGGCAACTTTGGGCATCCGCTACCTCAGGCTGGATCAGGTCGACCTGGCCATGGCCTCGATCGTGGTGGCCTTGCCCCTGGTATTGCCACTGGTTTATTTCATGATGAAACGGCTCTCCAAATGAAAATGCAAGCCGTCACTCGCGAGGCCAAACTGTGGCTCATCGGGATCCCCGTCCTGATCTGGACCCTGCTGCCCATCTACCACCTGGCCTTATTCGCCTTTTCCCCCAAAGACGAAGGCACTTCAGGCAAACTCTGGCCCGATCATCCCACCTTGCAAAACTTTGAAATTGCTTTTGGCAAAAAGCATTTTTATCTGAATCATTTTTGGGACCAGATCTGGAATTCGGTCTTGATCGCTGTGGCGGTCGGCGCCCTGACTTTGTTTGTCTCTACCTGTGCCGCCTTCTCCATCAGTCGCTTGCGACTGAAATCAGGGCGCACGGTGATGAACATGGCCCTGTTCACCTATTTCATACCAGCCGCCTTTTTGGCGGTGCCCATGTATAAAACCATGGGCCTGTATGGCTTGCTCAACAACCAGTGGGCGCTGATTCTGGCCATGGTGACCATCGCCTCGCCCTACTGCATCTGGGTGCTCAAACAGGCCAGCGACAAGCTGCCATATGAACTAGACGAGGCAGCACGCATCGACGGTGCCAGCCCTTTGCAGCTGTTCAGGCTGGTGTATTTGCCCCTGATGATGCCTTCCCTGGTGGCGGTGGGCACCTACGCCTTGCTGCTGGCCTGGAACGAATACCTTTATGCATTTTTGCTCTTGTCGCGCGACGAGAGCCTGACCCTGGCGGTGGCGCTGGGCAATTTTTTACAGGCCGATGACTCCCCCTGGGAGTTGCTCATGGCCACCGGCCTCATCTACGCCCTGCCCCCGGCAGCGATCTATTACGCATTCAAACGCTATATGGTGTCCGGGTTGACCGCCGGTGCCGTCAAAAGCTGAAAGGTTCGTGCATGTCATCCGTCTCGTTTCATCACATTGAAAAAGTGTATGGCCAGAAGGTCAAGGTCATCCACGGCATCAGTTTTGACATCAAATCGGGCGAATTCGTCGTATTGGTCGGCCCATCGGGATGCGGCAAATCAACCCTATTGCGCATGCTGGCCGGATTGGAAGAAATCAGCGGTGGCGAAATTCGCATCGATGATCAAGTCATCAACGACCTCGAATCAAAGGACCGCGACATCGCCATGGTGTTCCAGAGCTATGCGCTCTACCCGCACATGACTGTGCGCGACAACATGGGGTTTTCTTTGAAACTCCGAAAAGAAAGCCCGGCCACCATCGGCCAGCGCGTCGACCATGCGGCCCGCATCCTGAACCTCGAAGCCCTGCTCGACCGCTATCCGCGCGAACTGTCCGGCGGTCAGCGGCAACGCGTGGCCATGGGCCGCGCCATCGTGCGCGACCCCAAGGTGTTTCTGTTCGACGAGCCCTTGTCCAACCTCGACGCCAAATTGCGCGTGGCCATGCGCGCCGAAATCAAGGCCCTGCACCAGCGCCTGAAAACCACCACCGTCTACGTCACCCATGACCAAATTGAAGCCATGACCATGGCCGATCGCATCGTGGTCATGCACGACGGCATCATTGAGCAAATCGGCACTCCGCTCGAATTGTTTGACCGCCCCGGCAACCTTTTTGTGGCCCAATTCATCGGCTCGCCTGCCATGAATCTGGTTCAAGGCGTGGTCGAGCCCGGGGGCCTGCGGGCCTTGGGCCAGCTCTGGCCTTTGCCCGCATCGGCCACCGAACGCCTTGGCCAAACCGTGCATTACGGCGTGCGCCCCACAGACCTTGAACTGGTGGCACAAGGCGTCGCCGCCAAGGTCGTGGTGATTGAACCCACCGGGGCCGAAACCGAATTGCTGGTTCAAGTCGGTGAACAAAGCATGACCGTGGTGACCCATGGCCGCCCCAATGTCAAGCCCGACGACACGGTTTACTTGGGCATGGCCATCGACAAAATCCACCTCTTTGACGGACAAACCGGTCAAAGGATCTGAAAATGACAGCCACCCCCCATCGGCTGGACGCCCGTCAGGTCGCGAACTACCGTCAGGCCGGTTGGCTGGTCCCCCCCTATCGGCTGGAGGCCGGGCTGGTTTCAGAACTCCAAGACGCGCTCAACCGGCTCATACAGAACAACCCGGGGGTCAGACCGGAAAAGCTGGTCAGTGCGCACATTGAAGGCGATAACCGGGAAGGGGTCAGGGGCAGTCGAAAATTTCTTGAGTTGGCCATGCACCCGCCCATCGTCGACATGGTCGAAGACCTCATCGGCTCGGACATCGTCCTCTGGGGTTGCCATGTGTTTTGCAAACCCCCGCAAGAAGGATACGAAACGCCTTGGCACCAGGATGGCCACTATTGGCCCATCCGCCCCCTTGCCACCTGCACCGTGTGGGTGGCTCTCGAGCCCAGCACGCGAGACAACGGCTGCCTGCGGGTGATCCCGGGCTCCCACCGCAATCAGGTCTTGCACCCCCATCTGCACGAAGACCGTGACGACCTCACTTTGCAACAGCGCATGATGGATGGCACCTTTGATGAGTCTCAGGCCGCCGACATTGAGCTTGAACCGGGGCAGATGTCCATGCACGACGTCTACATGATCCATGGGGCCCAAGCCAACACTTCCAAGCAACGGCGCACGGGGGTGGCGCTGCGCTATATGCCGGCCAGTTCGCACTTTGACCGCAGCCTCAAGCCCGTCGATGGCAAAACCGGCGTGCCTGTGAGCTTTGCCACCCGACCCTTGTGGCTCTTGCGCGGGCGTGATGTGTCAGGCCTGAACGATTTTCAGACGGGGCATCGCCCGCAATGCGCTGAAAAAATTTAAGGGGACGACCGCCTGGTCATCCCCACGGGCTTACTTGTCAGCCGGCTTGAACTGCAGCGCCTTGTATTCCAAAAACTCATCCAGGCCGTACTTGCCATTTTCACGGCCATGGCCTGACTGTTTGTAACCCCCAAAAGGGGCGTTGGCATTGAAGGGGGCGCCATTGATGTCCACCTGTCCGGTGCGGATGCGACGCGCCACGCGCACGGCGTGTTCTTCGTCCTGGCTCCAGACGCCACCGCCCAAGCCATAGATGGTGTCGTTGGCAATGCGAATCGCATCGGCCTCATCGAGGTAGGCAATGATCACCAACACCGGCCCAAATATTTCTTCGCGGGCCAGGGTGTGTTCGGGCTTGACCACCAACACCGTGGGTTGCACAAAGTAGCCTTTGTCGATGGCCGGGCGCTGGGCACCACCAACGACCAATTCGGCGCCTTCTTTCAGGCCCAGCTCGATGAAGTTCAGCACCCGGTCGCGCTGTGCCGCACTGACCAGCGGGCCCAATCGGGTGTTCTCATCCAGACTCGGGCCCAGAGTGAGCTTGGCGACCGCCGCCGCAGCCAAGGCTTTGGCCTCTTCCAAACAGTCGGCGGGCACCAACATGCGCGTGTGCGCCGAGCAGGTCTGTCCACTATTGAGCATGCACGCAGAGACACTGCCTTTGACGGCAGCAGCCAGGTCGGCGTCGGGCAGGATCACGCTGGCCGACTTGCCCCCCAACTCCAGCGCCACACGCTTGATGCTTTGCGAAGCCACCTCACCGATGCGTTTGCCCGCCCGTGTTGAACCGGTAAAGCTCACCATGTCCACTTCCGGATGGCCCGATAGCACTTCACCCACCACAGGCCCGGCACCGTTGACCAAATTGAACACGCCCGGCGGGAAACCGGCCTCGTGGATGATCTCGGCCAGAATCATGGCGTTGATCGGGGCCACCTCGCTGGGCTTGAGCACCACCGTACACCCCGCCGCCAAGGCCGGGGCCACTTTCAAGGTGATTTGGTTGAGCGGAAAATTCCATGGCGTGATGCAAGCCACCACCCCCACCGGCTCCCGAACCACCAGCGAATGGCCGACTTTTTCTTCCCACTCGAAGCGGCGGGCCTGCTTGGCAGCATTGCCCCAATTGAAGATCGGACCACCCACTTGCACCATGCGAGACAGCTTGATCGGCATGCCGACCTCGCGGGCAATGGCCTGTGCCATTTCCTCGGCCCTGGCTTTGAGGCCCTCCACCACCTTGTCAATCAAGGCACAGCGGGTTTCCAGCGGGGTCTGCGACCAAGCGTCAAAAGCGGCTCGAGCGGCCAACACGGCCTGCTGGGCCTCGGCCACACTACCTTGAGGCACCGTGGCAATCACCTCCTCGGTGGTCGAATCATGCACGGCAAAGGTTTCTTTGCCTTGTGCCTTGATCCACTGGCCGTTGATGTAGTGCGAGTCGTAAACTTTCATGGGTCTCCCTTGAGATGATGAACGCATGCAGTATATTGCCTAAATGCAAAGCCACTGTGAACACTGATGAAGGTTCATCGAAGCACTTAGGGAAGCTCTGCCATCGGGGAAGGTTCAATTCAGCCCCAAAATCTGTCGGGTCACCAAAGGCACCGCCATGCTGGTGCCGCTTGCTCTTTGTATGCGATGCCCATGACGGCTCCAAGCATGTACACCCCGGCGATGGTGCGATGCGTCAACCCGCACCCCCACCCGCCGCCAACCGACATCCGCCTCTACAGGACAGCGCCCGCTGTAAGCACTGAGTTGATCATCGCTGGGGGCCTGTACCCATAGGTTTTGCACAGATGGGTCGAGCGCCTGCGCAATCACCACCTGCGCCATCCAGGGGATCAGCCCGCTCAAGGTAGGCAAGCCATCGTCTGAATTCACAGACTCACCATCCAGATGGGCTTGACGCCACATGCCCACTTTCGAGGCAGTCATCATGGAGAGGTGAGCACTCAAAGAACCGCCTCTCTCAAAAGTCATCCTTAAACCCCAGCGCCCGGAGGAAGCCAAAGGCTGATGGGACGACCATGCCGCCGTGGGCGGCAAGCGCATGACCATTTGCACCCTGTCTGAGGCGGCATGGCTTCGTTGGGCCATCGACATCGGCCCCAGCTGCGCCGACCATGATCCGGCGGGTGGTTTGACCTCGACCTTGGCATGACCTTGCGCCCGGTCAAACCAACATTCCAGAAATGAAGGTCGGAAGTTCTGAGCGGGCAAATGCCAATTCAATGTCACGGCCTGAGCCGCTTGAACATGGATCTGTATGTTTTGTTGATCTGCATGGTTGTTCCCTGCGGCCATCACCCATGTCAGCTCAACCCCAAAAGATTGCGCATATGCACAAAGTGCCCGCGCTGAGCGGGAAATGAAACTTTGCGAGTGACGATCGGCGTCAGTGCTCACGAGGCTGAGCATCACCAGCAATCGGGTTCCAGCCGGGCAAGAACCCAAAGCCCAAACGATGGCATCGATCACCTCGGGCCAAAGGGCGGCATAAGGCAGACTGAACAGAATCTCATCAGGAAGTTCGTACAGATAGATCGGGATGCGGGGCATTGGGCCCAGGCCATCATGCCCCTCCAAAAGCAAGCCAATGACTTGAGCACCGTGGCTTTGGGCCATGTCTGGCCGTTGACCCATGGTCGCCATGGGGCTGCGTTTGTACATATGGACCACGCCCGATTGCCGCAGGGACTGCAAGGGAAAGCCGTGATCAATCACCAACACCCTTGGGCCTGTCGCATCCAGCACAGGCCCAACGCTTGCGGTGAGTCCATCAGTGGCCCTGAACAACACATGGGATGAAGCTTGTAAGTCTGGAAAGTGAAGCCCCTTGGGGTTGAACCAAGGGGCGCCCCAAATGTGATCATGAAACAGATCCGGCCCCTTAGCCAGCCAACGCAGCAGCGCTGGAGCTTGGGCCGCGATGGTCACCCAAACGTCATCGCCGTCATTCATCTGGGTATGCACCGACCCCTCTGCCCCCAATATCGATGTCAGATCTGGCAGGTGATGTCGGTCTAGAACACCGCAAATTCGCGAGCACATCCCCCATGCACGCATGTCATGGTCCACAAACCGGTGTGACCAGGCCAGGGCCAAATGGGGATCCATTCTCGCCCCATCCAGCAGTATGGTTTGTGACATGCCCTTGACCGATGCCTGCAGAGCGAAGGAAGCGCCCATGAGTGTGCCCACGCTGGTTTGCAAAAACTGTCGACGATTGAGTTTGAATGCGCACATCGCCTCACTCCCATTCGGTCAAAGCCTGCGTCCAGATCAGGCGCCAAACCGGCCACAACCCCTTGGATGGCACAACGATGGTGTGGTCCACGTCAAATGCGGGAAGCGAAGGATGGGCTGGCCCAATCGACATCCAGTCGGTTTTGCTTCGGTAAACCTTCTCGGTGAAATGACACACTGAGATCGTGCTTGGCGACGCAGACGCCAATGCCACGGCACAATTCGCCAAAGATCGTCCCAGCAACATCCCGGCAATCGCATCAACCGGGAAATGAACGCCAGCCACCACCCGATTGACGGCAATCCGAAACGCCTGTCGATCCAACTGTGTGGCCAATGGGTCGTTAGAAGACAAACGCAATAAATGCTTGAGCGTTTGCGCCACGGCAAAGGCTTGCGTCGCATGGCCCATAGGAAACGATCCGTGCCCGGGTGTGGTGATGATGGGCTGCACCAAGGGTGACAAATCTTGGGGTCGCCATGCGCCCAGAACTTGTTTGAATCTCATTTCTATGCAAACGGCAAACCAGATGATCGCCTGCAGCACCTCAAAAGTACGGGGCCTCGCATCGGACCGCAAGGGCAAAATACTGCCCCACAAGGCCCATTGATGGTCTATCTGCGACAGAATTTCCTCGCTGCGCTCGGCCCTTAATTCAGCCAAAGACATGACCTCTGACAGCTCTTGTTCGAACAAAGCCAGGCTGGGTCGTTCGGCGTAAAACAACGTGCCACCGCCGCGCAATCCGAAAGAGCAATAAGAGAGATCGGTGGCATGCGAACGACCACTCCACTCTGCCCCAAAAACCAGGTCTTGCGACGCCATGAACTGTCTGACCCAAGGCTGGGCATGAAGCGTATGCCGGTCTGGATGAGGCATGTGGCGGGGCCCGGCGCGCTGAGGCAACTGACCCAGGATGCCGTCACGGTTCATGATGTGTGCCCTGACCTGTAGCGGGTTGGCGTCATCATCTCTGAGTGTGCTTGGCAACAAAGTCAATCCACCCCCTGCACCACCCCCTGCACCACCTCCTGCGCCACCTCCTGCGCCACCGCGTCGATCTGCGCGGCGCCCAGCGGAAACTGCGCGGCCAGGGCATCGAGTGCCTCCGTGCAGGCTGACGCACCACTGCTGCCTTGTGGTGCCAGACCGTGGCGCCGCACCGCTTCTTGCCACAGCCCGCGCCGGGCCACG
>JACCDW010699428.1_pt1 | contig 79029 bp, 82 predicted proteins | sample 7449781 | NCBI WGS metagenome assembly JACCDW01 (sample SAMN15323449, study PRJNA562643) | freshwater metagenome | isolation source: river surface water | place: USA:Blue River Watershed | collected 2017-08-18
ACCTTGTCAGCTTCAGCTTGATTTTCTGAAGCCTTCTCACCAATTGCCTTTGCCCACAACCGCCACATTAGACGATCATCCTTATCAATCCAATTGTATCAATCGTTACGAGCAAAAGGTAGTTTGCGAGCATACCAAAGCTTCTCCGAGTCCAAGCAGCCCAAGCATACATAGCGCACCCAGCGATCCAAATAGGATACAGCGTAAGTAAAGGGGGATTCGGGACTGTGGTTGCCATAGTAACAGAACACCCAATACTAATAGCCCAAGCAAACAGCTCAACAACAAAACGGAACTTATTACTAGCCCAGTCATCACGTATCCATTCAATTGTTGGTTTAAAAATTTCAATCATGTCTTACACCGAAGAAGTTAGCCAGAGATAAACGTACACCTTTAGTAACTTGCGTAACCTCATGGTATGTTTCCGATGGATATGATAACACATACCCTGCTTGTTGTTGTATTATTGTATGATCAGATGTGTGCTGATCGTGAAACAGTTTCACGTCACCACCTTCATATTCACCGCCAAGATAAACAACAGCAGAGACAAACGGACCAAAGTTAGGATCAATCTTATCACAATGACGCCCGAAGAAGTCACCTTGTTGATATCTTAGCAATTCCCATGGCCGTGCTATCCACAGATTATGTCGCTTATAATGGGTAGTGCTGATATGAGCAATGTATGAGGTCAGCTTCGCTATGAAAGGATCCCTGTAGTCTACAGGGACATACTGTCTTTCCGACTTCCGTTTGGAAGGATCTTCTACATCAATATTTTGTCTGTTCCGTATGACGGCCTTCTCAAAAGGCAATCTCAAACGTCGCTCTACAAACGCGTCTACTTCTTGTTGAGAAAATACCTGCTCACAAGAGCCCATTGCCCTCACACCATCTCCTCAACAATACCTAAGATCTCTGCAAGAATCAAAAAGAGCCCAGCACCAAACAGGCTCTGCGAAAGTATCAAGAACAAACCAGCTACAATCCGTAATCCGCTCTTCACAAAGCTAATGTTTCTATGCCATATTGGGTCGGGGATATTTTCATCTAGCATACAATACTCACTTAAAGTTGCACTCAACCATTATCTCCGTCAAGCATGCAGCAAGGTTGATCTCCTGATCAACGACAAACGCTGCTTGATATTGATACTTTGATAGAATCAGCACAAGCTGCGCTACGGAAGATGGTGAGTCCATTGTTTCAAAAGCTGTGTCATACAGCTTGCGGAAGAAGACAGGAACATCGATATCAGAATTCTCACCAACCCATTTACGGACGTTAGTAAAGTTCTTCTCCCTGAGATAGGAGCAGAGCTGTTTCACAGTCTCGTCTTGTAGGTTGGACAGTAGACCGATATCTATCTTACCTGTTGCAGCATAACGCTGTAGTTCGTTCAAACACCTACGCCAATCTGGAAAGTGTTTCTCAATCAATCCTGCTACGGCCTTTGGTTCAAACTCAACCTGCTCACGTGTGAGAATGTCAACAACACGTCGGTAAAACTGAACGGCTAGCTTTGGCTTCTCTTCTTTTGGTACAGCAAACTCCACAACACTACAACGAGACCACAAAGGCTCGATCAGTTTGTTCTTAAAGTTACACGTGAGTATAAATCCACAGTTCTTGCTGTACTGCTCCATGAAGTTACGAAGAGCAGGTTGTGTACTGTTTGGATTGAGGTAGTCTGCCTCGTCTAAAATAACGTACTTACGGCCTCCAGAAAAACTAACAGTAGAAGCAAAGTTAAGAATATCGGTACGGAGAGTATCAATATTACCATGCATGCTGCCGTTAATAACAATGTAATCAGCACCAAGCTGCTCGAGAAGAGCGCGAGCAACAGTGGTTTTGCCAATACCAGCGCGGCCAGTAAGCAGCATATTAGGAACATTACCCTCATCGACAAACTTCTGAAAGACGGACTTCAAAGAGTCGGGTAGGATAGTGTCGGCAATGGTGCGTGGGCGGTATTTCTCCACCCACAGAAAGTTTTCTTTCATCTAGTTTACTCATCAAATGTTGAATGATTGGAATCGGCCATGACCCAATATTCTACATCACTACACTTGAAGTGGGCAATCTTTTTCGAAGAGATACTAACATCATAATCACCCGGAAGCACTTTGATGTTCTCTGCCTTAAATGCAAACTTAAATGAGTGATTGCTTGCACCTACCTCAATGCTAAATGTATCACTTGTCGGATCGGAAGGCTTACCAGCCCCCATCGTAACAACTTCACCATTCCCCTCGATCACGAGGTGCGTCGACTGGAGGGCGCCAAGAGCACGCATCGTTGACTGAAGTGCTTCTGCGGAAAGTGTGAATACAACTTCGGGATTATCCACCTTCGGCGTCTTATCCGGCGGTGCAACAATCAGCTCCGGATCAGCAAACGTGTAATCAACACGTTGCCGGCCTTGTTTGATAATCACTTTCGATTCATCAAACTCGAGCTCTGGTTCCGTAAACAAAGACAGTACACCAATAAACCTTGACAGATCAAACACTGCAAACTCTTTAGGAAAACTTTCCTGCACAGTTGTGCGTGCAAGGATAGTCTTCTGAGCGGCAATCGTCGATTGCACGCTACCTTCACGAACAAGCATCGATGGGTTGATCATAGCAAAGTTTTTCAAAATTTGCATCGTGCGTGTTTCAAGTCTCATTTCTTCTTCCCTAGCAAACCTGCATCAGCTGTAGCGGGTGCACCAATCGTTGCAAGGTCCATCAAGCTACCACCAAACACATAACTACCAACGTGGTTCATGCTCATCCAAGGACACAACCACACTTTAGATCCCATCTTCTCTACATTGTAGCAGAACATATAGTCCTCAGATAGATAACGCTTACTTACGGGATCGATGATACAATCAAAGTAAGCATGGATCTCACGCGATCCATCGAACGCTGCCGTACGGATATGGTCCGGCTTGTAGGATAGGTTAGGATAGGCTTCCTTGTATTTGTCAAACGTCGAGCGACGAATCATCATGAAGCCAGTACCGATCTCCATCACCTCAACAGGCTGTCCAATCGGAATCTCACGTTGACCACCCTTCGGGTTAAACACATAGTCACCAACATACCGCTCAAGAGTGTTTGGATCCTGATCTGCCATCCCCTTATCAACGGCCAGCTTGATCTTTTCCCAGGAGATACACTTCTTAGGGTAAGGACCACCAATGACATCGTATTCATTATTGTCATCACTCTGCAATGCAAGTAGAGCAATAACATCGTTTGGATTGAATCCAATATCACTGTCAATGAACATTAGATGTGTCGCATCGCTGCGCAGGAACTCATCAACACAATAGTTACGAGCACGTGTGATTAGGGACTCGTTAAACAGGTAGTAGAGCTGCAAAGGAATTTCATACTTAGCACAGATTGCAGCCAAGTCTGCAATACTACGCGTGTACATACCAGCACACTGGCCACCATACATCGGCGTTGCTACAAATAGTTTCTTCTTCTGAAGATCAGAGATCGGGACTTTAATTTCAAACGCCATTTTGTTTTTCCTTCAATTTATCTTTTGTTGTTCCTACTGGACGGCCACGGCCGCGTTTAGGTGGATTCAGTGCTTCGTTCAACACTTGCTGAGAAAGAGCTTCGTTACCTGAAAGCAATGCTGCGGTTGCCTCTACAGCAGCTGCATCAAGCGGCGTTGGCTCACCTTGATACTTTTTATCATGATCTTTATTCTTGCCGTAACTACCATCATACTGATGGAGAGCTTCTGCATTGAAAGAAAGATATTGTCCAATACGTGTACCGCGCTGGATACGCATTGGCCCGCACGTAACGTGCATCACGCCTGCCATCACACCATCGTAGCCGGTATCGTAAAGACCTGACGTTAGGAACACACCATTACGGTTCAATGTCGATCGCGTGATTACCCATCCCGCTTCGTTGTCTCCTACCGTAATCATATTTTCCATGATCACTTCATAATGTCCCTCAGCAAGGTTATAGTATCCCTCACCGTCTGGTTTCATCTCAAAAGAACCGCGGTGAACCTTTTCCTTTTCATCTATACGGAACGTCGATGATGACATCTTAAACACTTTTCCCAAACGGAGATCAACAGCGTTTGGCTGTACATCACCTTCCTTAACATTTGTCAACGTTGACCGACTTTGCGGTCCCATAATATGCTTCATTCAAACTCCTCTAAAATACCCCGCATGACACTATCCACTCTTATACGCAAATAGTCAAGCGACCCATCATTCATAAGAACATGATCGACAAGATGATCATCAAATGCACGCTCCGTAATATGACCATCGTATTGATAACTAGGTCGAATAATTTTCACCATCTTTGCACCAAGCCGTTTAAGGAAGGTGTATTCATTATCGAAACGCATATCAGTGACTACCCACAAACGGTCAGTATCACTGGCAATGGTTTCATCAACGTACCTGGTAAATTGCTTCTCATCATATGAGCGCATCAACATACCAATTTCACGTACGAGTCTTCTACCCTCTATTGTATAGAAGCACTCCTCATCCTTCAGCTTAAGAGTTGCACGTTTAAGACGATCGTAGCTATACGTGCTCTCATCGCCAAGGTTGAAGATGTGACGGATGGCGTGCTTAACAGGATCAGCAAAAGCAATTGTCTTTGCTTGAAGTTGTGGAAAACGCTCCACAATCATCTGACCAACTGTATCCTTACCTGATCCTTTAGGACCTGTCAATGCAATAATCTTTAACGCCATGATCCTGTAGCCATGCAATCAATGTAATGGATATTTTCATAGACTAGCCCAGAATCATGCTCGCCCTGATAAGCAAAGTCTACTTCTTTCTCAAACTTACCATTCTGAAGACCAGTAGGCGAAGCATCAAACGTAATACCGTTGATACCAGCCCAAACAGCAGCACTAGAATCCCAGGAGTAAATGTATCTGTCATACTCTCTCAATAAATTAATCTCTTTTGGTCCATCGACCATTCCGAGACAATGGAAGCGCTTATCCGCTTTACCGTTATTGAGGAGATTGCGACGCTCGAGCTCACGGAATACAGACAGACGCGACAAATAGCGCTGCATCTTGTATGCATCACTACGCTTACCTCCCTCAAAAGTGGTTTCGTCTACACCACAAGCAATTGGAGCAGCAAGTATCGACAAACCGATCAAGTCAATGTCTTCATTGTAAAGAGCCCACTCGATAGCATTGACAAGATCAGCCATGTCGCCAAGTTCACTCTGCGGAACAAAGAACGTATCAAATCCCTCCGCCTTGAACTCGGGGATCAACCGCTTAGCGGCTTCAACAGTCTTACGAGAGTTTTCCTTGGGGTAATCGGAAAGCACAATACAGTTAGCATTGCACGCTTTACCCATTTCAATCAGCTTTGACGATTCATACATTGGACGTCCGAGCTTAAACATTTCAAAGGCACTATTATCCATAATTTTATACTTACCATCATTTAAGTTGGCATAGTAATCACGATACTCAGGATCCTCTTCAACGAGGTGGGCAAGAAGCAAGTGCGCTCCGTTACTCTTGGTATACTTATTAAGATAAGCGGTGGGAGAGATGTGGCAGAAGTTAATCAAGATCAACCTTTCGGGAAATAAATGCGGCAACCGTTCTCTCCGTCTTCGGAGACTTCGATAACATAATCGCGGTCAGGCCATTGTTCAACACACTTTGCATACAGATCTTTTGCCATCATCTCGCAAGACTTGTAGTCGAGCTTCAATGTACCTTCACTGTACCATTTTTCCATCCAACGCTTGGCCTGGATAAATTCGACATCTCTATCATCGTGGAAAATTTCCATTTCTACTCGGAAATGGAAGACATGACGATGTGGTACACCGAGAAAGCTGACATCCAACCAATCGCCCGTCTTCAGTTTAGGGTCTGTAGCTGCGGCGGGGTATCGATGGATGCCTTCCTTCTGAAACGTTACCCAAATAAAACCTTTATTTTCCATAGTATATCACCTTTTAATAATAACAGCTTGTTTTTCTTTTGTCTTGTAGAACTGCACGTCATTATTCATCGTGTCTACAATAAAGTCAACAGCTTTCTTCGGCCGTAGTCTCGTATCGTGCGTTGCCATGCTGTTTTCATAATCATCAACAACTATAACACCACCTGTCTTTATGAGACAAAGAGCCAGCGTCAAATCAAACAGCGTATCTTGTTGTGTATGGGAGCCATCGAGATAGATGTAATCAAACATACCTACCATTGAACGTCCAAGAGAAAATAATCCTTCTCGTGAGTTCTCCGGATACACAAATATCTTCCTGCTTGATTCGTGAGTGGATATATTGTTATAGAAGTTATCTCTTACGCGGTCCATATCAAACCCGAGGTTGACTCGAGCAACCTCTTCACCACCTTGCCAATTGTCAATGCAAAATAGTTTTGAGTCTGGATGGTGCTTCAAGTACTGAGCAAGCCAGGTCGTTGTACGACCCTCGAAGCAACCGACCTCTATCATCATCAACTTCTCATTAAAGTCAAACCGGTCAAAGATATCTTTCCAATAAGGGTGGTGGACCGTAGACCAATCCGGATAATCAAACCGCATGATGTGTTATCATTTGTTTAAGTTTATAGAAACCATTACGGACACGGGTGTAATCTTCAGGTGCAAGATCTACAATCTCTGTAATACCAGATAACAAATCCCATGAACGTTGATCACCAAGAAACTCTTCAAGCCAAAGATTCTTTGGATACATTGCTTTGAACATTTCTTCAATCTGTTGGCACCATGCAAGATCACCTCGTATACTCGCAACGCAGGTTATATCAAACTCCCCATACCGCTTATCATACATCGTATCGAAGCGATCAAGGACGTCACTGTTTCTCGTATGACCAAACTTGTAAAACACTTTACGTGTTTTCTTGTCAACAAATTTGCAGAAGTAAACTTTTGCCATTAGCGTGGTAACATTTGTAGCTTAACATGAGACATGAACTCCGCTTTGACGGAGTCATTATGGAACAAGCCATGCACAACGCACGTTTGTGTAAGACTCGAGTGAGCCATAACTCCACGGTTTTCCATGCAACCATGCGTAGCTTGAACGTAGACTGCACAGTTTTCCGTGTCAGTAGCTCTCATGATCTCTTTTGCAATTTGATTAGCAAGGTCTTCTTGTAATGTACCACGACGTGCGCACCACTGTGCAATACGTGCATACTTTGAAAGACCAATCACTTCACCTGTTGGAATGATACCGATGATTGCAGTACCCTTAACAGGTTGGTGGTGGTGTGAACACATTGAGACGAGCTCTGCACGAACAACCAACATCCCTTCAAACCGATCAGGGCCCTCGTTAGGAAACGCTGTAGCAGTAGGACGTGGCTCGTAACGACCAGCCATTAGCTCATAAACGTACATCTTTGCAAGACGACGAGCGGTGTCGTGAGAGTTAGGATCATTGTCAGTATCAATCACGAGCGAATGAAGAACACCTTGGAACTTAGCCGTAAGCTCATCAACAAGAGCGGGAAGCTCTTGCTCACTAACAAACTCAGAAATGTTATCACTGGCCCAGAAACGCTTGTTTGCGTTCTTAAGGCGTTCGCGGATAAGCGTTGAGAGGTACTTGCCCTCCTGTGGTTGTTCGGTATACTGTTCTTGTTCTGCTTTTGGCATATCAATCATTTTTTAAGTGGTTTAGGAGGAAACGTTGGAAAAGTGCCCCATGGAGCTTTCAAATGAGATGGTACAGTATCTGGGCCGCCTTTGTCAACCCAGATCTTTGATATTACCGTTCGAGGATTACCATCAACGAGGTCATAACGTACAAGAAAGTCTTCATAATCATAAACACCATCTGGTACCCAAGGAAACTGCTTAAAAGGCATTGTAATATCTTTCACGGAATTCAGGTTGATGATAAGGACAGTAGTTGTCAACAAACTTGTAATCGTACTGTAAGCGATAACCTAAGCGGCCAGGTCGACTTCCAACACGTCTGTGAAGAGTCACAGAGTTGTCAAACATAACAAGATCATTATCTTGCTGATACCAATGGTCAAACACATTCTTTTCAGCAATGACCTCTCTATCAATCAAATCAAATATATCCTTACTTTGTGCTTCTGTCAGACCCTTGATCTTCCACATATTATGCTTCGGATAATGCAACCCCTTGAGGCCTCCAGGACTTGTAATCACAAGTGGTACCTCAGCACCATCTGTAGGACAGAAGTTTTGTTTGATACGAAGCTGGAATTTAGGATCTTCCATCTCAAGTTTGTTTATTGCTCCAGGTTGGAACTTATAAACAACAATCATCTCATCAAACTCTGAACGGATACTATCAGGCAATGAGTTATAAAAGTCAACCGTTTGAGCAAACCCTGTTGCACTATCTTTCATTTCCTTTACACCAAGCAAGCAAGCACCGGGTGTAAAGTTAATAATACTTCCTTCATTTGAGTGCCAACCTACATCGCCAACACCAAACGAACCTTTATAATTTCCCTTTTCATCCTGTTCAGCACTTATACGATACAGATCGCCCGTCTTTGTTTTTTCGATTGTATGTTCTCGTGTTTCAACTTGATATGCATCATCTGCATCTAGCTTGCCACGTTTATACAATTTGTACAAGTCCAACATTGTGTGAACGTTGTACTTCTTAAGAAGAATGTTAGTACCGTTATAACGTATGTTACCAACGCGCTCAGCCCATGCTCTATACATTTCAATGGGAAGATTGACGTTACGAAGGACCGTCACAAGGCCTTGGAGATGGAGGTCATGTATAGCTTTGACCTCATCATCACTCATGTTAATAAAATCTACATCATCAACATAATGACCAAAGTTGCCAAATCCGTTGATCTTTGTTATCTTCATTACACATCCTCAAAAAGATTTTCATTCCATTCGCGATGTCCTTCACGGTAGGCCATGTTACTTTGCGTTTCACGCACCTCTACACGGAAACACCATAGACGTTCTGCCTCTCCTGGACCCCAGTAGTCTGGAATGTAAACACCATTGACATATTTGTATAACTGATCAGCAAGCCCCTCACAACCTAGCTTTGGAAGGATTGTCAGCTTAGCTAGTTTCTTTTCCTGTAGCTTGAGATATGTGTCTAGCTCCGGATCATCCTCAGCAACTAGTAACGTGTGATCAAACTGATCCTCAAGTACATTCTTCAGCTCCTTGAGGCCGCCATAATCTGCTGCCCAGTTACGCGCATCGAGATCATCTGTACCGAAATAAAACTTCATCGAAAAACTGTATCCATGAATCAGGTTACAGTGACTGTCTGCACGCCATTGTCTATAAGCACAAGGGAATGCATCATGATACTCTTTCGTGCTTACATATTTGTATGTACGGGGTTGTTTTTCCATTTTATGTACCCATTGTATTTCCCCAGATGTGTACATGCACACGTGAGGAATAGTTATAACCACGCTTAAACGCTTCTGTTGCGATATGCGCCTCTCCAATATAACCAGCTTCGGTTCCCTTCTGAGCCTCGAGTGTTGCACCAACACCCATAATCCATACGGGATAAGTCACGCCTGCATCACGGAACTTAGCTACTGTTTCTTCTAGCTCGTTCCAAGATTCTTCTGTACCATTCACAACAAACTTCAATTGTCCGTTCCGTGAAAGGTTTTCATATGTCTTCACTATCTCTGGCTTGATAGCATCTTCCGGCTTCTCACCAGACGTTCTCCACAGCTTTGGAGAAACAGAAAAGAATACCTCACCTGGGTATTCGCTAAAGTAGTTCGCAAACTCACTCGTTAGAGGTTGCGTGCCGTTCGTTTCCCATGTCATGTATAGAGGAAAGTCGCCCTCTGTAGCAAACTGATCAATAATACCAACGGCAGCTTCTTGAGCATGCTTCATCAATGGCTCACCACCTGTAAAGCACATATGCTGCATCGTACCGTCTTGTTTATTGAAGCGGCCCTCTGGATTAGTAGGATGATACATCGATTGACGAATACGATTGCAGATTTCAACTGCAGTGTGTTTGTGTTGTAGATGTTTAAACTTCGCTGACCAAGAGTATGACGAGTCACATCCATATTTCCACACAGGAAGATCTTCCAGACGTCTGATATCCTCTACCTTAATTTCCTTGTAAGGCAAAACGTATGTTGAAGGGTCGGTTGGATCCTTTTGACCAAACCCATCACATTGCAGATTGCAAAGAAAGAATCTTAGCCAAGCTGTAGGTCGACCTGTGTAGTGACCCTCACCTTGGATAGAGTGAAAGATCTCGCTGTATGCAATCTTTTTATCAGACATTCTTTTTTCCTAGTTCATCATTAACACGCAGGACATTTTCCCAGAACCCTCTATTGAAGGCAACCTTATCTAAGCACTTTAGATCTTTAGGCAGGCAATGACCAGCAAAACCAAAGCCATGTTCCCCTGGAACCTGTAGATGACCTGGCCCAACACGAACATCAGCAGCGACACCTTTTCTGACAACTTCATAATCAGCTCCATATGTTTGACATGCTTCGTACATCATATTAGCATACACCACCTTCAATGCTAGACCGGCATTCTGATGTAGCTTGATGAGAGCACTTTCTTCCAGTGTACAGAAATGCCACATTTCCTCATGGCCATATCCGTTATCCACGAGCCACTTTCCAAACGGAACAGTCAGCTCTCGTTTACCGCCAAGAACAAGAATCCAAGGCTTATCCAAATAAACATCATCGCCCTGCTTCATAAACTCAGGGAAGTGAATAATGTTGAGATCTGGATATTGAATTTTCCATGACCGTAGGAAAACTGGTGAAACGGTACATCTAATAGCAATAGTTCCTCTGAATGCAGCTTCTTTTAAAGTCTGTAGACACTCACTGATTGCTTGATGATCATAAGGACCATCGACTAATGACGATACACAAATGATTGCAATATCATACTTGGTGAAATCTGTAATCGTGTGACCTTTGTATGGGTCATGAAAGTCTGCGTTGGTCTTTAAAGTAAGATCGGTTGCCATACCGACTTTACCTTTGCCAAAAATAACTACGTTCATACTATACCTTTCGCTTCGGCTTTTTTAACTAGTCTATCAAGCTCTTTCTTTTTTCGAAGAGCTCTTTCAAGATGAATCTTGTTTGCTTGCTTAGTATACATTATTCCATTAAGATGGTCAAGCTCATGAAGGAAGCAGCGAGCTGTCATACCATCAAGAACTTTTGTAACGACATTTTGATTTGGTTCTATGTAACGAACCTTAATCCGGCGTGGTCGTTTGACCTTCAGAAACAAGTGTGGTATCGAAAGACAACCCTCTTCAAGAACAATTGTTTCATTTGATTCATCTACAATACGCGGATTAAAACAAACAATACCTGGAACAGCATACAGCGCAAATGCTCTGTACGGTAACCCAACCTGCGGTGCTGCAAGACCCAGCCCCTTGTTCTCTACCATTGTTTCATAGAGATCCTTGGCTAGCTGAATTGGATCGACAGGGGGATTGGAAAAGTCAAACGGTTCGGTTACTGTATGTAAGATGGGGTGATTCGAATCGATCAATTTAAGTATCATGTTTCAACCATTGTGCTAAAGTTTTTCTGCTTTTGAAATTTCAATACACGCTCGAACTTGTCAAGATAAGCATCCGTCTTGTGTGAGATAACAAAAACGTTGTTACCTTCAGTGACGGATTGCAAGATCTTCAACAGCTCTTCATTACCTTGTGTATCGAGAGAGCCATCAAACACTTCATCCAATATCAGTAAGTTTGTACTGGCACTGTTGCGTAGCTTTGCAACAGCACGCCATGTAAACAGTAGTGCCAGGTCGATCCTTGACTTCTCACCTTCGCTGAATGATGCATAACTAAACTCATCTCTAAATCGCGACTTAATTGTTTCCTCAAAGTTCTCATTGAGCTCAAAGTTAACAAAGAAATCCATAGCCGCCAAATACTTATTAATCAATTTGTTGATTACGGGAATATATTGACGAATAATCTTTGTTTTTATACCCGCATCCTTCAAAAGGATACCAGCTACCTCAAGAACAGCTCTATCATTAATCAGTTGCTCTTTTCCACCTTTTAAGGTACTTAAAGTTTGTTTATGTACCTTTAAAGTGTCTTTAGCCCCATCAAACTGTTTTGTTTCAGTTAGCTGGTCGAGTTCGGTCTTGATGGATTGAATAAACTGCTCGAGCTGGGCCGACCTAATTTGATGCGTATGCGCTTCGGTTTGTTTATTAGAGATGACAGCGAGTGTGGATGAGATATCAGAGAGTCTGGTATTAAGACGGTCCAGTTCTTCTGTAACCTTTTGTTCACCCTGTTCAATTTCAGTAAGTTTCGCGTTTGCTTCTTCAATGATATGCGACTTGTGCTCGACAACAATCCCTTGACGACAAGTTGGACAGTCGTGATTGGCATGGAAGAATTCGATCTCTTTGAGTATTGAATCGCGGCGGTTGCGAATCTGTCTTGCCAACGTGCCGACTTTTTCCAACCGGGACCGTACCTTGTCTTGATCAGCAATAGTACTTGATAGTTCGGTAATCTCGCGTAATAGTTTAGTTGTTTGTTCACCAACATCATTCACCTGCTTAACATAATCACTGATCTGTGTCATCTTCTGCTTTTTCAAAGCATCGTTGTTTTGTTCAAGTGTCTGAAGATGCGCAGCTTCGATCTCAATCTTATCTTCTGTACCTGCAATCCTATAATCAATATCGAGGATTGCTTCCTTGTTTGTTACAATCTTTCCCTTCAATAAAGTATTCATTGTTGTGAATACCTGTATATCAAGGAGATCTTCAATCACCTCACGACGAGGTTGTGCAGCAAGTTGCATGAACGGTACAAACGAAGCGCTACCCAGAACAACAACTTGAGAAAACGTTTTGTGACTTAGTTTAAGAATATGACGTTCAAGCATTTCTTGAAAGTCGTTTGCTGAGGCATCTTGATTGAGTGATGTACCATCAACGATAATTTCAAACACGTTTGGCTTAGCACCACGTCTGACGAGATAATGTTTTGCGCCAATATTAAACTCACACTCAACTAACAACTGCTTACCGTTGATAGAGTTAATTAGCTGGCCTTTGTTTACTTTACGGAAGGGCTTACCGTAAAGAGCAAACGACAGTGCATCAAGTATCGTAGACTTGCCTGCACCATTTTCTCCCACAATTAAAGTCTGATTGTGTGTATTAAGAGAAATCTCTGTGAACGTGTTACCTGTGCTTAGAAGGTTCTTCCAACGTATTACTTTGAAAATAATCATTCGACGGTTAATGCTTCGTTATACAATGCTATCATCAATGTTTCTAGTTGCTTTTTATCGACTGGTGAGTCGAGCTGATTAACAAACTTTGTAAGGATGGTGAGCGTATCTTCTGCGTCACTTGTAATGTCGCCATCATCAATAGCATCCATATGAAAATGATCATCAACAACCTGAACATTATAAACACCAGCCTTCTCTAATTTGTCCACAAACATATCAAAGCAGTACGGGTTAGTTTTGTTACGGACAATCAATTTGACAAAGGTCTCATTGTACTTGTTAAAATCAATATTGACAACATCACTAACTTGTTTGTCAAGATCATCGTAATGGATCTTGTGAAACATTGAAAATGGATTTGGTACAAACGTTAACTCTCTCGTATCCGTATCAAATACATGGAACCCTTTTTGGTCATCGTAATCCGACCACGTCATCTCATACGGTGTTCCAAGATAGTGAATGTTACCATGAGAGGAGCGATGATGGAAGTGACCAGAGTAAACAGCTTCAAAGTTTTCAAACAGCTTCTTTGTTGTACCACCTTGATGTACAGTACCTTTATACATCTCGAAACCATCAATCTCAAAATGTCCCACAATGTGTGTTGCGTTTGTTTCTGCAAGCGTCGTTGTAATATGTTGATTGTTATCCTCACACCACCACGGTACTAAAAGAAACGGGACGTCTTCAAACATTACATCCGTGCAATGGTGTACGGGTGTTATATTATGATACCCATCCAGTAATAACTCAAGTGAGTTGACGTTGTTTGTATCTTTGAAATATGTGTCATGATTACCAACTAACATCCACGTTTGGTAATCTTTATTCAATCGCTCGAAAAAGTATTCGCGGCTTTGCTTCAGTGAATTGAAGTTGATATACTTTCGTCTGTCAAATACATCTCCCAACTGTACTATGTGGAGTATGTTATGTTGCTCGAGGTACGGAAAGAACACCTCTTCGTAAAACTTTCGGAAGTGTTTATGAAATGCAGGGCTGTCGTTTCTTGCACCTATATGTGTGTCACCCAGTAGCGCTATCTTCATCTTGTTCCTCATCATCTAAAAACACTTCAAGGCCTTTTTTACGTTTGACCTTTTTCTTGTTCATATTATCTTCAAAAGCTTTGATGAAGTCAGAAACGTTCTCGCTATCAAAATCTGTTACAGCAAAGGGAAGATCATTCTCGTCTAACTCAACGAGTTCGTTGAACACCATACTATTCTCAGCGGTCTTGTGCTTGATGTATACCTGCTTCTTTTCCTTTTGAATGCGCCTGAGGAATGCGTAGTAGATGATCTGTGTAAAGTAAGCAAACGGATTGTCTGACTTGCTTGGATCAAAATTATTGAAATAAGATATACAGTTCTCAATACCATCACTTATCATTTCCTCGCGATAAGAGTAATTGATAAAATTAGGTTTTGTAGATAAACGCTTTGCAATCTGTAAAATACATTCACCCACGTAATTGGGTATTGGTGGCGGCTCTCTATTTTCCGCCTCCGCTATTGCAATTTGGTTTTTGTGTTCAACAATAACAGCAAACAGCTGTTTGTTATCAACATAATGTGTTGCCATTTAGTTTACTGGTGCTCCATCAACTGGCATCATTTCAAGTAGCTTTTTCAATTGCTCATCTTGAACAGATTCTTGTGCGGCTGAAAGACTTTCCAACTCACTATCGATCATCTGCTGATGCTCCCCATAATAATATTTAACGTTGCTATCATAAACCTTACGGAATGAATCCCTCACACTGTGTTGAGAAATTATATGTTCGCGTAAAATTTGCGCTGTGGTATCCTCACCAAACAAACAGTACCGTATGAATGATGCTGTAGGTGTAGAACCCATGTAGTAACGATAGTTGATCTGCAGGGGATTGTCAACAGTTATTTGTCCAGTTGACGTCTCAGACACCACACCTACAATCTCATTTCCGCTAATTAGCTTTATGATCTTAATCATTGGTTCTCCCTTAACTGTATTGAGTATGTTTTGTAATCAAACTTCTCTTGATTATACATCTGTATACGTTCAGAGAAATGCTTAATTGTATGATTACGATATGACTTCCAAGAAAGATCATCTGCAATATCGTAAAGAACAGCTTCTGTCTTTTCGTTGTTTGTCCGCAATCCTCTACCAATTGATTGAAGAACTCGAACACGGGATTTACTAGGACTTCCAAACACTACATTATGTAGGTTCTTGATATTAGTGCCTGTTGCAAAAGTTTTGTAAGAAGCGACAACAATCACATTTGTGTTTACTTCAACATACTTACGAATCTCTTCTCTCTCTTCACCTTCCACACCACCATACACAAAAAACACTTCTCTATCCGGTACTTCTGCTTTAATCATTTGCTGTAGCATTTTACCATGATCAATGTTGTTAAACAACAACAGAGTGTTTTTTGGCAGCGAAGCAACTAGCTTTGCTATGAATTGACTTCTCGATTGTTTTCTCAACAAATACAACAACTCTTCTTTGTAGAGTGGTCTAGGTTTGCGGCTAGCGAACGCTTGACGTATTTGATCTGGATAAGAAAGAACGATTGCTTTGATGTTCATCTGTGCAACGGTTTTCTGTTCCATCAACTCTGCTGTTGTCGTCACTACCTTTACAGGTCCAAACAATCCTTCCAGAACTAGCTTGTTTGTTTGAGAGCCATCAAGCGTTCCAGTGAAACCAAACCGGTACTCGCACTTTGTAAGGTTCTCCATGATCTGAACGAGACACTTTGCCTTAAACGTATGTGCCTCATCACCTATCACACAACCGTAGTTATCAAACCATTTCGGTGGCAGTTTGTATATGCTCTGCCATGTTGTTATCGTTATATGGGCGTCTGTACTCTTTTCCTGACCGGAGAATATTTTATGGATTAGATCAGGAGGGCAGCCGTAGTCTTCAAAGTCACTTGCCATCTGATGGACAAGACCCGTAGTAGGCACAATGATCAATACCTTTTTGTCAATCAGGTATGTTGTTAGCAGGTAAATGATCAGAGACTTGCCAGATGCAGTTGGAGATACAAGTACGCCTCTTTTTTTTCTCACCGCATGGACAAACGACTCTAATTGATAGTCACGAGGTTGTAATGATAACTCAATATCTTTTACATGCTGCTCTGCTGCAGCAAGCGGGAATATATTTTCCCCAAAATCAGATAGGTCTGTATAGGTAACTTGGTAACCTCTATCCTTGGCAAATAACTTTACCTTTTCTAATAGACCGACATAAAGTGTTTGCCGCATCAAATGGAATAGACGAATCTTACCGTCCCACATCTTATTCTTGTATGCAGGACTAAAACGTGCTCCAGGAACTGTAAACGTGAAGTATTCGTTTAGCTCGTGTGCAATACTTGATTCGCAGTGTAACTTAATATGAACATCATTGAATTTTGTTACACGTATTATGTCCGTCATCCACCTACCTTGAATCGCTCCCAGTCGATTGCATTCTTAATCAAAAAACCACGGTTAGTTATTGTTTTGATTGCTGACTCAAGAAAAGAGAGCTTTTGTTTTTGTATATCAATTTTGATTTGTATTGTCTGCAAATCACTATCACTGTCAATATATGTAGGTAGATCTTGTTTGAGGATTCTCAATGGGTTAGGATCCCACTGTTGCTGCTTGAGTGTCTCTTCGTCTAAAATACCCATGTAGTACTCATGCTTCAGCTTGTACATATTTTTATAGTCGTACTCATACTTCTTTAACAATAGAGCTTCTTCTACCATTATTTTATAGTACTTGTGATGCAGCATGGGAATACGAAGGCTCTCTGCACCAAGCTCTGTATTATCAATCTTTGAGTCTCTATACCAAGACTCCATAATATCATCAATTTTCATTTCATTATGTTATTGTTTCAATGTCGAATCGTCGATTTGCAAAAGCTACCGTAGCTGTTAAGTATGCAACATCAGCAGATGTACTATCAAACTTTAGTTCAGAAAGGTCAACAGGGAAGCAATCATAAAAGTTTACTTGCATGTTTGGATTCATTGCACTGGTCATAACCAGTAGAGATATATCGGAGAAGACTCCTTCACCCGTTGTAAGATTGACACCGGCAATGCTGTTATATTGTGCAAAGTTATCCGGGAAACCAATTGCACGCAACCATGCATAGATTTCGAGGTAGTTTTTCATATCCTCATCAACCTTGAACGTAACAAGCAGATTGCCGTACGTTAGACGCGTTCCTGGAAATGGGATTTTCGTGAATGGTGTCTCTGCATCAGCAGTACCAAGCGACACGCTCGGTATTGATACCTCTTGGACAAAGAAGTTAACATTAGGGCACTTCTTGATCTGTAAGCTAAAACCAAGAGGCGAAAGAAACGATGGGTTGGTTGGTTGAGTGTCTAAAATGCTCATATGGGTTCCTCACTGATCTATTTATCCAATAAAAAAGGGGATCCGAAGATCCCCTTTGAAGTATCGAAACTTTGCTATTATTATAGTTATATATTACAGCAAGTTTGTAACGATAACACGGCGATAGTAAACGTTACTATCCTTTGTTAGAGCACCGGCTCCCTTTGTCAGACCTTCTGCGAATGGGTTTGCAACCATGCCGTAGCGAGTCTTGAAACCGATCTTAGGTGCGAAGCTGTCTTGATCAACAGCACGAACCATTTGGAGCGGAACGTATGGGCAGTAGAAGAGACCAGCATCAAATGCGCTAGAACCCTTGTAACCGATTGTCATGTAGTTACCACCAGCGTATGGATCAATGTAGACCTTCATACGGCCGTTGAGAACACCAGCAAATGTATTGCCTGTATCGTCAACTTGGAGGTTGTTGCTGTTCAGAGCAGGAGTGTAATCAAGAACACCAGCCATCTGCAGAGCGGAAGCGACGTCCGAAGAGCAGATGATGATGTTACCCTTACCACGACGTGTTGCTTTTGCAATTGCGTTAGCTTCACGTTCGATTTGGAACATCAGACCCTTGAACTTTTCAACAGACCAACGGCCGTTAGCATCGACGTCAAGGTCGAACACACCAGCAGTTGTTGTTTGGCCAGAAGCGCAACCTTGTGTAGCTGTAACGTTGATTGTACGAACAACTTCACGGTTGATCTCAGCAAGAATTTCACCTGTCAGGATGTTGCTGAGTTCTGTTTCAGCATCAAGACCGTGAATAGCCTTCAGATCTTGTGCCATTTCCATTGTGTACTCAGCCTTCAGAGCGCGGCTCTTTGCTGTGACAGTAACTTTGTCAATGGTGAAACCCATTTGTGGGAAAGCTGTGTTGCTTGTTGTGCCAAGCGCTTCAGCTTGTGCTGTGGACATACCAGAACCGAAGTTATAGATGCCGTTAGCAGCAAGGTTAGCATAGCCACCTGCAGCTGTACCAGGAACGTCACCGACGTGCTTCTGACCCAGTGTGTTAGCACCGGAAACGACAGAAGAGAACGATGTGTTAACTTCGTTGTAGAATGTTTCTGCAACTTGGTTGTTTGTTGTATTTGCGTACTGTGAACGCAGTGCGAAGATCAGACCTGTAGGACCTGTCATTGGCTGGACGCCGCAGATGTCATAAGCGATCAGGTTAGGCATTGCACGACGAACCAGGCTGATAAGCACAGGATCGAACGTTGCATATGAACCAGCACCGCCAGCGACACCGTTGTTTACAGGTAGGTCACCTTCTGTAAGATACTGGCTGCCAGGAGCGTGACCAGCTGCTTCCATCAGAGCCTTCTCTGTGTTCTCAAGCAATTGAGCAACGACGCCACGCTTGTGAGCGTTTTCGATCTTTGGCAGATCGTCGTGGTTCAATACAGGAGCCCACTTTTGTTGAATTTCTTCATTAAGGTGCATTTTCTCTATCCCCTTCTGTTGTAGTTAAATTGGATTTGAAATTATTTATAAGATTTATTTTTTAACCGTTCTGGAAATAGCTTGTGCGTAGAACGACACTGGGCTATTAGCAGGAGCTGATGCTTTTTGTTCGGTCTCTTCTTGCACTTCTTCCATCAGGTTCTTTGCGCTTGATGCAGGCTTATCTGTAGGGAAATAATTTTCCTTAACAATCTCTAACTTCTTACGGAAGTTATCAGCCGTATCAAACTCAACACCTTCTGCAAGTGCCGATAGTTTTTCTGCTTGTGTAGCAGCAAGACCTTCAGCAACATCAGCAAGAATCTTTGCTCGTGCAGACTCAGCCACGTCAGACTTCAATGCCATGTTTTCTTCCATGACGCTGTCTAGGCGTTGTTGCAACTCAGCCATTTCTTCCTGCATAGCTTCGACAGCGTCGAACTTATCATCAGGGATAGAAATGTAATGCTGCTCAAACAGAGCCTTCAGATCAGCAATAAAGCTTTCTGTCAACTCAGACTTCAACGAAGCCTGGACAGCAACTTTATTTTGCTCGAGCCACTGCTCAGCAACATATTCCATATACTTGTTAATACCTTCTGTCAGCTCTTGCTCAACACGTACTGTCTCTTCTGCAAGTGCTGTGTTGTACTGTTCTTCAAGTTCTGTAACAACTTCGTTAACCTTAGCAGTTACAGCAGCTTCAAAAATAACAGTAGCTTTTTCTTTGAATTCTTCTGATAGATCAGAACCAGCAAACATAGCGTCGACATCTTCCTTAACGCTGTTTGGTGTGAAAGAGTATGTTTGGCCAGGAGCAGCAGCGCTACCCTTCATACCAACGGAACCCTTGTTACCACCAGCAGCATCGCCAGTTGTCTTAACATTGTTTTCTGAATTTGTTTCTTCTTCACCTTGGCCAGGAGTAATAGCAGCAATCTTTTCTGCTGACTGTTGGCCATTGTTGTGATTACCGACAGGCAACGTTGCATTTTTATCAACGGGGTCTGCTGTATGCGCAACACCAGTAGCACCGCCACCGGTTTGGATCTTTTCGTCCAGTTGTGTCTTTTTAACGGTCATGTAAAGCTCCTTTTTTTATTTATTTATAAAATTAACTTTTCGATAGATCTGTTAAGAATTTCTTGAAGACATTTATTGCTGTCTCCTCGGAAATTCTTTGGCGAGCACCACGGTTAATTTCTTCCTTGTATTGCTCTATTCTCTGAGCTTTAAGGAGACCGTTATCCCACACCCACTCTACGCCTTCCATAATACCTCGTACAAAGGCATCCGGAGCGGATGGATCAGCAACAATATCACCAGCAGTAGCAAGATAAAAATCATCTTGCACTTCCATGATACCGTCTTTGTTTTTTGCAATGCTGCCCATACCACGTGAAGAGATTCCGAGAGAAGCACCCTCGTTAATTAATCCCTTAACAATCTGTCCCATTGGTGTATCAAGAACCTTTGCTCTACCAACAATGTTTGCATCTTCGCGACGAAGATTCTTGAACATGATACAAGCACGCTCGAGATTAATTGTTGGTCCAGAAGGATGACCTAGTTCACCATATGCACGATTCTTTGAAACATACTCATCATTGTAGCGCTTCGCTTCGCGCTCAAGCGTTTCTATGCGGTACAAACGACCATTACGGTTCTGAATGTTACCTTGCATGATAATGCCTTCAATGAAGAATTGTTTTTTACCTTCTCGCTCTTCAACGAGATATTTAACTTCTTCGTTTAATTCTGTTATGAGTTTCATAATTCGTTTCAGGAGAAGGCAACAGACACAGCTCTTACAGCAACGTTGCTTGCTAATGTGTCAGTTGGTAGTTTAAGAAAGTACTCCGTATCGCCATTTGATAATGTGCATGTACCAAGAGTACCGCTTCCGTTTGCTCGTGTAATTAAAACGGCGCCACCGGAATTATTATGTACACGTACAATAGATGCAGAGCTGACAGTGTTAGCTGTCGTGAGAGCAATCTCTGTACTAATTATTTTTATAGTCTCAGCCATTCAGCACCTCTTGTGCAATAGCGACTACATCATCGTATTCTTCAGCTTCGATCATTTCAATGATAATTTGTTTATTACCATCATCGAGTTGTTCGAACACTTGTTCAACCTGCTCGCGTGTTTGCTGATCAAAGCAAGCGAACAGGTCAGTATCTTCTTTCATCTTGATCGGCTTTGGTGGCTGAGCGTACTCAACACTTTGTTGTAAGTCATCATGCATGTCCTGCAAAGTACGGTGCAAGTTTTTCATTGCATAAACGTGGCCGGAATGCAAGTTGCCGCCTTTTTCCTTATTCCACTCAGTGGGAGACATTGCCGCTTCTTTGTGAGCATCAACGTGTGCACCAAGCTTTTTCAACATATCCTTAACACCAGCGTGGTATGTTGCATACTGCTCATGACGAGCTGCCTCATCAAGCTGTTCAAACTGCTCTTGGAATTGTTCCGCACTTTCTGCAACGCGCTTTGCTGTTGCCGTTGCAATAGCCATTTTCTTTGATTTATCCATACCTGGATTGTCACGCTCAATAGCTTTAGCTACATCTTCACGCTTATTCTTTTCACCAGGGGTAAGGGTCTTCTCACCAAGAATTTGTCTAAGAGTTTTCATACCCTTTTCCTCATAAACTTTCTGATCTTCACCAGGGTTATATCCATGACGCGTTGGAGCACGGTCGCTGTACTTAATATTTGATGCTCTGAAATGATCATCACCGTTACCAGCTACATCGTCCTTCTTCTGAACAACGTGCTTATCCATGAAACGCTTCTCGTCCTTTGTTTTAGGAACAAGAGCAGTTACCGAATCAGGCTCAATCGGTGTTGTTGGTTCTGGCTTCTCAGACTTCGCTTCCAGCACTTGCTTCAGAGTTTTCATCAGGTGTTTCCTCGTTTTCTTCCGAAGAATCATCTTCGGTGTTTAAATATTGTTGAGCGACGACTTGCTTTTCTGCTTCGACGCGGTCTGCTACTTTTTGTACGATCAACGCATCGAATGCTGTTTGAAAATCACTTGGGCTGTTGTCACGAACGGCACCAATAATATCCGCAATCGTAAATTGTTTATCACTCATTTTTTTCTCCAAATTATTTAGTTATTTTGTTCAGCCGGTGCTGAAGAACCAAATCCACCACCCTGCGGCTGTGTAGGATTACCATCTTGATCTACCTGCTGTTGATAGATGGGGTTTTCCTGTTCACCTGTGATTTGTTCATCCATCTCTTCAATCTCGTCATCGGATTGATAAAGAATATGTTTACGTACCCATTCGTTAGAATAATACTTACCAATATACGGATCCATTTGTTGCAGCGTCATCATCCGATCGCGAACAACAGCAGCTTGCTTTTTTTCTTCAAAATAATTATCTTTTGTATAATCAAATGATATTAAGTTTTTGATCAGCTTCCATTCATCTTCCGTCATTACGTTCTTTAAGATGAGTTGCTTCTCCAGGGCTACCATGAAGATTTCATTGAAGCGAGCGCGGAGTCTGTCAATGTACTTGGTAAATTTGATCTCATCTCTTGAGATCTCTGTTGCTTGATCAAAAACAAATGTACCGTCATTCTGTAGACGCGAAGCAGGTACATTAAGCGATTCGTACAGCTTGCGTTGGAAGTATTCAACGTCTGACAACTCACCGAGGTTCTGGCCTGCTGGCAGTGTTGTAATTTCTGTTCCTCTACTACCTTCACGGCGTGGGAACCAGTAGTCTTCAAGCATGGTCATGAACTTACGATCATCACGGACTTCACCGCTTGTCGAATCGTACACAACTTTATTTTTATGACGCTGCATCATATCGCGGAGATATTGCTCAGCTTTCATCTTTGGTAGGTTACCAACGTCAATATAAAAAATACGACGTTCTGGTGCACGTGATATACGATAAACAATTGTTGCATCTTCAAGAGCTCTCAATTGATTGAGAGGTTTGATTGCTTGATGCAAGTGAGAAAGAACAACTGTGTTGTTTGGATCTAGTAAACCAGATGTTACATGAACAATGCTGTCTGGTGCAATTCTTAAACCTTGAACCGCAGAGTTTGTTCCAATTTCGCCAGCCTTGTTTTGGAAGCCGCGTTCGTTGTAAACAAAATACTCTTGATGTGTTTGTACACTTACCGATTGTGTGTCTTTGTTACGCTTGCGTTTTATTTCACGAATCTTACGCAGCTTACGTGGATCAACATATCTCAATTCTTTGATACCATCTTGCGGCGAAGTAACATCGATAATGATGTGATAGTATATTCGTCCGTCAACATACCATCTTTTGAATATGTCGAATGCTGACTTATTGAAGTCGAGCAAAGAAAGAACGTTTTCAAATTCGTTCGTGATCAGCTTCTTGATGTTTACTGAAAGCTTCGTGTCGTCTAGGTTAACCTGAACAATTCGTTGCTTCTCTTGTACAACGATAGCTTCGTTGAGAATGTCGTCTATGGCACGCTCTACTTCAGGATGCATTGACATTTCACGATACTTTGTTACAAGCTCTGCCTCTGTTCTTGCAGCTCCTTGTAAATCGACGTACGTACCGTAAGCACCACCAGCAGCAACAACGACAGCACCGTCGTCTTGTACTTCGGGTGCAAAGGTCGGTTGTTTTTCCTGAATTACTTCTTGATTCGCACGGCGAATCTCAAAGCCAAAAAAGTTTGCCATATTTACTCCATCAAAGAGAAGAGCGCCTGCCGGCGCTCGCTCTTAATTAAGCTCCGCCACCGTTACCGGTAACGCCACCACTCACTTCCCACCAGTCGTACTGGAAGGTTACATTAAACTCTTCAATCGAATCTGTATCGCCCCAGTTAAGGTCAATAGCAGAGATAGCAGAAGGGAAGATTCCGTTAAACTTGTATGTACGGATTGGAACACCGGTCTTAGAAAACTGTGTTACTTCTGCTGTTGATTTATATAGGAGAGGGGAAGCAGCACCAAAACCACGAAGGTTAGTTTGGTTAGAATTAATCTTGCTTGACCACTCTTCCATCGCATTACGGATTAAGAAATCTTCATCGTTGATTACTGTCACAGACCAGTCGCCGAAAGTACGATCACCAGCGAGTCTAATTTTACGACCGAAGTATGGAACTTCGATCGTACCTAGTGTTGACTCGGGGATCTGTGAAGCACGAACGAGAAACGGGACCTTAATATCCGCAACGCTGTTTGCTGGATTAGTAAAAGTCACCTGGAATAGGTTGCCACGTGCGCCACCTAGTGTCAGTTGACTTCTGATCTCATTTACGTTAAACGCCATGTTTGTTCTCCTTTATCTTTTATTTATCAATTAAAACTGACCGACAACTTCGGAGAACTCAACACCTGTTCTAACAGCAACAAAATTCAATTGGATGAAGTTAATGCTCTTAGCTGGCTTAATATAAATGTCGCCAATAAACTCGTTACGATCAATGACCTCACCGGTGTTGTTTGACGTATCGCAAACAACTTGGAAGTCATAGATACCACGACGTCCTTGAACATCACGTAGGAATGGCTCAACCAGATTACGGAACTGAGCACGTGTAAAGTCGTCGTTGAATTCGAACAGAGTAAACTTAGCTGCTGTTGCAACTGCTTTCTCTAGGACAATGAACAAACGACGAACGTTGATACGGTCAAACGCGCTTGGCTTTGCAAGCAGAGTCTTGTCACCGTACAGAATCGTACCTTGGCCAGGGAATGTAACAACAGGGTTGACACCAGCCTTGTAAAGAATGTCACGGTCAGCTTTGCGTGGGTTGTACGCTAGCTTAACGATGTTCTTGATTTGACCACGGTTGAAACCAGCTGGAGACCACCATGCATCTCTTGTATCATCTGTTCTGACGCAGAGACCAGCAATATCTCCGTTCATTGGAATCCAACGGTAGATATCATTGTATTTGTCATACTGATATTTGTAGCCGGAGTCAAGAACAGCATAAGAGGTGCTGCGTAGAGAGTTACGGAATGTTACAATATCGTTTGCTTCGTCACCTGCGTTGTTGATAACATCTTCTTTTGCAGGTGAAACAAACACGACGCAATCCTTACGGACTTCAGCAATATTGTCAATCAGATAATTTGCTAGCTGCTCGCCGTTCGTACCACCACGTGACTTACCTGTCAGAATCAAAGACACATCAACGTCTTCTGCAGAAGCGAACAAGTCATAGCCAAGCAGCACTGTACCGATCGATACATCTGCTTCTGTCTGACCATCCGTACCACCATCAAACGATAGAGTCAAAGGTTTTGCATTCGAAGAAGAGGCAACAGAAGCAGCGTTGCTGCTTACAGCGCCAGCGCGCTCGTTTGCAAACCAGATATAATTTGAGCCGTCATTGATAACAGTGACGTAGTAATTTGTAGCGCCATCTTCTGTCTTAGCATCAGAGCTACGAGAAACGCCATTGAATACTTCCAGAATGGTACCAGGAACACCGGTGAAAGAACCGTCCTCATCCGCAACAACGACGTGAACCTCATCAACTGCAGATGTGTTTGCACCGAAGTTTGTTTGGTAAGCAGATACACCAGGTGCTGAATCGACAGCATTGAAGTATTCCCACTTACGTGTGAAAGTGCTCAGCGATGTGTTTTGTGATAGTGTATACACATTCTCACATTGAAGGACAGCACGAACTTCCGTGTTGGAAGTTGTACCGCCTGTCGAGTTGGAGTGTGCTGGTGCTCCAATCGATGTGATCTTCATGTTCTGAATGCCAACTGTCGTGTTACCCACTTGAATGTAATCACCAACGGTTAGTTTGTCAAGGATAACTGCTGCTGCAGTGTTTGACTGTGTCAGTGTGCCAGTATCAGGTACAACACGCAACGTCACGTTGGCTGATCCAACCGTTGCTTCAATTACACTTGCTGTTGCATTGATCAGGTAACCGACCGTGTAATCGCTCATGGCAATGTTAGAGCTGTATGCGTCTGTTGAATCACAAACGGAGATTTTCAACGAGTTACCTAGCGCGCCAGGATATTTTGCAACGTATAGAACGTCTGTATCATCCTGCAGCGTTGTAACAGTATCAAAATGATCGCTGTTTTTAATGATGAAGTCGTTCATATCACTAACCGCTGCAATGTTTGCAACAGCGTTTCGAACAACCACGTTTGCATCTGACGATGTCGTGTTTGCGACACGAGCAATGTACAACTTATTGCCATACGACAAAAAGTTTGCTGCTGTGAAGAATGTTTCAGCGTTATGATTGGTAGGCTTACCAAAACGTGCAGCCAAATTTGTTTCTGAGTCAACGAGAGTGCGCTTTTCTACAGGACCCCAACGGAATACGCCGGCAAGGGCACCTTCGGTAGTAGAAACAGCGGGGACGACTGTCGTCAGATCAATTTCAGTTACATTTACGCCAGGACTAACTTGAAATGGCATGTTTATCTCCCCTCTGAGGTATTATTATTTGAAAGACAGGTGATGATTCGCTGGTATTTATAATTTTGGGGTTTCTAATTCTCAATGCACCGTAGAAGTATAACGATCGAGCATCACCCGGTCATATTCATCATCTCCAGCAAAAAGCCATGAATCATCGTTCTTTTTTGCCGCTATCAGAACCTCAGAGGACAATTCGCCGCCTGATATAATACCCATCGGAAGCATGCTTTCATCAAATGCTTCTTCATTTTCTTGTTCTAGCTTCTGACGCAGATCGACACTTGTGAGTTCCTTGACGTATTGTTGGTTGATTGCCCATGCAAAAAGAACACAACACATCACTAGGTCATCATGACCTTCTTCTGCCTCATAACTCTCGCCAATATTTACAAAACGGAACAACTCGTACAAAACGCGTTCATCATTAATTAAAAGTTTATCACTCTCAACGAGCGTCTTCAAACCCATGCATCCAATACGCTTAACCGCTTTTGTCGTACGAACACCCAGACGCGTCTGTTGCCCATAACCTGGTGATATTACTTGACCGCTTCTTCCATTATTTACTGATGTAAGAATATTTTCATATTCTAGTTCACCTTGAAGAATGTTTGCAATCTGTTCTCCAATGTCGTTTGTTTCAACAAGAACATATGCATTGTTATAGTGCTTAGCTAGCTGGAATACAATATTTGGATACAGTAACGGCGATATCATGTTGTTACGGTACGCAGCAACAACGCGGTAAGGTAATTCTGAGACATCAAAAACAACGAACGCTGAATAGTCGCCCTGAACACCCCGTGCTGTATCAACGACTGTTACATATTGTCTTCCCTGTACGGGCTGAGCAAATATACAAGTGTCTGCATTTGACACGACTGGCTTTATCGATCTAAGCGTGCGCAGTTTCGTAGCGCTAATCAATGTGTGTGAAGAACCAATGAACTCACATTCAAATTCAACCCTAAACTGTTCTTCAGAGGTGTTACGGATAGTCTCCGCCTTCCACTTCTCATCACGACCTGGAACTTCACTCCAGTGAACATCGATTCGCTTGTAGTTATTCTTGCCTTCTTCACTATCGGTCCATATCTTGTAAAACATATTGAGACCGTTTGGCGTTGATGTAATCAAAACCTTTGTTGTTTCACCGGAAGAAATCGTCGGGTAAACAGAAGCAAAGAATGACTCTTGCATGTTGTTTTCAACGAACGCAAACTCATCAAGATATACAAGGTTGAAAGATCCACCACGAATTGCGCTTGAAGATGTTGCAGATGCAAGAATTTTAGAGCCGTTTTCTAGCTCAATAAAACCTTTATTCCATTCAATGATACCCTGCTGTAGCCATTTTGGTAAATGTTCATACGCTAACTGGATACGTGAAAGAATTTCACGCGCCTGAGCAAGTTTATGTGCTAAGATAGCGACGCTGTAGGTTTCATGGAACAGTACATACCATAACATGATACCGACCAACGTCGTTGTCTTACCACACTGACGAGGCATTTTGCAAATAACAAAACGCTCAGCAACAGACAAGTTGACAATGTCTTTTTGATATTCGTATAGATTGAAGTTGACCAAACCACGGTCAACGTTAACGATCTTAATATATGTTTCAATGAAATACTCAGGATCCTGAGCACATTTCATCCACTCACTTACCTGCTCAGCGGTCCACTCATGCTTTACATTTGATCGCTTTAAGTTTTGATTGCCAAGATAGGCATCGTTAATCTTTCTGCTCATTACGTTGCTTTTTTATTAGCTGCTGCAGCTCTGTTGTACTGCCTACAAACAGATTATTATTGACTGTTGTCGGAGCAGCTGTTTCCCCTGTCAAGTCTCTTTTACGTTTTTGTAACTCGAGGAGATCTTTGTTAGCGTCGGCAACTGTCTTCAAAAGTGTTGCTACGACCTCAAATGCTCTTGGGTGTTGTGACATTCCCGCTACACTGACAATGTCGGTCAATGCTTCCTGACCCTTTTCTATTGCAGCAATGAGATTGCCTCGAGCGTATTCAAAATCATCTTGCACCTGTGCATCAACAGCTTGCGGTGATGTTTGCAATTGTTGAAGCGGCACAAGGTCTAACGTTTTAGCAATTTCGTCATTGTTTGTCATATAGAGTCAGTTCTCGTTACTATGTAACCATAATTATCTTGTGCGTCTATGTATACGACGTCAACAGAATTTGTATTGCTTGTAGTCGGTTGCCCGTTCGCTGTCAGGCCAGGTCTTATGTCGGTCGACATTACACTAACGTTTGCTGTCGTATCAGTGTAGAAGTTTGTATTAGCAAACTTAATAATGTTACCCCTACGTACCGGTCCGTACATATATGCCTTCATTGTGAATCCCAACGTCCATATAATTGCTCGACGTTTATCAAAATCACCTTCGTAATCATCTTGAACATCGATTGTATTCAACACTAAAGGAATGTCTGCGGTGATATCCATATCCGGAAGTAACTCCACGGTCGTGGTCCACTCAGGCGTAAAAAACGGTAGAATCTGCTCGACAATCCTTGTTCCGTCTTCAGCGTTCTTTACCATGATTGATAAAGTGAACGAAATATCATACGGCACAGGGTTGTAGACATACTTCAGTCTATCTGTAGACAACGTATCCATTGCTGCCCGCTTACCTAGGGTGTTTAGTTTGCGATCGGGTGCATATGATATGTTGCCCATCTCAAACGACATCCGTGGTAAAACGACAGCCGGCATTCTGTTCAATGCTGGATCAGCAGTAACACGTGCAAGTACCTTTTCCCGTGGACCGTAACTGATCGGAACTTTGATTGTCCTGATTTCGTTTATGTCCGCATCATCAGGAACGTTTATGTACACGTCGTTGAACAACGTGCCAAACAATGTAACGTACTTTTTAATAAGACCGTGATAGAACGTATGACCAAACATTAGTACGTTCCTTCGCTAAACGGATCACGTTCTGTAAAATCGACGAACCCATCCGCTTCAACTTCAAAATCATCATTTTGTGCAAGTGGATCGTTGTCGTTGATATCGTAAGTTTCTTGTATCATTGGGAAGCCTTCTTCAGTTGTAAAGAGAAGACCAGACTCCGTCATAATACCAGCAGCATCACCAAGGCTGAGCGTATAATCTCTTTGAATACGATCAACTTCTGCAATGCCGGTATTGAAGTATTCGTTGCTGTATTCAAACAACTCACATTTTAGATCGTAAACTTGAAGTGCACCGAGCTGATAGAAGATTGATTCATGTTCAACAAATTTAATCTCGAAAATCTTCTTATTCAAAGGAAAGTAAATTAGATCGCCCTCTAAAGGACGATCACGATCTCGACCAGCAACACCTTCTAGTGTAAGCTCGACGCCTACTTCGTTACTAAACACACGGCGTGCTATTGTAAATGTAATCTGGTCTCGTATTTGGATATTGAACTTAGAAAGGAAATCACCTTCGCCTGCAAACCCTTCAATGTTTTTAATATACATCTCAACAGGAACAGCGACACCGTAAGAACGACTTTCATCTTCTTTAAAAACAGGATCCACCGAACCTGTGTTCCGTGGAATAAAGAAAACATCATGACCGTAAATCTTAATAGATTCGATCATTAGGTCTTCTATGAGTATCTGCTCTTGACTACTCTGGAAGTTGTTGAAGAAGAAATTCGTTGCCAAGAGTTATCCAATCATATCCATTACTGGTAATGAGTAGCTAGAGATCATCTCTTTTTCCATTGCTTCTATTTCATCTTTTGCATCATTGAAGATCTTTTCGCCGTTGAACTGAACTCCACCGGGAAGTTGCATTCCAGTAAACTTTGTAAGGTTAGAACCCCACTGATATTTGATCTTTGCTGTTGTGTAGTTTTGTAGCCAACGATCGGCCCACATATCACTATACGTGTCTGGATCAAGCACCTCATATGCTTCAATTAGTAAGTACTCGCCTGCATTATAATTTTCCCACTTTGTATCAACATACAAGCGATCACGGTGGCGGCTGTAGCGTATAGGCTGCTGGCCAACAAGCATCTCTGAAATCAACGACAGATGCTGCATTGCCATGAAATAAGGGATCATCGAGTATGACGTCAATGTGTACAGATCGTTCAAAGCTATTTGATAGCGGATGTTGAACATATCGTCAGAACGGATGGAAGGATCACCAATTGGGAACACACGCACAGCACCTACAATATTTTCTGGTAGCGTGATGTACTTGTTTGTAATGTCTGTATTTGTGATCAGATGTTTGTAATACACCTTCTCTGTCCCATCGAAGTGGTAGTCCCAGTAATAACGGATAGACTCGTCTATTCGGTCTTCTACCTGATCATCGTCAACGTTAATTTCAATAACAGGCTTACCTAGTTTGCGAAGGCAATACTCTTTGAATTCTGCTCTTGTTGTTGGAACGGCCATGGTGTCTCCTTTTTAACTATTTATCAGACACCTCTGACAAAGGATCCATTGAACTGTGGCCCATAAACAGCGCCTTGTTCTGTAACGATCGTTGTATGGTTGTGAATTGCGTATACCTCAAAGTAATCATTGTTTGCAGTGTTTGCAAAAACTAGATGATTAGCGCTGATGCCAATCGTATTACCTGATGCACGGTCGCCTCTTTTGTGTTCAGCGCCATTTTTCCAAAGAGATATGATGAGGTTGTTTGCACCTAGATTTGATTCCGTCGATATTGTGGTATTGAGTTGATAGTACCCTGTAATGGTCGGAGTAAACCTACTATTTGCAAAGCAATTATTTGTATCAAAGTCTTCCGTATTGAAACTTATTTTGGTCCATGTATTATTTGGGATACTCGTGTTGGCAGCACCATAAGCACTGAAGGCAGGACCATTTGTAGCCTGTGTCACGTACGTTGTCGTGACTAGCGTACCGTTCGCATCGTAAATTGGTGTACCGGTACCAAACTCAATAAGAGCGGATCCATTAGATGTGAACAGCTTACCATCTGTTACGTTCAACGCTAGCTCACCCGTATCGATGAACGTGGTGTTACCAGAGTTGGTTGTGTTGGGAGTACGACCCGAAACGGTCGTTCTTTTAATTTGTAGCTTATTTGACATCAAGGCTCCTATGTAGGAAATGCGATCTTATTTAAGATTCGTTTGTTATGCAGCTGGTTCGTATGCTTGTAGTTTTACTTTTAGTAATTCAACCTGAACATTGAGACCGTTTATGAGCTTCTGCAGTCGCTTATTATCTTCATCAACAGAATTCAACTCATTAACGCGCGCCTGCAATTCAGCGTGCTCTAATTTGAGCTGCCCGTGTACTTCCGTTTCCGTTGTCAAGGCAACGCGCGTTCTCTCATACTCATCACATATCTGTTTATGTGTTTCTATAAGTTGCTGTAGCTTTGCCTCGCTGAGAGATAGTTTAGATTCAACCATCAAACAACGAGACATTGTCTCACTAAGAGCCTCTTTCTGCTTTTGCAGAAAGAGATTAACAAATTCACCATCCATGTTTGCCATGATGTACCTTTCAAATAATCAATACGTGCCGCCGTCCAGTGTGCTGTATGCAACAACACCACCGGATATCTGAAGAATTGTACCTTCTGCACCTTTGTTAAGTTTTCTGAATCCATTCGTGCTATTAGCGACAAGTAAGTCTTCTGCCGTGAACACATTCAAGCCTGTACCACCAGAGTTACCTGCAAGAGGCGTAGACAATGTAAGAGTGTTCGCTACAATTGCAACATTCAATGTGCTGTTTGCAGTGATTGCAATCGTCGAAGAGTTAGCAATGAATCCTGTTAGACCAGCGCCGCCTGTCTTAATAAATGCTTGCAACGTTGCAAATTCAAAAGTAGCATTACCTGTATCAACGGTACCTGCTGGGGAAACTTCCAGACTTTGGAACAGTTTGTAGATACCGCTATCACTTGCATCGCGGAACATACCTGTATGTTCATGAACACCAGCATCACCAACTTCGTAGCTTCCGAAGAAACCAATATCAACAACATCACCTAATGTGTTATCCGATGCCAACTGAATCATCGAGTCGGTAACGGTCAGGTTGTTAGCGTTAATTGTTGTCAGCGTACCAGTGACGTTTAAGTTACCAGAAACAGTCAAATCATTAACAGCAATTGTGTTTGCCGTCAACTTATTAGTAACGGCAACGTTTGCACCAAAAGAGGCATTAGCTGCCACTTGCAACGTAGTTGCAACGTTAGCAAAACCGTTGATTGTTGTGTTACCAAACGTTGTTACAGCGTTTGATGTTACAAAGCCAGAAGATGTAATCTGTACATTGATGGTGCTGTTACCGACGGAGATTGTCGATGTATTGACAACGACGTTAGCACCAACCGCAATATGCGTTGTGTTAACGATGGAATTACCAGTCGTCAGACCTGCTTGTGTTAGAACACTGTTAACCGTCGAGTTACCAACGTACAGCGCAGAGGAATTAATTACTGCGTTTGAACCGACAGAAACGACAGAGTTGTTAACAACTACTGTTTGTGATGCTGTCTGATACGACGTGCCGACTTGTGTCGTGACCGTATTGACGGTGGAGTTACCAATATACAACGCGGTTGTATTTGCAATAACGTTTGCACCAGCAGCCAATACAGTAGTGTTAACAACAGACGTTCCAACAAGAACCGCGTCGGGGTTGATATTGGCAGATGCTGTACTATTTGCTACACGGATCTGTGTCGATGTTACGGAAGCATTAACTGTCGTGTTACCAACGAGTAATTGTGTTGTGTTAGCAACAACGTTAGCACCAACAGAAACTTGTACAGTATTAACTGTCGTTGTTACAGTACCATCTTGAGCAACAACACCAACGGAACTATGGACGGCGTTGATGGTTGAATTGCCAACAAACAACGCTGTTGTGTTTGCAATGACGTTAGCACCAACACTAACGGCAGTTGTATTTGCTGTTACGGTAACGGTACCATCAGTAATGATAACGTCGTTGTATTCAACGGTTGTTGATTGCGTTGAATTACCAATTCTCAAAGAAGTAACGTTTGCAATGACATTAGCGCCAACAGAAACTGCCGTCGAGTTAACTGTCGACACACCCACGACAAATGCTATTGGTGTAACGTTAGCCGTGCCGGTGCTATTGGCTGCTTGAAGCAGCGTCGAAGTAACAGTTGAATTGACAGTGCTGTTACCGACCGTAAGACCGCTTGTTGTCGCAACAACGTTAGCACCAATAGACACCTGTGTGGTGTTAACTGTTGTGGTTACAGACGCATTTCGTGCAATAACGCCGGTCTGACTTTGTACAGTATTGACTGTGCTGTTACCGGTGTACACAGACGTCGTATTTGCAATAACGTTTGCACCAACGGAGAGTGCTGATGTATTTGCTGTTACTGTGACGGTGCCGTCTGTAATTATAACATCGTTGTAATCAACGGTTGTCGATTGCGTCGAATTACCAACTCTCAAAGCCGTGGTATTAGCAACAACGTTAGCACCAACCAGTACACTGCCTGCAACGGTAAGAGCATCGGTTGTTGCATCGTACGTTAAACCACCATCACTTGTCAGACCACCGGTTGAATTACCAAAAGCAACTTCTGTTGCTGTTACGACGTTTGTACGAGTATCAACGTAATTCTTAATTGCCCAAGACGTGACGAGTTCATTGTTCGAACCACTAGCAGATGCACCAAGTTGTGATGTATTTGCTTGCGTCGAAATGGAGGTGACGTTAACAGTTGCACCAGCTGCGCCGATAATCAGCTTAGCCGTTTGAACCGCATCAATCCAAGATGATGAGTTTGCAACGAGTGCTTGGTTAGCTGTCAGAATACCTGGATAACGTGCACCCGCTATTGCAACAACGTTTGCTGAGTTAGCCGTGCCATTGACACTACCAATATAAAGAATTTCACCATTACCCGAGTAAGCAAGCTCACCGGCAACAACGTTGCTGCTCGGTACAGCTACTGTGCTGCTTCTCTTAATTTGTATCAGATTTGGCATTTAAAAGGTACCCCCGTCTAGGTCTAGTAATCGTACGATGTATTTGTCTGTCGTCGGATCATAAACGAGGGTGCTGCCTGCCACGGTATTGGCATCATCAGCTGTCACATCCAACATCTTATCTAATCGTCTGTTGGCATCCGCTTGAATTGTGTTCTTAAGCGTGATCGGCGTATTGGTCTGAATGTAGCCGTTATCAATTTTTACAACTATTCCAGTCATCGTGTCACCCTTGGTGTTACGGTCACAACACCTTCAACGATACGTGATGTGATGCCAGAATTGGTTATAAAAACGTCATAAACATAACGACCAGCAGTAATATTTGCTGTTTGCGTATCGGTCAACGAAAGCGTAATCTCACCCAACTCCTCACTCACATCTGCTGTGAATGAAACTGAGTTTGATGAAGAATACGTCTTTCTCATTTGCGCTGAAACGGTATAATCGTTGAGAGGAACGATGTTACCGTCCTCATCGGTTAAGTTTACCGTAGTTGAATAATCAGCGCCCTGATCAATGACTAGATTTGCTTTTATCGCCATACACTAATCCGCTCTTATTGTTATTGTTGTATTTATATTTACGGAAATTAATGCCTTTGACCGATCACCATGAATCTTGACTTGTGTCCTAAATCGTATCTGCCAGCAAAGAGAACATGGTCGAGCTTAACCTGATCCTTCAATTGTTCTGTCGATGAAGCAGGATTTATATGGCCGGGATCCGTTCCCTTATCACATGATTGAAAGATGTAGACCGCATCTTTATTTGAAGTTCTTATCTGATCAAGGTTCCTCATATGCTCACATGAGGTGTTGATCACAAGATCAAAATCGCTTCCTTGAAGTAAGTCGATTTGTTTTTCCACATCCAGAACGGCTGTCCGTACGTTACTTTTTGTTTGGTAAAAACAATCATGTAACTGTTCCGCAACCGAGAGTAGGTTTGGGTCTCTATCCGTCAGGAGGATGTAAGAGGGGCGGAAGGCTTCATTGATCATTGGAATCAGATAACTACCATACCACCCACCGAGAATAACAACTTTCTTTGGCCGGATAGAAAGCTTCTCTGCACTTTCCACCAGCCACTTTTTTGATCGATACTGCGTATTACTTAGCGAATCAGCAAAATCATTTATACTTGCTGCGTCGTTAGATATGAATCTAAGAACATCAGAAACATTACGAAGATAGTCAATCATGTAGTTATAATGTTTGGATTTATTGATTGTGGATCCAATTCTTGGAGGAGTTTATCTATTCTTGCTTCAAGTGACGCTTTATAGGGAGTCGTTTCCCAAGCCGTGTATGTTGTTTGAACGTCAAATACGTCCTCATACCACGTCATTTGCTTATTTGCTTGCTTGCAATATTCCAACAATAAAGTTGCACCTATCAACGATCTTTCAATAAAGCTAAACATTTCACCCTCAGAAGGAGCACGGTTAGCATTTACTTTCTGCATATAGCAGAACAACGAACGAGCTATGTTTTTTATATTACGTCTTGTAATATACCCGACCGCATCGTTCCAGCAATGTGTCACGGTGAGGTTTGCTGGCAAGAGATACATACGAGTAGGATCGTCAAGATTCTGTGTCGCTGTTACATACTCCGAGATAGTAAAACTTGGATTGTAACCAACTTCGTGAAACTTATCTTTTGCATTGATACGAAACGGACTTGCAACAGGGTTATGAACGGACGTGTACGATAAGTCACCTGCATACGGAACTTGCAGTTCGAGTGCTTTTGAGATTGCAAACGCTGTCGAACCTGATCTTACTGAACCAACAACAAACATATTGGGCTCCTAATGAATTTTGTTACTGTGAAAATTGGTGAAAAATACACCTCTACTTATGTGAATCGCGTGTTTGAAATGTGTCAGAAGCATGTTAACTTTCCGTTCACGTTTTGCTGCTACACGGACAACCCCGCTGGGATCAACCCTCTGATTGAAATAATCCCCTTTATTGATCATGACCTAGAAACAATCGTTCACAATAAACTCTTTCTATTTAGTGAACAATTTGAAAGACTGATTTGTTCTTCAGGACCTCGTATCTTTCTCGATCTCGATGTCGTAATACGTGGTGATATTAATACTCTCATCGAGTATGCTTACACGACAAAAGAACGTTTGTCTGTAATTAACGCATCATGGAAACAATACACCCATAAAGAGTTACAATCAAATGTCAATCTTCATACCATCAATTCTAGTTGCATGGTCTGGAATCCTTACGAGAACACTCATATTTGGAATCACTTCATTGAAGGATACTCAACATTTTCAACAAAGTATGATAAGGGAATGGATGCTTACCTCGTTCACGAACACAACGTTTTTGGTAAGCTGCCTGAGCACCTGTTCTGTTCGTACCTCCACGGTGTTCCGAAGAAATACGTGAGATTGGTAAAAACTTTTGACCAGTACAAGACAATTCAGCGGTCGTTTCCGATTGTCCTTTTCAACGGACCAACAACGGAAGAAGATCTTACAACTTTTGTTGAAAGCAATTACACAACGTCTTTCTTCGACACCCCTTCTCTGTTTGCTGAAAACAAACAACAAAGAGAAGAGGCAATAAAAATAGCCGAACGGCAGTTATATGAACGTATAATCAGTTTGAGATGATATCATCGACCATATCGTTCCACATGCCTTCATGGGGGATGATATAACCGAGTGTCAGTCTCTCTTCGTGCTCAGCACTGGCACAATGCCAGTAGATTCTTTCCTTTTCATGCCACGCGCCATAGTAACCTACCTTACACGTCCAGCCTGGTGTGTCTTGCATTGTGACTATCTCTTTTGTAATTGGATCTTGATATCTAAAGAACCCTTTACCGTCTTTTGACCAAGAAAGAAGAATGTTATAACCAGGCGCATTGGCGTTGTGATGCCAACCCATGAAACCGCCCTTTGGATACATCATCTTCACGGCATTGTTTCTTGATCCAGACCACGTTAGTAAGTCTTCATCGAGTTTTTTTAGTGGTGAAGAAAGCGTTGGCGGCGTGTAACGAGCCATGTCAATGCCCCTCGTCACCTCAGGAAACCCATCAACTTTTTTGTTCTGCATGAAATGCAGATACTCATCACCACAGGCACGTACGGGATCAAACCCTTTTGGATCATCATACGGGAATCCTGATCGATCTATTTTTAAAAGCGCCTGGAGGAACGTATCAAGAATCTCTTTCAGATCCTCATTGTTCAATTCAATTGATTTCATGGTTTTGTTCTCTCCGCTAGTTCTTGAGCTCGTCTATGTGGCATTGTGTGGTGATAAAAGATAATAGGATCTTTGTTTTCGGTCAGGTAATAACCATTGACAAAATTCCACCGAGCATCATCTTTGAAAAATTCTACATTTACCGGTAGCTTATCAACGTTCAACAACTTCCAGAATGTAAACTGATCCCACTGTGCAAACGACTTTGGAATCACATCCTCTTCATATGGCCATGGTTCTGATCTTTGTTTCGCATAGTCTGTCCACCATCTATCCATAAACTCTTTAGTCTGAGGGTTTGATCTATAGACAAAAAAACCACCGTGGTGAATCATCTCACCAATTTTGAACTTGTGTTCTTTACCGTTGTATGGTCTTATTTTTGTTATCAAGATATCACAATCTTGAGGGATTTGATCCCAGACTTTATGTACGTCCTCATGTACGCATTCCATATCTGCGTCAACGTAGCACGTCAATTCTGTGTATGGGCTACGTGAAAGTGCATACAGCTTTGTTCGTATATGTGAAGGAACATCCTCACTAATAATCAAATCGAAACAACTATCATCGACGTACTGACGTAGTTTTGGTTCTACAAAAAGAGTGACGTGTGCTTCGGGGTAAAAGTCTTTTATGGAACCAGCAGCAAAATTAGCGCCCTCAACATATTTTGGATCAAGGGAAACAGCAATCAAAAATCCATTACGAACGGTCATTATTATTCCTCTGTTGGTTCTTCCTGTACTTGCTTGCTTTCAAAATCTTTCATGATGATAGCTGAGGCAAATGCAAACACTTCCAAATCATTTTTTGCTCTCCGCAAAGCTGACTTCAATTTCTTTTCCGTTGTGTTCTTCACAGCTTCAACTTCAAACGCTTTTAGTTTGAGAGCGAACAATGCTTCTTGACGTTGGCGGTCTTTCTCGGCAGCTTCTTTCTTCTCCGCAACTTCACGATCACGTGTTTGCTTGGCAATCGCCTTTCGTGTATTTTCTTCAAGCTGCTCAGTTGAGAATTCTGCTAACACTTGCTTGAGATCGACGTTGTTAACATCATCACCATTAATGACAGCAGACATCACTCTTCCATCATCATAATGAAATTCGACAGAAAGGACTGTTCTTGCGTTGTTAATCCAATGTGGATTTTTTATAGTTCTCTTCATGCTGTTCTTACCCAAAGTTTGATAGTTGAAACTGTTTCCGGTGTTGATATAATAGTCAACCCTGTATATGCGCCCGTAAATGCACCCGTGTACGCTCCCGTATATGCTGACGTGTATACACCGGTAAACCCACCCGTAAATGAACCAACATATACCCCTGTGAAGGCACCTGTGAATACTTGACTGTATGTTCCCACATATGCTGCTGAATATACCCCTGTATATATCCCAGTGTAACTTCCCGTGAACGCACCTGTAAAGCTGTTTGCAAACAAGCCTGTAAACGATTGATTATACAGTCCCGTAAATGCACCAGTAAACACTTGGTTGTACAAACCGGTAAAAGTTCCCGTAAACGCTGTCGCATATGCGCCAGTAAACTGGCTGCTGTAAGTTCCCGTGTATGCACCAGCGTATGTTCCGGAGAACGCACCGGTATATGATCCCGAGTAGGAGCCTGTAAATGCGCCAGTAAATGCCTGGTTATACAAACCAGTGAACGTGCCGGTAAACGCTTGGTTGTAAGTACCAACGTAACTCCCAGCATACCCACCTGTATATGTTCCTGTAAATGTTTGCTGGAAGTTACCAACAAACGATCCCGTAAACGTCTGATTGAAGCTGCCTGCATAAGAACCAGAATACGAACCGCTATACCCTCCGGAATAAGATCCAGAATATGCTCCCGTAAACGTTTGCTGGTAGTTACCTGCATACACGCCGGTGAACAGTTTACTGTATGTGCCGGAATACGATCCTGTAAACGTTTGCTGATAGTTACCCACATATCCACCCGTAAACGTCTGTGCATACGCGCCTGAATATGCGCCTGTAAAGATCCTACTATATGTACCGGAATATGATCCTGTGAACGTTTGCTGATAGTTACCAGAATAGAGACCGGTAAAAGCTTGATTATACGAACCCGAATAAGTTCCCGAGTAACCACCAGCATAGTAACCAGTGTAACCACCGCTGTATGTTCCCGTGAACGTTTGTTGATAGCTGCCAGCATAGGCGCCAGCGTATGCTGTATTGTATGTTCCGGAATAACCGCCGCTGTAAAGACCAGTATAGTAACCTGTGTAATATCCTGCATACGCACCGGTAAACGTTCGTGCATACGCACCAAGATATGCACCAACATACGTTGTATTATACGATCCGGAATATCCACCACTGTATGTGCCGGAGTAGTAACCCGTATAGTAACCAGTGTAAAAACCAGGACCATACGTTAAGTTATAACTACCAGTATAAAGACCTGTAAAGTAACCCGTATAGGTACCTGCGTAAGCACCTGCATACGCGCCAGCATACGTGCCAGCAAACTGCGCGTAAATACCGAAAAACTTATTGCTTAATTTATTACCGGTCCAGTATGCGCGGTAGTATCCTCTATACCAAAGGTATGCAGGTGAACCACTGTAATAGATAATACTGTTATAGTTGCCAGCATACGCTGGTGCTCTATATCCTTCCGTTCCGTATCCTGTCGGCCCTGTCCCATACAAACCAGTATAGTATCCCGTGTAGTAGGTATCACCCCCTGGCACACCTGCATAAAACGCTTGACCAATGGTTGTCTGCGCGTAAGCACCAGCATACAGCCTACCTACGGTAGCGTTGAAGTGTCCGGTGTAGTATCCTGTATAGTAAGCAACTGGGCGGCCGCCATAATACAATATGTACGTTCCAGCATAAGCACCGGAATATGCAATACCGGTATATCTACCCGTGTAGTATCCCGTGTAGTATCCTGTATAGAAACCAGTAAACGTTCTTGAGTAAGATCCGGAATACACACCAGTGAACGCTCTTGTATAATACCCGAGATAGGTGCCAGCATATGCACCTGCATATGCACCGGTATAAGCACCTGTATACACACCAGTAAATGCACGTGTATAATATCCTGTATAGGAGCCAGTAAAATATCCCGTGTATCCGCCTGAGTAGTATCCGAGATAAGCGCCAGCATATGTACCAGCATATGCACCAGTATAAACACCGGTGAATGCTCGCGTGTAGTATCCAGTGTAGGATCCTGTAAACGTTCCAACGTATCCACCTGAATATAAACCAGTGTATGTCCCTGCGTACGTGCCAGTGTATACGCCAGTGTATGCACCGGTGAATGCTCGTGTGTAGCTACCAGAATACAATCCAGTAAATGTACCGACATATCCACCAGCATACGCACCGGTGAAGTTGCCTTGGTAGTTGCCACTATAAACACCAGTAAAGTAGCCGACGTACCCACCACTGTAGATACCGGAGAAAGTTCCAACATAGCCGCCAGCATATGCACCGGTAAAGTTGCCCTGATAGCTACCCGTGTAGTTACCAGTGAACGTTCCTACATATCCGCCACTATAGAGACCGGTATACAAACCGGTATAGAGACCGGTGTACGCACCTGTATAAATTCCAGAGAACGCACGCGTATAACCACCAGCATATACTCCAGTAAACGTACCCACATAGCTGCCACTGTAGATACCCGTATAGATGCCCGTGTACGAACCAGTGAAGGCACCAGTAAACGACTGATTGTAAGCGCCAGTAAATGTTCCTGTAAATGAGTTACTATACGTGCCGGCATACGCACCAGTAAACGCTCTACTGTATGTGCCAGCGAACAATCCCGTATACGATCCGCTGAATGCACCTGTATAAATTCCCGTGAACAAACCTGTAAAGGCTTGGTTATACAAGCCAGTAAAAGTTCCAGTGAATCCTTGACTGTAGGTACCGGTAAACGTTCCCGTATACGATCCAGAGTAAAGAGTAGCAAACGCTTGGTTATAGGTTCCAACATACGCGCCCGCATAACCACCGGTAAATGTATTACCATATGCTCCAGTAAACGAGCCTGTAAATCCTTGACTGTAAATTCCCGTGAAATTACTACTGAATGCTTTACTATACACACCCGTGTAAGATGCTGAATACGTTCCAGTAAATGTTTGCGCATACGTTCCGGAGTAACTTTGATCTTGAGCTTGATAACGCGTATCATCAAACCCGCTACCTACCTGAACCCACGTACCAGGATCAACAGGTGTTGTAGTTGAAAGTTTGTATTTTCCAATACCGCTCGTGAGGATGTAATTACGAACTTTATGAGTCAATGTCTTGATATCATCATCAGACATTTCCCTAAAACCAGCGGAAAACTTGATTGGTCTTGTTTCGACGGTCGCGCTATCAACGGTTCTTTGCCATAGTGTCGTTGTGTTTGTTGAGCCGTTTGTTAAAGTGTTTGTCAGCGAACCACGTGACACCCATGTACCAGTTGCCGGTGCTGTTGGTTGTAGAACGTAACCACCAGCACCACCAGATGTCATGTAAGAAAGAACAACAGGAAATACCGTCGATGTAAGATCAGAGTCTCTTAGTTCTTGGAATCTATTATTTGCTGTGTCCCAACCGTACGGTCTTGTTAGATCTTCGATGAGAGAATTGTTCGAAAGATCTTGATAAAGCGTTGTACTGTTAGTTGTTATAGCTGACGGACTAACAGGATGTGTTCCTAACGCATCGCTACGGAACGTATCTACCCAGGTTCCAATCGACGTGCCATTTGCCATTGAACCAACAGCAAGCGATCCAACGCTTGTATTCGAAGCAAAAGTTTCACCCACCTTAATAGCAAGGTAGTTGAGAATGTCCGTATTGGACATCTCTTTGAAAGATTTTGTTGAACTATTAAATTTAAGAGGTGCAATTGCTGGCATGACGACCAATATACAACATTAAGCTGAACGGATCCACAACGTTGTGGTAGTATCTGTAGTTGTATTTATGACTGTCAAACCTGTGTATGCTCCACTGAATGCTCCTGTGAACGCCTGATTATACAAACCAGAGAACGTCCGCGAGTATACACCGGTGAAGCCTTGCGTAAATGCTTGACTGTAAACACCGGTAAAGAAAGAGGAGAAGCTAGAGGCATATCCCCCCGTGAAGGCGCCAGAGAACGCCTGACTGTAAGCACCCGTGTAAGCACCAGAGAAGAAACGAGAGAACGACTGCGCAAACGCTCCTGTATACGAGCCACTAAATGCACCCGTATATGCACCCGTGAATACACCAACGTAAGCTAGATTGTAAGCGCCCGTGAACGAACCACTATAAGAACCACTATACGCTCCAGTAAACGTACCAACGTAACCACCAGAATATGTTGATGTGTATGCGCCTGTGAAGTTTGAGGCAAACGTTGCATATGCTCCAAATAATCTACCATCTGGTTTTACACCTGTCCAGGATGCCTGGTACATCCCAGCAAAGTTAACCTGTGCAGGCGTTCCGCTGTAGTACACGGTACCTGTGAATTGCGCGCCATACGGAGCTCCTGCGTAAACTTCCGTACCGTAGCCCTTTGCATTTGCAATGAACAGTCCCGTATATCCACCTGTAAAATAGAAGTAGCCAGGGTTTGGGCTTTGTGCTGATCCACTATAATAAACAATCTGACCACCATACGCGCCAGCAAACGTATTGATATATGAGCGAGGTAATCCTAAACCGGTGTAAGCAACTCCAGCATAATACCCCAAGTAGGTGGCAGTTGCCGGCGTTCCACTATAGTATGCTGTAATAGTTGTATATGCTCCCTGGTAAGGACTTCCGCTGTTTTGGAAACTCTCCGTACCGGAACCTTGCGTACTTACAAAGTAACTTCCGTAGCCACCCGTAAAATAACTTGGGGTACCGCTATAATAAAGAACATAAGCTCCTGTATATGAACCAGCATATGCTTGCGATGCATATCTGCCAACAAATATCCCAGAAAACGCTTGGTTATAAAGACCGGTGAACGTTTGTTGGTAGCTGCCAGAATAAAGACCGGTAAATGCTCGTGTGTAAATTCCAGAGAATGCACGGGTAAAGTTACCAGCAAATGTACTCGTGAACGCTTGCTGATACGTGCCGGCAAAAGCACCTGAGAACGTACTAGTAAATCCGTTTACATATGAACCTGCATAATTTCCACTGAATGCGCCCGTAAACAGCTTACTGTAAGCACCAGAGAATAAACCAGTAAATGCACCAACATAAGGTCCCGTGAACGCACCTGTAAATTGATTACCGAACTGGCCAGTAAATGCTCCCGTATACGTGCCTGAGAATGTGCCTGTGAATGATGAGGCAAAGTATCCCGTATAAGGTTGTGCGGAGGAGTCGTTAAGTTTGTTAACGTAAGATCCAAGAGACACCCACGTCCCTGGTGTAGGGGTTGTTGGCTGAAAGGCATATTGGCCAATGCCAGTGTCTACGATAAACTTGTAATATGTCCCCCAAATACTCTTTATCTGCACATCAGTCATCTCAATGACACGACCAGTGTCAGGATTATAGCATAAAGGACGTATGTGGGTAATGGACGTATTTTCTGTATACTTGTCTGTGCGTTGATACAGTTTGTATGTTGTGGTTACAGGAGCTCCAGATGTAACATACGTATCCGTTATCGACGATCTCTCTGTCCATGTTCCTGTCGCTGATGGTGCTGATGATGACAGCAACCAACTACCCTTCCCACCAGCATCAAAATCAGCAGCAGAAAAGAATGCTGGCCAAAAGTGACTGACCATTTCACTTTCCGTCATTGCTTTTACTTCAAAGTCACCGCTTTCATTATAGAAAAGAGGACGTACTTGCGTTGCTAATGATTCCGGTGTACCAGCGCCTGTCTGATAAAGCGTATGTGTTGCAATGACGTTTGCTACAACTGGGTGATCACCCAAGCTAGCTGTCGTGTTATTTGCAAACACCCGAACCGTATCCGTCGCAGAACCCCGGCTCGTATTTGTAGAAAGAGGGTTGTTAAAAACGAGAGTGTTTGGTGACGTTGATGGAAAATCTAACCACTGGTTAACAATTAACGGCACAACCCAATCCTGAAGATCAGCATCGCTCATTTCCTGCATACCAGCGATGATTGTTGCTGTCAAAGTATCCGTTGCAACACCGGTAGATGTAAAGTTAACCGGTGATCCACCTGAAGTAGTTGCAAGCTGTATAGTCGTTGGAGTTGTGTTAACGACGTAATAGTTGGTGTTTGTGGTGAGGCCGCCAATGGCTGACGACGAAGTATAAACAACAAGAGCGTTGTTTACAAACGTGTGACTACCAAAATTAATTACATCTGTTGTTGTGTTAACATTCGACTGTGCAAACGTTACAGCAACATTAGCGTATTTTGCTCTAAGCGGTCTTGCCATTTCATGGTCCTACTCTTGTACCAGAGACATTATAAATTCCAAAATTACCAGCATGAGCTACGTTACCGCTCTTGTAAGTAATTGTATTTGAATTGAATTCAACAAGAGAAGCTGTTGCTGTTGAATTGACAGACTGGAACAAGAAGCCACCATTGAATACTGATGAGTTGGAATTATCAAATGTAGTGAATGTTAAACGACTATTTGATGTGTTCGATGTGTTAAAAATAATCGAAGCGTTTTGACTTACATTAGCTGTGCTGCTAAAACGAACGCCGGTGTTTGCTGTATTGAAGAAAGCATTACCAGTAATCGTCATTAAATCAATAGACGATGGAGCGTTGTTCTTAAAGCCAATTGTATTATTATATGCGTCAAGATACAGCAAGTCAATATCAAACGTGACGTTTGCTGTAAATGTTGAGTTACCAGCAAACGTCGATGTGCCGTTTGTAACAGACGATCCAAGGACACGTAACGTGCCAACGTTTGCAACACCAGCTGGTGCGAGGATTGAGCCGTTGCTCGACAACGTTACTTTTATAGGTGTTAGCGTGTGACCAGTCTCTGATGTGGAGCTAGCGGTTATGTTTATGTTTGCGCCGCTATGTGTAGCCGCGAGCTGGAACGCTGTACTATTTGCACCAACAACATAGTAGTACCCAGCATTCGAAAGACCTGAAAGAGCCGTGTTGCCAGCCGCTACCAAGTATTGAACATACTCACCATTTGAGAAGCCATGAGCAGCCAATGATGTAATATAGTCCGTCGTTCCATTAACGCCAGTGTTTGCATTGAAAGAAGCAACCGTGCCAATAACAACACTGTTACCAGATACTGTTGTAATAACGGCCGTGACTCCGTTAGCTGTCAGATTCCAAAGACGTGTAGAACTACCTAACGACGCATTCGTGTTTGAAGTAGGAAGAACTGTATTACCGGTAAACTGACTTGCAGTTATTGTGTTTAATATTGTAGCTGTATTTGCGTGAAGGTTAACAACGTTTGCGCCTACCCAACGAAAAGAGGAATTGCCAATGTTGTATTGATTGTCAACGGTGGGGTTCACATCCCCCGCGAAAACAGCAGTGAAACTAAGATTACCGACAACAATGAGGTCCTGCTCAACGCGTAGCGATCCACTGACGTTGGCTGTACCGACGACATCTAAACCATTCTCAACCTTAAACTTTGTATTGCTCGCAGCCATTAGTTTGCCTTATTATTTTATGAACTGCACAAACATCTTTGCACTTGAATTTGCACTTGTTTGTTGGAACTTAACTGAAACAGCTGTTGTATTTATAGTTGCTGAATAAACACCCAAGTTAGCTCCTGCAGGCGCTGCAACTGTGGCATACGATGTTAGTGTAACATCTGATCCATTGTGAGCAATCACAAGCTCTTGTACTTGCGTGTTAGCACCACCAAGTGCTTCAACGCGCGCAAGAATCTTTGCACCAAAATACGTTGTTAAAGGAAAGTTAAAAATTTCTACCGGGGTAAAACTACCTGCTGAATTAGCATTACCGATATTTGTGTTCGTTACAGACGTCTGCAGAACAGTATTCTGAAGTGCAACGTTGCCACTTAGTTGCGATGTCGTGGAAACGTTAATGAATCCCGTGATTGTTGTGTTACCAACAGCTGCTGTGTTGTTTACGGTGAGTGTACCATTAACAGTTGCATTACCAGCAACATTCAAAGTTGAAGAAACGTTTGCAAACCCGGTAATTGTCGTGTTACCAACAGCTGCTGTGTTGTTTACCGTAAATGCACCATTGACTGTCGCTGCTCCTGCAACATTCAACGTCGATGATACATTTGCAAAACCAGTAACAGTAGTGTTACCAACAGCTGCTGTATTGTTAACAGTGAACGCACCATTGACTGTTGCTGCTCCCGTAACGTTAAGAGAAGAAGAGACGTTTGCAAAACCTGTTATTGTTGTATTACCAACAGCTGCTGTGTTGTTAACAGTGAAAGCACCATTGACTGTTCCCGTACCAGTAACACTTAACGTGTTGGCCAAATTGACAATACCAGTAACACTCAATGTGTCAACTGTTACATTCAAATTACTTACCGTCGAGTTGCCCACGAGAGCGACGCTAGTCAGAGAAGAGTTAGCTTTTAGAGTTGTGTTACCTGTTACAGTCGATACGCTAGTGACGCTGAGGGTATTAGCTGTCACGCTCAGATTACTAACTGTTGAGTTACCAGTCAAAACAACGTTTGTTAGTGACGAGTTTGCTCTGAGTGTTGTGTTGCCTGTAACAATTGTAGTGCCGGTAACGTTCAAACCATCGACGGTCACCTGCAAGTTACTTGCGGTAGAATTTGATACAAGTACGACGTTTGTTAGCGATGAGTTAGCTTTTAACGTCGTGTTACCTTCTACCGTTGTAACACCAACAGCCGTTATTGCTGTCGCATTAATATACGCATTTGCTGCTTGAACGTAAACGTTTGACGTCAAAGTAACAAGACCGCCAACTACTTTGAAGTTGGCACCGTTAACGTATGTATTAGCTGCCTCAACGTAAACGTTTGAGGTAGAAGTCAATGTACCACCAACTACCTTGAAGCTAGCGCCGTTAATGTACGCATTTGCTGCTTCGACATAAACGTTTGATGTTGACGTGACAATTCCACCAACCACTTTAAAGTTGGCACCGTTGACGTATGTGTTTGCCGCTTGGATATAAACGTTTGATGTTGATGTAAGCAGGCCGCCGACTACTTTAAAGTTAGCGCCGTTTGAATATACGTTCGCTGCTTCAAAGTAAACGTTTGCAGTTGACTTTAGCAGATCACCAGTTTGAATTGTGTTTGAAGTGATTGTCAGGTTGGTTGATGTGGCTACATTACCACCTCTCAAAGCAGTACCAACAGCAACCGTGTTAGATCCAAAAATACCAATCAGTTGTGAATTACCAGTAACGGTCGCACCACCAGCAGACGAGTTTGCTGTCAGTGCATAATTTGTAAACGTATCTGCCATTTGGTTGGTAATACCAATCCAAGAGGCAAACGAGTCCGTTGCAATTTGTACATTAGCTATCGCGCGTGCCATGTGTTCTTCCGTTTAGTAATTGTTGTAGTAATTGTTTTATCTCTGAAAGCTCTCCACGGAGATTATCCACGTCAGCCGCCATTCGTTGCTGCTGCAGCAATTGTTGTCTTTCAAGCAAAAACCGGTTGTATGCATTTCTATCCTTATTTAGGATAGCGGTACTATTCATATCCCGGACAAAACTTTCATCGTCGGTTTTTTCTAGCTTCATTATTATGCAGAAACAGCAATTGCACGAAGATCATCAACAAAAGGAATGCTGACACTATTATCAGACAACAAGACAATCTTCATCACAAAACTATCATATCCTTTAAATTTTGCTGAGTTGCTGTTAAAATAAGTTAGCGTATTTTGATTTTGAATATCAATGAACGCACTATCCTTATCTTTAAGAATGTCAACTTTTAGTCCCGCTGCAACCATTGAACTATTTGTCACTGTCTCACTAACTGTGAATGTTGTAGTGTTAGCATCGACAACACGTTCGACAAAATAGTTTGTTGATGGGAACAAAGGTGAATATACTTTGACGAGTTGGCCGACACTAATATCGGTATTGACCGTACCAGACGTGCCAGTGATAACTGCACTGCTTGAAGTTGTTGTAAACGTCCCTGTCGCTGTTGAGTTAACTGTCGGATGATACGGAACAGCATATTCGAGTTCAATCAAGTCGTATATGTTTGTCGGGTTACTAACAACAGCAGCATCACTAATCAAAGTTAACGGTGTCCATGGCTTGACACTTAGCAGCTCGTTGTCGTTAGAGTTTCGGAATTTACCATACAACAAAATAGAAGTATTTGATGGTTTATACACGCGCAAATACGACTTTAAATCTTCAGCAAATTGATCATCAGTCAAAGTAATTGTCTTACTGACGTATTTCGACAGTGCATTACCTCTACCAGCTTCCTCGTTTGTCGAGTCATTATTAATCGAAAAACGCTCTCCAAACATATCAAGGTTTTCCTCACGTACATATGGCGATGCGTATGGATTGTTTGTTTGGAATACAAGATCAGCAGCAAAGGAGGCAAAAGTACTTCCCATTGTTACTTCATTTGTACGTGATGCTAAAACAGCTGGATACTTGTTAAGGAGTTTACGCTCTGCAAGTACGACGTCTTCTTTAAAACCTGCGGTGAACGCGTAGCTAGTATTTGCAACGTTTGTTCTATACAGAACCGATGTACCACCTGGCGTCTGTACAGAGAAGTTTGGAACAATAGCGTTCAGTGTATAATCCGTCACACTTGCAACGTTTGCATAAGCACCCGAATCAACACCATACACAACATCAGACACCGCCACGGAAAGAGAGGTGTTTGTATTGACATCCTGCAACACAACATAATCGGCGACTTTGTCCTGGAAGTATACCTTTCCAACGACTGTCTTGTAGTAGTGTCCGGCGGTGTTTGAAAATGACGGTGGGATATCGATGGTAAGAAGGGTGTTATTTGTAATTGCAGTGACAGTACGTACTATGGTGTTGCCCGGTGTACCATCTGTAATCACGAACTTATCATTTATGACAAGAGAACTTACAAAGGAAGTACCCGTGCCGGTAATAGTCGTTAATGAAGAATTGACGCTGATTGTACCAGTAGCATTTGCAGTTTTAATATAGGCGTCTTCACCACCAATGAAGTTGCCAGTAATTGTACCTGTCTTCAAAATTTCAAAACTACGGTTTTTGATTTTGAATGTCTCTTCCGTGGAAGTGAATTTTGCAACGTAGAGTTTGAATGCTAGGTCAGCATCACGTTGAGGAGTTAAGACAGCGCCGTTAGTAATCGTAAAAAAGAAACCATCAACTTTTCCAGAAGACGTTTGCGTCGCTGTGGTTGTTCCGAGCTTCAAATCACCCGCTTTATTGTACCAAAGCTTAAAGTCCGGATCGCTACCATCAAATTTTATTAAAATACCATAGCTCTTATCCGTTTCAACGATGACTGGCTGTCGTAACGTAAATGTAGTAGCGGTCGAGCCAGTAGTGCTCGTATTGATATCATCATATTCCACACGACCTGCATACTGATGGAAGACCAAACTTAGGTCCGGTGATCCATCTTCTTTAACATTGCAAAGATAAACAGAAGCACCAGGCTTTGGCAATCCACTCTTTGTCTTATCTTGCACGGGCTTTCCGTAGAAGTACAAGTCGACCTTAGTAATAGCTGCAGTAGGAGACTTCTGTACAGCATCCCTATCGAGAAAGAAAGTTTGAGCTAAATCAAAACCTAACATTTATTTTCCTAAAATTTTGTATGGCAATCACGCCACGTTACCGAGAGATGCATCACCAGCACTACCGTTTATTCCACCAAAAGCGTTACCATCACCGGGACCCGCATTGAATCCTCCACCGCCGTTACCACCATCACCGCCACCGTAAGCAGCTGCAGCAGATGTTTGTGGGCCGGAGTTTGTTCTGCGTTCAAATTCATTATCAGACGGGAATACTACGTCAATGATAATATGGGATGTCCAGTAAGACAGCGATGCGTCTTTGTAGTTATCCGGACACACGCTAGCATTTATGTTTGTTAGAATAATGTCGCGTATATTTGCAACTTGACCTGCACGGCGCTGCGCTTCTTCAATTCCAATCTCAACGTCTGTTTCCAAGTTTGCATCAAAGTAGTATGTGAACACTAGTTTTCCATTAGCATCGCTTTGTAATTGTTCACCAATTTTCTTACCTTCTGGTTTCAATCTTGTATCATCAACTTTTTGCTTCTCAACATAAAAGTAATGATAGGTCAATGGTAGCAAGCCATTGACTTCAATCTCAAATGCTTGCTCACGCGCCAAAAAGATAATTTGTTTTTTTATTGTTGGCATTTTTAAACCTTTAATACTTTTGCAATTTGACCCACCACGCTTGCTACCCCACTGAATATGGAGCGACGTACCGTGCCACGTGGAGCACATGCAAAATATGCTAGCGGTTTTGTTACAATTGTCGTATCAAACATACCGAAGAATTTATTAATCAAGTATGATCCATACAACGTCGTTTGCGATGCGTCGACCATGTCTGCTACAGTCTTATTTACATCTTCTTCTGTCAACACACCATGAATAAACGCGTTTGTCAAAGCACCACCGTTACCTAGAATAGATGTTGTGCCATAGCCGTTCACTCTATACGTGCCATCACCTTCAACCCATAGATTGTAAACATAATCCTCTTCGTTAGCAACAATATCGCAGTTTTCAAGCTTCTCAACATCAAGCCACAAATACAAATCCGACTGTGGTGCCTTGTAGACGCCGTCAATAATCAGAGGATGGTTTGTAGTTGCAAAAGGTATGATCTTGCCGGTAGGGGTGTATAGGTATGGAAGCGTTTCCTTTGTGGCGCGCTCAACAAACGCAACCCTGCTAAGTCCTGTACCATCAGCGTTCTTAACCATATCGCCAATTTGGACATCAGCAATGCGTTTTGTCGTCCCACCTGCCATTTCAACAAGCGTATCAGCAGTAAAGCATCCACCACCGCAACCACCACCACCTGTGTTAGTTCCAGATCCTGTACCATCGTAATTAACAGGATCAGGAATTTCCTCAATAATGCCTCTTGTTTTGATGGAGAATGATGGAGGCGCCACGGTACCTTCACCGATAAACTGAGTACGTACACCTGCCGATGTTACAATAGCACTCTTAATCGTTTGATCAATCAGTGTTTCATTTGTAAATGGTAGCATCAGCGTTGTGTTATTAATAACAGCTACTGAAGTGTTAGCATCAGTCAAATCAAATGCACACTCAAAGTTGATTTGCTTTGTTGCTGGTTTCAGCAATCCAATCTCGCCATCGATAGAAGCATTAAACTCCAAATGGTTTGCATCTACTTTTGTGTAATCCTCAAACGGCTCTACAAAGAAGCCATGCTTGAAGCGACTCGTTGTAGGTGTAATAGAGCTTGGGATTACTTTTTCTTTAACTGACTTTTCTACCTGATTGAGGTTTGAAATATACTCAACATTCTGCAGGCGGCGCTCGAGCTTACTAATGTCTGCCATTGAATAACGACGAGGCTGTGAAAGAGCAACACCTCTTTGTGTGTAGGGCCCAATAGAAAACAGCTTTGTACGTCTGTCTGTTACACCTAAGGAGTTACCAATCTTCTTCGAGGCTATTTCCAAAGTTGTTGTACTCATCATCGTTGGAATCGATGGGTACTGAGGGACACTAAGCAAGGAAAGTGTAATTTCACCAGCCTGAGCTGCTGGCGGCCGCACATTCAAAATACCTGGTGTACCTTGAACAATCTTAAACTGGCCATCTTTATTAACTGAAACACGATCAATACGTCTGTTATAGTAACGCGCATCAAATGCGACCGTGCTGTCGGGTGCTGGCCACAATTGGTCAGATCCACTCAAAGCAAACGTGTTGGCTGGGTTAACGTTTGCTGATGCAGCAGACGTTGCAAGAGCAGCTGTATTTGATGCATATGGACGAAAGTCAATAATATCTCTGTGATCATAGTACTCACCCGTCGATGTGACCACTTCGGGAATTTCTAACGTGTTGACTTGATTGGAAGTTAGACTTGCAAGGTTAGCCGAGTCGTTGATTGTGTAAGAACCAACTGTGAAGAAACCTTCTGCAGAAGAGCGGAAAGCATCAAATTGGATCAGCATGTACGAGTTTGTATCCAACGCTAATGTAGCACCACGACGCATCACGAGTTTTGCTGTTCTATAAGCGTTTTCATCTTCACCCGCATCGATAAAGAAATATTTTGTTACATCAGTGCTTGTTGTGGATACGGCGGATGAGTTGCCCAGGTAAACGTTCTTCAAACGTAAAGCGCCCGGAACGCCAAGTGCCCAAGGACCCGTGTTGCTACCGGCATTGTTACTCGTGTGTATTTTTACAAACGCATCACGTGTTACTGTTTTTGATACAGGCGATTGACCAGTCAGTGTCTTATTGAAAATAACAGCAACGTTTACAACCGATGCTAGTGTTTTGTTTATTGTAATTGTTAGTGTCTTTGAGGAACCAGACACAGATGCTGATCTATCAGAGCGATCGGCTAGAGCAATTGGGTAAAGAGCAGGATAAAAGTTTGCTGCATTACCCGACATGGCGACGCCGTTTGTCGTCAGATACATCTTTGTGTTGTTTGCAACGGTTGCAACTTGTCTGTATATTGTCGCAGTGCTGTTAGCGATTGCAACAAAATCACCAGCAACGAAAGATGAAGTGAAAGTAGTACCAGAACCATCCAGTGTGGTATTTGCATAAGCTGTGACGCCACCTGTAACGTTTGCCGTCTGTGCATTTGCAATTGGAATGATGATAATGTCACGTTTTTGGGTAGTACCGAGAGTACCATCACCATAAGGGAATGTCTCACCTGTGCTAAGAGGACCAACCGTAATCTGGCCACCCGTGGTTAGTTGGTAATTAGTATCAGAATTTGTTCTGATAGTATACGTGACGTTTGTGACGTTACTGAGAGCTACTTGCCCCAGACTAAACAACATCTTGTTACGAGTTATGTCCTTGATAGCAGCAATGTCTTCATTTGTCGTTGCATCTCTTGTAAGCACGACGTCCGCAATACCATCCTGAACACCATCATAGTAAACCGCACGTACATCGCGGAAAGACTTACCAGCTGACATTGTAACATCAAACAGATATAGACGATACACGGCATTAGCTGTGCCTGGAAGACCACTATCTAACACAAGTGAGCGAATTCGCGCTGTACCAATTTGATTGCCAGGTGCTGTAATAGATGCTGTGTTAATTGTTGCACCAGTAATATACTGCTTTGCAGTATCACGTAGACTAATTTGATCGCCAGTCTTGAAGTTGAAGATACCAGCAAGTTCTTTGACTTCGAGGTAATTACCGTAGTTGACAGAGATCGTTTGATTGCTTGTGTTTGATGTCGTTGTCGATCTTTCCAGATCGAGCAAGCCGTTGTTAAGTGTCTGAACACGGTAACCGGAAATATAACCTGTACCTGGGTCGATGACTGCATCAACAAAAGACGTATTTGTTGAGGCTTTCTCGCGAGAAGAAACGTAGAACGGGTCGACAACAAAGTCACCCTGCGCCTCACGAGTACGTCTAGCAAATTCATTAGCCAAAGTATTGTAAACGGTGACGCGGTTTTCTTTATAGGGGAATCCTTCTTTCCACTCAGCCAAAGCAAAAAAGTCAACGTTAGCAGCTGCTTCTTCATTAGTCAGCTTTGTGAGAACAGGTGTCAACTTCAGACGATCAGCACCTGGTGCTGAGTAGTTCGTCGTGTTAGATGCGTTGTCGTACAACGTATCATCCTCATCCGCATCAACAAATGTTTCCACCGTCTTAAAACCAACAACGACGTTGTTTGGTGATGTGGTGTATTTGTCGACAACAATAACGGAATTGTTAACAGTTAGGAACAATCCCTTCTGATATATGATACCTTCTGAGACAGCAAACGCGTAACCTGCACCGACGGAGTTAATTGAAGAGTTTCCAACAGTAACCGTCGTCAGATAGTTTTGTGAAATTAGATCTAAGTCGTTGACCGTAGCTGATGTGTTTGACGTTTGAACGGTGATGTGAGGAAGGAACGTGTAATCTTTTCCTCGTTCTGCCATTGTAATTGTCTGAATGATACCGAGCGAGTCTGTCGTAATCAGACCGATAGCACCCTCACCAAGAACAGAGCTAACATTTGCTGTGGTAACTGTTGTATTACTTACAATGTTGTAGCCTGGAACAAATGTCCAGGCTGCAGAAGTGACTGCTGTATTCTTTAGATCAGCCGTACGTGGTTTGATGCTAAGAATCAATGTGTTTGCTATCGCTGTTGTATTAACTTCTTTAATGATAGCTTTTGCGCCAGTCGTCGCTTGTGTGATTTCTTCACCGACAGAATATGTTCCTGTGTTATCAGTGAGAACAAGAGCGCTATGGATGATAACGGTGTCAGAGTTAGAAAAACCAGCACCGCCGTTGTTAACCGTAATCTTAAACAGATCATTATCTTTACTGAACACGGTTAGCTGTTGATCAGCAACAAACGTCGTACATGCGGAGTTCGAGGCCGATACATATTGTACAAACAATGTCTTTAGATCTGGGGACTGTGACTCCAACCCATCCTGATAGTTAACAACACGTGCTGTTAAAGCGTTGGTGTCCTTAACAAAATAACCAACATAGCTGGAAGGAAGTGATGGCTGTCCATCACCCTGTACATCAAGAATCTTAATGTAGTTATAGTTTGGGAGGTATGTAAAGTTGACACCACTAACGATCGTTCCGGACTTGAATACGTGATTACCAAATCGTTCAATTTGGTTTTGTAGCATTGACTGAAGTTGATTCAACTCACGAGTCTGTACAGCAACTCCTGGTTTGAAAAGAATACGATAGTACTCTTTTGCTTGATCATAGTCGTCAAAGTACGGATTGACGTTGAGGGTGTTCTCTAATGGCATATTTGTCTCTTAAAACTTCAAAATAATTTTGATGGTTTCTTTTTGTGTTTGCGAACGTGTTATTGGGTTTTCATTTTCAATATAGATGACTTCACCTGAACCCACAACGAGATCTGGTTTATATGCGTACAACAAAGTACCCACCGCACCACTATTCGTCCCAATAATTGTGTTACTTGTATTTAGCACACCTTTCACATGCGTCAGATAAACATTTCCTGACGTGTTAGAATGAAACACTGCGTTTGTTATTTGTGGATCGGTTTGATACACGGTTTCGTTTTGCGTGAACGTTCCTGATACAGGAGTAAATGTATAACGGTAACGTTGATCAAACGTATCAAACGATTTAACATCCCCGTTGATCTCAAGCGCTGTCACGTTACCAACAGCAGATGAGCCAGCACCCGTAACAACGTTTGCAAGGTTGAATACGCCTGCAACGTTTGTCAGTGTTAGTTCACCAGCTGTGAAGTCTGTAACATAGCCGACAGCTGATGTGCAAGCTTGCGTGACAACTTCACCCACATCAAACGATCCCGTCACACTACCGAGTGTAAGTGTAACGTTGCTAAACAGAGGATCTTTTATGATACCAACAGAACGGTATTTGTTTGCGATAGGTATCGTGCCGTTTTCATTATTTGCAAAATCAACACTGAAGCAAAGGTAGCGTGCACCCAACTCGTATTCGGGGTTGGCGCCGTGTCCACCTTTTGGACCGAGTGTAATTGATAGCACGGCGCTGTTTTGTACGCCTGACGTGTTACCAGCTACAACTGCTGAAGCATATGTGTATCCATGTCCCCGCTCGATCACCTCAACTTGGTAAATGCTATTAGAAGATGATGTGTTGACGAGTGCACGAGCAACAGCGTTTGAACCATCACCCGTTATAACAACGGAAGGTGTTATTTCATAAACAGAAGTGATATCTGGATTGACAGAGAAAGCGCTTGCTATTTCGACTGTCTTTGTTGCACCGACAACTGTATACCCAACAATTCGTCGTCCTTGTCCGCTACCTGTTCCTGATTTGATGTACAAGAAGCTACCAACATAGAAACCAGCAGTCGACGAAGCGCTTGTATCAATACTGTATTTAACAGCACTACCACCCACACGTAAATCAGTTGAATTGAACGTGTTGCTCAGATACGTATTGTAATCGGACCCTTTGTAATCAACAGTGATCACATCTATAGCGCCGGAAACGGCGTTACCAGTAACCAGTGTGTTTGATGTGACCGGCATGTAATCAGCTGTGGCAAACTTATTAAATGTGGTGGAATCAAACGAGTACATATACTTCCAAACATAACCATCTGACGTACTGTAGAAGGCATCGTTTGGTGATGTTTGGGACACGTTAGGTGTGATAGTCGACGGTGTGTTTCCGTTGTTATCTAAACACTTGAATATATGGTAAGAAGATGACGCGTTAACACACACGTAGTACGCCTTCTCACTCAGATCAATATTATCGCGGTAGGCTGCGTATACTGTGTTCTGTGTCCAGTTATAACGTTTTGTCAGCGGCATAACATCACTTGCACCAACACGCTTTCCAAACACCATCTCCTGGTGTGGATTATAAAACGCACCATTTACATCGTTTGTCAAATCTTCAATGACATCATCACCAGACACGTATGGTGTATGGCGGGCAGCGAAGACATAGTAGACGCTATTTGCTGTCTCGTTTATAGATTCGCGAAATTGATTGAGAGCGTGAACTCTAAAATAATTTGTAATGAGTTGTGTCGACATGGCCTTAACTTCAAGAAGTTTCTATGCTATTTATTATGGTAATTTCAGTGTTAGCATCAGACACCGCCACAACACGTCCAAACGGCTTTGTACCTGCGACGTGAGTCAGTTGCTTAAGAACGTCTATGTATTGTGCAAAAGGAATCTTCGTTTGCACCTCGTAGCTGTATTCTTGATAGTAATCGTTATCATGCAGCTTCTTATCGCTATCAAGGAAACCTTTTGTCGTTGAGAAGAACCCTTCACCGTAACCTTGCTTTTGCAATTCGACAAGAGCTGTAACAGAGTAAGAACTTCCTTGCTTTGTCAGCGTAACGACTTCGTTGTTGACATATCCAAAACCCGAATCTTTAACTGCTAGCTCCGTAACAATACCATTCGATGCTTGAACGTTAGCAGTAACGTTGGCATTGAATCCGATTGGACGTGTGGAGTAATCTTCCTCAACCGTCGTCAGTGTTGCTTGAGCACCTGTTGTGCGACCCGTTACAGTACTACCGACTTTAAACGTGTTCTCAAGATTGATTCGCTTAATCAAGAGAGTGTTTGTGTTAGAGTTGGGCTTTACCAAACCACGAGCTGTAACAGAAAGCGAAGTTGCTGCTACAGTAGTCGCATTTGCCGTGCTATTTGATGTCTGTGAAAGAATCTTAGTAGAGCTGTTTGAAGTCGTTACAAATGTACCAACAACGTTTTGTAGTTTAACACTACCAGCACCGCTAGTAATGTTTATGTTGCCTGGAACAGCAAACCCATAAGCACGGGTTGCACCGTTTGCATATTTTTGATAGACATATTCGTTTTGAATGTACGTTGTCGTTGCTGTTCCGTTTGCAGCAGTACCGACAAACCCCGTCACGTCTAGCTGTATTCCAGCTGCAGAATATGATTGTTGAATCTCCTCACCTTCCATGAATTCCGTTGTTGCATCTGTAATTCCTAAACCTAGGTCATACCGATTGTATGCAAGAACACGCGGTTCTACAACAGCAATAAATGGATCGACGTTGTAATCATTACCAGTGTCAATACCAACAATCGATGCGATTGATCCTACCGTCGTTGGATCAAAACGAAGTACATCAAGAAGAACAGCATCTATACCACCGCCTGGCCATTTTGTAAATCCATAGCTACCATAAGCCGTGTTACCTGTTGAATCTGTCAAAGGTGAAACATATTGTAGTGCGGCACCGCTGTTATTACCGTTGAGGTTGATTGATTGTAGCGTGGTATTGCCATACACATGAACAAACTTATGACCAGTTTCTGATGTACCAGCTGTAACGTTTACAGAGGCACCACCATTTGTTTCAGCCACTTTAAAAGCTGTCGTGTTTGCTGCAACGATGTAATAGAACCCACCATTGTTGAGTCCTGTTATTGCATTATTGCCCGTCGACACATCATACCGAACATAATCACCATTGCTGAAACCATGTGCTGATGATGTTGTAATATAATCAGTCGTGTTTGCAACACCTGTCAAGGCATTGAAGCTAGCTTGGATTTTACCATAGCCGACAAACGGCACTTGTTGATTATTATTACTCGATATAAAGTCGGGCGTTAAGTATACTGTCTCTGAGTTAGTAATTAATCCAATATCAAACGTCGCATCAGTACCGGTGCTCGTATTTGATATCGTTGCCGTTGTTTGACTTTCAAGACCGTATAGTTTTGAATATGGTGAAACGTAGAAGTTGCCACCTGTGATACTGTGAACACCAACGTATGTTGAATTAACAGCTGTAACGTTAGCTGTAACTGTTCTATTATAGTAGCTAGTAATCACACCCGTAACGGTGTTACCTTTTTTAGAGAACGTAGTATCAATTGTTGGTATTGTACTCGTGACGGGATAGACAATCAGATAACCAGCTGTTGAATTTGTTATACCTGCATCCACAACAACGGCGTTTGCAGCAACATCGCCGTTTGCGTAATAATTTTCAATCACCGAGCCAACGGTAAACAGTGCGCTGTTTGAAGCGGTATCATAAGCAATATTTGCAAGATACTGACGAACAAGTTCAAACTGCTTGAAGTTTGTTATTTGCGTGTTTGAATTTGTTGTATCAGTGACCCGCAACATCTTACTTGACACGACAACTTCAGAGTTGGCGTTGTATCCCCAGCCACCATCTGCAAACGAGTTAGCAAACGAGAATGTTACTTTACCAGTTTGGTTTGAAACCTCTGTAACACGAGCCTTACCTTGTTTACCACTTGATGACTCAACATCAAACACGTCACCCACAGCAAACAAAGCTCCACCTGTTTTTACAGTGAGATTTGTCATTGAGCCGGTTGTACGTGGCGCTGCTTCGAATACAGTATTCGACGTCTCCGTAACATACTCATCAACTTGGAAGTTGCCTCTCACGTCGCTGAGATAAGCAATGTCAATGTAGCGGCCGCCAATGCGACGTCTCACTAACCCTTCAACGAATGCCTTAGCTCCACTAGCACTACCAACAACTTCTTTACCGATAAAATTCTTCGTGCGGTCAGTTGTTGTTAGTTCAAGGTAAATTGGTCTCACCCACGTTCCATCAGATGATTTGAATACGTCATCGCCGGGTAAATACACACTAGCTTCTTGATCAAAAAGACCCTGGAGTACGAGCTGGATACCACGCTCCGTACCCTTGACATGGTACAGATCCGTTGCATGTTTAGTCAAAAGACGTTGGCTTCCCTCGGTTGTGAGAGGGAGACCTTTCATGTACTTCTGATTGAAGTAAGTCAGGAATTGTTCACTTGTCTTATCAATATCCCTGAGGTCCAACAACGTTCTTGAGAGGCCTAAAGCCTGATTCTCCTGTTCCATCCACGCATAGTATTGTCTAATAAAATCAATAAAACGAGGGCCCTCCTCCTGATAAAACTCAGGAAACTGAGATTGAATCAGTGGCGATATGATACGTTCGATTTCTCTCATTGTTTGATGCCGGTAACATTAACTGTAACATCTCTTGCAACATCTATCTGAAGAATTGTGTTACGGTATACGTTGATATTTTGTGAATATGTGGCTGCCTTAATCTTCAAGTAATTACCAACGAGTTGTGAAATGTTTAGGCCTGCAAACGTCAATAGTCCTGTTGTATAATCAACAGTACCTACCTTTTTCAGAATGGTTATACCACCAGCTTCCTGTGCAGCAACATAAAGATTACCAAGCGAGTCATCTACAATTAAGCATGTTGTGTTATTGTAAGTGAACGATGAGCTAGTGATTGTATGTCCGTAATGTGTTTCACTGAAAGATGTCTTCAAACCCGTCTCCGTTTGCAATGGATTTTGAAAATCGACGGTGAAGATTAAGTCGGTATTGAGTGTTGGTAGTACACGACGTACAGCAACTACTTTTGTGTCGTTGGATATGACACTTGTATCTGCTTTTGTTATGGCGTTGAGCAGTTCGCTGTGATGCATTGTTACTTTAAAGTCCTCGAGACTATTAAAGCTGTAATTTGTGATTGCTGATTGCACTAGCGACTTAATATCTGCTGTCGTTTTTGTTGTTTTATCAACGCCGTATAACACGTTTGAAGTTACTTCCAGATACATGAAATCTGGTTTGATAAAGTCAACGTTTATAGAAACGGGCGTCTTATCTCTAATGTAGTCAAGGTATGCTTTCTGACGCACTTCAGAAACGCCATCAGCATCAGCCACATCAACGCTAACAACTACTCTACCAAAACGTGGGGGTGAAGCTTCCTCACCACCAAAAACGCTAATTGCTTTGATATCAGAGAATCTACTCTTCAGTAGCGTCTCATAGTCAGATACCGTAACAGCTCTATCCTGCGCTTCAAAGCTTCGTGGCGCATTAAACTTAATTGATGCTACCGTCTCAGCAACGTCACCACCCGTTGCTCCTGAAACAGTTTTCACACTGATACTTGAATGTCCGTCGATTGTACTATCTGGTGCAAACTTCAAAGCACCGTTAGGAAGCTGACCTGAGCATGCTCTATATTTGACAACAACGTAAGAACCAGATTTTGGAGTACGACCAAAAACACCATCTCCAAACACTATCTCGTACTGCTGATTCTCCGCAGCTTGTACAAAATATACAGTCGATGAAGACGTGACGCCAATGACACCCTTGCTCTGTGTGTATGTAAGAGCAGTCGTACCGCCATCTTCATAAACAACAACGTCTAACGAAGACGTATCAACTGTAGGGTTTGACAATACATGGCGTTGCGATGTGTTCGATGCATCGACAACAAATGTTTCCGTCAGTACTGTTCCCTCATACACATCTGTTGTAAGAGAATACACACCATTGTTCGATGACGTGATTACAGTTGCTTCATTTGTCGAGAATGTAAATGTGTTTGATCCTACCCGTGCTGTAAAGGAAGTATATTTTGGGACGACAATGGACGATACAGTAGTTGACGGAGTAATGTCAACAGTTATTGTAGCTTTTGATGCAACAAAAGATCGTGGCGTATAGTTCAACTCTTTTGCATGAGAAACAACACTATCACGTAGCTGCGCCGTATCTAAGAACATCTCACTCGCTACCATGTTTGTGTAGAAGGCGTTCAGATACGTGTTATAAGCTAACACGTCAAGTAAAACGTTGATGTTCGATCCTTCATAATCGACATCTTTGAATTGTGTGTTGTTTTTAAGGAATGTCTTTAGATTGCTCTTTAGATTTGTGAAATCTAAACCAACTAAATCAATGCTCGTGTTGGCCATTAGCGGATCCTGTTAAGTAAAAGTTCTAGTACAATAGGTTCTCTTGTATTTAGAATGGAGAAAATAATTGTAACGTTTGCTGTATTGGTATCGTTGTCAACCAGAACACGTACCTTCTGTACCAAAGCTCTAGGTTCGTAATTCTCGATTGTTTTGGTGATGTACCCCTCTAGTACCTGTTCTGTCGAGGGGTCTGTTGGTTCGAACAAAATACCACGGATGTCTGATCCAAGCGATGCGTTGAATAAACGCTCACCACGACCGGTTAGCAGTAAGTTTCGTATCGAACGCTTAACTGCTTCTTCGTTAATGTTTCTAACAACATCCTTTTTTATCGGATGAGTGTCGAGATTTGTCAAGAAGTCAGAAAACAACTCCGGTTGTGATTGTTGCGGGGTCGCGGTCGTTCTTCTTTGTATGAGTGCCATTTAATTAGTCTCCAATAAACACTGTGCCAGAACCCTCACCAATACCCTGCGGTCCATCAGATTCAGAATCTGGGACCGAATCACCAATACGAGCAGCTCCTTGTGAACCGTTGTTAATATTTACCGTTTTGCCGTTTATAATCACGTTACCAGTAACATTCAACGTGTAGTTACCTTTCACCTCAATATCGACGTTGCCGATTACATAAACCTTTTGGTTCTTTTGAATAATTTCATAATCGTTACCGACGATACGGTTTACTCTGTTACCCTCAAAGTTCACTTCCTGATATGTTCCGGAACGGTGATAAGTGTGAATTCTTTCATTGTCGGGCGTATCATCCACCTCAAACACATGCCCAGATTCTGTCTGAACAACTTTGTTATAGGGATACTTTGACCTGTATTGTGAAGGAGGTTCTGGTCCTAACGGTTCTTTATTTAGTGCGTTGTTCTCAACAGCAAGTGGTGACACGTCACCTATGCCCGGTAAAACACCAACAATAACAGGAACGGTTGTTTCATTACCATCCATAAAGAATCCAAACACAGTACTACCAACTTTAATTCCCGTTGGTGAAATACCAACACCCTTCAAACTTGCACTCGTGGTCGGTAACAATACAGTCGCCCAAGGCAACGTTGCTGTTGGAGCTTCTGTTGTATCTCCGTGAATGTTGAAAGCTCGTACTTTTAGGCGGCCAATCTTCTCAGGATCATCACGATCCTCTACACGACCGAGAAACCATCTAAACCCCTCTTCACCGACGCTCTTTGTTGTCATATTACAGTCCTATACTGACGCAATCAAAAACAATCTGATGCTTTGATTTGGTACTTGGTGTTATCATGTGCCGTAGACGAACAATCAAATAGTTACCAGCGATCATTTTGTCATCTTTTTTCTTATTTGTTGTACCCGTCATTGCTGGTAAATCCAATGTCACCACATCACCTACTTTGAGACCAGAATCACCGTGTATCAATACGCGAACGATGTTTGAATTCAACAAGACAGCAAAAGAATTACGAATAGCTACTGCCGTATCGATAAAATTATCTGGCCGAAGAGAATCAACAGGCACAAAGAAAGACTTCGGAACACCGGATGCAAACTTATCAATGAAGTCATCCGTATTAGGAAGTTGTGATGTCTTGTCAAACTTCTCCATAGAGTTGAATACATTCTTTAGGTCAAATTTTCCCTCGGAAAATTCCTTTGTTGATATGTTGAACGACCGAGTGACTGCTTTGAATACACCTTCAGCAGCTTTTTTGTTTGAATCGAGAGACGCCACTTGCTCGAATCCTAACATTGTACGGAATGAGTTTGCCTGCGTGTCCTTACTAGCCATCACGTTCTGCGTTGCGTTGAACACACGTGAGCCAATATTCTTTTTACCTTCTTTGAGAAGGCCTTCTACTGTCTTGAAATTGAAACCAGCCTGGTTTTCAAAGAACACATATGAAGAAGAAGGGAATTGCTTACTCACAGCGCGCTTGCGACACATATCAATAGTCTGAAGAGGATTCAAGCGCGGTACAGCTAGCGTCTGAATACCCTTTGTTTCATCGACAATCACTTCTTTTTTTGTTTTTAAGTATTTGGAAAGGACGATGGGAACTATATTACTGACGGTGTCCTGGAAAGATTGCGTAACGGTGTCAGAAGCGTTATAGAGATGTTCCTCACTAACACAACGCATTGTGTAAGTTGCTCCTTTACCGTTTGTGTTTTTCATAACGTTTGTTAACTCAAACGAACGGAACTTGTATTTGGTTGTTTCCGACTGACCGGGTGTAGTGAATTCTATCTCTATCTCTTCCTCACCAATGATTGGGAAATCTTCCATCAGACCGATATTGTCATTGAAGAAAACAGTCGCATACAAAGTCGGCTTTGCCATATCTTCAAAAATATCAAACCCGGTAATCTGCTCAATAGGATTGATCGTAGCGCCGAGCTTTGTATTTCTCAGCGTAATGTACTTAATCTCTACATCGCCCGGTTCAAATATGCGCTTCATACAGACAACAAGTCCTTCATATCACGTTCGACCAGTGTTAGATAGTCTGCACTCAGAAGTCTAATATGTTTCTTCTTTTCATTCTCCTCATGCTCGTAATCATAGAAGCTGACAGGAGACCAATAGCTAACTACTGTGCTAGGTATCGGTGTGTGTAACGTTGATGATGATGAGACTGTTGCGTTAGCTACAACGTTATTCCCCGAATAGTAGACGGTTGATCCTGCTGCCCATGTGCCGTTGACATGCTTCAACACGACATAACTCGTGTTAGCAAAAGATACGGTTCCATTGATTGACGATGATTGCTTAATGACGTCGCCACTTTGCAAATTGCTAAATGTACCACTTAGAGCAATCACTTTATTCGTTTCGCATGTAAGATCCAGCTCTTTACGTTGGTAATTCAAAATGGTTTCATACTCATTGAGGATTGGTGACCAGTAAGGTTTTTGATCACCAGCGAGAGCTTCATACGTTGCTGTGGAAATGACGCTGTCATCCGTTTCATAATTGACTTTGTAAAACGCCGTCTGGAGCTGTGCGTTAGCAACCGAACCGTATTTTGCGCGGATCACATCATCCATTTCGTTTTGTGTTTTTGGCCACTCGTGATGCGGATCGACAATATCATTACTCATGTAGACAACCCAATCATACTGCTCATCATCATAGTAATGAGCAGCTATATGGTCAGCACGTTCACCTTCTTCAATAGTGTACGGATAGTAAACGGCAAAGTTTTTAGCAACGCTATCGATAAATTTAACCTTTGCGATAACGTTTGTAACTGCTGTGTTTGAATACAGCATTGAAGGAAAGTAATTGAAAAATCCTGACATTATGGAGCTCCCGTACCACTATCACCGCTGCCCGTTGTAGGGGCTGGGGTATTTGTACCAGGCGTCGCTGGTGTTTCTGGTTTTCTAATATCAGCTTCACCAAAATCGCGACGAGTGACAGGCGACATTTCCATGAACGTCATACTAATTTCAACTACAACTGGGTCGCCTGTTTTAAAAAATGCAGGACCATTTGGAGCGTAGTTGACGGATAGATTCTTAAGCACGCATCTCTTCATCTTAAATGATTCGACAGCACCTGGTGTGAAACTGATATCACACATATCAGGAAATGTATACAAAGCATCAGCGCCTGACACATAACCGGGCAACATCCTTATTTTAAGCTGCTTAATAATCTCTTTCAGCGTTTTCAATTCTTGCTCACTATGTGGAGCAAATCTATAACTGAACGAATGCTCACGCAGGCCGATGTTTCGAAACAAAACAGCGAGGTTTGGGTTTGGTGCTGTTCCTGATGCAATCTGTGCAACAGCTTTAGCAGTATCACCAGCCTTTTCTGAAAGTTTCATTCCCGCTGCGCCCAATACATCCACAGCTATAGATGATACGCGTTTATCACTTGCTGCTGGATCAAAATCACCACCAGCTTGCGCAGCACGCTGGCCAGCAAGCGTGCTGTTTACAAGAGCACCAGCAATAGGACCAAGTGCTGGGGTATCATAATCGACAGAAAACGCTTCGTTTAAGTTTGAAGGGATTGGTAGTACAATACTTACTGTTGGTCTTTCATCTGGCTGCTTCAACGCAAACCCGCGCTCGTACTTAATGAAGGAAAATAACGTGTAGTACTTCATTGTTGTCGGGAAAACTAAACTCGTTGCTGGAATTTGCGATTTGATGAACTCAAAACGTGTACTTTCCGGCGTTGAGGTGCTTGGCTTCTTTCTTGACTGATAAGGCAGGTCTTTGGCTGCAAAAGCACTTTTGACTTTTGCACCTGCAGCAGCAACGGTATTATTGACAGCACTAGAAATTTTACCGCCAATGCTACCCAAGGCTCCCGTGGCCTTGTTTGCAAGATCTCCTAGCGATGAACTGCTGAACGCAGCATTGATGTCTGGCATATAAATATTTCCTATGAGTTACAAAGGCTTTTTCAAACCACGTAATCCTTCCAAATACAAAGGGAATCCACAGAACATTGTGTACCGAAGTGGATGGGAGTTAAAGTTTATGGGGTATTTAGATGCACACAAGGACGTCATTCAATGGTCGAGTGAGGAGTTCTGCATTCCCTACCGCTCACCAATAGATAATAGGATACATCGATACTTTCCTGACTTCTGGTTGAAGAAAGTGAATGCGCTTGGTGAACAAGAAACAATTGTTGTCGAAATAAAGCCAGCAAAGGAAACAAGACCGCCGACTGTGCAATCGAAACAAACAAAGAGATACCTACGTGAAGTGTATACGTGGGGTATCAATAGTGCTAAGTGGGAAGCAGCTAGAAGTTTTTGCGCGGACCGCAAGTGGAAATTTATGATAATGACCGAACATGAACTAGGAATTAAATTCTAATGGCAACACAAATATTTGAACGTTATCTGTCCGAGGTTCCAAATGTGCAGATGGCCACTACAAACGCTTCGCTCTGGTTAAGAGAGCAGGCAAGAGGTGTCACTACGCCAATTGACACAAGACGCGTATTAAACAATACAAGAACGACCGACCGCCTAGTCACAAACATTACCGTCGGCCGGATGTATTTGTTTATGTACGACCCAAAAATGAAGCAGGAGCTTCCTTACTATGATAGGTTTCCTCTTATATTTCCGTTCAGACGTGTCAAAGGTGGATTCTACGGCATCAACATGCACTACCTCCCACACATGATGCGCGCAAAGTTAATGGATGCATTGTACACATTAGCAAACAACCAATCTCAAGATGATACGACAAAGCTCAGATTATCGTATCAAATTCTAGCACGAGCATCGCGTTTCCGTTTTTTTCAACCATGTGTAAAGCACTATCTAAATAACCATGTTAGAACCCGTTTCCTCTGGATCCCTGCTGATCAGTGGGAGACAGCGCTGTTCTTACCGTTGGAGCGTTTTGTTGGTGCAACAAAACAACAGGTATGGAAAGATAGCAGACGAATGGTACCACGATAATGTCTAAACTCAATACAGCAATGAACGCTATTGGAACAATAGCGGCGTTGAAATCTTTAACTGGCAAATCAAAGTCCCCGCGCCCAAGTAAGTTGAATAACTTTATGGCGGAGCTGCGGGAGAGCGGCGTTGCTCGCACCAATCTTTTCGAGGTTACTATCACTGCACCTCGTATGATGGTTGGATATGCAAAAGATGTTTTGCCAAAGGTTTCTCTTCTTGCTGAAAGCACGCAACTACCTGGTATTAATATCCAAACAGAAGACTCGATCAAGCGTTATGGTTATGGCTTACAGGATCATGTAGCATACGGCGCGGGGTTCAATGATATAAGTGTCGGGATGATCGGGGACGGTCGTGGTGAGATATACAAGTTCTTCTATCGCTGGATGCATGGTATTGTCAAGTCTGATTTCGACGGCCCAGCAAACATCGTTGGCTACAACGGTATAGCACCATACGAAGTAGAATTCAAGCAAGACTATCAAACGACAATCGATATAACAACATACAACGAATCGAACGATACAATTTTGCATTATCGTCTGTTCAACGCGTTCCCAAAGAACCTTCCAGACATTGGTCTAAGTTGGTCCGATTCTGATATGATGAAATTCAATATTTCATTCACATATAGCTACGCTCGTCTTGTCAACATTGATCAGTCAGCACAACTTACTAAAAACGGCATCAAGGGACTCAGCACACTTCAGAAGCTTGTCAAGCTCGGTACAGCCGTCCAAGCAATCGCTTCTCTCAAGCGTCCACGTAATGTGCAGGATGCTCTTGCAAGCACATCAACTATTAAAAATATTTTCAACTGATTTGAACTAGGAATACATTATGAAGCTGCCTTCTGTTTCACACCCTACATTTAACCTGACGCTCCCTTCAACAGGACAAACAGTGACATATCGTCCTTTCCTTGTCAAGGAAGAAAAGATACTACTGATCGCACAATCAAGCGAAGATCAGGCTGATATTGTAAGAGCAATCAAGCAAGTGATCACTAACTGTATTATCGAGCCTCGCATAAGCGTTGAGGACTTCACGACGTTTGACTTGGAGTACTTCTTTATTAAGCTACGCTCCAAATCAGTCCAGAACGTTGTCAAGTTACAGTACCGTGATAACGAAGACAAGCAAGTATACGATGTCGAGGTCGATCTTGAAGCAATCGAGGTAATTAAACCAGAAGAAGTCAACACAAAAATTGAAATTACACCAGAATCTGGTATTGTATTGAAATACCCGACAATGAAAATCATGAATGATGTTGAAAACATTACGAACCCGGTTGATTTCAACTTCGCTATCATGCAAGCATGTATTGATTGCTATTATGAAGGCGATCGCGTATATAAAATCAACGAGTTCTCCAAAGAAGAAATTGAGGAGTTCATCGAGGGGTTTGATATCCCAACGTATCAAAAGATGCAAGAATTTATCGACAGCATGCCGAGGATTGAACACACAGTCAGTTACACGAATAGTAACGGAAAAGTAGTTGAAATTAACTTGCGGACACTGAATGATTTTTTTTCATTGGGCTGAGCCATAACACTCTAGCCAACTACTACTCGTTGTTGTTTAGCATGGTTCAGCATCATAAATATTCGTTATCAGAACTTGAAAGCATGTATCCTTTCGAACGTGATTTGTATGTTGATATGTTGAAAGACTACCTCGAACAAGAACAACAACGTCTAAAACAGAAGACATAATAAATGGCAGAGCGTTCTCTCGGTAACGATTTAAAATCAGCAGCAAGATCAAAAGCAGTAAGAGGAATCACTGGTTCTCTCTTTGGCTCTGGTATTGTTGGCTCTGCATTGAAAAGATCATTCCAGCGTAAGTTTGCACCAAAGACAGACGATCAAGAAAGTGACGTCGTTGATGCGTTGAAGGAGCAAGAAAAGGTTATCAGTGACAATGACATGACATTGATACGCATAGAGCGTATCGTAATGAATATTGCTGATAACATTTATAACATTGCTGGTATTATGAACGCGCAGGTTGTCTCGATGCGTGAAGCAGAAAGACTGCGTGAACAAGCACGCTCACGTGATTTGGCAGCGCGAGAGGAAGCACTATCCGAGTCGACAAGAGAAATAGCACCGACTGCTGCTGGCACTGAAATTTCAAAACCAGAAGAAAAGAAGGGCGGTATTGTCTCTTCTCTATTGGGAACCGTTGGAAAAACTAAACGCATGTTTGGTTCTTTCTTGAAAAAGTTTGGTGTTGCTGCATTAGCTGTAACAGGAACATTAGCAGCCGCAACAATGGCGATGGCTGCATCAGAACGTTCCGATGGTGGCGGTGACGACGCAGAGGTTGAGGTTGAAGGTGGGACCGGTACATCAACAACACCTCCACCGGTTAACCAAGACGATGGTAGCTACGATGCTGCTGAGGCTGCAAGATTAAGTAGAAGCACTCCTCCACCATCTTCTTCATCACCAGCAACTCCTGTTCAAAAAGACGAAACAGCTAGACAAATGATGTCTCAGTTTTCGCAAATAGTATCATCCGCTCCTGGCGGGGCACAGGCAAGCGCTCGTCTTGCACCTTTTACATCTGCAATGGCGTCGGATAATCCTATTGCCAGCTTCATTGCTGCAGCACAAGATGATGCTGCGCGTAATCCACAACCACAACAATCTACACCATCAACTCCTCCAGCTAAGGAACCCACAGCTGTATCGCAACCAACACTCTCCGCTCAAACACCGCCTCCAAAATCAACAGCTGAATTAATTCAATCAACAAAAGATAACATTGAAGGAAATAATAAGAGGCTTGGTCAACGAGAAGCGGCATATCAAGTACGTGTTGCAGAAATTCGTAAACGTTATGCCAACGAGCCGGACAAGATGCAGGAATCGTTAGAGCGTGAAGCATTCGGTATTGAAGAATACCGAAAGATGATCAGAGACAGTAACGCGCTACATGAAGAACGTATCAAGCAATTAGAAGCTGAAACCACCCAGCAACCAGCTGGATCTGGTGCACCATCGGTATCAATGCCTCCACCCTCGAGTCAAAGTAGTGGGGGTGGTGGAGGTAGTGGTGGTGCAAGTCAAGGCGGAGGGGGTGGTGGTTCGTCAGGAGGAGGAGCAGCGACCCCTGTGGCGCCGACTCCATCTACGGGAAACGAATTAGGGAACACAAGTGCACAAGTAGCGGCCGACACTCGCACAATGGGGAGTGCACAACCATCTACACAGGTTGTAACAGCTGAAAGTGCAACGTCCTCTATCGGTGGTCAAGCGCCAAGTGTTTTACCATCACCTGTTGCTGATCGCGGCTCACTTGATAAAAATACTACCTTTGAATCGGCGATGTAATGGCTACGTTCAAAGATACATTCAAATATAACCTCCAAGAAGGGTTCCGTGAAGCGTTTGAATCGCGAACTGGTATTCTCGGCGATGCATTGCGTGCACGTCGTGAACGTCAAGAACAAGAGCAGCAAGAAAAAGAACAAATAGAAGAGATTAACAACGGGACAACCCAGTTGAAATCAACAGGGGTGACGCTCGGTAATCTTGAAAAATCATTTATTCAAATCTCCCGTAATCTGCAGTTGATTGCTAAGAGTATGAAAGCGCAGGTCACTCTTCAAGAAGAGACTGACGAAGCATTGATTGAAACTAAAAAAGCTGAGAAACTTGCTAATAAAACCATCATGCCTAAAATTGAAAAGGATGAAGATGGTTTATTTGATAAAGTCTTAGATTTACTTGACGGCTGGGGACGTGGCCGTAGAAAGCCACGGGCAAAAAGAGGAGGACGTCGAGGAAGACGAGGACCTGGAAGAGGAGGGCCTGGAAGAGGAACACCACGTACACCACCAACACGTGTCCCTCCAGCGCCAGAAAGAGGAGCTCCTCCACGTACGCCGCCGGCACCAGATAGGAGTGCACCACCGCGCGCGCCAGCGCCTGCGCCGGCGCCAACACCAGACAAAGGTGCACCACCGCGTCCAGCTCCTGCACCAAAACCAACAGTCCCAAAAGCAAAGATTAAAGAATTTGCAGTCAAGAGAATTGCAAAAGCACTTGGTAAGATGGGCCTGAAATCAATCCCTATCATAGGAGCTGCTGTTGGTGTTGGTTTTGCTATTGGTAGATTAATTAAAGGTGATCCTGTTGGTGCCGGACTTGAAGCGGTTGGATCGTTAGGTAGTGCTATTACGGCTATTCCAGCTACAATACTTGATGAAGCACGTAGCTTATACATTGAAATATACGGTGTCTATCCCGAAGAGGACCCAGCACCTGATAAAGCAGAACGCTGGAAGGTTATATACGAAGCAATAGAAGATGCTGTACGTGAAGAGCTACGTTCTAAAGCCGTCGAAAAACCAGAAGTAGATTACGGCCAAGCTTCGATGGACATGATGGGCACTCCTATGAGTGTACCTCTACCACCGCCGCCTGCACCGCCTCCGCTTCCACGCCCAGCACCGCGTCCATCACCATCAGCACAACAACCACGTACTCCACCAGCAGCTGCTCCGACGACTACGCCTGCTGGTACGAGCACGGGAGGAAGCACTGCACCAACTGCAGTTAACAAACCCGGCGCTGCAGCTACTTTACCACCCTCGACAACCGTTGACCAAAAAGGTAATGCTGCAAGACTAGCTGCAGTACTTCAGAAGTATGGCATTACAAATCCGTATGCAAAAACGGCAATCATCTCTACAGCCGCTAAGGAGTCTGGTCTCAATCCCGCAAGTAAAGAACTAGGTGCGAACGCGTGGCTGAGGACAATTGATTCTCAAGGCGTAGATTACGTCTGGAGAGTACTACCACAACTAGGCCCTAGAGGCCGCGTTGCTGTAAGACTTGGTTATCCGCAGGGTATGCCTGCTGATGTATTACGGAGTTATTTTAGCAAGGGCGATGAAAGCTTTTTTGAGCTCGTGTATGGAATGATTCCTAGATTTAACCCAAACCCTGGCGATGGTTACAAGTACAGAGGACGCGGGTTCGTTCAACTTACTGGGCGATCGGTTTACGCCGCTGTTAGTAAACAAATTGGTATTGATATTGAAGCAAACCCTGATCAAGTTTTAACGGACTTTGATACAGCAGCTGCGGCACTAGCTGGATATATGTTTATGACACGAGGTGGTAAAGATAAAGCACTCAAAGACTTGAATGCTTTTACAGACGTGAATAGCGCTCTGCGTTACGTGTTACATAGTGTAGCTGGTCTTGGTAAAGATGCACGACAATTCGATGTCGCGGACTCAACAATGCGCCATCAGCTCGAAAAAGCAAGTAAGTACGTCAATCTTGCGGCCGCTTCTTCCGGCGCCGACATTGGCAACTACAGCATTACACCTGCAATGTACGCAAAAGGAACATCCTTTAGCGGACCTTCAACGGTCGTTGTCGCGGTACAAGACGAAAAAAAAGCTGCGCCAGTACAAGTGGCGCAGCCTCGTGTCGAAAGACCAGCTCAGATTGGTTGATCAACCATTCGCAAGTCGCTGGAACATTGCCAGATCATCATCTTCAGCCTCATCCCATGGTGCAGTCTCTTTAGCAGGCGCTGCTGCTTTTGCAGCACGTGGAACAGGAGCTTCGTCTTCTTCCCAAGCACTTGCTGCTGGTTTAGATTGCGGTGCTACTGCTCTGCCCTCGAGACCAAGAACACGAGATAGACGGCCCTTCAAGTCATCATAAGACTTGAAGTTGTCACGGTTGAGGAACGGTTGCAGAGGATACTCCGACTTCCAGATAGACTCGAGACGGTCATCATCTTCAAACAACGCACTTGGGTCCTCAAACTCAGACTTATCATAGTTCTGATAGCCTTCGACCTTACGAATCTTCAACTTGAAGTTAGCACCCGACCATAGATCGAACGGGTTGAGAGGATTCTCATCTTCAAATTCTGGATTCATCGCTGCATTCAGTTTATCAAAGATCTTCTTACCAAACTTGAACAGCATCACCTTACCTTCATTCTCAGGATGTGCAGGATCCTTGACGACGTAGATGTTGCTAATGAACGACAGCTTGCGCTTTTGGTTACGGACAAGAGCCTGATTCTCTTTTGTCTCCGTTGCCCAAAGAGCACTGTTATGCTCACAGACAGGACACTTCTCGTTGACCGTAGTCAAGCAGCCATCAATAAACCACTGGTTGGTTGCTGCATTCTTAAATGCATGATCAAACAGTCGAACAAACGGTACGTCCTCGCCCGCAACAGCAGGGAGGAAACGAATAACAGCATAACCGTTACCAGCTTTGTCCACTTCAGGACGCCAGAAGCGATCATCGTCTTGGGGTTTGTTTGAGGGAGTTGCTAGCTTTTCAAGGGCGCTTTGCACGCCAGCCAGAGAAGAACCACTGCTCTTTTTGAGCGATTTGAAATCAATAGTCATGTGTATTTCCTTGTATGTTTGTATAGTTTGTATAGTTTGTATATGCTTGTTCACGTATTGTCATAACGACAATAGTATTTATCTTACATTTTCAGATCGAACTTGTCAACAACAATCTTTTTGCAACTTTCTCGATCGTATTCAATGAACGGATGATACTTCTTGCATTTCAATCTTACATCAGGCCAGATAATCTTGTCAACAATTTGTTTGTTCCACGTAGGCACAAACCTCAGCAGGTCGTTCATAATGATGAACGTTTCAATGTGAATTTGATCACTCAGAAGCAACTTCAATGCATGAGGGTGCTGACCTTCCTCAACAACAAAGCTGCTGACCAAATTATCATTAAACTTTTCCAAGTCGCTCATAAACACGTACGTGAGCGACTGACGAATACGTTGCCATTTCTGGTACAACTGATCGCTTTCTTCATTTCGGGCAATATCACCAACCCAAAGATCCTTGTGTCCATATACAAAAATGGAGACGAGGAAGTTTGTTAGGTCTTTGTGCTTTGCTAGTTTCTGAAAGAAGTACTTGTCTTTACGAGACTCAAACGTTTCTCGCTTTGCACGAACCTTCCCTTGGTATTTGAAGAAATCGTATGTCTTTGATGTGAAGTGACTCTTCAAAGACAAGTACAATTTGTATGCTTCAAAGCCGTCCATTTTAAATGTAATCATTCTAAAGGTAGTTTTGCTGTTTTGGGAAAGTAATTAAGAGCCTCAGCTTCATCCTGTATTCGAGCTTTCATCTTAGCGCTGCTTTTAATTAGACTGCCCGCCGCTTCAATTTCCATTCCTGTTTGCTCGCAGTATAGCAACACTGCGTCCATGAATTCAATACGCTTCTCAAACGCCAGCCGTTCAATCTCGCGCTGAAAGTCTTTCAAACTTTTTCCTGGTATAAATTCCATTCAATATCCTTATGTTTACGCAAAGGTGGTACACCTGCAGACGCGTCAAATGCTTTGTAGAGGACAGTCTGCTCCACTCCTCTATAGACGACAGTATACGGCAAAAGAGTATATGAATCAAGCGGATGACGTTGATTGCTGTGATTGGTGCGTAGCCGGCGGAACAGTGCCGTAGCAATCGTTTTCGTGCCGTTCATGCAGAAAAAAACACCAGCATATTTATTGCTGTATGCTTGATCGATATACGGTAGAATGTAAAGACCACCAGCACCCCAAAGGAAGTTGTGCCTCACGTTTTCCAAATGAATTAAACGTGAGGCAACAATCCAGTTTTGCTCGTGGTTTGAAAGACCAAAAAAGGCAAGCGGTCTGCCTTCATGACGGACAAGAAAGAACCCTATATCAAACCTATTCTCCGCAAATTGTCGGAGGAAGTTTTCTTTTGTGTAATTGTGTTCGTGTTCTTTGTTGGGAATTTTACTCGAAGCGCACGCTTCTATAATAAAGCGTTGGACGTCAGGGTTAGTGACGTCCAACTTTTCAACGCCGGAGATCATGCAGCAAGGACATGCTTCAACCGGTCAGCAGCATACGAAGCTGCAAAAGCCTTTGGCTTAACCATAGGAACAACGTTGCACGTGCCCTTGATGTAACCGATAGCTTGTTGTACAACACAGCTCGAGCCGTACTTTTCGTCAGGGTTAATGTCAAGGTGAACCTCAACGTATCTGTCTTCAAGAACGTCTGCAAGTGATTGGAACAGCTCAGATACTCTATAAACTTCGTTCATAAGACGCATTGCTGGCTTGTTCTTTTTCTGGTCGAAGTCAGGCTCGTGATCAATCGAACCAAAGATTTTACAACCATGGCAACCATCAACGTGAACAACAACAGCTAAAGTATACTCGGCGTACCATTTTCCGTTCATTTTAAATCTCACGGAATCGGCACCGATGTAAATCTTTGTAGATGGTGATTGTTCCCGGATGAAGTTCTTGACTTCGTTAAGATCCATTTTTCTCATGATACACCTCAAATGTGGTGCGGGCGGAGAGAATCGAACTCTCAACTAAACGTTGGCAACGTCTGATTTTACCATTAAACTACGCACGCAATATGGTGGTACTAGAAGGTAACGATCCTTCCTGACAGGCTTATGAGACCCGTGCCTATCCATCTAGGCTATAGTACCAATGGTAGCGGACCGTGGTAACGCTCCACGCTCAGTCAGGCTTATGAGACCTGCCGGGTCACTTGACCTGCCCGCAATATGGTGCCCCCACCGTGAATCGAACACGGACCTGATGCTTACAAGGCAACTGCACGACCTTCATGCTACAGGGGCGAATACATCAATTATACACTATTTATTTGGTGCTCTCAACAGGTAACGATCCTGTGTTTCATCCTTACCAAGGACGTGTAATGCCTTTATACTATGAGAGCTCAATGTTTGTGCTGTAAGTGATTAAGAACTTTTGCTACATGCTCTGGTGTAAACGGAACATTCATGATCATATGTATGCTGTTATTCACCCAGGAGATTGTTCTGTGTACTTTCCGTGTATTAACGTAGTACACACGACCCATCTCTATCTGTAGCTTTGTGTCTGTATCCACAATCCAATCGTATTCCATTGGATTACAGTTGTTTAAGAATGCGATCAACCGAAAGCTTTCTCTCGGTAGCTCAGGATGATCTCGATGGGGTATGAAATACCCGCCAATATTACTCTGTACTAGGAACGACCGGCCGATCGGCTGGAACTCATCCAACACACAGTGCAAACTCTTGCACTGTTCATACACAACGGTACGTTGGTTAAAGTCGTTCTCACTCAGCCTCCGCTTTGCTTCATAGCACGCTTGAGCAAAGCTGGGATTGTCTTTGTGACTCTTACCTGGTAGCTGGGACAGGACAAGACTTTTTCTGTTGTTCGGTCTATCCGTTCTTGGCAAGTAATCAACCCACTCATTTTGGAATGATTGAATTTCCTGTTTGAACCGATTGGTATCAATCTTAATATCAAGAGGAATAAAATCACCAAGCTGGAGCAACGCAAGCTCCGCAGCAATGGTTGACGAATCAACTGTACGGGGATTGAACTCTATGTGCTGGCCACTTACTCCTGGCGGTACAACTGTATTCATAATTACTCCTTGGTGGATGCTAGTGGGATCGAACCACTGACCTACAGCGTGTCGAGCTGTTGCACTACCTCTGTGCTAAGCATCCTAATTTGGTGCCCTGAAAAGGACTTGAACCTTTACTCGATCGATTATGAGTCGACTGCTTTACCTTTAAGCTATCAGGGCGTGGTACGGACACTGGGATTCGAACCCAGACTTGAGAGATTTTAAGTCTCTTGCCTCTACCTATTGCGCTATGTCCGCCTTGTGAATCTTTATTCGCTTATAACCTTTGCAATCTTTGCCCGGATAATCAGATTTTGTTCTTACATCATTCAACAAACACAAACCACCGCCGCCGCGGCTCTGCCAGTATCCTACTTTTTGAAAATGCTTGCAACTACCACAAGAGTTTGTCATTGTTTCGGCGCCCAGTATGTGTCTGCATGAGCAGTCGCTATTATAATATAACCTACCTCTTCCATAAACATCTTGATCGCGTCGGTCTGTCCAAGCTCAAGCGATATCAATGGTTTAAATTTATCGATTGTTTGTTGCGCACCGATGAGCGTGTTGTACTCAAATCCTTCTGTATCAAGCATGATGAAATCACATGAAGGAAGGTCTAAGTCGTCAATCATTAGCATCGGTACAATCCCCATTTGATCAGGTGTGACTGTGTTAGTACCAACGTTCGTTTCATCGCTAATGTTAAGACGTACCATCTCATGTGCATGGCCAAGTGCTGCGTTCATCTTGATAATATTTTCTCTTGGCGTGTTGTGAGTGAGACAGTAAAAGCTCGTCACTGAAGGTTCAAAAGTATAAACAACTTCAAACATCGTCGAAAGGAGGAATGGATACATCCCGCATGCACCACCAGCCTGTACAACCGTGTCAAACTTTTTGCAGTGTCGTTGGATCAGTGGTTTAAACGTTTGCCAGTTTTCCTTTGGACCGTCCCAGCAACCGTTGTCCTTTTCTGGCCACAGCCATCCTTGTTGTGAAGGTTTTATGCCATCGACTAACTCATCTCGTAATGCAAAATTCCAATCCATTGTATCTCCTGGTACGTCTAAGAGGAATCGAACCTCTACCCACTCTCTCGGAAAGAGTCATTCTATCCATTGAACTATAGACGTATATAGTGGCCCGGCGAGAGGGACTCGAACCCCCATCGGACACTTTAGAAGAGTGTTGCCTTATCCGTTAGACCATCGCCGGTTGTTGGTGCCCAAAGTGAGATTCGAACTCACACTGTACAGGTTTTGAATCTGTTGCCTCTACCGATTGCGCTATTTGGGCTTTAATTGGTACCTCGGGAGGGAGTCGAACCCACATTGACCAATTATCTGTTGCTACGGGATATAAATCCGCTGTTTTACCGTTAAACTACCGAGGCATTTAATTGGCGGTGCGACTGAGACTCGAACTCAGAAACCGGCTTTCACCGATCGACGGATTAGCAATCCGCTCCAATACCATTATGGGACCGCACCAAATCATTTTGAAGTACACTATCTCTACTTAAAGTTTATCAGCAAGCCGACTCACAGTATACTTCAAAATGAGGACTTTTTCAAGTCCTCACCAACCTCACTTACAGAGCGTACCGGTCGACCATTACAGTCTTCAACATGATACCTTCTGGCGTGAATTGATCCATGTCCGTAGACAGGATTGACTTCACGATTGCTGGACTGAATCCGGAGACCAGTGCAACACCAGACTTGTCGTGCTTAACAGGAACGTTGTCCTTAGCGTTGATGTTCCAGAATACGATTGCAGGTGCGTCGTATCCGGCTTCGTTGTACTTACGCTTGATCATGCCAAGCGCAGTATCGTCGTGATGCACA